>JAABUK010002507.1_pt1 | contig 32809 bp, 38 predicted proteins | sample 5559141 | NCBI WGS metagenome assembly JAABUK01 (sample SAMN10711869, study PRJNA513367) | rock metagenome | isolation source: Antarctica rocks | place: Antarctica: Victoria Land, Pudding Butte nord | collected 2016-01-03 | reverse complement strand
CGCTGCTGCGTTTTTTGCTTCGTCGCTGGTAAGGGCTGGGATGGAGGAGGTATACCCGTCTCTTTGGGGGGAGATTCGGTCTGGCTAGCTTTCAACTAGGATTCCATTTGGGTTCTCTGCGATCGGCAGACTGAGCTTATGCTTGGGAGCTGTCCGAGAGATCTAATGATTTTCTTTCACAGCTTAGCGATCCAGCGGGCCGAGTTTCTGATCTTTCTTGGTCTTTTGTTCCACATGTACGCTGAAGTCAATCACATGGTGTCAACCTTGCGTTTGCTTCTCTGTGGCCCCTGTCTCTTGTTTGTCCCTGTTGGCTTCTGCTCGAGCTCGGCAGCAGCCTGTCCACGTGTGATTGTAGTAGTCAATGGGTCCTCTTCTGCCCATGTCTAGAATGCCACGTCCCAAATTCATGGCTTCTGACCGGCATACCACTGCCCCTCAACCGGCATCTCCACCTCCTCGCTCGTTATGCAACAATGCCCATACCCATCCCCCTCCCCTCCGCCACCCTTTGCCAGACTCTTAGTCGGCACACCCCACTTCACCGGCTTCAAACACGCATCCTCGTCCGCCTCGGGCCGATGACAGGCCGCCGCAATCACGACACTCGAACCGCCCGCCACCATCGGAATCCCTGGATCCAGCCTCTGGAAACCGATGCCGCAAAGGAACAGTGTCATGAGCGATATGACGATGATGGTGAAGACGATGGCGATGCAGGAGTAGCCGCATGTTGTGACTGTCTGGTCTGTGCGCTCGAAGGGCTTGCCATCGCTTCCGACTTCAAGGACGTTGATGCGGACGAGGAAGATGGAGGAAGATATCAGCCAGTGGAGAGTGCCGAAGACGATCATCAAGGGGATGGCGTAGGACTGTTGATTCTTCAGCTTTTATCTCTCAAGGGAGGGTTGGGTGATAGGTAGGTGGATTGGAGCTTACGAATGGGAGAGAAAGATAGTACGACGAGCGCTGTGCACCTTTGGGAGACGTCACACGCAGGCCTTTACGGAAGGTGGAGAGTTTGTTGAACTCCTTGGTCAGAGCCATACTGGTGAGCAGGGTATTGTATCTGCTAAGCATCAGCAACTGATCTCGCTTTTCTCACACTGGAACGGTGGTGCCAGGAATGGAACAGTAGTCCGTACGCAATGTAAAGCAATGACAAGACCAATTGAGGTATGTTGGCAGTCAAAACGGATTGCAAGAGATCTGCTTGAACGAAGGCTCCGTTAGAGCCGACGCCTAGCAATGACTTCCAGTTGACAGCTCCGAAACCCATGTCCCAGAGTTGCTTGAGCGTCGGCGCTGCGGTGTAGCCGGTTGCGTTTCCAAAGCTGTACAGGTGTTGAATACCGAGCCCGAGGAAGCCGCCCGCGACGCCGAGAACGATTACACACCTTCAAATATGTTAGTGGAGAGTGAAGACATGGGAGCCGCGGAGCTCCCGTTCGGTGCATTTACAGCGTTATGCAAGTAACCCAGCGCTTTTTGGTCGCAGCTCGAAACCAGCTACGTCGCTCCGACTTAAACTCACGAGGTGAAGGACCCAATGTCCACTCCCGCTGAAGTTGTGTCCTCGACTTGTGCCCGAGGAGGCAGTGGCCTGCAGTATGGGGTTCCGGATCCGTCAAGAAGCTGGATATAGCATCTCCTAGGTATCAGTATGATAGAAGTGCGATTTTCGAGCGGTACGAACACACCTCCAAGCGTGACCAGGGTAGGGATCTTCTGCGCATAGAGCGTTGCAAGCATGCAGGCCGCCTTGAAAGCATTGAGTGCAATGATCGTGTACATGATGCTCACGCTGAAAGAGAGTTTGCAATTTTCCGGCTCCCTGCGACTCAGGCAGTAATCAACTTCCACGACATCCGCACTGTTGGCGCCATTATCAGTGTAAGTCACGATGTTCCACTGCCCCGTCTTGGAATCAAAGCCTACGAAGTTATCACCGTAAACATTCTGCCGTGTTGTTGGGGTGCAATCTGTGAGACCGCCTTGGGCACCGTCAAACCCCATGATGCACATCCACATGTAGGGTGGCTTGACAAAGTGATTTTCAGTGTCGGCATGCACTATAGGCGTGACATTGAACGAGGCGTGGAGGCTTGCGTTGAGATAAATGGAGGTGCTGGCAGAGGTGAAGACGGGGATTACGTCTGCACGGCCGGAAACAAACCATTGGCCGTATTCTTGGACACAGGTCGCAGTGTCTAAATGGACCCAGTCCTCTTTCTCCATCAAACCTCTAATGATCGGCCACGGTGACTTGGAGCTGTTCTTAAGGATATCTTCCGTTGCAGGGAGCACGCGGTAGTTGTAGGTGGTTGTCTCTGCGAATACTGCAGAGTTGAACCTGATTGAGGGTGAGTTCTGTGGTCTAGGACAAGGGAATGGGATGTGTACAGGAGATGAAGGGGGATGGAGCTCAAAGCCAGTGCCAACCATAAGCATAGTCGTTTCCGCGAGATGCGACCTAGATTTCGCAAGCTCGGAACGCCTATATCCAGCCAACTCCGGCGTGCGTGTGCACCATTAACCTCCGAACGTGTAGGCGCGACCAGACACTGTTGCGTGAAATTGCTGGCACCTAAGAGCAAGGTGCTGAGTGCGTTGATGGCTAAATGCAGCCATAAACTCGACTGCTTAATATCATGACAGTTACCAATCTTGAGAGTGCCGATACCCTTGGAGATCTGATCAGAACCAGCGTCAGTACAGTTTCCGACAACTGATGAACGGGGTTATTTGGGGATCAAATTCGTAAAGACGTTCGATAGCAAATGTACGAGACAATGGCAGGAGATATACCGGCTCATGTGTATGTGAAACGGCCCAAGCGGTCCATGCAACATTTACAATAAGAACAACAAGCGTGGTGACACTAGATAGTAACACTCCCTGCCGCCATCCAGAGTATTGCCGCTGGTACCAGAGCGCCGCCCGCCTCCACGAAATATTCCGAAGCAGTGGTTCTTTTTCACGCACACCTTCACCATTGTTGTCTGACGTCAGAAGAAAACTGCTCGACGCCTGGGGCTGATTCCTCTCCACGGAAGGTTCAAAACTCCTCAAGAAGAGGATGTCAGCTAGAGAAGGGGCGCGGTCTCTGAGCGTCACTCACGAGTCGTATCCTTGAAGCTCGTAGTTCGCTGATGAATTGGACTTTAGGCCCACATAACTGATTTCAGGGGTTGGCTTCTGCGGTCGCAGAACCATGTTGACGAGAGAATCGATTGCAAAGGAGCGAAGGTGGAAAGAACATGATTGTACAATGACAAAAGAACATAGTACATATCGCACGTCGGCCTCACCTGCATGAAGAGTGGCGCATAACGTAGCTAATGATGGCCAACCTCCAAATAACGAGCGTTGAGGTGCAAGGATTTGAAGGATTCCACTGCGCCTCCTTCAATTTGGGGGCGATTGCAGTAGGCCCTTCGGCCCGAAACGTACATAGTTGACGTGGAGATGCTGGCGATTATGCAATAACTTGGAGCAAACGGCCAGCAAGCAGCGACTGAAGAGATGAAATCCGTCATGTGTTTGATGCCTTCAAGTCGCGCTCGTGGGGGATGAGCTTTGGTTCGGCTGTCCAGTTAAATTTGCTACTCGAGATAACCGGGTTTGCTTTGAGCGTTGATCGACGGTCGCAAAGTGGTGGCACTGCATGAAACTTAAGCCTGGAGATGCCAAGAGATATTCAGTAAGCCGCCAAGAATGTTGACCTGGCGCAGTCAATCATGAATCAAAGACATGACAACCCGCCGTCATCTTCTTCCTCGTACGCGGTCGTCAGCCTTCTTTCACGCAATTCCTCAATTTCCAATAACTCCCCAAGAATCTTCTCGCAATGGATGACCCCAGATCTCCCCCCGAAACAGCCCTATCAGGCTTCCCCCAATCCCCCTCCGAATTCGATGGCGACCAACGGATCTCCTTCTCCAAGCTCGAAGATAAATGGATCTTAGAGACGGAAGAAGGAGCAGAATACGAATACGTCGATGGACTGAAGAGATGGGTACCAGTGGTAGGCACAAAACCATGACCCACCTCTTTCCCCCAATCATCACCTAGGAGGCTGTCAGTGCCTCCACCCAATCCATACTCTCGAACCCATGAGTCTCGAGCGAAAAGGGCAGATTCTAACCGGAAGTCTGGTATCATTTGGGATTACAGTTGGATCACTCGTTACTGGAAGAGCAGAGTAAAGCCTACAGAGTCGAGGGCGTAGATGAGAGTGCACCAACCGTTGCGCAGAAGAAAAGGAAGAAGCAGCACGTCAACGGTGAAGAGGTAAGACAGATGTTCATCACAGCCATATATGACAGGCGATTGATTTGAAAATGGCATGTCTAGGACCAACCTACCCAGAAACCTAAGAAAGCCCGTGTCAACACAGCTGTCTACGTGACCTCCCTCCCTCCCGACTCCACCGTAGAAGAGATCAGCTCCGTCTTTTCAAGATGCGGCGTCATTGCCGAGGAGATTGATCGCGGCCAACCCCGGATCAAGATGTATGAGAATGACCAGGGACAGTTCAAAGGGGATGCATTAATCGTGTACTTCCGACCTGAGTCCGTCAATCTAGCGATCCAGATGCTGGATGATACTAGTTTGAGATTTGGAGATGCGGAGAGAATGAAGGTGCAGGCCGCAGACTTCTCCTACAAGAGCCAGCAAGAAGCGCCCGCGAAGTCGAGCAAAAGGGATCAAAAGAAGGTTATTAGGAAAACGCAAAAGTTGAACAAGTGTGTACATCCATACCGTTGACGGATCTGGATTGACATCTTCGCAGCAAGCTTGCCGACTGGAGTGATGACGAGATCTCCTCTCTTCAAGAAACAAGTTCGAGACGGGACAAAGTGGTGATATTGAAGCACATGTTTACCTTGACTGAACTCGAAGTACGCTTCCCACCAACCCTGCTTCTTCCTATGGCCACAACTGAACCGTTTCCTTTCCGCTCTGTCTAGGAAGATCCCGCCGCCATGCTCGAAATCAAAGAAGACATGCGCGACGAATGCTCCAAACTCGGCGAAGTCACCAATGTCGTCCTTTTCGACAAGGAACCCGACGGTGTGGCTAGTGTGCGATTTGCTAATGCTGAGGCTGCCAAGGCTTGCGTTAAGGTATGTCATGAAACGCCCTTTACCACTATGAAAATCGTCTGATGGATGCGGATGCGGATTCTGACGAAGTCTCATAGTTAATGAACGGGCGCTGGTTCGATGAAAGGCAGCTAGAAGCCTATATCGCGGATGGAAGTGAGAAGTTCAAGAAGAGCGACGAGAAAAAGGCTCATTTGGAGGATGAGAACGAGAACAAGAACGCGAACGCGAACGCGAATGAGGGTGGTGGTGCGGAGGGCGAAAGATTGGATAAGTTTGGGGAGTGGTTGGAAGAGGAGAAAAGGGGTAACGAGAAAGAGGGCAGGCAGGAGGAATGAGTCTCTTGGTCTGGGTGGGTAGGTATGTGATTGCGGTTGGAGCTTTATCGACCAATCCTGGGCAAGGAAGTCGATGGTGGTGTTGTATGGTATGGATACCGACAGCAGGGCTGCATAACTAAGTTATTGGATTGGCTCGACGGTGGGAGGGTGCACCACTATACGATACCCCACATACCCACATCACGCCTCATACTGTTGGCCAGCTGAACCAAGTTGCGTCTACATCAGATCATTGCACATTGCGCCTCGCAGCATTGGGAAATACATGTCAGAAGAGCAGTCTCCTTACATAGTACCGTACACACGCTCAGATGCGCAGTAGTTCGTGCTTGATATCTATTGCGCCTATGCTACGGGTACCGACATTTCTCTACGTTGATCGAAAGGGGGGGGTTGCTCCTGTACCATCTACGCTATTTGACGTGGAGTGGATTGACTCGGATAAATGAGGGATAGGTGCAGACAAGGCAGACCTACTCGTAACGTATTTGTTCTTTGCATGATGGTTGTTGTGGCAGCTGTGTCTCATCTCATTCGGGGAGCGTCTCTGGTCTTCCCTTCTTGGCTTCCTTCCACGAGCGCTGACAATCTGACCAGGCGTGAGTTATGGCGAGACGTGTACCAGCAGATTGGTTCCCATGGTCTCTTTCCCACCTTCCCTACCAGGTAGCATTAGGTCTCTCAACAAGACATGCTTGTTTCACCCACCCACATAATCACTCCGCAAAGGTCTCCATCCCTTCTCTTACATCCTCTCCCCCTTCTCCGCCTTCATCAACCCATACTTCTTCAACCGAATAGCCTGCATCTTAATAAACCCGCCCGTCTCACTCGGCTCAAAACTCCCAATCTCATTCATACTGCTCTCACTCTCATCATACAATTTCTCCGTCTGACTGCTCCTTGCCAAGATGATCACATTCCCCTTGCACAACCTCACCCTCACCTGCCCATTCACCGTCTTCTGACTCTCCGTGATACTCGCCTCGAGGAACTCGCGCTCAGGGCTAAGCCATTGTATAGGATCTTGGAGTAGCTGACCGTGACGAAGGAGTCGCGCAGGGCGCGGATCTCGCGGTCGAGGGTCAGACCTTCTAGGTCGATGTGCGCCGATCGCAGGAGGGTGAGGCCGGGGGTTTCGTAGTAGCCGCGGTATTTGAGGCCGATGAAGCGGTTCTCGACGATGTCAATGCGGCCGATGCCGTGTTTACGGGCGAGGGTGTTGGCCGTTAGGAAGATGGAGGTCGGGTCTGTGGCGTCTTTCTGCGATTTGGACGTCAGTCTGACTGGGAGGCCTTTTTCGAATTCGATGATAACGTCTTCGGGTTCGTTCGGAGCGGAGGTGATGGGGTCGGCGGTCAGTTTCCACATCTCTGTTGGGGGAGTGGTGTCCGGGTCTTCGAGGATTCCGGCTTCGTAGGAGCAGTGCGCTAGGTTCTCGTCCATGGACCACGGCTTCGACTTTGTGGACGTGACGGGGGGTTCTCATCTTGTCGGCATAGTCGAGAAGGTGATTCCTGCCCTTGAAAGTTTCGTAGAATTCGGGGATCCGCCATAGTGCTATGACTTTAATAGAGGGTTGGAGGGCGTAGAAGGCAAGCTCGAAGCGGACTCCATCGTTGCCCCCACCCATGGCTGGCAAAGGCACAACTTTCTCTGGGCAACTGAGATTTGGCTGCGAGGGAAGTTCCGAGGAGATAGACGTTTTCGTAAATCTAAGGAGTTTCAGCACGGGGAAGAGCTCACACGGCAACGGAACTGACAGCGTTGGCTTGGATAGCAGGGAAACAAAGCTCGGAGATGAACTCAGCTCGCAGATCTTCCACATAGCACTTCTCTGCTCCAATCCTCATCGCGTTTTCTTTGGCAGCTTCGAAGTCCTCCTCTTGACCGACATCGGCCATAAAACATATCACTGAGTAGCCCTTCTCGATGAGCCACGCCACTGAGGAGAAGTCAGCACGCCCTTGAAGAATAGTGGTATCATGGTCTCAGGAGACTTCCGATCCAGGTATTCAGTTGAGAGCACCAATAGGACGAAAGATAAGCACTTACAGATACAGCCGGTGTCAAGGCTGCCAGAGTAGAGTTTCTGCTTGCTGGCCATTCTGAGTGCTTCTCAACGAGATTTAATCTTGACTTTGAGAAGCACCTGTCTTAGAGGTGTTTCAAGTGAGCGCCAGGTGGAGTATTCGTAGATAGATGCTCAACGAGAAATTAGACTTGCTGCACAGTGTCGGGTCCTATTTAGTAGTGAAATGTCTCGTTAGAGAAGCTTGAACAGCAGAAATAATCTAAAGCAGATCACGATGCGACGAAAGTTTTTCGTGACCGCTTCTGCTGGGAGTGCTTCCAGTCAACATGAGCAAACTTTTATATGAAAGGCTTATCTTATCTTAGCGTTCCCCCCACGTGTGAGCAGACATGTGTCACAGCACAGAAGTCGAGGATTGGACAAAATGCTCCACAGGGAGAGTATATGGTCCCGGAAAAGGACTCCAAAGCACCCTTGTACAGAAGCAGGTTGATCGGAGCGTTTGTACTGGACTACCTCTTGTCTGGTAATGGGAATCTGCAATATGAGCCGGGCACTTGAGTTTGCAATCAAGTCCATGCTCACACCAAGAAGGTCAACGTCTAGGAAACCAACAAAACACAGCATAGCACGCTCAATTGAACTCGAAACAATCGCTCTCATTCTTCTTTTCGTTCATCCGGCCAAGGTCTCCTTCATCTCAGTCGATAACAGATGAGAAAGCGGAAAGGAACTCGGCCACCAGTCCACTTGTACCAAGAAGACCAAGAACATGCTTGATCTATTCGTCAGCCTCAACCGGCTCTTCCTCGGGATACTCCTCTTCGCCCTCAGAAATGCTAGCGTCCTGGTACTGCTGATACTCGGAGACAAGGTCATTCATGTTGCTCTCAGCTTCAGTGAATTCCATCTCATCCATCCCCTCTCCAGTGTACCAATGCAAGAAAGCCTTGCGCCTAAACATGGCCGTGAACTGATCACCAACACGCTTGAATAGCTCCTGGATAGCAGTCGAGTTGCCAACGAAGGTCGAAGACATCTTGAGACCGCGAGGAGGAATAGAGCAGAGAGCTGTCTGGACGTTGTTGGGGATCCATTCAACGAAATAGCTCGTGTTCTTGTTCTGAACATTGCGCATCTGATCCTCAACTTCCTTCATGCTGACCTTGCCACGGAAGATGGCCGAGCAGGTCAAGTAGCGACCGTTACGGAAATCAGAGGCAGCCATCATATTCTTGGGGTCGAACATTTGCTGGGTAAGTTCGGGAACGGAGACGGCACGGAAGTTGTGGGAGCCCCGGCTGGTTAAGGGAGCGAAGCCAACCATGAAGAAGTGAAGACGAGGGAATGGAACCATGTTGACAGCAAGTTTGCGAAGATCTGAGTTGAGCTGGCCGGGAAAGCGGAGGCAGGTGGTGACACCAGACATGACAGCAGAGACGAGGTGGTTGAGATCACCGTAGGACGGCTCTGAAAGTTTGAGGGTACGCATGCAGATGTCGTAGAGTGCCTTAACAAAGATTAGCATGTTCAAATTCTCCGGGGCGATCGCATCAGCATACCTCATTGTCGATACAGAATGTCTCGTCAGAGTTCTCAACGAGCTGATGAATGGATAGAGTGGCGTTGTAAGGCTCGACAACGGTGTCAGATACCTTTGGTGACGGGACGACAGAGAATGTGGCCATCATGCGGTCTGGGAACTCCTCGCGAATCTTTGAGATCAACAGAGTGCCCATACCAGCACCGGTGCCACCCCCAAGGGAGTGTGTAATTTGGAAACCCTGGAGGCAGTCGCAGCCTTCAGCCTCACGACGAACCACGTCCAGAACTTGATCCACAAGCTCAGCACCTTCGGTGTAGTGGCCCTTGGCCCAATTGTTTCCAGCACCAGATTGACCGAAGACAAAGTTGTCAGGTCGGAAGAGTTGACCAAAAGGACCGGCGCGGACGGCATCCATGGTGCCGGGTTCAAGATCGACCAGAACGGCACGTGGAACATATTTGTTACCAGCGGCCTGCAACAATTAGAGAACAATATGACGGCCTTTTCGATGGGTTCGGACAAACCTCGTTGAAGTAGACATTCATGCGTTCCAGCTGAAGATCGGAGGTGCCATTGTAGCTGAGAATATGTCAACGATCGAAGAAAGACTGCACTTCAGGCTAGAACATACATGCCGGAGCCGTCGAGACCATGCTCGCCTGAGATATTTTGCCTATTAATATATCAGTATCGAGTATTCGCAGCGAGTCGCAAGCCGAGGAAACAATGAGCGTACCAAAAAGCAGCACCAATTTGGTTGCCCTGAAAAAGGTGTCAGTGACAAGAGGTTGAGGCTAGTGGACGACATACACATTGGCCGGTCTGGAGATGAACCTATGGCGAGAAAAATGGTTAGCTTCTGATGAAGAGAGGTAGGGTTGTTTAGGGGATGGACAACGCAGAACGCGTCTGCCTCCACAGCAACTCACAATCTCACGCATGATGAGGTCGACAAGAAGTAGCTAAGGTAGTAGATGTAGGGCAGAGGAGACTCGCGATGGTGGAAGATAAGCTACTTGAGGTCACGGTAGAAGGTGAACAGTGGTGTGGTCAGTTTAGCTGGGTGAGGTTGTGGTTGAAAAGCAATTGTGGGAGACGGGGAAATCAACAAAGTTAGCGCGGTGCGTGGGCGGAAAAGCACTGCAGGAAGGAGCCAGTGCCAAGATGCCAGGAAAATGATAGATGCTGAGTTAGACCAATCCCCCCAAGTCTCCGCTCTTCAGCATGCCTCGGACAGAATCGATCGGGTTCGCGTCTAAGTAGTACCTGTGGAAAGGGCGAGCATACAAGGTTTACGACTATTTAATGCTTGTGGGGACACGCTTTTGTCTATACCTAACGCCTGTAATGAGACAATCCATTCGCTTCTTTCCTCTCCCAGACCGAGTCCCAAACATTACTCATTTGAAGGATAAGTCACACTTCCTGTGCTCAAAAACTCCTCCTTGATCGCCCGTGCGCTCACAAACCTCGACAAGATGTTCAGACTGCCTGCTTTGTCATTCGTCCCACTGGCTCTCGCACCACCAAATGCCTGCTGCCCCACCACAGCGCCGGTGCATTTGCAGTTGATATAGAAATTACCTGCTGAATTTCTAAGAGCTTCTTCTGCATACCTGACTGCTTCTCGATCTTGCCCAAACACAGCCCCGGTGAGTCCGTAGTCACTGGTCTGGTCAACGGTCCTGCAGATGTCTTCAAACGCACTTGCGGTTGAGTCGTCATAAACATGAATGGTCAGGATTGGTCCAAAGAATTCGGTGCTTAGAGTAGGATGTGAAGCGCTCTTGGCCTTGTATATTGTGGGGTGGACGAAGAAGCCTTTGGAGCCGTCGACATTTCCTCCAACTACCAATTCCAAACCATCGTCGTCCTTCGCATCCTCGATCACTTTCGACAACTTTTTGAAACTTGCCTCGTGGATTACAGGACCAATGAAGTTTGAAAGCTCTTCTGGAGGCCCAATCTTGAGCTTCTGTACCTCTGAGACAATCAGAGATCGAAAATCTTCCCACATCGAAGCGGGTACATATGCCCGAGAGCAAGCGCTGCACTTCTGACCCTGGAATTCGAATGCTCCTCGGATAGTGTTGTTGACAGCGTTTGAAATATCCGCACTTTGGTGTACCAAATGGAAATTCTTCCCACCAGTCTCACCGACAATGCGCGGATATCCCTTGTATTTACCGACAGCAACACCCTGCGCAATTTGACCATAAAGCTTTCTGAAGATAGCGGTGCTACCAGTGTAGTGCAGAGAAGCGAAAAGTGGATGGTCCAGGACGGTCTTGGTCACCTCCTCGGCATCACCGGGCACGAACTGAATGACGCCTGGTGGTAGGCCAGCCTCGAGCAGGATTTGATGGATGAGATAGTTCGAGGCCACCGCAGACGGACTAGGCTTCCAGACAACCACGTTCCCCATCAGCGCAGGTGCACCAGGCAGGTTGCCGCCAATGGCCGTGAAGTTAAAAGGACTGATGGCATACACAAATCCCTCAAGTGGTCTATATTCGAGTCGGTTCCACACAGCAGAGGAATTCAATGGTGGCTGCTGGTGATATAGCTCTTCGGCGAACTTGACATTGAACCGGAAAAAGTCGCACAACTCTGCCGCAGCGTCAATCTCTGCTTGCCACGCATTCTTCCCCTGCCCCAGCATCGTGGCTGCCATTACTTCGTATCTGTACTTTGTGCTGATGAGGTCCGCGGCTTTCAGGAACACGGCAGATCGATCGGCAAACGGTAAGCTTTCCCACGCTGGTTTTGCGGCTAGCGCTGCATCGATTGCTCGTTTGACTTCGGCCGAGGACGCATTGGAGTATTTCGCAACTGGTTTCGAGTGGGAGGAAGGGTTTGCTTGCGTCAGGATATTGGACGTGGTGACCTAGTTAGAAAGATCAGACGGGCATCCCCTTTAACATGGGCTTTTCTTCCAACGTACTGATTTGCCTCCGATGACCAGTGGGATGTCCAAGGGTGCTCTTTTCTGAAAGGCCTCGATGGCAGCAGATAAACCCTCCCGGTCGGCGGAGCCTTTGCCATAAAGTTTCTGGGCCTAAGTTAACCACTTTTGAAGCTTGAAGCGATTCAGCTGTTGGGAAACCCACATTCGGCTCGTTCTGGATATTTGGGAGCTTGAAGATAGCCATTGTCGACATTTTGGAAGTGATGTTGCGTAAGTGATGGGAAGACGATCGGACACTCAATGAAGGAATGTTTGTATTTACGATCTGTGATGCGAGCAGGCTGCGAAACGCTCCTGACATATTCCAAAAGTGTTGTACTCCCTTGAAAAATGTCGCTGGCTTTTTAAGCAGCCAGAGAAGTTCTTGTATGAGGAGCGTCAACCAGGTTCGTTCAACATAGCAATTCCATCAACTCTTCGGCTACAAACGGCTCTGAGCGGCGATACCGAGGGGGTGGTCTTGGCAATTTGAGGGGCAACTTCAAATTGTTCTCCACGCTGCATGAAACGGTGATCTGCCAAAGCATCAAAGCATGCGACCTTGGCATCTAGAACTTCATTCCTTGCCGCATATGGGATGCTTAAGCAGTAGAAATAGAAGCCAAACCCAATGTACGATGATATTTCCCACGAGAGAAATCCGCTACCAAGAGCAAGCCAGCAAGAGGGAAGCAAGCAATCTTCATCGCAATACAGCAAACGGACACCCGCCAGTCCTGTCTTTCCGCAATCTTGCTTTTGTTTCGTCTGCTGCTGCCATGCCCTTGCCTATGAACGTATTTGGGCCTATCTCTGGGACTGTGTAGCCCTTGGGGTAGTACGTATCGCCATCGTCCCCGGGAAGCGGCAGGCCCAGGAGCCGCGATGGCCATGCTGGTGGACCCCATCGGTTCCACAGCGTTGGTCTGACATAGAAAGGGTGAGCGTCGTATCTGGCAAAAGCTCTGCGACCTTGAGCGTCCGCTTTGTCATCTAATAGGCGGTATCGCATGAAGTTTGGCCTAGGCAAAGCAATGTACTTCAAGAAATACTTGCGGAGAGCGAGGATTCCTTCAATGACTTGGAAGTATATTGTTGGAGGTCGGGGGTACCTAAAGTGGATATTAGCACAGAAGAAAGCGACGTAATTGGACATTGACAAACATCATGGCAGTTCGCAGTCTGTCATCCATCAATGCGCTAATCGCGTGCTTGCCGATCGACTTCAAGATATTTGGTAGAGTAAAGAGCAAAAGAGCAGTTGTTTCGTTCGCGGTCTGGTGATTGTTCTTGTTTGGCACCATATGCTCGATTTCATATTCCTCCGACCACTGCCAGATCTCTTCCAGCCACTGAATACCGTCTTGGAATCCTTGCTTTCCGGAAGGCAAGTTCCCATAGTCGATCAACATCGCATCACCCATACTTTTGATAAAAGTTCCCATTGCGCACTCCTCAAGGTCGGAAAATCTTCGCCAGTCATATCGTTCAATCCACTTGATTGGCTCGATAGCAAACAGAGCGAGCGTGTAGAGCATGTCATCGTCAAGGATTTGTCCTGACTCTCTGTAAACGCCGTGCAGATAGTTCAGACGACCAAATGACTCAATGGCACGTTCTGAGGTTGGCTCGTTGCCAAAAATCTCAGCAAGCAGAGCACCGGTATCTGCATATCGCTTTCCGGCGTTCTTCAATGACGATAGCTGGGTTGTCTTGACAAGGAGCCGCGATATGGATGTAATTCCATAGGTCTACAGATTTCTTTAGTTCTATGCGCGTTCACATTACACAAAAGATTTGATACCCTGAAAAGTGCAAATTGTAGCCCTGAACGTAATATCAGCGTGAAGTTCGATTGCTGGGACGGACGAAAACGACGTACCCTTCTCGAACATGGTACAAAATTCGAGTTCAGCGAGGCTGTTGATGATCTCCCAAGCCTCTTCGTCTGTCATCTTTGCTAAATCTTTTCGTGTATGATAGTTGTACTTGTTTTTCATTGCGGACAGCCTCTGATACCTAAGATATTGTTGCAGCAATTGATATGCCAAAAAGACTGCCAGCAGCCAGGGTGAACTTGGAAACCATGGAAAGCTCTTCGTGGCAAGGGCGGGTCCGGAAGAGCTGGGAGAATACGTGAAATTGTCCATAGTGACTTCAAAATGGAATGCTATGGTCTGTCCGATGTGTTCAACGTCTCTTACATGCTCTGAGACCGGTCGAAAGTCATGAATGAGTGTACGCAGGAGGAAGCTATTTACGAAAACTAGCAATGAAGAACTAAACAATCCTACGCTGAGTAAGCCGCCACGGAGGACCTACAGCCCGAGACGCAGAAAGCGCTGGTAGGCGCCAGCACAAAATAAAACTCAAAGATTGCCGTACCGCGGCGCGTACGGCCAAATGGTTGGATTCGCAAGACCAGTACTGCCTCTGCGTACAGCTGTCGTTCATAACTGTAGCAACTCGTGACACCAAAGGCCTTCTAGGCATGATATAATGTATGGTGCAAATGTAATGATCAAAAAACGCGTCGAAATTTGGCCAAGAAACACGCGCCCGCGGGTAGATACTTTTGCGTTAGTACTGTAACCTCTGCAATGGGAGGGGCCCCTACAGAGGGGACCCTCTCGTTGACCACGGATACTACTATCTCAATCATTCCGTCAATTAATGAGTCAACCTACTTACGTTCTGCTTTCTGCTCATTTCTAATCCTGTCATGCTTATGTTCAAGCAAATTCTACAATCAACAGAGGCGCCAATAATCGCCGTTATCGAGAGCGTGAACAAATCCCCTAGGCCGTACTTTAAGTCCATACTACCCAGCAAACATACACCCGGTTGCCCCACGAGCAAAGCACCCATACGAGCAGAGCTCGATTTGAGAAGCCAGAAACAGGGCGTCTTGCTACCTATCAAACCTCTCGTGCCAGACTTCCATTCATCAAGGAGACGTCGATGTTGCGGTACCAAATACTAAACTCTCACTTCAACAAGATTTCGCAAGGATGGATTCGCTGGATGGCGTGCCATTTGAACCCGTTGGAGCCGTAATGCCAATTTTGGTAGGCATTCTGTACAGACCGAGTCAATCTACACCACTTGCGAGTCACCCAATTCCTCACCCCGAAACCAAGAAATTGTGGTCCAAAGGGCGGCAGCTTCTGATTTCATTCTTCGGCAACAAAAAGGATTCACCTCTGCTAGCCTTGCCTCTGGAATTACTTCTGCTTATCGCGTCAGAACTTCCAGACGCCTCCCGGGCTTCGCTCGCACTGACGTGCAGAGCCTTGCTTTCTACCAATTCAGACTCTGCACTGTTCAGTGGACTACAATTTCCTCCCGAGCAGCCACTCGAATTCCAATCAACACGAATGAGCAAGGCCCAAATCTATCAGCCTGCTAGGTGGGAGTTCCTGCGCTTCCTGGAGAGAGATTTGAATGGTAAATGGTATCTGTGCTCGGAATGTTTCACTCTCCATCCCCCGCGGATGTTCGCCGAATACGAGAAATCGATCGTGCCTTGGCTCAAGGATTACTACAAACTCAAAGGCTCCGACTTTAGGAGTTGTCGGCATGGGAGAAAGAACTTATGTTCACTGAGGAAGATCGCTTTCGCTCCGTCTGGAATCGTAGACCTTTGCCCATGTATCAAGATGACCATTGGGAAAAAGCGCCGGATTGAGGCCCGCCTTCGGGAAGATGCCCGAAAATTCCATGGGAATGATCGCCCAGCAGCGGACTTCTGGTGGCATAAGTGCCGACACATCTATGGTGACATTGAACTCGAACTGCAGATTGGACTGTTCCTCTACGATGGGACAGAGGCTACCAGATTTGGCGCCCCAAGCATAACCACTAAAACGAATATTCTTACCATGCATCCTAGGGCTGGCGATTTGGGCGTTCTTCTTGAATACCACCATACTTATCCTTCGACGTCGTTGAGGACATCTCCCAGACTGTTGTGCCCACATCGGAATTTGGATACCGCCATCCAGGACCTCTTGCGATGTCGGGACACACATATCAGGCTAGGGACGGTTTGTGCCTGGTGCAGGAGTATACAATACTGCCAATATTGTCGTACTAAGGTGCTTGATCTCCGCAAAGGCGAGAACGCCTCTGCTGGCATCACATGTTGTTCCTATCGAGTCGAGAGATGTCTTGACAACAATGTTTGGCCCATGCAGACGGTCTTTCCCTTTGCAAGGCGACAGGTTCCATTGCAAAGGCGCTCACCTTTGCCGTTGTAGTGCGCGCGAGATCTGGGGGCGCCATCTTGTCAGAGACCTTGCGGATGTGAATCTTCATTGATCGACTAAGTCGTTTGCTTTCAGGGAACGCGCACGATTTGACGGATAATCTTCGGATTTAGGCTTCAGGAGAGAAGACGTCGTCTTTCCACCGCTCAACACAAAACAAATGAAAGAGAGATTTGCTTGCAAACATCGGTGCCTTTGGTGCTTGTAAGCATCGGTGTCTTTGGTGCTTGCCAACTATGATCGGGACTATTGTATACAAGTTTGATCTGTCTTGTTGATGTCTACGGGCAGGCTGAACATGTCAGATTTCAATTTGTGCTCGCTCCTTCTTCTTATGTCTTGCAGAGATGTGACCACTTGCTCCAGAGTTGACTTCCTACTTGTATTTGGCGGTCGTGACTGCCAGTGAAGGTGAGATACCAACGCAGCATACCAATCCTCCTCCTCCTTTCTCCTTCTTTCTTCTCCATATTGCTATACATTCAAGCTATATTTTACCATTTTTTAATATATATAATGCAAGAATCTAGCATTATTTCGCTAATTGCGGTCCTCGTGACTATCAGCTCTTGTGTGCTGACCCGCCTGTTCAGTTATCTCTGGGATCGTTGCTTGCCAACCATGGCCGACGACCCGGAGAACCTCCCCGCGCTGGTCGTCATACAGCAGCGACAAACTGAGCTCGAGAAAAAGCTAGAAGCTCTGACCCTCAGACTGCAGCAGCAGGAATCTGTTTCAGAGCGGCCAATTGCTATCCCGAGCTCAGGAGGTTCGATCAGGTTGGGCGCCGTCTCTCCTGGGAGGAGCTCGCTTTTGGGTGAGCGGAATCCCTGGGCGGTGTAGACAAGAGGACCCCCTCCCTACCTACTGGCGCGTGCAGTAGGACCCGGGGAGGGTCATCGGCAATGAGCCCGCGCCTTCTCGCGGCGTCGGTGGTGAGTAGCCCGCAAGGGTGAAACGGAGACGGGCTCCCATTGAACAGGTTTGTCTTACCCCTTTGGCTTCTGAAGACTCACGTCTTCGCACATCTTCGTAAGTAGCTGACGTCGTTGTTTCTATAGTCACAAGCCTGAATGCGCTGGCATCTCGATCACGGGCCACATCAGTCAAAGGCGCTCGTCACAGCCCGACCATCTCCAGATCGAGGTTACCGTAACCCTGAAAGCACCCGACAGACAAACCATACAGATTTTATCCTCAGCCTCGACATTCCGAGCCTACCCACTCACCAAGACGAAGGCCAATACAACTACAAAACATAGGGGATGCATACCACAAATACATTCGTCTCAGCCCAGCCATCACACATCATCCTCACGCCAAGATGGGGTCCATTGCAAATCAAAATCACGCGGAAGATATACTGCAGTCCTGAGTCTATCAGCTCAGCCATGCAAAGCTTGCCTATTCGCCAAGACAGAGGCCCCTCCAGCTCAAACGTGGAAGACATGCATGATGCAATCATATCACATCATGTTGACCTGGCCAGTCGAAGCGTGCGTTGTTATCAAGGTAAGGTCACCGCAGCTCCACTGCAGAAGACAAGGATGATACGATCAAGTCACATAACCTGAGTCTGGCCACTGCAAACGCGGATGGTTGTGAAGGTAAGGTGAGAAAAAGAAGCACAGTGCAAACACATCATCTAGCCCGGACAGCCAAACCTTCTGTACTATCACCGCAAGATCATCATAACTTGAAAAGTCACAACATGTCTTGAGCATAATCACTCGCCTCAAGTTAGCGTGGCCGGTCTCAAAGCCCAGCCAACCCGGTCGATCGAGGCGAAACACAGAGTAAGCTTCCAGTCTCAGCCTCGACGGTTTGAAGAAGCCCCTTCCGGATACCGGATAAGCGCCCAACATTGTAAGATACACCTGCCACAACGTGCATTGTCTCTTGTAATCTAGGCTAATCTGGGGTCAATTCCGAGCAGCTCCTCAACAAACCCCTCACGATGTTATCGCCCATCTACCTTATTCTTCTATCATTGACTTCAGCAATCGTCATGTTATTCAATTTCCATCTCTCAACAATGCCTCTTGCGATAGAGCCTTGCAAGAACACCGATATCGACCGCGCGTTTTACATAATATCTGATACTTTCAAACATACGCAGCCATATTTCGATGCAGTCTTCCCCAACCATAACACACCTACCGGTCACGCCCAAGGAGGAGACAGGCTGCTAGAGCTAAAGCACATCGATCCCACTGTCCGATTCATCAAAGCTGTAGACACGACTACCGGGCAAATCAATAGCCAGGCCAACCTGGTCAATTTTGGAGAAAGCGTCTGCCGATGAACAGCTCGGAGGGGACTTTTGGAAGGAAGAGGACGAAAAGTACCACGCGCAGCAACTTTTTGCGCAAATCTTGATACCCAGAACAAGGGCTATCGAGTCGCAAAAGGACCAGCCCTTAGGTAGTCATCTCTATGCCTGATCTTCCAAGTCTCTGCTAAAAAAAAAGGCCAGCAGTATTTGACGTTCTCTCCAAGAGTCAGAGTGCCGGCACCGGCTCCATGCTTGTCAAAAGGAGTACTGAGCTTGCGGACCAGATGGGAGCGGAGGTGAGCATGGACTGAAACCTTCCAAATGCGAGTTTCATACGAGATAAGACGCGAAGCAACTGCTTCCCACAATCATAGATGAAATAAGCAGAGTCATGCAAATTTCATGGCGTCCATGATGACTGACAAATTCCGTGAAGCTAGGGCTGTCTACATATTCGAACCCTGCAAAGGTTCCTCACCTTACAGAAAGAACCGATACGTTCGTTCATCTTTCCCTTGGCAAAGCTCGTCATGGAAATCCCAATTTTGAACTTGTCCCACTTTGCATTTGGCTCGGATTCGCAAAGAGCTGCATTCTTGCAGCTTCTGGTCGATGGTTTTGTTGAGTACGGATTTCTCAAGTTGATAAATCATGGATTCTCGGAAGACGCTATTCATGAGCTTTTCGACAAGGCAGAGCGGATGCTATGCTATCTGATAAAAGATGTGAGAGCTAATCCAACACCACGGCGTCGCAGAGCAAGCAGTTGTTGGATATGCCACCAGAAACAAAAGCGAAGGTTGCTAATCTTCCAGGACGTGATCCCCAGAGAGGATGGACTGGCATTGGCGTCGAGTCAGCATCAAGACTCTCTCATGATCCGCAGTCCAGATTACTGTCAGACGCAAAGGTGAACGAACCATAAATTTTCCATCGTCCTCGAGATCTGATATCGCGTCTACAGGAGCATTCGACCAAGGACACACAGCGGACATTGAATTTCAAACCCGACGGCCTGAGCATTGCGACCTGCCCCAATTCCCTTCAACTAAGCGCTAGGATTTCTGTCCGATGTCCGTCTCCCGATGTTAATGTCTTCGTCGTTTTCAGCTATGGCTCTGGCGCGAACTCCGCGTAACTCACGACGTATTTATAAGGAGGCTGGATCCTCTTCGCTGTCAAGTTTTCACGTACGATATTTTTCGCCATGCTCAACAATGATGTATTTATCTGCGCTGTATGGTTTACTTTCTTGAATACATCCGTTCTCCTTTTGCGAAGTGTTGAGCAGTACTTAGCTTCTCTGTCTCCTCAATAATTAGATACTAGTCCCTGACACCACGTAGAGGTGACCACTCCCGCCAGAGCAATGGCTCGTTGAGCAGCCACATCGAATCCATCAAATGCGTCAAGCCCAAGCCCACTTTCCGAAATCTACCCCGATGTTAGCAAAGACCTGAATGGACAACGATGGTTACCTCACCATTTTCTGTCCAATGGCTTCGTTTGTACCTCGCAATCGAACAACCACTGGCACCTTGATCTCTAGATCCTTGAAAGCCAGAATTATTCCTTCAGCGATCATGTCGCATCTTGTCAAGCCGCCAAAAATGTTCACAAATATCGCCTTGACCCTCTGATCAGAAGTGACGATCTGGAACGCCGATTTGATCGTGTCCGATGTCGCCTTTCCCCCAGTGTCTAAGAAGTTGGCTGGATGTCCTCCGAGACGTGTCAAGGAATCGACAGTGTTCATCGCCAGACCGGCACCATTGACTATCGTGCCTAGGCTTCCTTCTCCGTCCAGCTTGATGTAGATCATACCACCCTTCTCTGCCTCAACTTCCTCAGCGACTTCAGATGTTTTGTCTCGCAAAGCATGCATGTCGCTATGGCGCCCTGCAGTCTTCCAAGAAGCATCATCAAACCCAAACCTGGCTTCGTGGACTTGCAGTTCGTAGTCTTCCGTGACTACAAATTTCGTTTCCAGCATGAACGCCTCTTTGCTCATGAAAAGGTCATGTAAGACACTGATCAGGTTGAATAGTGGTTTCTGTGCTGTACCTTTGATTGCCAGATGTCCTGAGACTTTCTCGAGCATGGCGTCTGAGGTTGCCCCATCTGATCCGTAAGCAAATGGGAACTTCCTCGATAATGCGACCATATCTTTCGGATCTGTTGAAGGTGACGCAATGATGCAAGGTGATCGTTCCGTCCTGTCAACGGATATGGTCAGTAAACATTCGTTTGAGGGATGCGAAGTATCAGCCTTTGCGAATCCAGCCTCGGCCAATATATCAAGCGCTTGTGACTGTTTGATATACAGCTCTCTCCTCTGATCAGTGGACTTGGTTAGATTGTGCTGTAATCTCGGTCGTTGGCGCATCGAATGGAAACCTCTTCGTTGAAAAACACCAACTCCGGAGAACGGCCTTTTGTTTGTGGGTGACTCAAGTAACTGCTTCATTCCGGTGCCAAACTTCTCCGGATGGTCAACCACGATCACACCCGCTCTTTCAAGGATTTTGACCTTCTCGGCAGATTCTGCTTCGCCCAGAGCAGCCCAAGCACCAGCATGACCCATAACCCGTCCAGGTGGGGCTTGAATGCCACCTACCAAGCCCATTATTGGTTTAGGATTTGGTGTGCGTTTTCGATACCCTATAATCCATTCTGCAGCTTCTTCTTCGGCTCTCCCTCCCACCTCTCCAACCATGATGATACCCTCGGTCTTCTCGTCATCCTCAAATACCTTTAACGCGTCGACAAAAGTGGTGCCTGCGAGGATATCGCCTCCCATACTGATTGCGTAGGTCTGCCCGAGTCCAGCTCGTGTAACAGATGCAACAGTCTCGTAGCTCAGTGTTCCAGACTTGGCGACAATGCCAATTGTCCTTTCTTGAAAGAATGGAAGTGGCTGGAACCCGAGACGACATCGTCCATGTGTGTTTATGATACCTGGAGCATTTGCGCCTACCAATCGGGTTCGCGACTGTGTCTGCAGCATCTGGAACACCCTCAGCATGTCATGTATTGGGATATGCTCAGCTACTGCCACAACCAAGGGTATCTCGGCTTCAATAGCCTCCTCAATAGCTTGAGCAGTACCACTCCCTGGGACGTATATAGCAGAAGCGTCCGGGTTGAGCTTTTCTGCTGCCACCCTCACACTGGGAAGAACTGGCAGTCCCAGGTGTTCTCCCTCAACCCCGGGCTTGACACCGCCAACTATTCTGGTTCCATACTCTAATGACTCTTTCGCATTAACGGTTGCCTGTCTGCCTGTGAAGCCCTGGTATAAGACCCTGGTATGGGACCCAATCTTGAGGTTCTGTATTGTATCTGAGTATCCGTACTTTTTTGAGCTTGTTGAAAATTGTGACTGTTGCACACGTGCAAAATACCTGCTGATAGCTTGAATGGATTCGTGAGGGATTTTGAAACCTTGTTGTAACGCCATCTTGACCATCAATGTACAAGAAGAGATCAGTGTACGACAGGGATGAGTTTCTCAATCCAACTTCTACTTTGACCTTGAACTCTACCAGGGCAAAGGAGGAAAGCACCAACACTCACGAAAGTAAATCACACGACGAGAAAAAGACCATTTTGGCACACCATCAGACCGTGTCGCCCAGAAAAGCCACAAAGGCCGTGGACCGAGCAGAAAGGGACCCCAATCTCGGTGGCAGAGGTACTTTGGCTCTGTTGTGTCGTCTGGGACGGTCTACGAGATGTGCCGAGGTTATGTAAAGATCTTCAACGACCCAATTTCAATTCGGCATCACATATTCCAAGGCTAGCGGGCTCTTGACTATTGGACTGGGCCGCCCTGTGGTACGAACACTTCCAGGTGCCCAAGGATCAGTTGCGGAGTTGTCGCTGACGTCGTTTTGCTTTTGGTGAAGGTCCCTGACTCCTTGTACTGCGACCATTGTTGATGCGATTTGATGATTTGGTTTTGTCGCCTGAGAACGAATGAGATATCCTGTCTCCTACTCGACTATCTGCTTCCTGCCTCCTTGGTGGCTGCATTTTGCATTACATAATTGCGATTGATCCAACTGAAAAATGGAATCAACGCTTGGGAGATTGTCCGTAAACCACGATCCGCCGAAACAGAAAAAGGCTGGCTCAGAGAAGAAATCCAGAAGTACTGTGGCAGACTCGTGGGATGACGAAGCATCATCCAGCAACTCAGATACAGAAGTAGACGACATCACTCAATCTCAAAAATCTCCAGTACCAGATGCGCCTCCACCAGCCCTGGCCTCCCCCAACTCAAGCTTCCCATCTTGGGACTCGCAGGATCTGGTCCAAACCAGCACTCGAACAGGCAATCGCGAGAGTGAAGATCGGAGAAGACCAGAGAAATCCACCGCAGTCGCTGGGAGACTGATTGCTGCTGGACTGGGCATGAGAGCACCGAAGAAGACCGAGAAGCAGAAGGCATATGATAGGGCAGTGCGAGAAAATGAGATGAAGCGAAGAAACAAAGAGAAGGAAGCAAAGGACAAGGAACGAGAGGCAAACGAGAAGGCGCAGACAGTCATATGGGAATCATGACACAGGATTTTGTCTTCACCTCTCTGGAATGCATCTCGAAGATACACGCTTGAGGCATTGTACAAAAAACGGGGTTCGATCCATGAATGGAGGGTCGATGTATGTTCAGGAGTCTGAGCTTCCTTGCTATGCTCCTGCTCGTGATATCGCGACTCGTGTTTTGAATTTGTTGAATGAATTCAGTAAAGCTTCTTGATTCAAGATAGCACGCAGTTTAATTCGGGTAGGATCTAACGAGACTGATGGTCCCCGTGCTCGAGAAATGTCGACCGTGCCTCCTATCACTACGGACCCCTGGTAACGCCGCACGAAAACCCATTCTCCACTCATCTGTCGACGTACCCATCGACCGGTTTTTTATGCATATCTGTTCGGGCTTCAACTACCCTCGATGTCTGTTGCACGTTTCCACGTATCTCAATCACCGCCGATCTGCTCTTGATGAACTTCAAGCGAATCGCCGTCAGCCATGTCAAGCTATGGAAGAAGTCAGCATTTACTTCAACTGATATCCTTCTGTGGAGTGGTAGGTGGGAGACCGTCCATCGCCAAGTAAAGGCTCGTAAGACTGCCGAGATGATGGGCCAAATGTGACGGATGCCAGAGTAGAGAGGGACTTACAGTATCAGGGCTATCAATTGGCTGAACCCTCTGCCCATCGAATAGAAAGCGCACGGTATTGATCTGCTTGCCTTGCCGCTCGCAAAAAGCATTCATCAGCTTCTCAAGCTTTGTCGATCGCTTGATCTTGAAGAAGACTTCGTTGTTGCCGTCTGTGACCTTGATATTGAGATGCTCGCTAACAGGCTGCGAAGCTTCCGCTTGAGGAGGACCACTGGGAGACTGCTCGTGGTCTGACATGTTTGCTGAGACTGGAATGAAGGTGGTGTGAGTCATGCGCAGACGAAGGCGCGAAGTCGGAGGGCGATGACGAGAGGTCTGATTGTTCGGTGACGACTAAGTGTTGTCAGTAAGCGCTGCCAATAAAATGGTTCTGATGCTCTCACCAAAAGCGCGAGTGCAAAGGGAGACGCGAGGCGGCAACGAAGAAGTCTTAGGAGTGGTTTAAAGATTGAAGGCGAGAACTTTGGATGTAGAAGATTTTGGAGATTTTGGAGAAGTCGCTTCTTTGAGTAAAGCGCCTCCGCGTGCTTAGCGCCGGAAGATAGAATTCTCTCAAATCCGAGAGAAAGGGTTGCTGTAAATGAGGTAATCAAACTGGCAATAATAAAGAAGATAGGCAGTATCGGGTGGTCGCAAATCTAACAAAAGTATACATCCACGTATCAATCAGTCTTATCCCGATGTTCCCAGACTCTTTCTGATATTCCACCCTCATAATCCAGCTGCCAACCGGGTCCACTGGCGTGATGGTCAGTCTACAAAGACTAGGACTTCAAGTTGAAGAGGTGATTGATTCTCGCAGGGACTGGAAGATGATCTTGCTACCAATCCACCTTGTCATCCTCGAGCAGTATGTAAACAGCATACCCTCCGGCGCATTCAATGCTGATTCCTTCCCAGTGTGCAATCCAAGGTATGCTATTTCAGGGGGAGGCACTCCGAAAGCAACAGTCCCTAAACTATCATAGATTGCTTAGCGAGAAATTCTTATCAAGAAGCGAAGTGCAGAGCAGAAGTCGACGCTCTATATGCATGCTGCAACAGTTTCTATCAGGAGAAAGGAGATGACGCGAAGACGCTGAGCTGTCCCCAGGCCACGCTCTTGAGGCTCAAGATGGAGCAACGTAAACAGGGTACATAATCGTAAAAATCCTGATTGCATCATGCCTACCATTATCTTTTCGTGAATGAAGACCTTGATGGAGGTCAGAGGGTTTCCCATCATGTATCAAGTCAGCATCGTGAGCTGAGCCCTCTAATCCTTTGCAGGAATTGGGCCAGCGAAGTTGCGATTGCAAATTTGCTCTAAGACGATCGTGAGCACGCGAGAGACCCTTGAGGGCCTGAACAAACATTGATTGAATACGTCTGTTCCGAGACTCTAATGATTGCCTAAATGACATTGAAGAGGAGAAAAATTCATGTTGTCCGTTTGACACCCTTTTTATGCTAAAAGTTCACTGCCTCTAGCGCCTAGTGGAATGCTTGGCATCTTGGTCAATATCCAACTCCCAAAGTCGTGTCTTTCTCCAAACGCCTGAGGGCTACTGGTAAGGGCCCCAACATGTCCATGTTGAAGAGCAGCCCACATTTAGGTTTCGGACGTGGCTGTTATCACTATAGCCAGGGCACCCATCTTGCTATGTGCGCTACTGGAGTTTGGTCGATACTTGTGGTTCTCGGACTGCTTGTCCGGTTCGTTGCTAGATCTCGCTCCCGACCTACTCGAAATCTGCAGCACCAGTGCCGGTTAAGCGACAAATCCTCATCTGAAAATCTTATGGATTGCTGGTCTGTATGGTGCCCTGCGGAACGCGATGTCTTAAGACCTTTATGCACGTTTCCCTGCACAATCATTATACAAACAAGCCATACCACTCGCAGAATTGCTTAATTCGAGCAGCGGGGGCAGCGCTACAAGAGTAAAGTTTAGACCCCCTTTATCACGCGACCTAGTCCCTTCTCTTTCTGTCTTCATGACACTTCGCCTGGACATCTAACTCCAGCTTTTGATTCAACGGGAATATCTCTCGGGACAGGGGGTAACCTCCTTTCGAAGTGTTCAATTGGGGACGGCCTTTCAACCCTCATACCATGGCGCTCTGAACAAGCCCTGGATGTCATCCCTGTCCCAACAAATATTCTATTGCATCCCCGGAGGATCACAGAACACTCTCTGATCTCTTTTGTTAAATCTGCTCCCACTTCGGATACCTTGTTTGCGCCGAAGAAAAATACTATTTAGAGCCACTGCTAGTACTCAGCCCCCCCACAGGGGAATGAGGGTTTGATCTCAACCGTGTGGTTTAGGCAGAATCGCATCATCATTCTGACCATTACAGACAGATAATCTTGCGAAAACCAATCCGTTAAGTAAGGTTTTGTTAGTTGCTTACCCGTCAACGTCGCAGGTTCTCAGCCCGTTCAATATTCGGGGTGGCGGCTTGAAAACCACCCTTGGATTACCGCATATGCTGACGCAATCTCTGAGCTGGAACGCTTCAATTATTGCGATACGTTACTGTGGCCTCCAAGTCTAAGAGTTCTGTAGTGGTGACCTCATTGGCGAAGTCTGGGAGCACAGTGCTGTAGAGCTTTAAGGAAAGTAGCGTCACTGCTCTGCAGGACGAAGGTCAATGTATTACATTCAAATATCGATTCCTAGGGATGACCTTCGTGATAGCCTTGTGTATTGATAGCTCTGTTCAGCGCAAGCTTCTGTTCCGCAGTCATGCTGTTCATCTATGCTAGACTCAATGATTGTCATCTTCGTAGGCAAAAGAGTGGGTGCCTTCTCTGTCCTCAGCCTAGAATTTACTGACTTTCCTGTGAGAGATATTGATGGACAGGTCAGCCATTTGTGGCAAAACTTTGTGGAGAATTAACCTTCCCAGCTTACATAAGCCGGTTTTTTGTTAGCACAAGATCGCGGCCGCATAAAATCGCGTCCGCGAACTTGGTTCTACTGTTGCAACCACCAGCACGACCAAAAACTGAGCCTTCTCCAGCGCATCTGCTTACGAAAATGGCTCCTGTCACTCGTTTGTCTCTGCATGGACGGTCTATCTCAAGAGAAGGCAGCTGGCAAATCCCAACCGAAGAAGATCTTCCGCCAGAAGAAACGACAGACAAGCTGGGGGATGCTGGCGATGCAGAAAGTGCGGAAGACTATACTGCAGGAGAAGACCAATCCGATGACAGCTTAGGCGAGGATCCTTTCAGTGAGCACGAAGGCATGTCTGTCCGAGCTGTCAGCACTGAGAAGACACTTTCTGACCATTGCATAGAATTGGGCTCACCTATTAGCTTTCCCTCAGCCAATGCCCAGCAAATTTTGCAGCCTCTTCAACAGACTGCCGACCGAGTCAGCCGACAAGTGGAAGACTTTGCGAGACGACTTGATCGTTTTCATTCATCGAGAGACACCAATCGTGCTACGCTCTGGAAAGACGCACTGGACTTGGCTGGAGCTTATGGAAGCATCGCAATGTCAAGAAAATCGCAAACTTCTTCCGAACTTCTACAAGCACGTCATCCATCACGGACCCGCCAAAGTCTACAAGCACTAGCAGAAGAGGGCCGGCATGAGGTCCAGAGAGCTCAAAATGAAGCTGATCTGTGGGAGCTTTTCACTTTGTTGACCAGCTTTGGTGACCCAAATATCCAGACAGAATATGCTAGATCCCAAAAATCGTGTCTCCGCGGTCTGCATCGTTACTCCACTGACGGAGAAATCTGGGAAACGTTCTTGTATGCGGACCAATTTGCCGAGGAATATCAAGAGATTCTCAGTTGGCTCCATAGAAGCGCGAGTGCATCTCGACCAAGTATCGACGACGTCACAGAGTCAATAAGACACAAAGCAGATCGAGGGGACGGTATTTGGAGCGCTGGTTGGCTCTTCACCAAGGAGAGCATCAAGACTCAGAAACGGAATAGATCGTGGCCGAAACCACTCGATCATCCCAACCCAGGTTTACAAAGCTCGCACATTCGGAAATCAGCAGACTCTCAGCCACTTGTTGCACAGCTTGATCCAGATGCAAAATTACGAGAGGCGGCTGCTCTGGAGGAGCCAGACGAATATCATGAGCAAGCTGCGTGGATGGCCTGCTGGGAGATGCTGCGGCGTGGTACAAGTGTAAAAGGGGTTCGGGAATGGTGGTCAGAACGAAAAGAAACCTGGAGAGCCATAAGCATAAGAGGAGGGATGCTCACAACTTTAAAGGAGCAAGAGCGCGAATGGACCAGATTTACAGGTCTGTGGAAGATGAACGACTGGGCAGCATCTTGCCACAGGATCTGCCGTTCTGACTCTATCGGAACGAGTCATGAAGCAGCAGTCTTTGGTCTTCTTTGCGGAGATGTGCAAGCAACTCTGCAAGTGTGTCAAACAACGGACGACTATATATTTGTGCATCTGAACGCCTTCCTGATTGAACGATACAGGGATTTTGGTACCGCCTATTCTCAGAAAGAATCGCGGCAGACGTTTCAGCCAGGGCCAGCAAGATACGACGAAATCCGGAGGCTCGTACAATACTGTCAGAATAACGAAAAAACGATGCAGGAGAGCCAAAATCCCTTGAAAACCATACAAAACATGATAATCTCCAAAGACTTCGACTTATTTTTCCTTCGACAAGGAAGGGCAATAGCGCAGCTCGCCAAAGTGAGTGGTCATACCTCATATCTCGTTGTCAATGACAGCATTCGGGAGGTGAATAAGTCTTCTCAGATTGCAGCTTCAGACCCTGACGCCCTAAGAATCGTTGCCCATCTGCAGCTGATTCTCAAGTATTTGGGATACCTGGACGATGTATATTCCAAGCACGAAGAGATTGTGGAGAACAATCTCACAGCCTATATCGGATGGTTGCAGCAGGAAGGAAAGATGAGTTTGATTCCGCTCTATGCCTCGACGCTCTCCACAGACAGAGGTGCTCAAGTTCTTGGTGCTGTCATCATGGACACAACGGACGTGAAAGAAAGGGACTTGATGGTGAAGTTGATGAGACGATACGACTTAGACGTCTCCCGTGTGCTTCTTATGCAATATCAGCTAAATGCTGCAGCTTCTGGATTGACGGCGTTCGAAACCGCAAGTGCCATGAACCCTGTCCACATCACCGAGTACGTTGGCTCAGGCAAGGCGAAGAATCTGAAAGTCAAAGCAGGCTTTATGGGTATAGAGATTAATGACTCAGAAGAGTTACTGATTCGATGTTTGGAGTGGTATCGCTACGGAGATAAGCAGTGTTGGGCTCAGACTTGTCGAGTGGCTTCAGCGCTCTACAAATTCTTCATCAGTAACGGCAAACTGGCCGCAGCACAGGCGCTGTGCATGCGAGCGCAGCTTTCCACAATCTCGAAGGCTGCTCTAAAAATCGATCTCAAACGTGCAGCTTCCTCGGGAAACTCGTCAGAGGCAGAGGATATCGAGATGGATGGGTTCACCGAAGAGGAGCGAGTCCAGCCAATCAGTCCTTCAAAACGCCCTAACTCAATGAAACGGCAGTCCGTCTTGTTCGATGACGAGCGGTCAGGGTCAGGCCTTCCCGTTTTAATGGACCAGGCTCAAACCTGGCGTCAATTAGAGGAGCTCGTAGAAGCATTAGACGCCCTCGGGAGATGGCACGAAGCTGCAGCGGAGGTCGAGAAGTAAGCTGCACATGATGTACTCTCAATTCTGGGCTAGCTAATCGTGGAACAGCACCAATGGTGACCCTATTCATATGCGAACGATGAAGAGGGTCCTTCAAGCTGCGCTCGGCGATGTGCGAAGCGCTATGTACCCTCTCTTGGATCCCGGTTTCCTGTCGAAACCATCTGATGAAGCCGAAGCTGCTCCACTTACCAATATTCGCAATCACTATCTGCCTGAATGCGTACTCGCGTACAATAGCGTCCTCTACTTTGCTGGCCATGCCATCACTCGGAATTGGCTTGTGGAATGCATGAATTTGGCACAGGTTGTGGCTACGAACGATTCCCTTACTGAGGCGTTCGTACAGAGCTCGCGGATGCAAGAACTAGTCAAGGCTTTTGCACTGAGCAGTCAAGCTCTACTTCATGCCAATGAGCAGGGAAGTAAGAAAGGGAAGAGGGTCGAAGGCATCGAGATCTGGCAGGTGAAGCCGCAGGACGTTGGGCTTACGAAGGATTCATAAAGCTGATAGATCGTGCCGAAAGGGCATCATGCCTTGTTAGCCCTCGAAGGTCTGATAGACATGAACGCGATCTTGCCGACTGCTTCTGTACCTTGACATAACTCACGCTCTTTGCACAAGTTTGGCCGTGCATGTGCCTGCAGACACAGAGTTGCGTCTTTTGGAATGGTATGTGTTTGATCGTGATGAGCTTCAGTATGTCATGCCAATGCTTGTCTCACCTGTAGGCCAGGCTCATGCCATGACCAGATCGAAGTCCCTACTAAGAAGTTCGTCCTCATCCGGTGTATCCGGCTTACACGTCCCACTCGACTTTCACATATATGTCCCTCCTTGGTGGGCAGCTTTCCGTGGTACAGAACCTGAATGGCCTTGATCGTCTCCTCCCTCAAGGTCTCTGCATCTTTCATCAAACTTGCGCACCCCTTCACGGTCTGTATCTGTGACTTTACTAACTCTCTGAACCACCTTCTCGAAGGCATCTTGGTCTACCACTGTAATGTCGTCCGCAACCTCATCGCCAACAAAATTGTATGGCTTTACGCCTCTTCCAGCAGCAGCTTCGGCTCTTAAGACAGCCACCGAATCGCCCGCCCCCATTCCCATTGCATCCATCCTAGCACCAAGTTCCCCACTTGTAAGCCGCATAACTGGTTATGCTCGGTTCAAACTGAGCGATGATACCTTTGCTCACAGCATGCGGGTCTACCACTATGGTCTTGCTATCGCCGGCCAGTGTTTCCCAGACTGGAACATCACCCGCGGGAGCAAACTGGAGGAGACGTGGTTTCTCACGGCCATTCTGCATGACATCGGCACGGCAGACGATTTCCTAGCTGGGACAAAGCTGTCGTTCGAGTTCTGGGGTGGCATGCATGCACACAGAATCCTGTTGCAGCCTGAGCTTACCTCGGTTGAGGGAGAGACAGCCGACGCAGACTCAGTGGCACCGGCTGAGCAGGCAGAGAGTGTCATGGAAGCTATCTTAAGGCATCAGGACATTCAGGACAAGGGCATGGTGACCACTATGACGCAGCTGATTCAGCTGGCGACAATCTTGGACAACGTTGGGGGCAACGCAGAGATGATCAACGAGGGAACGATTGAGGAGGTGGTGAATGAGTGGCCGAGGACAGGGTGGAGCGGGTGCTTCAAGGCAGTGGTGGAGCGGGAGAAGGCGATTAAGCCATGGGCTATGGTTAGTAGGATTGAAGGGTTCGAGGAAATGATCATGACCAACAAGAGGATGAAGAAGTGGGAATGAATGGATTGTTGAGTAGCGCCATCAACTATGAGCCTGAACGCAGCGTCGGCTATGTCTCCCCAACGAGCATTGATTTGGCTTTGGATCTTGTAGGCTCTTGTCCAACCTCGACCAATATCCCGTTCATTTCTTGCTCGAAAGTTTTCATCGCCTTCCACCAGAGCTCCGGACCACAACTTATTCGGGCGACTCCAATCTCTGCCAATTCCCTGCCCGTCAGATATTGGGCACCTAGACACAGCTTGACACTAATCCGGCCACCCAGGGCCTGAGTGATCCGACCAACCTCAGCGCTTGTCATGCCGCCTCTTTTCGATCCTCCCCAAACAAAAACCGTTGTCGCTCCAGCATCTAGATATGCTCGACCTCTCTGGATTGCCTCGGATACCGTCCCACCAGTAACGAGTATGTCCGTCCGGGCATTGATCACGAATTTTGGGACTCCCAGTTCCTCTGCTATAGCTCGCGTACGTTTGATACGTCCAGCAGCCTCATCAACAGGGTACATTTGCCTAGTCACCGTGTCCTTGTCTTCGAGGTTGCATCCCACCACCCCCTTTTCGAGGAGCTTCCGCACGGCCTCTTCCAGCCTATCGCCATAACCACTCTGCATGTCCACAGTGAGTGGCTTGCCATATTCCCTCGCAACAGCTGCAATGCCTTCGACGGCCGCGAGGTTCTGTTCAAGTGTCAAGTCATCGTCCTCGATGCCGGTCGATGCGGCAACAGCATAGCTCGCTGTTGCAATTGCAGTGCAAGAGGGATGTGCAGCCGCCAATTTTGCCGTAGCAGCATCCCAGACGTTCGTGAGAACAAGGGGATTGCCTGGAGTGTGTAGGGATGCCAGCCTAACAGCTTGATCAGCAAGGTCTGAATGTGCCATCTCACTTTCAACGCCAGGAAGGTTTCCGGTCTCGGGCTGAATGTTTTCGAGATGGCAAACGCTGCTGAACGGGCTGTTCCTCCCTTCCATCTGTTGTCAGTAACGTCACTCTGTGTGTCAATTGATTCATTTGTCAAAGGGGGCAGTGTCTTGGACAGGCAAGGTAGATGTCGAAAGGTGGTTGAGGGCAGCGGCCGGGCCAGCCAGCTCGAGTGGTCACAGATTCTGGCCGCCTCGAATACCAGATTTGACCGAGGGATCGGCCGTGACTTATGGAAGCGAGAGCTGACCGGCGACCGCCAGAAGAAAGGGACAATTCTTGGCATCAAACCCCCCGAAAAGGAGATGAGAGACTAGATTCGCTGATAACGCGCTCTAACGGAAATGTTTGTAGAAGCATAGCAAAAGCTCACGATGATGGATAGTTACTGTGACACCTGCGGATCAGCGCCCATGATGGCTATTCACAGCCCCAGGAGACCTACGCTTAACAAAGCGGCAGCCACAGCGGAGAACCACCCTTCGCAGACCAATGGAGACCCACAAGAGTGACCAAAAAGATGATATCAATCCCTGGGTGGCTGTGGGTTTTGCTCCGGCCCGGTGATGGTTGGGGATTGGGGATTGGGAAGGTGGTTGAGCGGGGCTGTTGATGGAGGAGGGAGGAGGAGAAGAAGAAGAAGAAGAAGAAGAAGAAGAAGAAGAAGGGGAATGCATTCAGGGTAGATTAGGCTAAGGGGAGGGAACTGATTGATGGGCGGGTGGAGAATGGTCAAGGCGGT
>JAABUK010002505.1_pt1 | contig 32815 bp, 39 predicted proteins | sample 5559141 | NCBI WGS metagenome assembly JAABUK01 (sample SAMN10711869, study PRJNA513367) | rock metagenome | isolation source: Antarctica rocks | place: Antarctica: Victoria Land, Pudding Butte nord | collected 2016-01-03 | reverse complement strand
CCCTCTGCCCATGCCTCCCTTGACCCAATACGCAGCACATCTGCACAGAACAGCAGACCCTTATGGCAACAGCATGCCTTGGTCCTTGCAGGTAGCTGAGCCTGGGACCAGTTTCAGGGCCACCACTGCTGCTCGCGTGGCACCCTCACCAGCCTTCAAGCGCCTCCTGCCTACCGCCGCTGCCAGCACTCCCCTTAAAACTGCTGCTCTTCGCACCAGCATGGCAGCCTTCTCAGGTCAGTTGCAGTCCTCACACAGACAGACAGACGGTCTTTGACTTGTGATGGATTGCACTGGTACACGTTGTCAAAGCGAGCATGATGTGTGGCAGGCCTACATGGCTTTCCTGCCTAGGTAGTACAGGCCAGGCGTCTCATGAGCAATATCTTGACAACTGTGATGCTGCTGCTGCAAGACTGGAAGTGTTAGCGCCAAACCTTTTCATTCTGACATTGTGGCCTACACATTACATGTTCAGACAGGCCTATATGCTCTGCTTTGTGTTGCTTACAGCTTTGCTGAGCCTACATGCTGCTCATAGAGTGCAGTCTCCTGTTGCCCACATGGACTATACATTCTGCAGCCTGCTTGAATTGTGCATGTACCCAGCCTTGCTCTCTGTTGAAGTACAAGCAGACATGCCACTTACATGACTGTGGCAAACACGTATGTATGACTGTAGGTGTAGCCAACAGCAGCCTGAGGGGGTCTGCCCCAGCACCCCACCCACAACAGCCCACCACAGCAGCTGCTGCAATCTCTTCTTTGGGGCTCTCCAGCAGAATTGCTGCCACCAACATCACAGCTGCCAGCACATCACATGCCAACTCCTCTCTGACTGATGCTGTCACTCAGCAGCTTGTTGGCCCCAACATTCAGCTCACCAAGCAGCCAATGCTGGGCCCAGCAACCGGCCAGCATCAGCATACTTCAGCTGAGACTCATTCACGATCAGCTGGAATGCATGTTGCTGACAACACCAATGTTGCGTCTAGTCAGCGTGGTCAGTCTGGAGCTGGTTTGGCTTCAGCTGATGCTCCAACTGCTGAAGACAGGCGTGTTGTGCCTGATCAGGCAACAGACAGAAGCTCAGACTGTGCGTCTGAGGCAACAGCAGCCACAGAGGCCTTGTTGGCAGACACGCACAGAAGCACAGACTTCGGCAGGCTTGGGTCCGCTGACACACAACAGATGGGCAATTCTGCAGTCAGAGCAGCGTTGCGGCCTGCTAGTCCACCGTTCCTGTTTGAGGCAGCTGCAGAAGAGGATTCTCTGGTTGACTTTGGCGGCAAAGCTGATCCACCAGATGCAGCTCAGTCCAGAAGGGTTGATCTCGTTGCAAGAGATCCTGTTGGAGCAAATCTAGTAGCAGGCAACCAGGCAGATGTTCATTCCCAAGGTTCTGATGCTGCGCCTTCAGCAGGGCTGCATCAGCAGCAGACAGCACCAACGCAGACATGTGCAGTGTCAACCTCGGCACGATCTCAAGCCTTGCCCGGTGCTTCTCAGTCGTCATGGCAGACGCACAGACCACTGCCGTCAACAAGTGCTGCTGCAGAGCCTCTCGCCTCGTTTCAACAGACCTCAGAGTCAGGTTTGCATAGACCGGCAAGCCAAGGCATACAGCATGTTGCTCAGGGTAGGCATGTGTCCGAGGCTCAGCCTATGGGAAGAATGGCTGAGGCAGCAGGGTCAGGTGATGAGGATTTGCACAGTGAGACTGGCAATGGGGCGGTTGTTGGTAGTAAGGAGAATGAGCCTGGGGGTATGGCTAGGGCAGTGAGGGGGCCAAGGGAGGGTCAGGGTAGGCCAGGCAGACAGACAGCAGCCAGGCCGCCTAAACCAATCACAAGCTCCAAGGTCAGCTGTCCTACACTCCTCATCTTCGTGTTTTGTTGTTTCACCTTGTGACATTGACTTATGATGGATATTTTATTGCCAAGCTTCCAGACACATCTTGGCATGGTTAGGATGTGCAGATGGTGTACATCTTGTTTGATGCAGAAGAAGGTGCACTCAGTCCACCCGGTGATTGTCTTGTTTGACTTCACCAATGGGCTACTCAAGCTATAGCTGCAAGTTTCGAAGCTTGGGTCTCTGCAGGCAGAGTACATGGCAAAGTTTGAGCAGTACAGAAAAGCTCGAGCAGAGGCCAAGCCTGCGTCTGCATGCAGCTCAGGGCAGCAGCCCTCTCGTCTCACCATGGGGGCAGGGGCTGCTCGAGTTAAAGCCCCTGTCAAACAGTCCAGTGTCAGCCTGAAGCCTGAACGAACACCCTTGCGCACTTCATCGCTGCAGAGATGATATGCTAGTAGTTGACAGGCTGTTTATACTACAGTGTAGACTGTAATACAGTTAGTTTAAGGTTGTCTACAGGAAATGGCATTTTCGAGGGCGCTGCTGATGTCATGCTTGGAATAAATTTTGCACTTGTATCTTATGTAACAACAGTATTGACCTTAGAGGTAGCTACAGCCTAGACCAGAACCATACAGTCTACAAAGACGCGCATATGAGGGGTGCTAGATTCTGCTGAAAGTCATGGGCATCCCTCTGATAGGAGTGGAAATCGAGATCTATACAGTTAAAAAGGTGCATTTGAGGGGTGCTAGATTCTGCTGAAAGTCATGGGCATCCCTCTGACAGGAGTAGAAATCGAGATCTATACAGTTAAAAAGGTGCATTTGAGGGGTGCTAGATTCTGCTGAAAGTCATGGGCATCCCTCTGACAGGAGTAGGAATTGGGAAGCTCTTGATAGGCTCAGTCAGGTCCACCTGCCAGTCGTAGCCTCTTGCCAGGACAGCCATCATGATCTGCACACCAGAAACAGTTGGCTGTAAAGCATTTCCATAGCAGATGTAACCGTCATTTGTGTGTCAGTAATATTGGCTGTCATGGCCAACAGCATCACAATTACGAAGACTCAGCAGACTAAGTTGCCCTGCCAGAGTGCAGGCTTCATGAAGCATGAGAGTACTACCCTCAAGAAGAGTTCAAAAGATGGGACACACAATGCCATTGTGCGTCAGCACCCCATTTCCACATGTCACACTTGCAGCATGCACTTTGAAGCCTGTGCAGCTGGTTTATCACAGACCACGACTGTGCTGTGACGATAGGGCCACTAATGATATCGCACCCAATATGGAAATGCAATGCAATAGGCATGGGTAGGTCATTTATGCCATGCATCAAGCATGAATATCAGCAGGCTTTGTGGTGCACGCACGCTTGCTGCAAAGTAATTTCTCCAGCATCTTGATCTTGCATACAGCCAGTAGGCCAACGAATCCATGAGCCAAGGTTGATGCAGGACACAAGCTTGCATATGTCTAGGCCTTTTTCAAGCAGTATACCTTGATCTCTTGCATTGCAAAGACATAGCCAAGGCACATGCGTGGGCCAGAACCAAATGGAATCCAGGAGCCAGCTTTCCTCCCTTCATCACTCAGCCACCTATCAAGACACCACAAGAGTACTTTGTCATTTTGTTTGGACACTGGGTGCATCCCCGCAGACAAAACAAGCTTATGAGTTTTCTACGGCTTGTAAGCATTGCTGCAGCTAGTGTATAGGAACAGGCACTGAAGGCAAAACTTGCCTATCTGGGTTGAACTTGGATGCAGCCAGTTCTGGTGCCATTGTTGTCCACCGTGGATCTTCTTCTACCACTCTGAACATTTCCAGAGCCATCTTGTAACCCTGCAAGCACTTGCTAAGATGAACATGCATTCAACCAGTCATGCAATGAAATTGTTTATTGATGTGCTTGCTCAGTCGCTGTGGTTGAGATGCGCTTGCTCGCTCACTCGCTCACTCAATCACTTGCCCACTCACTCACTCACTCACCCACACACCCTCCGATCCACCCGTCCACTCTCATACTCACTCACTCACTCTTCTGTGCAACTCGGTTCTTGCTTGCAGACAAGCTCATCACTGTGACTGCTGGCATGCGCATAATCCGTGAGGCCACGTGCTGAGCAAATCCCAGCAAAATGGCAGCAAAATGGAGTGGTACAGTAGCACTGAGCCTGACAAGCGCGGAACACTTAGAGTTACATTTCATGCCAAGCACTGATGACACTAAGATTGCAGCGCAGAAATTGTTGAGACTCTGAGTCACCCAGGCAGCACAGCATGCGGGCACATTCAACATCGAATCCCCAAAAAAGTCAGCACCTTTGGGATAGTGTAGCCACCACACTCAAAGGTCTTCAGAGCTCGCCTGTAAACCTCACCAACAATTGTCTCAATGCGCAACACCTCTTTGACTGTTGCATCTGCGTAGGGCATGCTACCGCAAGCTGTGCTGTTGATCTCTTTCCCGTGTTCAGCTATCACCTGCATGCATTCACTACAGCTCAACTGTGGCAGGGATACCATGCTCCAAGACTTGCTATGCTTGCAGGGTCTACAGGCACTGCAGGATGTCTCTCTTTGCTATTCTGGCTACAGAATTTGTGAGGTGTGATCTTGATATGAAGGCCGTCAGTGTGAAGCCGCCATGCTTGCACAGCATGGCTTAGGATTTCTATTGCTCCTGCTTTTACCAAACTACCTAGCGCGTTGTGTGACTTTGACTCATGTGCAACAAGACACTCCAAATGATCCCACTCAAGCTGTAACAAGAGACAGCATTGATAACGAGTTTGGTTTTCTATGTGTTGACAGCTCACCTGTTTCTGCTCATCACGCAGCTTCTGGAGCACAGTAGGTTCCTGTTTCAGGTAGCGCAACATCAGGGTCAGCGTCGCAGCTGTGGTGTCATGCCCAGCAAAAAGGAGATTGAATGTCACATCCTGCAGAGAGCACCCCCCAGCCATCAGACTTTACCAAAGAGCAGTCTGTTGGCACATACTGTAGCAGTGCAAATGCAATAAGAATATCAGTCAATCAGTCAACATGCCAGTGCAAATGTGCCTATTATGCAGGCTGGAACCCCCAGGCTAAACCCCCTAGGCTAGACCCCCCAGGCTGGACCCCTCAATTACAGTGCTTGCAACTTTACACCCTGACCGCAATTTTAATGCACACTGCCAGTCAATATCAATGCACTCATGGTATGTTATGCAAACCTCTGTGCACAACAATATTCATTTTTTGTCGACACATGCTGCAGGGGCATACTACAAGCACACACTCTTAGCTCGGCTAAAGCTGCAACAGCATGTAAGATGACTGCAGTGTGATAGACATCAGGCACTAGTTTGCAGACCGCTTTATACAGTGCACAAGAGGATGCAGCCTGACATTGCAACACACAGACAGACTGCTTTGGAGAGACAAGACTTGTCCTGCACGTACCTAGCTCATCATGAGGTGGAAAGCGAAATTATTATTATTAATTATTTATTGAACATAATAATAATTATTATTATTACTTATTTATTGAACATTTATTGATTGCAAATAACAGGATACCGTAAGCACGTCCATGGAGGACATGTAGTCATCTGGCTTGCCCTCTGTCAGCTCTACAAAATACTGCATGGCAGGCTTGGCAGCTCCTTCTGCTGCCCTGTGGCAGCAGTCAGCACTTGAAGGGCAGCATGCATGGCCTGCTGAAAGGCAGAGCAAACATGCAAAGGGCAACTCAAGGGCAGAGTGAAGGAAGAGTGTATGGGCAATAGGCAAAGGCTGGACAGAGAGCGTTCTTGGCAGAGACACTGCCCTGTAGAGACTGGGACTGCAGTGTCAATGCTTATGGCAGCTGATGCTTTGTCCTTGTCAATAGCATGGCATGGATCATCTTCATGCCAACAGCCTGGCATGAAGATGATCCGTGCCATGCTATTGACAAGGACAAAGCATCAGATGTCAGCGCATCACCCATGCATACATTGCATAGCAAGTAAGGGCTGAGATCACACCCACCAGCACCCATGCAACAGCAATCAACGCACCACATAGTCAGCATGACAACGTGTCAAAAACCAGGCCTTGCAGGTGGATTTACAGCGGGTGTTCGAACCTGGCACAACTGGGCACAGGTCTGACTCCCTGCTACAGCATGCCATGTGTGGCTGATCTTGTACACAGCAAGCAGCTGCCTTACATGTGAAGCATATTTTACACAGAGAATGCACTGTGTACAATATACCTCGCATTTCAGGAGAGGTGAACAGGCAAGGTGTTTACCTGGTGGTCTGGTCCTTCAATCTTATGATGTTAGCTTTGTACTCTGCCAGGAGCGCCTTCCTGGCAAGCATGGCCTTGTGAAAGGCTGCATCACCACATGGCCATGTCAGCATCAACGAAGAATTGCATGTTGAGCTGCAGAGTTATCTGCTTGGCTTTGAATTCAATGCACAGAATGAATTTGTGTACTGTTGCCAAGTCAGAGGTAGATCTGGAGATTGCAAATGTCTGTTATCTGCAACTGTGGCTTGAACGTAACAGTGGATAAATTTCAGGGAGCTGTACAAACACTGGAAGCATGACTGGTTCATATGGGTCTGCCTGCCTCACATGTCTGTCAGCATCAGGCATGCATGCATGTGGACACACAATGTGCGCATGCACACATCCATGCAGGCATGATATACGATTGCATACCAAAGCCTGGAAGATTGATGGGCAATGCCAAGAAGCCATCCAACCAGTCACCCCACAGTTGCTTCTGGCGTGCAAGCATCTGCTTGTTGATGAAGCTCTTAGGAAAGCCCACAACCAACTCTGTGGCCACCTGCATGTATGGCACAATGTGGACGAGCCAAAATAGGCACAGCTGGCAGGCAGTGTTGTTTCGTGTTCCCAGGTGTTGCATTGAGTTTATTGACCATCCAAAAAGTTTGTGAACTGTCAGGTGGATGAGGAGCAGCACCAAGCAGCATCAAGGCTGCCTGCCTTGATCACACAGCATGTTTGCGCATCAAGCTTCATGACATGGCCTGAGGTGCCCCTCGCCTGCCTTCATGATGAGAAGAAAAAGAGCATTGAATGCTGCATGCCCCTATAATACACTACGCTACCTGAAACGTGAAGTTCTTCATGCCATCAAAGCCCTGGACAGTGCGTGCATCTGCCCATTCAGCACAGAAGCTTTCTGCAAGCTCCACTGTGCGTGGAATGTAAGCCAGAGCTGCTTTAGGTGCAAAGCTAGGGGTCACCATCTTGCGTGCTTGCAGGTGCTGCTGGCCATGCATGTTGGCAATGCTATGCGGCCCTATCAGCTGTCGAATGGTTGAAGGCCAGTCACCTGCAGCAAGTGATGAATGCAACCATTGTGTATGTTTGCATGTGCTGCTGGCCATGCATGTTGCAGTACTGTGGTTTCTCAGAAGATACCACGTTCAGATGTCCATATTGCCACTGCTGGTGACCATCTGGCTGTCCCACAACTGCTGATCTACTCAAATGCCAGTAAACACAATGCATACCAGCAGCGATTGCCAAAGTTTGTGCATGCAGATCAGGCTGCTCACTAGTTTCAAGGGTCCCACAGTGCCTTGACAAGTGACCTGGGGCAATCCATGTTGTCATTTGATACTGTTTGACTTTGCGGGCTCAGATGCATTAAACACAGCAGGTACCCACATGCCAATGCTGAGATGATATATGCCACAATCAGCTGGGTGTCAGCAGAAGGCGTTATCAATGGTGATGACGCTATGGCAGCACATCAGAGTGGAGGTGGGGTAGCGGACGAAAATGCTGTTGGCTTACTTTCAACAAGGTCATGCTCTGCATTGAATATCATCCGCACAGCATCTGGGTCACCGATATGAACAACCTGCTCCCCCAGAAACCATGTCCTGGTACAGACATACACACCTGGTGAATGATGCTGACACTGTTGCCGTCAGCAGAAGCTGCGACCTACTGCAAATGGTTGATGCTGCATGCATAGTAAGTGTCCAGTCAATGGAGCTTGGTCGGCTTTTTGACCTGTAGATACTGCCCAGCTTGTCATGGTGCGGCTGTCCGGCAACGCGGGGACCTGAAGCGATGTGCGAGAATGTATCTCCAATGTATGGAATGCCTTTGCCTGGTGGAGGCAAGGGTAGCGACCTGCAAGCGATTGACAGATGCGCTAGCCACGGATCACGTGCAAGGAGCACTAGAGCGAACGACAGATTCGCTAGCCGACCACCAGGTACGACCTTCTTTGCCGTTTCGCTGTCGAGGGTGTGCATTTGCATTGAATACACATGAAAAAGTCCTGCTGAGCAAGAACGATCATTTACAACTGGACACGTTCACCAGCAGACTGAGACCTTACCGTTTACCATGAACACCTTTGACTTTGCATGCGAGAGCATTATATAAAGCAAACCCGACAGATGTGACTAGCAGCAATACGATTGCGGTCTGTATTGGGTCCATGGCCTCAGTCTGCGTCTTCTGGAGGTCCGTGTGAATAACACAGAGCTCTGCAGGAAGGTCAACGAAGCATGACTCACGCAAGATGATTCACCGGGTCCCGGGGCCACTTTCGCCCCCAACATGCACTGATCAACACTTCTGTGATATGCGTGCTGTGCTAGGCTTCTCAGTCGCTGTTGCGCCCCATGAGTGGCTTGTCAACGCTGCAACATGTGGGTTTTGGAGGCTCAGCCTTCTGGAAGCACAGACGAGCGTTCCCTAGCTGCCCAACAAGTCAAACACTATTTGCCGGCAGGCTTGCATGTTGTGGGAAGAACTCAAGCTAGTGGACAAAGCTGCATTGTTGTCGACGAAGACAAATCAATCTCTAGACAACATGCGACCGTGATTGTAGACTACACATCGCCTTTGTTTCGTGTGAAAGGTAACCCGTTATGCAAGATCAAGTGTGTGAGCCAAAAGCCCTCGTGCGATAGGTCAGCTTAACGTATGGTTTTGCAGACATGGGACGCTATGGAACTCTGGTCAATAAACAGGAGCTCAAAGGAGGAGAAGCGAATCTGACAGAGGGCGACCTACTGCAGTTCGGGCACAAATCAAGCTTCAGGTGAAGCAGGTGGCAGCCTTGCAAAGACCCTTTCTTACCGTGTGTCATGGGCTTGCTGACAGAGTACTTTCTCTTTCAGACTTCGCAGGTGGCAATGTGGAATAGCAGCTGTGCAAGGATACATTTTGTCCCAGCAAAGCCTATTGCAGCTCGGTGAGGAACGGCACACACACAGCTCCTGCATGCACGTCTTTGCTTCCATACTCTTGCAGCTATGCAAGCCAAGTTCTGCTGACACCCTGCTTTTGGTGTTGCAGGATTTGAAGGAAGGGATGCTCAATCTGCCACATGCATCATGACGGCAGAGCAAGCTTGCTTGACAGCAGATCTGGCTTGTACCTTTGCTCATCAGAAGCCATATGTCACTGAGGCATGGTATGCATGAGTATATGTGACGAGTGCATGCGTCAGCTCTAGAGAGCATCCATGACTACTGCGCTGATCAGTCAGTCCTGTGAGCTCCTCAAACTGTCTGCTGTGTCATCAATATCTGCAGGCTGCAAGCAATTGTGCAGCGTCCAGCCTTATCAGATCCTCCAGCCAGCATGGCCGACCACATTCCCACTGTCACGAGCGCTCTCTCTGATCAGCAGATGCCATTGCAGCCCATCTTCAATCAACACTTGCTTGCTGAGTGGTCTGTCATCATACCCACTACTATCTCACAGGTGAGGTTTTGTTTTCCATACCCAATTCTGCTAGCCTCCAGTCCACAAATGCTCTGCCAGACTAATTCACTTCAAGCTTCATTACTGACACTGTTCTGGGATGCAAGGGAACCCCTGCATTTGTGGCAGCGGTGCAAAAGCATGGTAGTACCCTTGGCACGGCTCCCACCTCGGCCAACATGGCTACTGTACTTGTCACATCAGATCTGCAGCAGCCAGATCTTGGTGATGCTCCGCCTACTGTCACCAACCTTCATGTCACAACTGTAGATCATGTGCTGGTAAGCATTGTCGATGCCCATACTACTGCCTGCCTGTTCATCTTGCTTCAGCCAGTCCTACACAACCCAGGTTATATGCGCTGTGACACTGTGCAGCACAGAGTGTGTTGCTGATGGACTCTTGTCAAGAGTTCTCAAGACAGGCGTCATGTTATGGTTGCCTGCAGGTGGCAATGCTACATGGCACCGCAGACAATATGACACAGGAGGTGTCTCAAGAGAAGCTGAGTGCAGCATGGCAGCAAGCAACTCTTGGACAAACGATGCATCCGAAGAGGAAAGCCTCTGCAGGTATAGCCATTTCGTCATGCCTTGAGTAGCACCTTATCAGGACAATCATCAGGCAGTCTTCCTGTGCAAGCCCAGGCATGTGAGCAAGCTTGTATGCAGCAGTACTCCAGTAACTTGCATCAATCAGGCATCTGCCTCAGGTTGAATACTCATTGCCTTTAACTACAGCCCATCAGGGGACAGTTCGCAGCTCAACATGTGATGTGCAGCTGCAGATGCGGAGTTAACACCACCATCCAGCAAAAGGCGGCATACAGGAGATGCACTTGGTGACAATGCAGCGACAACTGCTTTGAGATCTTCAGCAAGTGAGTCAGCAGGGCAAGAACCAGCAGGGTCAGCTCCCATGCAGCCACAGGAGGCCGTAGATATAGTAAATGCTGAAGATGAGCCAGCCCAGGTGTCAACAGAAGCAGCAGATATAGGCACCAACAATATACAGGGCCTTCCTCCAGACAACAACGCCGTAGTGTGGGAGCCATTGGTTGTGAGGGTATGTAACAGATACCCTGCATCAGAGGGTGTGATTGCTTGACCTGTAAGTGACTGTTTAGTGCTAGTCTGGCATGCAGGTGCAGCCACAAGTCCCGTCTGTAGCATGGTCTGACCGCTATGCTGATGTGCCCAATTTCAAGAACTTCAGAAAAGTGCAGCCTCAGCGGGAAGATGTTGCATATGTGCCTTATGCAGACAGAAACTACGCTGAGAACAGCATAGACAGCACAGCCTTTCTCAAGTAAGTGCTGATGCAGCAGTCTGTTTCTGTTGACGTGATGCGCATGATCAAGTTGAGGAATGGGACCGGACGTTTACTGTTGTGTCTGCAGTCATCAGAAAAGCAAGCATCAACAGCGACAGGTTGCAGAGGAGCTTTTTAATGCAAAGGTACGTGTCCAAAAGCAGCCTGCACTGCCAGTCAGCAGTGCTGCTGTCACCAAGGCTGGACGTGGCAGAGGCAGAGGTCGTGGGAAAGCTGTGGCATGAAAAGCATTTGTCTTGGATGATCTGCGTAGTGAATCTCAGAGGTCTTGACATCTGAGACTTATTTACCATTTCATCTAGTTTGTCACTACGACAGATTTAGATTTTCACACTTTTACATTTGGGAAGCCTCGTCGAAAGTGTTGCTTACTTGTTGCGTCAGCATAAGCGACCACACTGTTGCGTACGACCAGTTTCGGCATCGCAAGTGAGCCTTACTTTGTATGAGCACACGTCCCGAGACTGATTAAGAGACCTGTCAGGTAAGGGTGGCAAACGTCGCAGCAGATACTTCATATCGAGGTCAAGCTTTCCTTGTTTGCTGCTAGCAATGGGAACTGAGGGCATCGTCAAGCTACAGAACACGGTGCTGACCAAGACTTTTGCCGCTGGAGAGCAACTTGCTTGCAATGTATACAGTACCATCAGCTCGTATCAGTCCCAAGCAGGAACTGGTGATCTTACAGTCAGTAGTGTTCTCTACACAGAGACCAAACTTCCTGTTGCAAATTGGGAAGATCGCTGTGTAGGCCTTAAGCCACTTACTGTAGTTGTGGAAGCACAGCAAACACTACAGGAACAGATGGCTTCTATGCTGCAGCGACTCCAGCATGTGGAACGCAAAGTCAGTATAGTAAGCAAGCCCCGTGTGGCAAATCTGGCTGCACAGATCTTGCTGTTGGCCTGTGGAGTGGAGGATTTTCATGAAAGGACAACTCACCACTTTTCAGCCTTGGGTGTACAGCATCCAAAGGTCAAGGCTGTGAGTGGGTTTCTTGGTGTTCAACCAAGGGTGTTTGTTGCACAAGCCAATGCTCTTGTGCAAAGAAGGAACAACATTCACATTCACTTTACCTCATGCGAGGCCTTGGACAAAGAGGTGGCAGAGGTTTCTGGGCTAATAGACTCTGATCTTCGAAAGGAGTTGAAATGGGAATGCAAGGTGGTGGAAAGTTATGGCACCATCAAAAGCAGCATTCCTCAGTGATGCCTATCATTCAGCTATCTGCTTGGTTGTTGTTTAGTGTACTACATGTTCTGGTGGTTGATGTCATTGCACGCAGTTTATGTAGTGAGGCAAAGTTCATCATGGAAGTCCACTGTGTTGACAAACAAGGAAAGACTTGGAACTCTGCTCTTCACCTCATTGCTAGCATCAAGAACGACCTCTTTATCACTTGTCATGGCTGGTATGAAACATTCATCATCGAAGGGAACGCACACTCTTCTGCCCAATGCGTTGTGTCAAGATATGAATGGAAGGTTTGATAAACCTACTGCAAATTAGTAAATTAGCCTGCTTGACAGAGGACAAACTAGATGAAAGTGTAAATAAATGGGGGGGGGAGAGAAAAAGGGTAAATGACACCTGTTGAATTGCGGCGGCCACGGCCGGTTGAAATGCGCTGAGCCTGCTTTGCTACTGAAATGCTGCGAGTGCTGTGGACTAGCCCGATACCGAAAAGTTTGTATCGCGCGCCAACAGTGATGCTCAATTCTGCTAACCAACAGGACAGATCAGTAAGTCCTGCTCGACGCAATGGTCTTGACGCTGACGTGCTTGGACAAGCGTCTATTGTCCAAAAACGTTTGAGGTCACCCAGGCCTGCTAAGAAACGTCAGGGACAGGGACCTCCAAGTGAACGAGTGCTCGATTCGGCCGTTGCCACTTGCTCGTATGGCGATGATGCAGCGCAAGGGCTGTCACAACTGTCGGACCTGGTGATACTCGACGCGTCCCAAGACGCAAGCCTAAGCCAGGACTATCCTGCCGAAGTTGCTTCGCACTTCCCATCGCAGGAGGGCCAGGATGCGGGTTCCCCCTCGGACTCGCAAATTATGCTAGAAGCACCCCCTTCGCAGCCAGACATCCCTCTTGCCACGCTCACAGTCAGCCGACCACCAGCTGATCCGCCACAAGAGCAACCACCTGATATAGTGCATCCTTTTCCGCATTTTGCCCTGCCCGTTCAACAACAGATGGTGCCTCAGCGTCTAGCAGGCATGGGTAGTCCTGTTGTGCAAACTCTGGAAGAAATCCAACAGCCTTTGCACCCAAAGAGCAGAGCCACAAGAAGGGGTCCTATGGATGAGATGCGACAACTTGTCAGGTGAGAGTGAGTACTGTGTTCATCGATATGGGGTGTGCCAAGCTTCACTTGTGTGTCAAAGCCATGTGTTATTGCACACAGTCATCATTACAGGATGTGAAGGCTTAAATGTCAGTGCCCAAAAGCAACTGTTCTGCAGAATTTTGGTCAAGGTGATACCACATTCTGTGTCACTCATATCGTCATCTGAGGAAGGCGGAGGCGGCAATCGCATCTCAGAGGATCAGATCAAGTCCTATTTGGATGAGGCTCTTGGGGAGGGCCCCCGGCCTATGTGGGGGCTGCCAGGAGGGTGGGGAGACTATTGCGCAAGTAAGTCTAATGAGCAAGCACATGACGTGTACATCAATCATCCAACCAAAGAATGGATCGGCAGCATGCATTGCTCCCTGCATAGCAGTGCTACTACTGCTCTTCACCTGCAGCAATGCACATCAGCGACAGCAAAGCGTCAAGCTTTGTGCATTACCTTTACACAATACAGGGGCCTGTCTTGGTATTGAGCATCTCCAATAAGACCTTAGCCACACTCCCTTCATGTCCTGTGTCATCATTCAAGTGGCTCTTGCGGCACTTCATGATTGTTGTCAGCAGACTCCAGTCAGTGACCACACCCTCAAGGAACAGTATAGTCACAGTGGTTTGAACTCTGCAGCTTCAACAAGGCTGTGTGATCTGCAGCATTGTTTAGCTGGGTGGTGGAACCCCGGGTCATCAGCATTGACCAGGCCATGAGATGTGCAAAACGGGAGCCTGGACGCAGCTGGGAAGCACTGGAGTCTGAGCTGAACAAGCTTGGTGAGCTTGACTGCACTCTTCTTGACCTGCCTGCCTGTGACTCTTATCAGCCTGCAGTCCTCGGCTTGTCAGCAACCATGAGGCGCACTCAACCTGGAAATCATATGCTGCCAATGTCAAAGTATGCATCAGGCACACAACACGTCATGGGGTGCAATAACTTTGTAGTAACACGAGCTCACAGGCTCCCTGTCTTGTGTTCTGTGCCAGAGGTTTGTACAATCAGCCTTCATGCAAGCAGCATCACAGAACTACTACATGCCCACTCGGTAGAAGCTGCACAGCTGTACTTGCATCACGCTGAAAATGTCTGCACAACCTGACCATGTCTAGAGGGTGCTATGAGCGTACCTGCAACAGCTGTACCAGCGCAAATATGAATGCAATGTGCTGTGTTTGCAGGCTTGTATCCAAATACCTGGCCTCTGCCCCTTACAAGGCAGGGCTTGATCAGCGCAGCTCAGAATCCAGCGCACCAGCCAGTGCCCACCGGCCCTGTGGTAATCAAGAAGCAGCCTGCCTATCATGGTCCAGAGAATGCCTCTGCCATCAAAACAGAAAAGGTACACACCAAGACCTGTCAGCCAGATCTCATGGCTGCCAGCTCTGCCGTGAGTTTCAGGTCAAGCAAATCCTCCATTGTCTGCAGTGCTGTCCTGCTTATCGTTAGCCACGTTTACCCAGCCTGTCAGCTGTGCATTGCTGTGATAGCTATCCGGGTGACATCGGCAATCTGCTGTTGGTAATGACCCAGAGTTTCAAATGCATCCCACCTGGAAGAGCTGGCACAGCATGCATGCATCTGCACAGACATGCTCACCAAGCACAGCCAAGCATCGAACCTCCAGCCTGGCACACCTGAGCAGCCCACAGGGCCATGACCACACAGAGTCATCAGCCCACAGGGCCATCAGCCAACAGGGCCATCAGCCTACAGGGCCTTCACCACACCTCCTGTAGCATAGCTAAAGACAGCGGAGCCTCATGGAAGGGGTTGAGATCAAGCCCTGGACTGTACTGCTCACTGGCATGCGCCCAGGCTTTAATGAATAAAAAGCTTGGAAGTGCATGTCTTGAAAGCATGCACTCAGACTTTGACGGTTTGGGTGGTGATGGCAGGGAAGCAGACGGAAGGTGAGCGGCGGGACTCCTGCTGTCCCCCATCCAACTGCTGCAGACATTGAACTGGACAGACTGTCAGAGGTAGAGCTCTGGCAGAGAGTGGTGCGCCTCATGGAGGCAGCTAAGCAGAAGCAAGGTATGTCAGCCGGGCAAGATAGAAATATCATTCTTGGTACCAGATGCAGAAGGGCGGATAAGCACATGTCAGCAAACACATGTGGATACAAGCATGTGGGTATTTGCCACAACTGCATTTATGGTCATGCAGGTGCTGAATGTGATTGGGGCTCACGTGTGGACCCTGTTTAGTTATAGAGTACTTCATGGTACATCACAAAAGAATGTCTGGCTAAAGGACAAGTGCTGGAGCACATTCCCACATTGCATGTGTGTCTCCAAAATTTGGAGGTCATGCTTAGATACACATATCAGTCTGCCATCAGGTTCAAACATGTTCCAAAATGTCATGGGCATGCCGAGAATGCCAGCTGACATCAACAAAGCTTTGCTGTGGAATTGTAATTCCTAACCCAAGGCACTCTTATGGTGATGCAATGCTGCTTGGCAAACTTGGTGTTTGTTATGCATGCACTGACACTTCAGCAGCCGCCAGCACAGCTGCACCACATCTACAATCTTCATCCTCAAGCTTGCCACAGGCCATACACTGCTTGTGCTGCTAGAGGGGGTTCTGTCAGATGTTACATCATGGAAAACAAAGCAAGAATATCATGGAGTTAAAGTGAGACTACAGTAACGCATACCGTTCACATAACCCCTGGCGCTTTGCGTGTAGGCACCAGCAATGCAGAGGATGCGATGGCAGTCAGCGATGCCCAGCTTAAAGCCCAGAAGCTGGTGCAGGAGTTTGCTATCTCCAGGGGCAGCTTCCTGCCAACCCTGCCTGCTGGGATACCAGGGCCGATGGTGCTGGGGCCCTTGGGAGGGCCCGCTGGGCCAGAGCAGCAAATGGCCCTGGTGCCTGTCATGATCCCCAACCCTGATGGCTCCTACATGGCTGCCTATCAGGTTCAGCCTGTTCCTCTTGGCACACAAGGCGGCCCTGCAGACTTCACAGGTGGGTTCATCGTCTCTCTGCTGTGTCTCAAGCTGAGCTGAGCATCAGTAAACTAGTTGTATGCATGTCCGTGCACCAGCCTACCATTGATGCGACACCTTACGCCAAACTGGCTCATGCTGTGACAAACAATAGGAGACTCTGCTAAACAAGGCAGTGACGTTGCTCTGCTGCGGCCTTTGCATTGTTGCTAGACGTCAACCTTCTGAGGCTGCAAAGAAATCCAAACCCATTTGTGCCCTGTATACTTACTGATGTGTCCTCTGTAAGGAACAAGTGAGGACCTTCTGAGCCCCATGAGAGGGGTAAAGCCAAGTGTGACCTGCAGGGTTGGGGGGAGGGACTGTGATAGCAGCTCCACCCGGCGCCCTGAATCTGTTGATGCAGCCTGGGCCCAGCAGCAGCGCCTTCCAGTGTGTGCAGCACCAGCCCAGGCCCATGCACACAGGTCTGTCTGCTCAGGATGAGCTTGTGCTTTGAGCAGATGTGAAAGAATGATACACCATGTGTGCTGCATGAGATGCGCATGCTGTCTGCATATGGTGTAGTGTTTATCATCATACAAGGTTACATGACCACAGCCCTGCCCAACACTTAAAGGCAAGCAGTGGCAGCACAGTGCATCTGAGTAGTTTTCCACAATACATGTTTTAAACATTTCTTCTGCTTGCAGTAGCTGTCTATGTTGCTCTTGACCTAATGTGAGTGAGTTGCTGAGAGCAGAAACATTGCTGATCTTGCTGTATTGGCTTGCCTTACCAGGCAATGCTTTCAATAAAAGCAGACGCAGCAGTCCTGTCGCTCTTTTGCTCATGATCTTCACATGGGCTCACACAAATGTACATTAGCTACTGGCACTCACGCCATATACCTGCTCTTTTTGCGCCTCTGAACCACTTTGTTCCTGCAAGAATTACCCTTGGGCAATCTGACTGTCACAATTCCAGAATGGCAACTTTGACCCATCAACAACTGCTGACAGCCACGGCAGTCTGCAACTTTGTGTCCTGATTGAAGACGGCATAAGTCGCTGATTTCCCATCCCCGGAAGGCTTGCCTACTTGCATATCCTTGTGAACGCAATCACTGAGTCACCCACTTCCCCTGGCCACCTTCCACCCGTTCATTTACTCACTCCTTTCCTTACTGAATCACTTGGTGCCAGCAGGTCTGACCCCACCTCAAGGCAGGTCCATAGCAAAGCCCCAGCCTATCAGGCCCCGCATCGGGGCACTTCCAGCCTCTGCAGCTCCGCCTGCTTCAGTCATGAATGGCTTCCACGACGCTCACAGGCCGCGTAGCGCTTCCCCTTCCACCGAGGACAATGAAGAAGAGCAAAGGTGCTGATCCCATGTTGTGTGACCTTGACTGCGGCCCCTGTTGCTAAAGAAGAGGCTGACACTGTCATTTTGTATTATCACAATCTTTGCAGCTGATGCAGTTTATTTTGACAATGATATAGTGCCAGACAGCCAATCTGTTTGCACCATGCTTCCATCAACACAGCACATTGATCGTGCCACGCAATTATTTTTGTCTCACCACATAGTAGTTGTTTTGGGTTTTATGGCTTCTGGGGTTGCAGTCTGCAGCTAGCCAAAACAGCACCTGCGTTCACATCGCTGATGACCCACAAGCAGCACAACTGCTCAAACCCATGTTTGCAGACCCTCTGTTCCATCCAAAATTGGACATCATCAATTTAACAACCTGCTGTTCCAGGGACTTTGACATCGGCAGCATCTTGCGGCCAACTCCCATCAAGCCAGAGTCAGTGCGCCGAATAGGGGAATCCCAAGAGGGTCCATCCCAGGCTCTTCCCATACACAGTCTGCATACGCCAGACTTGGCAGCACTGCAAGGCAGCCAGGGTATCGCCACCAGCCTCAGCGTTCTCCAAAACAATCTGCAGACTCATAGCTGGCAGCACACTGATGGGGCATCCCAGCAGAGTGGACCAGGGCTGAACGGTGCTGCCCCAATGCTGGGCCACTCTCAGCAGGGCAGCCAGGAAGGCCAACCCCCAGCTCAGACCCAAAACGGTGCTGCCTCGCATGCAGACCACATAACGCATCCTTTTGACCGAAGCTTTGGTCTTTCGCAGCAGCAGCTGCAACAAAGTCAGCAGGGATCTCAGACTTGGGATTCTGGTTCACAACAGATGCCCACCGCCTCTGGTTCCGCTTCCCAGCAGCACACCAGACCGCCAAAACGAAAGCTGCCTTTCAGCACTGGCCTTCAGCCAGACCTTAAAAGGCAGTCTCCAGGCCCAGCTCCAGTCGAATTGCCAGCACAGCACAGTCAAAGCAGCGATCCAGTATCATCAACATCAGCTGCACAGGAGCCAGACAGAGAAAGAAGCTCAGCTTCAGCTTTTGCGTCACCGCAGAAGTCCCCAGTAGGCCACTCCAAAGCCCAGCTCATGTCACCTAGCTTGCTCCTGGTGGCCCACCATGATAGTCCTGCTAGTGTCAAATCACCAGGCCAGCAAGCCCTTCATGTTTCTAGTGCCCCTTTGCCAAGTCAATGGTCCCCAGCTGTCTCAATGCTGCACTGAACGAAGTCAAGCAGGGAGTTGTGTAGTCATGTCCAATGGTTTGAAACATTATCAAATGGGGTGACAGGCATTTTACCAAGCTTTGCAGATCAGTGCATCCTTGGGGATATGTATCTGACATTCAGTGTTTCACAGGAATGAGGTCACAGCTGGTTATTTGGTGTTTTGCTTGCCCTAGGTTTACACGTGGTCTCCTGAGACATTGATGGTCGCATGCTTTGCAGGGTGTCACAGCATTTGTACTGAATAGTCGGGTCTGTAGTGTCAAAAATCTTGTACTGAACTTGCATGTCGCATGCCTGATGAAGCAACATGACAAGCTCACATGCAATCACGCTTCAGAGCTTATGCTTTAACATGACGACTTTGCTTCCAACAAACGTGAATGTAGCCTGCGAGACGTACTTCAATCCGTTCATGTTACGGAGCCTAAAATGTCCAGGCATGTTACCAAGCTGTGCAGATCAATGCACCCTTGCCAACGTGTATCTGAGATCCGATCTATCAGGAACTTCAAGATGTGATGATAACGTAATCAAGAACCCCCAAAAAAATGGTACCTTGTGTCCATGTGCCCAGATCAATATGCATACACACACCTAACAGTGCATTTATTGATGAAAGTTTTGAACTCCTTACTCAAAGGCTACAAGCAACAACCAAATTCAAGTCACAAAATTTAGCACAGCGGCTGAAACGAAATATGGTGACCTGTCCTTATGTCATGAACAGCCTCAGTTCCGCCAAAGACAGCCTGCATCAATGCACCTGTGGCAATGATCAGTGCCAGAGTGAACACAATGCGTGAGCCCTTACCAGATCGCCTAACAGATGTACTGATGATAGCGACACCAAAGATAGATGCAACAGCGCACAAACCACCATACACGCAAGCATACTGATAGTTCAGCTTATCTGCAACAGCAAAGGAAAATGTCGCAGCACTAGCACTGAACAACACCATGACCGAGGATGTTGCTGACGACACTAATGGATGAATTCCCATTTCCAGCATGAGAGGACCCAAAATCATGCCCCCTCCAAACCCAAGCATTCCCGCCACCATTCCTCCAAATAACACTATCACTACACACTTCACTAGCTGAGACATAGGCCAGCTGTGATGTGACACTATTGGCTTTTGTTCTCTTAAAAGAGGGCTCTCCAAATCACTCTCTGCTGTTGACCTAAGACTGTGCGCCTGAAAGATGGCGCAAACAGTAGCGATCACGGAGAACACCGCCTGAGCAGCGCACAGCGCTCCATATTGCCAAGAGCATCGTTCAAACGTGATCTTCCCATACTGAAGTCCAAGAAAGGCTGCCCACAGGCACGTCAGCTCTGCAAATTGAATCACCCTCCAAGGTATGCACAACCCAAGGTGTGCAGGCTGCTGATATGGCATATCACCGTCGCCATCATAGTCAATATCTTCATTAACACTAGGTACAAGTCGACCAGATTCAGCATCCAGTTGTGTGCTGGATGCGAGCACTGCATGATTTGCATCCATGGAGGTGACTGTGTTGTAAGTGTGTGTTGGCACATCTTCAATATGCAGTCCATTCTGATGGACTTCCTCTGGTGCCGCTGACTTAACATTGGGGTTGCTTGCCTGCCTGTTGGCCTCTGCAGCAACTTGTGCATTTTGATCATGGTGCTGTGCTGTGACCTCGGACTCATGCAGCTGCCAGCCCTTCATGAATGTCTTCACTGTCAGCCAGGTAAGGACAGCCACAAGCAGCAGCGTGATGAGCCAATTTGGCATAACAGCATTGATCAGGACACCTGCAGCAATGAGAAGTATTATTTGCTGGCTGATAGCCTGAGCCTTGCAAAACAGTAAGTGCACAAGTGTCTTTGTGACCCCAGTGCCAGCCAGATGTATGTAGCAAAACAAAGCCTTAGCCAGCCTCACTTGCTATTGTGCAGGCAGCCGCTGCATTGCAAGACTGACATCTGAACTCAGCATAGAGCAAGTGCTGAGCAACACCAAACTTGATATGGCAGGTGGATGCTGCGGGACTGGGTTGAGCATGGGCTGATGCATGTGTTCAACAATTGTAATCAAGCATGATAGGGAGAGCATTGTCAGCTGTCTTGCCTGCTGTGATGCCGAGCAGTAGCATTGGGGTCAGGATGAGAGCGAGGTCAAAGTCTACAAGTGATTGCTCATGATCATCAGGGTGACGCTTGCAGCTGCTGTACATGAAGCCTGCACATGCCCCGCCTGTCACAACAGCCTGGGACAGAGCTGTTGACCCCTTCAAGCCTACAAAAGCAATTTTTTGATGTGGTCATGATAATTGATGCATTCTGCTTGAATGATGCAGCAGAGAATGCAGCACTTCCAGCTGTGTTGCCTTTGTTTTTAGCTTACTGAATCCCAACAGAACATTGAACATTGGTACGAAGAAGGCACCCCCTCCAACCCCGCAAGCATTTGCCAAAGCAGCTACCTGGTGCAACAGTGCGTGTTGCTCAGTGGTGTCAAGCAGCAGGTTGGGACTGGCAAAGCAAAACCATCGAGGGCGCTGACCAAAAAGGACAGCAGCAAAGGGACAATCTCATAGGGCTGCAAACGAAATCTACGATTTCTGTCTGTGTGTGCTCCACCAAGCAAGCCTTCTCTGCAAGTATTGCAACTCGTTGAATGTAAGTACGCACATTGCATGAGTCTTAGCTGCACGCCCAACTGACCTCAAAGATGGAAACGACTGGGAACTCTGCTCTATTGGTTTTGTGAGTGCTGCCCATACGAACAGGGCAGAAAGTCCCACACCCAACAACCAACATGTGTACGTACTTCTGACCATAGAAAGCACTGTAGTCTCAATACAAGTCCCGATCTACATCATCGTGGCATTTAGTGTCACGAAGCAGGTCATGCGACAACGCAAGCCCTGCCAAACGCTTTGCACATCATTTTGATCACCTGCATGCACGTGCAGGCATGCTTGCTAACGGAACGCGAAGCAAAGTGTCACGCATTCCGATCGGAGCAGAATCCTATCCTGTGCCACTTTGAGCTGACTTTGCATCTAATGCGCTTGCTGTCAATCTAAGTCGCGTTCAAACTTTCTCGCACGCGGCATTCAAGTCATACTCGACCCCATCCGCAGCTATATGTAGTACAAGCGAATTTGCTGTGACGACGACAGCTTGCAGACAAAGCATGCCCCTTGCTTGTCGGCAGTATTTTCTGAGCAACAGAGGCAGCAACAGTGCTGCTGTGTCTTGCAAATCCAGTTCGCCTTGCCGATCCCGTCACCCTCGCTGTCAGGCACAGGGCACAGATCTCACTGACGCGACTATCCTGGTTTCCCGACGGCTTGCTTGCCTCGCACCTCTCATAGGATTTGGGGCCTTCACTTTACGGCCACCCTCCAGCAGTGCGGCTGGAATTCCAAGCGTCCTCAGTCAGTCTCTGAAGAAGCAACTAGGTGGGTTGTGGTTTGCAGACATCCCTGCAGATCTGCATCTTTGTATTTCACGGTTGCAACTATCAGCAGCCTGCAAGGTGTCTTTTGTGTCAGATGCCATAGAATCATGCTGTGCATTGTGCATGTAGAGCCATATTTGTCAGCACCAGCTGAGTTTCTGAGAACTCGGCAGCAAGCAAATGGTGGTGAGATCATTCTGGCACCTATCAGGTCGTCGAGACAGATCTTGGAGGTGAGGTCAGTGACCTGGCTTTGCAGCATACCCAGCACTCACATCAGATTGGCACATCCATGCACACTGTAACCTGTCTCAGATTTACTTCTCGCAAATGCAAAGTATAGGACAGCTGTGAGATCCTATCGTCACATAAGGCATGTCAGCAGTCTTGTGCCTTGACCAAGACGACCTAGATTGTGAATGTGGCATCTGCAGGCTGCAGAAGCAGCACTGCGCGAGCTAAACATCTACGAGCCAGATCCTGCAATATACAATTCAGTGCTGTCAAAAGTGCGCATTGCCTCTCTGGACTGTTATATTCGTGAGGTGAGCCACACCTTTTTGCAATATGCCATCAATGCAAATTTTGCATTCACATTGCTCTGCTTTGCACCTCCTACACAGCTACATTCCACTGTCACTTGCACCAGTCTTGGCACACTTGGGTGGAAGCAGCTAGAGTCATACTTCAGACACACCAAGTTAGGAGCAATTGTGCATTGGGACTTCCCTGTGCAACATACAACTTTGCCATCCTCATGCTAGACGAGTTCAAGTACAGAGCATGCTGCATGGACATCATACACAAGACCACGCCATGCTGTGACTTCTTGCTGATTAGTCCATTTGTAAAGGTCTTGCTGCTGCTCCTCTTACTTCTCTGAGCCTGTCTGAGGTTTGCTCAGAACAGTCACAATTTACACATCTCATGCATTTGTTCTGGCCTCTTTCAGGGTCAAGTGGCCAGCACCAAAGAAGCTCTGCAAGTAGCAAACGCCGAGGATTTTCTGCAGGCTGCAGAAAATGACAGCCTGGAGACCAAAGCCACACAAATAACCCAGAAGTGGATCAAGATTGCAGATCCCTGCACCTTCAGGCTGATTGCCAAAAATGTGACAAGCTTGCTGCCCCGAGAACAGCGCGAGCTGAAGGTCAAGACGTATAAGCAGCTGGAGGAACTGATACAGTAAGTCCTTGTTTTTGGTATCTTGGGTGAACGGAGATGGACATGGTCTGCATTTCCTGATTGCCCCTTGTGATGTCAGCATGCACCTTGTTTGCAGTCTGTATTGACAATCTGCCTGTAAATCTGTATCGTGAAGGGCTTTCTCAATAGCCATGTGAGGGCAAACTCTTTAAACAATGTATGAGAGTCAACATAACGTCGACAACAGTAGCAACCATATGGCTTAAACTGGTTTGCCTGCAACAGACTTGCGTGCGATTCTGCAGATCTTTTCAGCTGCTGGATGACATAGTTGACATGGCTCAACAGGGAGATGGGACCGCCCGTGAGAGGGTTCCTGGATGCTTGCAGTTCACGCTGGCACACATCACCAGTTTTGAGAACTGCATACTGACTTCTCTTGGCTTTGAGCCGGTGCTGGCTACATAGCCTGGACAATAATCAGGCCTGGCCACAGGCAGATAGTATGCAATGACTGTCACTCACATCATACTGATCCTGTTCTGCCAGACTGTCTTTGACGCTCGACATTGACTATCTCTATAGACTCACCGACGAGTTTCCTCTGATTGCATTGTGCTTTTGACAAATCGGATCTCAGATTACCCTGCCTGAGAACACTGTACAGGCTCTGATGCTTCTCTTCAATCAGCACACAAAGTTACTCATTTTTGTGTATCAGTTTCGGTGCAGTTGCTGTTGTCCCTGATGTTAACGTCGATTGTTTGATCATGTGTCAAACAGCATCGAATCAGGAGTGATATGACAACAAGTAGTGAGCGGGAGGAGGATGTTACACATTCAGCCAACCGACTAGCTATATAAGTTGTACAGATGTGCCAAAATTATCAAATTATCTGGTCAACATCAGCAATCAGTTTATCAGTGGAAATAGTCTGAACAAACATGTAGACCATATTGTTGTGAGTCACCTCAATGCACACACAAGCAGAGGCACTGATCATGATGCGAGGGGTGGGTACAACATGGATCTGTCAAGCGACAGCTGTGAGGTCAAGCACAATATGCGCTCTTGGCGCTTCTAGGCCTAGACGGACAACACCGCCACATTTAGGCGGCTCCAGGATGCAACCACTAGTGTACTCATCGCATTTGAAGTAAGCAACTCAGCATCAGCAGGCTTGAGTGATCGCTCCGCGTCACAAGTTACTTATTTGTGTCTTGCAGGGATGCAGCCCAATGTGCCGCTGGAAAGGCAGGTATGACGGTCAAGCGGCAGTCAGCACAGTTCTGGCGGATCTTTGCAGTCATTGCGGACTCTTCCCAAAGACCACCAAACTGCGGCATGCAGACCAGCTGCTCAAGTACGACCAAGTTCTCCAGGTATGATTGCTGCTAAGCCACGATTATGGTGCATGCACGCTTTTGACATGCACATGCACACCAATGTTACTGATGAGCTTGCTTTGCAGGTGTGCAAACACCAAGCAAAGCTGTTGGAATTGACTGCTACTTTCAAAGTCACTGTTGCATTCTTCATCTGGTACAGCTTCAGCTGGGGCAATATCAAGAAGCACGAAACACTGGCCACAATTTGGCAGCGATCTGTTGAACATCGTGCTTCCACAGCTGCCATGGACAAGGAGGACATAAGCCAATACAAAGAGGAGATGAGCCAGTTTCTGGACCTTCGTCACACAGATGAGATGCCATTAGTTGCGCTGCAGCACAGTGGATATCCTCATGCTGCGGTAGATAGCACACAAGACTTGCAACAGGACTCAAGCTGTGTGGGTCCTGGAACTCTCTTCTTCTTGAACTCTGTGCTGCAACTCAAAGTAGACATGGGCATTGATCCTGAAGCAGCATTCACCCCCTTGGACGACAACTTCTCTCATTCCTGCCAGCCACATCAGCCCACAGATGCTGATCTATTTGCCTCACTGTTGCTTTGCAAGCACATGGGGCCAATCCGTGCTGCTGTTTTGCTACTCAAGCTCATTTCCCTTGCTAGCAGTGCCAAGGGTGCAGCCGACTTTAGCTTGACAGCATGGCATGCCTCAAGCTGCTGTGTGACCGCGTCCACCTTGTAGCTGACTCCACAAGTGATTCAGAAAGTGTGATGAGTACATGCTAGGATTCATGCATGGTACCTTGACTGATGACAAATATGACGATGATCAACTTTTCTGTGGTCACTTGACTCAGCTTGCCCTGCCTATCTTGCGCCAATGTGCCATGTTAGATGAAGTGGAGTCCACAGTGTGCTGCCGGCTGTTGCTAGCTGTGATGCATGCTTCAAAGCTGCATGTGCGTCAAGCCACTGCGTCCAGAATCATAGACTCAGGTATGACCAGCAGCTGTTGCTGTGTCTGATTGTTCATCATTGTACTGACCATGTCCTGTCTGATACAGACATTATCCATACCATGTACTGCTGCTGTGCGAGCTTGAGCATGCTATGACACTTTGGCGCTGTGGGCATGTATCTACATACAACTGAGCAACATGTTATAGTCGGCCTACTTGCAAAGCAGTGTCACTCATGCAGGCGGTTTAACAGCACTGGTAGCTGCAGTGACCTACAGGGGTGGTCTGACTTGGTTCGCCTACCATGTGCTCGATCACATGCTGTCTCGCTGTCAATTACCAGCCAAGCAGATCAGCATGATCCAGGATAAGCTGGCTGGTATGCATGGAGTGCGTGTCCTCTCTAACCTCATGTCCCCTTTTGTCAGGAAACAGCAGCCAGCATGCCACCAGAAATTTTTCATGCTATGGGGTAAGCCTGCCCTTCATGCAGCAGGCAGCTCCAGCCCTATTGGCTAGCACTGCTGCAACTTGTGCTTCTGTTTGCTTGTGCTACAGTATGAGGTCTCTGTATCTTGTCTGAATACATGTTGCTGTGCTGGTTCGCTCTGAGTAGCAGCATGATAAAGTTTGGTGGGGACTCCAGATATGCAGCCAGCTAACTGTTGCACAAAATAGGTTGTTACAGCTGGTTCTGGGGCATGAAGCTTGACCATTAACATGCCCTTGTGCTGACAGCTCCACACACCAGAAACGTCCTGTAGCAAAGTGTGCTGTCGTCACAGCTCACCTCACTCACTCGACAAGCAGTTCAGAGCTGACAACATCAAATCAAACAGCCCATGCCCTGCAGTTGGTCACACCCTTTCCCACTCTGTGGCACCTGAGGAATGACAGTTGTCCTTGTGCTGCAGCTGCCGAGTCATACGGCCCCTGCCACATCACCCTTTCCCACTCAGTGGCACCTGAATGACAAGTGTCCTTGTGCTGCAGCTGCCGAGTCATATGGCCCCTACCACATCAAGCTGGCACCAATACCTGAACCTGCTGTCTTCTTTCGTGGACTGGCCAGCCTCATTGACACCCTGCTCGACAAGCACCCCTTCAGGCAGGCATCGGCCAACCTCAGACGCACACCTGCTGGTCAGAGGCGGCAAACAGCACAGCCTACAGCCAGGTTAGGATCCGCCGTCACTGCGCACAGCCCATCTGCAGTCGGCTTGTCCCACAGCGATCTGCCACTTGATGAACACTTTGGGGTTGTGGAGTCCTGGCCGACACCATCAGCAGCTGCCTGGGAGGACATCCAGACAGTAGCATGCAGGCTGTGACGCCAGACAAGCAGGCAGCTGAGTTTTCAGGTCCTGACATTGAGGGCTGCTGGCCATTGATGCTCCAGCTGGCTGCGCTGCTGCACAAGCTGCTTGCTGGGCATCTGCTGGACCCCAAGCTGAACATGCAGAGGATCTTCTCAAGCGGAATGATGACGGTCATGAGTGCCTGGTATACACACGCGCTGCAGATACGGCATGTGAATGACCTGGGCTGGCTGCTACTGAAGCGCATGGTGTCAGACAGCGCTTTGCGCAGCCTCTCCAACCTGCCTTCGACCCAGATCATAGATGCCATGACAGACCGTGCCAGGAGTCCTCAAGACCACACCATCATGCGCGAGTCCTTCCCGGTCACTTGGCTGCTTGACACATTCTTTAGTGAGCGCTCCTTTTCAACGCATTGCAACAAATAGACAACAAGTTGAACAATGATTGCACATAATGAATACATTCAAATGGATACAGCCTGGTCTGCGTCATGTACATAGCATCCTCTGCGTTATGCTGAAAGCTGAACATCACAAGCGAGCCTGGCCGCAAGCAGACACTGCTTGAGCATATGTGATCTGGCTTCAGCTATGCATCTGTAGCTGCGGCTAATGGCAGAGTACCCTGTGCATGTCAGCATTGATCAGAAGGCTGCTCCGACTCAGCGGAGAGGATTTCCGTGGATGATTTCCAGGATGTCACACGCTGTTGACTGTTTGCCTGCAGGACCAGTCAAGAGGGTACCCATCAAGCCCCTGTCGGGCCTCTTTGCTGATGCGCTATATGCTGCCATGGGCACTAAGCTGAACTGTTGCCTTCTGGTAGAACAAAAGCTGCACCCAGGGTGCAGCTACCATCCGGCTATTAGTGACCTGGAGGGCTGCAGGCCGATGCAGCTGACCTTGGCTGCTTGCTGGGCGCGCATGATATCAGTGCACCTTGAGGGGTACCGGCCTGACGGCTTCCCACCCCCTCAACCCCATGCCTACCGCAAGGACACTTTGGACCTGGCTGTGACTTGCCTCAACAAGGCACTGTTGGTGAGTGCGTTTGGACATCCTGTGTGCATGTCCATGCATCTGTGCTCCTCTCTGTGTGTGTGCATTCGTGCGTGCGCGTGTGTGTATGGGTGTGTGTGTGTATGTGTGTTTGTGTATTGATGCATTGTGGGATATTCAAAATTCTATATTCAATTCAATATCCCGCATCGTACACAATACATTAAAAATGTGTTTGCCAAAACATTTTGTCCAGAAGCCACTCAGACAATCAGAAGTTCGTCTGTCTGTTGGCTTGTGAATATTGTTGCTGTGCTCATGCATCTAAAATGCATCTTTGTCTGATGCTAAGCCCACACTACAGCCCACAATACAGAGCTGCTGCTTCTGTCAACAGGGGGCATAGTGATGTGGTCAGGCTGCAACATGCAATGGCATGGCTACAGCTTGAAGCTGCACTCCATCATGAGCTACGCAAACCTCATGTCCATGCAGTCAGTGCGACAATACCAATCAAGCCACACATGCCCACATATGCACACCTGGGCAGCCCGGTATAATACTTGGCTTCTCCTTAAATTGACGCCAAAAGGCGTAGTCTTTTCTTTTCTTTCTCACATATGCACAATGCCAGGTACCTCTGCCCTGGTCGATGGAGCACTGCATTGGACTGCAGCGGGTGATGATGCGAGTGAGCGAAGTGATGCAGCCCTTCCAATACCAGAAGTAGGACAAGTACAAGGACGTCAGCTTGGAGGTAACACACCAGGACCATGTCAACCTCAACTCAAGCAAGCAAGCAAAAAAATCGTGCTCACTCCCTCAACCTGAGCTTGCAATAACCTCTCTGACCAATGCAAATGTCGCATCATTGTTCTTGCTGCATGCCATCCGCATGCCTGGCATGCTCCACAGCTGTGCATGCTTAGGGGCAATAAAGCACCCTGCATATACTTGCAATGACTGATCACAGCTGTGTCAGCCAAGTTTTGTCCACTAGGTACCTACTAGGTGTGTCTATGCATGCATGTGCTGATGCATAACAGTCTGTGGTGTGTCTGTGGCTTTGCAGAAGCGGGAAGATTGTGTGCAGCTGCTGGTGAAGTTGCTGCAGCAGTGGCGCAAGGCAGGACCTGTGCCAGGCCTTGCAAGCTTGCTCATGGTGGGAGCAGGTGGGTGCAGGTGTCCATGCACTGCTTGCCCTGAAGCCTGCAGAGTTGACCCTGAACCCTGTCGGTGGAGACAAGACCACTCAGGTATCATGTTTTGCTCACTGTCCATGCATCTCATGCTTGTTTGTGCACAACAAAGTCATGGGCACTAGGTTGCCAAGCTGTGTCTGTGTCAAGCATGTTCCATTGCTCTGCTGTGCTCATAACAGCATCTTGGCTGCAGTGACGCTTTGCATCTTTGAAAGGAACTGTGGCAATGTCTACATGTCAAAATGGTGATGTGGGCTCAACTTTATCAACAGCGCCTCACCATTTGCCTGCATGCCAACAAGCAGTTGTCTTGTATGCATGGTCCTTGTTGATGCACCTTTCTGCTTTTGATCAACCGTTTTCAGCCTTTGCATTGTACCTGAGCTGCATAGCTGTTGACCCAAAAGCCTTGGGAGCCAGTAGCGAATCTCACTTGCAACTGTATCGCTTTGCAGGGCTTCCAGACAGTGCTTGTAGATCTGCTGGTTGATCTGAGCATTCAGGCATGTGTCACAGCTGACTCAGACAGCTACCTGCATGGTCACCCGGGTGACAGCCTCAGCAAGCGGCTGCCCAGATTGCCGGCAAGCATAGTCGACACTCTCATGACTTCCAACATGCACCCACTGCAGAAGCAGTACTTTGTGCAGCATGCTTTCTTGCCCGGTGCTCGAAGTTTTGTGGAGGACGCACGTCAGGCCATGATGCATTGGGAGGCAGACAATGGCCAGATGAGACTAGTCATCCTGCCAGCAGTGTTCACTCTCATGCTAGGTACGACACATGCTGTTGTTTAGTTGTTGTTTGAATGCGTGACAGGGATACCAACAAAAATGATGTTTTTAAAAATTACAACAAACAAACAATAACAGCAATACTCATATTCTTTTGCCTTGTTGCACAGAAAGGCATCAGCATCAGCCAACAGTATACACTGTGGCTCAAACTGACAATGATGCGTCCTGCATATGTACATGTACTGGAAAAGGATGCTGGGCAAACAGCAAACAGCACCACTATTGCAAGCCAAGCACACCCTGTGAGCCCTAGCAACATGAGCAGCACCAGCCAAACGACCAGCAGCAACAGGCAAGCTATGGCAACCAAGCCTAAACTGCAGAAAGCGCTGCATGTGCCTACCAGAAACAGGCAAATGACAATAACGCCTACGAAGGCTGTATGGCCTAAACCACTGTTCGTAAGTGCAAGAAACAACACCTCGAGTGGGAGCTTCACGAGGACAATACAAAGCAGCACTGCCCACGTCCTGCAGCTGAACAGTCAAAGCCTCCACAATACTGTCAACATCTAGCAGTGGCATCACATCAAACACACGTGGCATATCATAACCCACTGAACTCAAGCAACTAGCCACAGAGCTGGCCATATTGCAAGCACCCCCCTGAAAGGCATCAGTAAGATTGTCCAAGCAAACCGTGTGGTGAAAGGAACCCACTGGCAATGCAGCCAAGCTGTTCCCAAAATTGCAAAGTTTGCCTCCACCATAACACTTGCAAAGGCAACAAACCCAACTCTGCCAGCAGCATCCTACGTGGGGTTGAAGGCAGCAAACCACAGATTGTCCTGAGGTAGCCATCATACAAGCGTTGCAAGTCCAAACGAGCACGGTTAGCAGCAGCACCACGCGGGCTGTGCATGCCCCACGCTTGACACCCATACAGCAAGACAGACACCAAGACAGCTTGCAGTAAATGTAAATGCAAGTTGATGGTTTTGCCACACTGCAGCAAAGAATGCCGTCGCTGGACAGCAGCCCAAGAACCACCAGCCTTTGACTTGATTGGGGTGACCAAACGCGCAACAGCACCTGACTGATGAAAATGAAAGCCCAAGTACTTGAAAGTGGTAACCTGCTCAATAGGATTGTCATTGCAAGAGAATGCCACAGCCGGCGCAGGCACAGGTGAGACAACCATGACCTTTGTCTTCAGGAAGCTGACCTCCATATGCAAAATAGCACAGCAAGAAGACAAGGCATCAATGAGAGCTTGCAAGCGCTCAGGCGAGGACGCCATCAGACATATATCATCAGCATAGACCAGTTCCCTCAGCCTCAAGTGCTGAATCTGTATTCCAGCAGCAGGAGCCATAGTCTCCAAGTAGTGATGCAGTTACTTCTTGGAATGGGATCACGTCATACGCACGTGGACGTAATACGTCATATAGGTTAAATATGTCTATCATTGCGAGAAGCAGCGCGCTGGGTTGAGGATTTGCTTTTTGACACAGACCATAGCAGCTTGCAACTCTACAGGACTATCTACAAAGCCAATCAATCAGCTCACCAGTACTCTGATCAGACTATCAGCTGACTATCTGCAGAAAAGTCCTGTACAGTCATGACTGTTTGTCTGCTCACACGAGATTGATCAGTAGGTTCAGGTGTGCTTGCCATGGCCTACATATTGACACAGGTTGCTTTGGCAAAGGATGTGCACATCGCAGCAGAGAGGACAGGGTCTGTCTTGTGTGTATGTCTGGTTCAGTAGCTACTATTGAGGACGAACACCATTGTCTGTTTGACTGCCCCGCATACAGTCACATACGTCAGCAGTACAGCCACCTTTTCCGTCAAAGGATGTGCACATCGCAGCAGAGAGGACAGGGTCTGTCTTGTGTGCATGTCTGGCTCAGTAGCTACTATCGAGGACGAACACCATTGTCTGTTTGACTGCCCCGCATACAGTCACATACGTCAGCAGTACAGCCACCTTTTCCATCAGGCTTCACCTTCAGTAGCAGCTTTTCACCCTCACTTCACTTACCCACCCAATGTGGTAGGCATCCCAAGAGTTGTTCTAAACATTTGCTCAAAGACAGATTGTTTTGGCCAGTCCACTTTTAGCTTGGCTTCTGAAGTTCAACTCTGTAGAGCAAGACTAGTGTAGGAAGTGTTGCGTTGCAACAACAGCGCCCTCCTTGAGGAAGCTTCATTACAGCATCACTCCAGCAATTTCTTTGGTGCTTTTTTTCGAACGCATTGAACATATAGTGCTTAGTGTATGCTGTATCGCCAGATATTGTTTGTTGAGTCCTAAAGACAAAAAGTGTGATTGAGTACTGTACATTCGTCTCTTGATCTTCTTCGATTTATCCAAATCGTCTGTGCATGCAACGCAACGTGCAAGTTTTTACGTACCCCTGCCACCAATTTATAAAAAAACCACGAAAAACCGGCGCAATGAGCGACGCGGACAGCGCGGGCAGTCATGGCCGCGCCAACAAGGCTCCCAGGTCCGCTGGGGGCCAGGTGGCACGAGTTCGGAAGCAGTTTGAGGCTGCTAATGCACTTCCTTCGCCGGCAAGGGCTACGGTCTCAGCGCCGCAAGTGCCGGCAGCTAGAAGTGCTCCGAAATCTACTGGGAGGAAGCGCAAGGCCAGCCAGCAGCGGCCCGCAGCGACAGCGGCAGCCTCTCCGGATGCCTCGGGATCTACACAAGCAGCACCTCCTGCTAAGCCTTCTTTTGCTGACGTGGTGGCGGGCAGGACCACACCAGAGCAGGCCGTCTCGGTTCTGATCAGCGAGGTTCAGAGGCTGACCATGGAAGTTA
>JAABUK010002504.1_pt1 | contig 32818 bp, 36 predicted proteins | sample 5559141 | NCBI WGS metagenome assembly JAABUK01 (sample SAMN10711869, study PRJNA513367) | rock metagenome | isolation source: Antarctica rocks | place: Antarctica: Victoria Land, Pudding Butte nord | collected 2016-01-03 | reverse complement strand
ATTGCCGGGGCAGTGATTTGGGCGTTGATCAAGAAGAAGCAGAAGGCTAGGAGGGAGGCGGGGGCGGTGCAGGAGGTAAGTCATGTTACTTATGTGCATGATGGGAAATGAAGAGTGGGGGAAGTTTCTCCGTGGGTAGGGAAGTACGCTCTCTTGTGAGACATAGGTAGGGACCATCCGACTTCATTGGGGGTTCTTGATAGCGAGGAGTTTGACGGACGCGAAGGTGATTCTGATAATGAACCCTATCTGTTCCCGGGGTAAACAAATACTGGCAATTTGACATCTTCCAGGTGTTTTTGTGCATTTCGGGCGATATGGATTGAAGATTGAAAAGGATAGATTTTCTAGCCAGCAAGATCAACGCCATTCAGTGTTGCGTTGCTTTTGCATAGTCACCCTCTGCGTGTGTTACACTGCTCTTTGTGGGCCCGCTGGACCCCTCCGGCGTGGTCGGAAAAGGGCCAGCTTCTGCACACAGCCCACTTGGAGTCCTGGCTTTGAGCGCGCCAGTATCTTTTTCCTACAAGTCACTGGGGTCAAACTCCTGCCTCGAGAAGAGTGAGAGATATCTTGATGATTGTGATGTGTAGATCAGACTGCAATCACTGGACGTGAAACCGTATCTGCCGTCCTCAGCGCCCTTGAAAGTGGGATGTCGTGCACAAGCGGATCCGCTGGCGATCCCATGACACGCTCGCTTGGTTCTTGCTTGCTGGTTCATGCGAAGGGTCTGCGAACAGCAGTCTCATAGAACAATGTCTCGGCGTGGATTGATGCCCGCCAACCATGGAGAGAGATTCACGGCTCGCGCCCCAATTCCTGCTAATGCCACCGAGCACGCATGGAGGAGACCCAAGTTAGTTCAGTAACCCATGGGGATATCCTGGTGGCCACAGTGATTTCCACGTCACTCTCAAGGAGAGAAGCTGAAATGGGCCAAGTGGTGAAGTCCAGTCTCCGAAGATGATTCTCAAGAAAGAAAATCAAGGTGCCTTCCACGTGCTGACTGTATTGTGCCGCAGAATCCTGTGCCTGAGGTAAGGATGGCTATCACAAGGATTCTGGAGGGGGGAGAGGAATATACAGAGCAGGGCGTAGCTTCTGCGGATACAGATCTTGAATGAAACGGTGGAAGGAAATTAGAAACAGGACAGCTGCAACGATTTCCTTGCTGGTGGAAATCAAAGCAAATTGCTCGTCGATGAGTCCTGAGCTAACACGACCACACCTTTCGCGCCGCAAACCTTCACTACACTGAATTGGACACCATGTTAGCACTACATGGGGAACAGCCTCAATGAATGGATGTACCGACGCGGACTTTAGCATGACGACAGTTCAAAGCAAGCTGTCAACTTGCGCACTGCGTTCACTTCCGCAGGTTGTCCCTTTGTGAAAGCTTTTCGTGTTCTTTGTGGGAGGCTTGGCCGCGGAGAGAAAAGGTGTAAAATGCATTCTGAAAGACTTCAGCATGCATCTTAGCACCTTTCTGCCAGAGTAGCTCATTGGAGATTATGGTGGCTCTCAGTTGTGGTGGAGTCTTCATTGCTTGTTTTGCTTGTTTTGCGCCTACCTGCATCACTGTGTGGTGGTGACCTCTGAACGGAGTCTTGGTGTAACATTGGAGTGTGCAGAGCTGCAGAGATAGGGACCCTCTACTGGCGAAATGTCTCCAGATGACGCGTACATAAACTTTGAATTTCTGTTGGAGATGGGATGGCCGATAGTGTCTGCCCTTGATGGTACGCCGGGTTTTCACCAGTGGCGCCCAAGTTTCGCTGCTTATTTTCCACAAAGTTTCCTTGAGACCCGGCATCTGACACCCTACTATGCCATTCAACGCCTTCAAATGGAATGGAAGCTCGAGGTGAAGGCCAAAGTTGATTTATTGCAGAAGCGTCAAGAGTCATCATAGTGGCAGCATTCGTGACGTGACCGAACTTCAAAGTCATTTCAGCGTTTTGGGTGTCATCCTGGATGGGTCCTGCCGTCCAAGTATTATCTTTGAGCCTGTCACTGCTGGTAGGAGTTAAAGCATTGAACGAACGGTCGTTTGGCTCAACGACATCCAAGAATGTGGACCAGAGGTGGTGTCATGAATGACGTCAATTGCCCTTGTGGGATAGGATGGGCGATAGCTCTGCCACAGGAGCTCTGCATCGGAAGGTAGCTCGGTCCGACCATTCCCCATTTCCCCTGGCAGAGCCTCCGTCTGTGAATGATATTCATGCCCGAGACCTGACGCCTCAAATTCCGCATCGAATGCAGCTCCGGGCATACCCAAGGCCGAATAAGATACATCGTAAGCGCCCAGTCCCATCATGGATGTTGGCTGGCATCCACTCTCGTAAACGAAAGGAGAAACGCTCTCATGGTCTTGTAGTATAGGCCAGGAAGCAGAGGCACAAGGATCGAAAGACATTGCAAAGTAGGAATGAGATAGTCGAACTGAGACAAGACAGACTGTACGGGAGAGTTGAGAAGGTAAGATGCATTAGAGAAACGATTTCATATATGTGGTAGTCAACGAAAGGCTGGACTAACCACATTGGTCTGACCGAGATGCGAACGAAGCTATGCTCGATCCAGAGATGTCTTGGCGCTAGAACATAATTCCTCACCGAAGCGCAAATGTGATCGATACAAGCGATCTCGGCAGCTTAGTGTGACTGCCAGCTCCTCAATCGTTCACCGATACAAAACACTCGTAAGCATCGTCAACATGAAGGATGTCCATGCAAGGCCCCCATCATGGATGCCGTCGACTCCGGTGTTCCTCTCTAGAGCATATGCGTGCTAAACCGGTGCATTAAAGCAGGGGACGAATCAAAAGGCTTCAGGTGGACTGCGGGACTTGTCTCGGTAGAAACCGCCTTCAGTCTTTCCAGTCCCACACTTGCCGAAGAAAGGTTGACATGGAGACCTTCTTGCTCTTCATCTCAACCATCCACGGATGTTCCAGCATCCGCCATGGTGTCGCTCGACGCGGAGGCTCCTTCTCCAGACTGGCAAGGGTCAGCATCGGCCAAAGTAGAAGAAAAGAAGAAGAAGAAGAAGATTGTACGTACCAGCATTCGATGAAGTATTTGAAGCTCTCGCTCCATTTGATTCCATGATCAGGCTCGTCCTTCAGTTTTGGGATTGCTTGACGGACGATATAGGTCAGTAGATCGATCAGGCCGGCTCTTGGCTGCATCTCGGTACCATCAGCCGGGAACGGAAAGCGATGCTGTGCAACCTCCAGCAGAGTGACACCTAAGGACCATACATCCGAGGTGATGGTGTACGACTGGCCCTGTATTCTCTCCGGTGCCATATAGTATGACGTTCCGATAAACGTGTTGGCATCTCCTTTGGTTCCAAACTCGCCACTGACACCGAAGTCGCATAGTTTGACTTGGCCATCTCGGCACAACAGAATGTTTGAAGGCTTGATATCTGCAAAGGTAATCAGATATGGCTCCTGTCCTGGGTATACGGCAAACGTACCTCTGTGGATGATTTTGCGGCTATTGAGGTAAGTCAGGCCATGTAGAACACCCTCGGCAACTTTGCCCAAGACCTTTTCACCAGTCCGACCTCCCAATTTCCTCACCTCTTTGTAGACGCTATCGAGACTACCACCCTCGCAGAACTCCATCGCTATCGAAATTGTGCTGGATGACTTATCCATGAAGGCTCCATAGTATTGGCAAATATGTTCAGAGGCGCAATTCTTGTTGAAATTCAGTTCTCGAAGGATCTGCTTTTTAACGTCTGGGTTGGGGTCGGTAGTGATTACCTTTTTGGTCAGTTCCAGCCCGAGAGAGCCTTCGAATTGGGTATAGGACATACCTTTAAGGCGAACACAGTCTTTCCAGCCTCGAGAATGCATCTCGTGACAGCACCACCAGCGCCCTCCCCGAGACTGCCAAGCTCTCTAATTTTTTTCTGCTCGCTCGCGGCACGCCAACCTTCGTCGTCCAGGTCATCGACGTCCAAAGGTCTTCCTCTCTCCAAGCTCAATTGTTCCAAATCGACGAGCAACCCGTTCATACTTCCCTCTCGCTCCATCGATGTGCCTCCGCCGACCTCCGAGTATACTGAGCTAATTGCGGAAGATGGATCTGGTGTTCCCATCTGCCCTTGTCTCAAGCCCATTGCAAACGACAATGCTGAATATGTAGAGGACGAGGCAGATTCGGGTCTACTTGCCCGGCCATCGCCGACTGTGAAACTTCCGGACCTTGAATGATTGCTTGCGTCGCTCGATCCCGTCGCCACTGAGACGTTTAGGGGTTGTAATTGTGGTCGTAGATTAGATCCAGGCTCTTGCGGAGCACCATAGCTTCCCATCGGTGTTTTGAGGGATAATTTTGGGGCGGTAGGATGTGAGGAGGGTCTTGGTTCTTGAGGAGCACCTTGGCTACCCATGGGAGTAGCTAGTGATAGTTTCGGCGCCGCAGGGCGTGACGAAGGCCGAAGTGAGGGCATCTCGGGCACTGGCGGTTGTCCTTCGCCGGCGACTGGCTTGACGCTTGGCGAAGGTGGAATACCAAGGGTCAGGCGGGGTGTCCTCGAGCCACTCTGACTCCTCGCACCAGGAATGGGAGGACGTAGGAGAGGTGCTGGTGAAGACATGCTGGGCGGAAACAACTTGGACAGATTTGGGGAGCTGGGCTCTGGGCTTGATGGTAAAGGCTCGAAGGGTCCCCTATGCGCTGTTGCCTACTGCAGTATGCCTCCGTCGACTGTCTGGGAGTTGCAGCCGGAGAGATCGAGTAGACCGGAAAGGGAAGAAGCCGGCAGCGCGGAAGATTTGATTCGAACGGTTTGAATGAGATTTGGAGGTTTGTTTCGGAGGTCGGGCTACCAGTAGGGGCTGAACTGTTGTTCTGGTTACGATGGTGGTCTTGCAGTGATGAAATCGCGGGCGGGAAACCCCCGCAAACTTAGATCCTTACCGGTTTTCAGGCACAATGATCGTCGATTGCATTTGAGGACTTCGAGGCCCGTATTGATGATGAATCTTTCCACGGGGCCAGGAGTCTGTGGGAATGAAGGAAAGCATTCGGGAGAAGGGTGATCGCATGTAGTTCGAGGAAGAGCATGGCATTCATCTCAGCTCTCCACCAAATGGGACGTGGGGAGTTGGTCTGGGCGCCTGTCGTGAAGGTCATAGGCGCCCTACAGATGTCTAAAACGTGAGCTACGCAGATCCGGTTGACGTTGGCATCGAAGTCTTCTCAAGTCTGAAACCATTCGCAATGACCGCTTTACGCATGATCAATTCAATCACACGGTTGACTCCTTCACGTCGATACTTCATGGCGCTCTATGGTACAGTCCGCAGTTTGGGCGGCGCTGGTCATGCACACCGGACATGTGCGACAACACGACGATGTGTGTGTGCTGGCCGATATGTCATGTGAAAGTATCGGAAATGCTTGGGCCAAAGACCCCAGCTACCAGTACGGGGATGCTGGACCGGATCCGCAACCCAGCCTGACTGATGATTCACAGCCACCTGTCGGCAAGGAAGGGGTTGTAAGGCTGATTAGGGCAATTTAGCTGACGCGACCACGAATCACTCTGTCAGTGGATATTGGAATTCTCATCGAGGCTACTGAAGGTGTTGGATTGAGCTACTGCTAGAGTAGTAAGGGAAGGTATCTCGTGATTAGGGCTCCCATCTTCAACTGACCTGCTTGAACATGATTTGCTGCCGATACGTGGGTAAATGGCCAAGCTGATCAGACACATGCACTACTGCTTGATGCGCCGGGCGATTGTTCAAGCAGCGCTCTTGAATGCTTCAAGGTCGTTCGAGTCAAATAGGCGGAATTAGAGGATTGATCGTTGATCTGAGCTGGTAGTGGCGGGATGGTTGGGGGTTAGAGAAGGGAATGGAAAGCATGTCGATTTCATAAAAGGTGGTGGGTAGGGCAGGTTCGGGATAAAGGATAGGCGTCCAGAGTGATTTCTGAAAGTCGAGGGACCGGTTTCGTCATTCGTCAGCTCGTTTGCTGAAACAGCAAGTGTGGTATCGAATTATCATCGTGAAAGGGTCGCGTCGAGCGAAGCAATTCGTCTATATTCGACGCCGGAAGAATATCAAGGAATCAACCGTCGCTTTTGAGACCATCTGACAGTTCAAGGCCAGTCTGAGTGTCTCCGCAGTACGGCATAGGGCGTAAGAGATTGGTCGTTCCAGGGAGTCACATGGGCGCTTACTCCTGCGGTTGCTGACTGCGGCGCATCTTCTCAGCTTCGAGATTCTCGTACAGCAAATACAGAGCCTTCTCGTTGGCAGATGCACTTCCCATGATGGTGAACATCCGTTCGCCCGTTTCGTCGTGCGGTGCCTTTGCGATAGAGATGCGGGCACCAGAGCTCTTCCGGATTTCGCTGATCTTGCTTCCACCACGTCCAATGATGCAACCAACCATATCCGATGGGATGCTGATGTTCTGAGTCTGGACTTCCTCACCATCTTCGGTCACCATTGGAATGCCACTTCCTCTCGCAGCTGCTGCGTCGCTAGGGTTTCTATTGAAGCTTCTCGTCTCGCTGAAGTCGGCTCCATTTCCAGTGCGGTTGTACGGTCTTCCTCCGCCGCTGCTGTAGCCGCCTGCACCTGGACCGCCCGCCCCAACCGCATTGTTGAGAGAGCCGGTGCCAACTTGAGCCCTAACAGCAGGATTGTACAAGACCGTGCCAGTGCCACGTTGCCAATCATCAATGAGGCATTTGCCAATTTCCCACATGGCCTTCTCGATGCCTTCGGGAGTCCCTTGAACCTCAACGATCCTCTCTGTAGACTGAGGCAGCATTTCCTTCTGCGCAACCATTCGGACGCCCGATACATCCTGAATGTGCTTGATCTTAAGACCTTGTCGACCGATGATCGTCCCCATTTGGTTGTGTGAAATCAACAGACGAATAGCTGTTTAAAATGACATTAACACAAAGCGCAATGTCGCGTGAAAAGCTCTCCATTTAGCGGAGGCAGCACCAAAGATTGCAAGACTTACGATGAGTACCATTATTTGAGATGACGCCTCCCATTCCCATCTGCGGTGCTCCTTCCAGCAAGCCCTTTGCGACAATGGAATAAGCCTTGGCAGTCCCTTGCAACGCTCCCGTGACGGTCAGGACACGATCGTGAACTCCGGTGACAACTTTGCTGACGCCTGCTTTGACCCCAGTCTCATCACGAAGATCCGCAACATTCTTGCCTTGCTTGCCAATGATTACGCCAGCTTCTTTGGAAGAAACAATGGCACGAAGGGTGAGCTGGGACTCGGCATACTCCTCTTCTGTCTTCTGAGGTGCGTCTTCATGATCTCCAACATTCAGTCGGTTCATTGAGTCTGCAAGACCAGAGTCCTCGCCATGTTCGGGCGCACGTTGGGTGTCAGCTGCGGCCATTTTGAGGAGTGACGCGGCGGATATCTGCGTTGTCGGAAAACGCGGAACGGAAGGAGGAGGGAGGTGATAGTATCAGGACAGGAGATCGGAGGTTACTATTGATTCAATCAGGCCTGATTCCATTACAGGAACCTCTAGGTGAGTACTGACTTGCCTTAGAAAGACGTATGCGGGGGATTTTTCAGGGAGCGGTGAAGGAAGTGAGAGGAGGACGTAGAGGAGCGATGCCGAGAAAAGGTAAGAAGAGGTAGGGAGGTAGGGCGGTAGGGCGGAGGTAGAGGATTCCGGTGTTGGGTAGGGCGAGGAGGACAGTGACCTGCAGTGAAAATGTGTGAAGGTGGAAGGGAAGGGGTTGAATTTTTTTGAGGTAAGATGGTAAGCTTGATAGTGGGGCTACGATTACCAGCCATCGTGTTCATCACAGTGACTTCAATCACGCGCCTTGACAGGGCTTTCTATCTCGTCTTCGGCCTGTGCTCATCACAGATCCTCTACGAAGTGATTGACTGCGTGATATAGCGTTAAAGAGCTATCCCTGCCTGCAGCAAGCTGTTCCTGTTCTTGACGCTGATTCACACGCTGGACGATAAGTAGACCCTGAGACGATCATCTTGGACAGCATCTTGCTGGCAGCATGCATGCCAGTATGATCGGCAAAGATATCAACAAGACCTACAGCCGCTTGTGGAAGTCGGTCGTCAGAATACAAGGTGTTTGTGAGTGACCAAGTCGGGTTTTCTTTGACATTGCTGTCCCAAGTTTGAGCAAATGCGCAAAGGTATCTCCTTGTCTTCTGCAGTTCCTTGTCGTGAACGAAACTGCCCTTCAGACTTTCCTATTCCTCTGCCTCAAATATTACTTTTTGCGCCTTCATGCTGTTGAACAGTTCATATCCGTCGCTTGCCTGACTCATTGGCATGATTTTGTCTGCCATGAAGCTAGCAACAGGGTCAGTATCTTGCCAACTCTGATCAAGATATACTCACTCAAGCAGGTGCTGCTTCTGCTGCAACTTCTCTAAAGCTTGTGGGAAAATGCCTGCATCCCACAAGTTAGCATGCGATGTAGGTATATCTTGTTTCGCTGTCTCAAACGTACTTCTGACTGGACATCTTCCCATTTGAATCCTCAGATTCTTCCCGTATGCCTGATTACCTGTCCAAGGTATCTCACCATTATGCACACCCACACTCGAGATGTTACCCCAAGGCCTGAGCAATTCGAAAGCTGTCTGCAAGGCTGCGCTTAATCCCACAACCTCAATCACGGTATCTGCGCCTCTTCCATTTGTTAGCTCCTTGACCCTTTTGTCCAAGCCTTCTCTATCCGTCTGGAAATTCCATGGCTCTGCTCCAGGGCTCCTTGCAAGATCAAGCCGGCTCTGCACTCCATCCACAGCGAGCAGGTGCTTCGGCTTATAATCCAGCGCGTTGATTAAAGCGCAAAGTCCAACTGGTCCGCATCCAATCAAAACAACAGTGCTGGTACCGACTCTTTCGGCTTCGATCCCCTTGAACGCATTGGCAGCAGCAAAGAATCCAGTCGGCCAAATATCCGCCATCAAGCACAGCTTAATGTCCTCGATCCGCTCTGGTGCCTTCATGACCGTGCTGTCTGCCAACGGAATCCGAACATACTCGGCCTGACCTCCATCCAGAGACGCAGAGCCAAACAACAGGCACTGTTCGCATCGGGACGAGCATTCAGACTCGCAGTAGAAGCATTTCCCGCAGGAGACGGTAAACGGAGAGACAATCGTGTCGCCCTTCTTTACCGTGGTGATCGACGAGCCTCTTTCAGACACTGTCCCGGTGAACTCGTGGCCCATGATAAAGTCTGTGCCGGAGGGCTGATGGCCGCGGAAGACATGCAGCTCGCTGATTAAACGGTAAGCTGTTATGCTGGCCGGATGTGTGATGCGTATCTAAGGAAGGGAAAATGACGAGCGCGCCAAACTCACCTTCCGCACAGGGCAGTATATTTGACTTTCACAATGATATCGGTCGGTTCTTTGATCTTTGGGATTGGCCTGTCCTCTAATGCCACCTTATAAGGACCCTTGAACACCACAGCCCGCATAGTGTCTTTCGCCATGTCTGCTATGGATGCTTGGTCTCAATCGAAAGTTTTAATCCAGCGATGCTGCTGCAGAGAGCAGAAGTTGAACCCTTGTTTTCCGAGGTTTCAAAGAGCACTCTCTTTCACGACTACAGAGATACGAATCAGAAGTCAAATTCTAGAGTCGAAAATTGCTTCCCTCCCTTCTGCCCGCATCTCGAGTCGCCTTGATGACGTTCAGAAACCGCCCTCCAATCTCCCCCGTTCGCGATGCCGAGGTGAGCTTCCCCCCCACCCCCCACATTGCGGAGGCTGCGTGCACAAGAAACCCTTCCAGGAGCCTAATTGTGGAATTGTGCATAGTACATACGACTTAGTACTTGGACCTCTGCCTAACAGCCAAAGGGCTGAAAGTGAGTACTGTCACGGACTCAGAAGGGGTATGTCCTGGGCGTATTCTGCCTGGTACACTTGCTGCGCAAAACGTGGGATGGCATCGACAGCATGGTTCACTTCGCTGTCACGATGACCAACTTGTACTCGGTCAACTTTGAATCAGCTTCAGCTTTTTCCCACCATAAGCCATACCAGCAGACACCAAGAACACCACTCGCCAACCTAAGTTTTCATGCCTTATCAGAAAATATGGCCCCTGAACCACAATCCCCAGGCCCGCGTCGGAAGTACTTCTCTGAAAGCTTCCGCGTCCACTGTCACTCAGTACACGACCTGCAGCAATTCCGCCTCCAATATAAATTTCCCCTCCTTATACTTCTCGCTCGCCTCATAAGCTTTGTCATATTTCCATCCCACGGTTTCATTGCACTGTCGGCATATGATGTCGCGAACGACGTGTCGTCCTGTGGTCATGTTTCGCTCCATAGCTTCAGCGGCTTTTATGTTGACGACACTAGAGAAGAGGAAGGCTTTGCCGTGTTGGCCACGGAAGTTCTGTTGTTGCAAGGAGGTGTAAGTTGGGTTTATGAAGAAGGGAAAACGTGTCTGGATGGATGCATTGAGGAACTGTAGAAGGAGAGATGCATACACGACTTATTATATCATCATAGTTTGCGAGATGTGTCTTGCAATTCTTGCAGCCGAAGATCTTGGTCGAGTCGAGGTAGACATTGTATGCTAGGCCCATCTTTGGTCTTCCTCCACCCGGCCTTGAGCGGGTTGTAGAACTTCAAGTGCTTGTCAGGCTTTGTTCGAGTCGTCCAACAAGTCTCTAAAGGAGTAGCTTATGAAGCTACTATTATAAAATGTGCTCTGCCCGCTATGAGTTTTCTCGTCTTGCCACGGTTGTTATTTGGAATGTGTCGAACTGCTGTTTCGGGGACATGAGGGGGTGATAGTTGAATTGAAGGATGGCTGTCAGTGGACGAGCCGATCGAGTCACAGGGCTATCAGGAATGGTTTTGGGAGCAGACAACAAGCGTCACTGTACCGCTTGGTCACTGGAGTCGGTTATATGGCTCGAGAGCAATGACACGAAGCCAGGTGCAGCCAGGATCTCAACGGCTGATTCGCAAGAAGTTAAAGTGTAGAATAGGGTCTCTGGGCGTGTCTATGTGGCCGACTTCAGTCCCTTCTGCAGGACTTTCCTGGGCGATCGTAGCAGAGTGTTTCGTAGGAAGACTGGGAATGCTGTACAGATAAAGCAACTCTGTTGGAGGCCCGAAAGCTGAGTCATCCGCCTGCAGGCTTTTGACACCGAGTCACGCAGCAAAATCCGTCCTTTGATTTCGGAGCCTTTCCTGTTGTGAAAGTCCTTACAACAACTTTACTACACCTAATTGCTGCCTAATGCTCTGAGTACGAGACAATCCGTGGTGGGATCGCCTTCCGGAACAACATACGAATTAAATGACTTGCCAGAATTCTCTGCGTGTACTTAGCCATGAGCAAAAAGGACGCTGATGCGCGCTTTCATGACGTCGTCCTAGACCCTATACGGACATCTCTACGAGCCACCAATGCTGTTGACAACAGCAGACCATTTCAGGACTGGTGAAGGAAGACATATACTCTCTGTATGATGCCAGAACATTGGATGTTTGGGACGCCCGCAATGGAGCTTCTATGAGGCTCGAGGAGCACCCTTTGTCAAGGAAGCTGTCGATGCCACTGTTCGAGCCGGAAAATCCTCGTGCGTCAAGGACCGAGACGCTCGTCTTCCGTCTCCTAGTGACGTCCTGCAACGGATGCAAACCAAGAAGCCTGGCACGATGACCTGAGCGAAAGCTGGAAAGAAACAGATCAAGTATCTACCATTCGACCACCAGTCCGTCCAGGAGCTCATCAGCAAATACTATCTTCCGGGGCATTGGATGTACCTGCGGATGCAAGCCAGGGAAGTGGGTAATTTTCACAGAGAGACAAGCTAGGATTTCACGAAGAAGGACCCACTTGCGATTCGCCTTGGTAGGTAGCGAAGCGGGTCACCGACCTCCAATGGAGCTCTAATTCATGCTGATACAATCGCTACAAGTCTTATGATACATTTCCGTTTGTCCTTAGACCTGCGAGACCGCTGCATTTTTTGAATTGGAGGCGCAAGATAAGAAGGGACGATCCGTAGACTACAGGAGGAAATATCCAGGAAAATGGAAGGATGAGTAGTATCCTCATCGCGACGACCCCTTCATTTGGTCTTTTGCGATGTCGCATAATCTCCAAGATGGTAAAACTCGAGGGATATTAAATGGTCTTACGGATGCCGGTCTTCGCAACCTGCGAGATCACCTGTCGCCGGCGGGAAAGGAAGGCTGGTACGAACATCCTCTTGATCTTCCAACAATACTGCTGAAGATTTACTCTCGCCACACCCAATGGGAGATCAACCGATTGGCAGATGATGTTGCAAGCTTTGAAGAGGCGGCGAAGCAGGAGAAATACAAGGAGATCGATCAATTCGACGACATCACGACTCAGCTTGCGTTTCTAGAACCCCACGCAGTCGCTACTGAACAACTTTGCAGTATCTCGAGGACAAGATCTTCCCGAACGCGCTGGAAGCCGGATCTACGGACCATACCACGTTTATTCAGAGGACGAATCCGCAAGTATAGGAGAAGCTCACCAACATAGCGAGCATGATTCAGAATAATCTCCACACATGTTCATACTTCCAAACCCGGACCAAGGACGCCCTCGAATATGTACCTTAGCTATTTTGAGTACGCATTGTGAAGGGCTAATACAGGTCACAGATCAACGCATTGATGAATCGATATGATGCGGAATTCAATCAACAATCCGTGGAGTATCAGAACGTGGGCATGAAATTCCAGCTTAAAGACGCACAAGCAAATAAAACCATCAGTATCGTCCCAAAGACCTTGCTGCCGGCAACTGCAGTCGCAGCCATTTGCAGTATGAATGTCTTTGATTGGCAACAGGAAGACAAGGTGCATGTCAGTCGTCATTTCTGGATATTTTGGGTTGTGGCCATCTCCCTTACCGCATTGGTACTTAGAGTCTTCCTCATCTGGAAGCGCAGACTCCATAAGCGAGCGGAGAAGCAGGAGCGTGAAGACGAGGAAGAGAAGGTGAAGCAAGAGGGAGATAGGGACGACGATTCCGCGATTCCGGACGAGCCGAAGTGTGGAGCTTCAAAGGGACAGCACGATGGCAAGATGCAGAGGCAACATATTCGGTCAAAGTCCGAGAAGCAACCTCGAATGGATCAAGAGGAAGAGCGAGACGAGCAGGTCAGACCGTCGCGCCGAAGAAGTCGCCATAGATCTCATGGTAGAAGGTCTCACACGACAAGTCGGAATGGCCGTGCTCGTCCTCGTTTCAGTCGGACAGCGTCTGGGCTAAGCTTTCGAGGGGAGTCGAATATCGTATAAATATCCCTCATGGCGGATTCCTATCCGCGGTCAAGACCACGAGTCTCAGTCAGACAGTGACCCCGTAAGACTGGCCCCAATTATGCTCCAGCGCCTAAAGCCAGCAGAATCAAGCGTGTCACCTGTGTGGCGGTGTAAGGTCCTTGGACCTTCTCATGCGACAAGCTGACCCAGACCACTCACACTTCCTACGTCTTCTTCTTCCTTCCCCTCTTAGATTTTGGTGTTTTCGGCGGCTCCGTAGAAGTGTCCACCTCGATGGTATCATTCACAGCGGGCTTGACATCAATCGCCTTCCTCGACTTAGGCTTTGGCTTCGTGCTGCCTAATCCAACACCAGCGAGGAAACACATCCGGAAAGTCGCGCCACCGTAAACAAAAGCCAGGTTCCCCCAATCAATTGGATTCCACTTAGCCACCCCGTAGTAGATGCCGGTACCAAGAGGAAGACAGGTGTACAGATGCCCGAAATCCGCAATCAGCAGGACAAGCAAGAAGCTGCGCCAGACGCGTAAGTCCGTGGTCGACCGCAGGACTAATGCCTCGCTGAGCGCGAAAGCCAAATAGAGATTTCCCAGCTGGCGCAGTACAATATGCGTTGCGACCGGCAGCCCAAGAATGCCTGGAGCAGACCCGGAATCGGTCAGTTGCAGGTAGGTCTCCGGCATAAACCACGCATAGCCTGCACCGACCAATGTTGCAGCGGGTTCGATCCAGAGGAAGAAGGCTTGGTAAGGTGTCGGTATGACCGCCATGGTTGCTGGGGGAATGCAAAGCAACTGGAAGGTTGTGAACAAAACGGTGGCTTGCGATCAATGCGACAGGGTCATGCGCTGCGTGTCCACGTACTGTCAGACAGTCAGATTGGTAGAATTCAGTTGCGGCCTGCCAGTGAGGGCATCCTAACACATGGATGCACCCAGGACTCCGTACCAGAGTTGCCTGTCGGATGGGCAATCTTCCGCGGAAGATGGTACCGGAGGTCTCCGTCAACAATGGCTGTGATGTGGTTTGAGACGAGATGAGATGGGCTGGGATGGGCTGGGATGGGCTGGGATGGGATGAGTGAGCAGATTGGAGGGGAGTTATTTTGGTGGCAGCTCTATCATTGGTGCCAGCCGCTGTTTCGGCTAACAACGCCCTGGGTCCGCATCGTGCAGCAGTGTAAACATCCAACACAACTTTCCCAGGATCATCAACATTCGTTTTCCGCCTCTCATCTTCGAAGAGTCCCTCTTTTTGCATCTTCGTTCTGTCCCTCGTTTCCTCGTGCTTTATTCACTCATGTATTCAAGCCTAAAGCATCTTCATTGGGAATTCGGCTCAGCTTGATGATTGACGACTTCTCCATTCCTTGTCGATCGTCCTGCGTCACTTTTTCATAGGACCCGTGCCTCCCAATTTACATCTGGAATTCACAGGACGAAATTTCTCGACTGGGGGATTCAGCCTTTGTTGAGAAGGCCAAAACGTCGCATAAAGCTCAGGTCGCTGGTCAGACCATCGTCCTCGCCTGACTGCTCTGAAGTACGATGTCGCCTACCGAACCGTCGGCTTTCCTGGCGCCCCGCAGGCGGACCTCGCTCCTCTCAAAACAACGCCCAGTCACTTCGTACCGCCATGACGCCGCCTGCGATCCAGATGTGCCAGAGGCTCTGCCAGACATGCTACTTGGATTTGAAAGGACAAGGTGGAAAGAGCGGCCGGCCAGTCAACACTGGGACTGCGACCAGTCAGAAGGCCCGACCGTTTTTGAGACCTTCGTAAACAATCCTTCAATGGACAACACACAAACAACACGCTCGCGTCGGTCACCTAGTGTACATCTCTCTTCTATTAGAAAAGGTCTCCAGTCATTCCGTCGTCGAATGTCTGTGTCATTGCGTCCGAAAAATGACAGGAATAAAGTGAATGCGTCCAATGGATCACATGCTGCTACCATGTCATCAGATACCCCTTCACCGTGCGACGCCCTACAAAGCAAACAGAAGGCTTCGAACTGGTTTCGGGCCCACTCTATCGCCAGGCGACGACCTTCCCTTCCTCTGCTCAATCAATATCCTCAGAGTGATCCTCCCAGATACAGCTTCAGTTCGCCTCCTCCTGGCACTGGTCGAGGGCCTCCCTTGTTACCATTTGACATGCACACTGGAGCGGCGGCAAGAGCAGCAGCAGCAGCGCAGAATGAAGCTCTGCACTACTATCAAAGACAGTCCCCACTTCTCAGTCCAGTAATGCCTCGATCTTCCCATCTCAAGCTGAGACGAGACTCCGAGAGCGGTATTGGCATCGAGGTCCAGGACCGGCGGGACTCTGTCCACAGCGGGATCGACGTCATCCGTCAGGACCCTGCAAGAGTGCTGCCGATAGAAATCATGGAACAGATACTGTGCTATTTGGATCCTCAAACGCTGGTCCAAGGCCAGCGCGTATGCCGTGACTGGAGATTCAAAGCCAAGTCACGCCATGTATGGCGTCACGTGTTTCAACGAGAGTACAACAACCCGGGATGGAACAATTACCGGTCTCGGCATTGCCCTCAATCGGCTAGAGGTGTAGGCAAAAACGCGCCTGATCAGGACTGGCAGAAGATGTATCTGGTCCGGCGGCAGATCGACAAGCGATGGGCAGAAGGAAGGGCTGCTGCAATCTATCTCAATGGTCACAAGGACAGTGTGTACTGCGTGCAGTTCGACGAGCACAAGATCATCACCGGATCACGAGATCGGACGATTCGTGTTTGGGACACTCATACCTTTCAGTGCATTCGGAAGATCGGTCCTCCTAGCCAAGTATCAAGCAGCGCTGCTCTTTCTGATACCTCGACTCTTTACCCGCCAGGTGCCTTTTACATCCAAAACACCAGCTCCATGGATCCCTCCGCCGGATTCGCTTTGGATGACTACCATGATGCATCGATCCTTTGCCTCCAATTTGATGAGGACATCATGGTGACTGGCTCATCCGATCACACCGCCATTGTCTGGTCGATTAGGGAGAATTACAAACCCATCAGCCGACTTCGAGGTCACACCGCCGGCGTTCTAGATGTTTGCATTGATGAACAATACATCGTGACTTGCTCAAAGGACACGACTATCTGTGTGTGGGACAGGGATAGCGGCGAGTTGATCAAGAAGCTCACAGGTCATCGAGGGCCGGTGAACGCAGTGCAGATGCGCGGCAACCTGCTCGCCAGCGCTTCAGGAGATGGCATGGCGAAGCTATGGAACTTGACGGACGGTTTGTGCGTGAAGGAGTTTTCGTCTAAGGATCGAGGTCTTGCTTGCGTGGAATTCTCCGAAGACGGACGTTCCATACTCGCAGGCGGCAACGACCAAGTCATCTATGAATACGATACCAACACAGGTGATCTCGTCCGCGAGCTCGTCGGTCACAAGGGTCTTGTTCGTTCTCTCCATCTCGACTCCGGCAACAACCGGGTTGTCAGTGGCAGCTACGACATGTCCGTCAAGGTGTGGAATGGCCGAAGAGGCAGAGACACCGGCGATGGCGGGCTCAAGATCAATTTCCAGGGATGGACGACAAGCTGGATGTTGGCGGCGAAAAGTGACTATCGGAAGATCGTTTGTACGAGCCAGGATGGAAGGGTTGTGATCATGGATTTTGGGTATGGGCTAGATGGCGTCGAGATGTTGGAGGCATAGTGCTTGCCTGGTGCACAAATACCCAGTCGGTGCTTTGCCTACACGTCGTGCACATGCTTCCAGCGATATTAGAGCAAGCCGTCCAGAGCATTGTGTATCTTCGAGAGTTATGGGGGATTATCTTCCTCGATTTTATGGTCCTACCAGGCTGGATTAACGGGCGTGGAAGACCGAAGGGCAGGATGGAGCGGTTAGAATGCAGACAAATAGGCTTGATGAGATCTTGTCTGGTGCAATTCAATCTGATATGCCTGTGCTTGTACGGATAATGATATACTGTGCTTGTACGGATAATGATATACTGTGTTTGTACGGATAATGATATACTGTGTTCGAGCGCTGGGCAATATTGGATGTGGAGTGGTGTGCGCTCTGTTGTGATCATCCTTCTCCACCAACGCCATCCATCTCATCTTCCTCCACCTTGTGCTTGAATGTGTTGGTGGGATGAGTATTAAGTGAGGATGTTGATTAACTCCTGCTCTGCACTTCAAAGGACCTTGCCCGATCGCGCAACGACAGCCACGTTCATGCTGCAAGTCCGCAGAGTCTCGAGTCTGGGGTCCCCGTCCTTTTTGCCGGCCTTGCAAACGCGTTGGAACTCCATCATACACGAGGATCTGTCGCTGAAAGCGTTTTCAAGCCAACGCCCGCAGATCCCTTGCCCTATCGACAGACAACGGCAACCAAGATGCGGCCATAGCTTCACTCCACTTCACGTTTTCTCTCTTCGCAAACTGTCAGATTATATCACACATTGTCTGAGTCTACCCTCCAAGTGCACGCTATTCTGCAAGGTCAGTCACCGCTTTAAGCTGAGACTTTATGCGGCATGAATGCATCTTACTTCCCGATTCCGAGCTACCATCTCGCGCTTTTACACTCATCCTCGGCGTCTTCCCTCTGCGTATGTAATGCGCTGATGCGTTTCTTGCAGATTTGAAAACGTCCGAACCCTTTCACGCAGCCAGCCATGGCGCCGGGAAAGCGAAAACCCCGTCGAAAAGAGCCGATTGACACACCCGGGATTGACCTCCCAGATTCTTCACCGGCACGACCGTCTGCAAAGAAGAGAAAGGTGTGCTTCAGCTCGGAACATCTTCCTGGGAGCTACTGACGTTAGACTAGACCAACGGCAGTCGTCCGTCTCAGAAGCAGCGCAGAATCTCCCCGGAGCCTACCCTTCCCAACGACGACTCGGATAGTTCTCCAGGAGAGAGCGAGAATGCCGGCAATAAAGACCTCATTGATTCGGTTATCTCATACCTACAGATCGCTCAGCACCCAGTGGCGGTGGTGAGCGAACATGCCAACGACAAGATCGACGAAGCAGAGAAAGTGACAGCATATGCAAAGATAGCAGGAAGAGACTGGACTTACTTCGTGGTTGGTCAGAATGTCAATATAGGAAGACCTCCTGACAAGGATCCTGATGCGCCTTCAATACCTCCTTCGAGTCCTTTGGCGGATATCAAAGAGTTGTTGCCTGTTCATATTGATCTTGGGCCTAGCAAATACGTATCACGACATCATGCTTGTGTCTTTTATGACGCTGAATATCCCGACAATGGAGGATGGCATCTAAGAGTAAACGGAAGGAATGGTGTCAGAGTCAACAATCACTTGTTCAAGCGAGGTGACAGTCACCAGCTAAGCTCGGGAGATATTATGGAGATCGCAAGCACACAGATGATGTGGGTTACCCCGGGCGACAAAGCTGTCATCGATCCCTCGTTTGTCGAGAGGGCTAAAATGGCGGCTTCGGGTGAGGACTGGACTGCAACCCAGCACGCTCATCCCAATGTCCCGACCAGCAATCTTCCTGCTGGAAGCTTGTATCCGACGACTGCCAACCATCAACCATTGGCGCCTGCTCCTCCCCATTTCAAACGAGCTGTCACTCCACCAGCCCCACAGAAGGATGGTCGAAGTCAAAGGGGCGTGTTCGATAGCAGGCCACCTCAATCACCAATGTACAATCGAGGCATGATGATGGAGAGTACACAGGACATTGACTACAGCCAAGATGCAGCAAAGGATCTGAAACCACCTTTCAGCTATGCCACCATGATTGCGCAGGCCATCTTTTCCAACGAAGAGGAAAAGCTGACGTTGAGCAATATCTATGCCTGGATCTCGGAGAAGTATGCCTTTTACCGTCATTCGAATAGTGGTTGGCAGGTAAGGTTGAATGCGTTTTCAATCCTTATTTGCGACTGACAGAATGCAGAACTCAATTCGGCATAACCTTTCTCTGAACAAAGCTTTTCAAAAAGTCCCTCGCCGAACCGATGAACCGGGCAAAGGCATGAAATGGCAGATTGCACCAGAATTTCGACAAGAGTACCTCAAGAAGCAAGCGAAGAAAGGTTTTCCGTCGTCCTCATCCGCGCCAACTTCACCAGCAGCTCCGGGTTCTTCCAAAGAAGTTGCCCCTGAGTTCCGAGGTGCCAATGGTCAGAATCTTGGTTATGATAGTAGCTACGTCTCGCAATTTCCTGCTGTCAACACAAGTCAACAATGCCATGTGATGACCCCAGAACGCCGTTCACGCAAAAATACACAAACAACAGCACCAGATCCTGACCTCGATCCTCTCGACTCCCCCCCTCCAGCTCGTCATAGCGCTGTAGCATCACCAACCAAACAGCCACACTACACTCTTCCCCCAACCTTCACGACCTCACACCAACAACAACTATCTCAACAATCTCCACCTCGAACATCAACCAACAACGAAGACCACCCACCCAGCAACCCCACCCTATCCTCCTCCTACCTCGACACTCCCTTCCACTCAAACCACACCAACATGATCACGCCCGCGCCGCGTAAACTCCAAAATGTCCGTCTCGCCCCTCCTTCAACCTTAGTAGCACCAAGCAAATTCATGCCTCCCGACTCCAGCCCCGCAGGCCCTCACGGTATCTTCTGGCGCGGCCTCATGTCAACCGGGGGACCAGCATTTCTGGGCAGCACCCCAGCTGGCCCTGCTGCTATTGATATGAGTCCTGTTAAACACCAGCCTGGTGGTATGGGAAGTGGTGGTGGTGGTGACGGTGGAGAAATCGATGAGAAGGACGCCATGAGTTCGAGTCCGCCGCCTATGGATGGGCCGGGCGCGAGTCCGAGTAAGATGATCTCAAATTCCGCGATTCGGTTTGGAGTCAAGCGCGAGCATGAATCGAACAACAACAATGTGAATGGTTTAAGTACCAGTGGTCCTGGTCCCGGTCACCAACATATTCCAGGCGCAGAGAACGACTACATCGGCGAAGCCGACGATGATGATGAAGGAGACCTTGAGGCAGGTGGAATCGGAGGCGGAATCGATCTCGCCAGGGGATTCCAACCCATCGGTAGTTTCAACTCATCGTCCAGTCAGCCCAAGCAGTCACAGCAGCAGGGACATGGCCACGGACACGGGCAGGTATCCGGACCGCAGCAACGTCAGGAAACGCATAGTCAGAGTCATATCCGGAGTGGAAGTGCCGCGGCTGCGAGGGCAAGCTGAACTCTTTGATCTGATCCACGACTATCGACATGCTCTGCGGAGTTCTTGAGTTTTGAGTTTTATTGTTTGGGAGCAAATGTTGTCCGTCGCCGCGCAAGCCGGTATGCTACGATAGGGTGGAGTCAGGTTTCTACAGTCGTTGTGTCTGTCATGTGCACTGAGATGAGGATGACAGATTCGTATGAAGGAAGACTACTTTGTTTGACTGGACTGGACTTGTTCTCAACATGTTGGCTGAAGCTGAGCGGAGTGCATTCCCCCATAGATACAAGCAAGAAAGAAAGAACGAAAGAAAGAAAGAAAGAAAGAGAGGAACTTGCAAGTACAGACTACTTAGCTGCGAGTACGGTATTCCAGTCGCCCTTTTTTCTGGTATTGGGAGCCATGAATCGACAGCCCGTACGAGATCAAGAAGAAGAAGCACGAGTATGCCGGAAAACATGGGCTAGGCATGTTGAAGTAGCTGGATCGAGCTGAGATGAATCGAGTTGGTGGGAGTACATTTGTGCGCACGTTACCTGTATCTTTCCGAGCTGAGCTGAATCTAGCTTTCAGAGCTTCAGTCGAAAGCCAACGAGGCATGGCAATGAATGGGTCTCTGTCTATCAGTCCAGGTGATACATTGCTTTACACCGTACAGTACAGTACGATAGATAAGATGGTTTGTTGGGATGGTATTCTCCGTGGAGTTGATCCGGTAGATGATTATGTTAAGCTCGCGCCTGCAGGTACGCTGTACCGCGCAGGTGTGCGTAGTTCTTCTTCTATGTGAGTGAACGCCTGCAGCTCGTCCGTCTAGCAGAGCTCAGTCTTGCTGATGGTGTGAATCGATAGCACAGATTCTGCCGGGACACCTGATTTCGCGATGCTCGGTGAGCCCAACCGTGCAGCCAGCCCGTCCACTTGCCTCTCCGTCCATCAATGGACTTCCTTTCCTCCTTCCTCGGTACCCTTAAGAACACTCCACATCCCAGCTCACGATATCCTTCCTCAATGCATCCTCCGATCATTCACCCTCCTCCCCCATACCTTCACCACCCATCCGCGCCCCCAACCCCCCAATCACAAGGTCCCCCGATCTTCCCTTCCCCCTTCCCCCTGCAACCTCAACACCTCCTCTCTCCTTCGCGACGAGGGACTCTGTTTCGCCTGTTCACCCTCCGGCGTCGGCATAGCAAACCCTTTGGGGTTGCCACCGTCGCGCGTTGCTCGCGGGCAGGAGGACCAAGGGTAGGGGGACGTTAGATCTGGAGTTTTGTTTGTAGGAGCTTGCTCTTCAGCATGGGCATGAGCATCTGCATCCGCGGTTGACTTCACCTCGCACTCTTGCCCTTTCGACGTGCCACCTTGCTGTTGATAAGGATCCGGCAAGAGCTTCCCAACGCTTTCACCATACGGACCGATAGCATGATTCCACATTGCGACATTCTCGCAATCATCCCTCTCGACAGCTTCTTGCTTCTCCCGAATCCTCCTCGCAAGCTTCTCCTCCTCCAACTGCCTCCCGTCCTCCATTCCAGCCACGCCATTCCAGCCAGGCGCCTCAGTCGGCCCACCTTCCTCCACCCTAGCTCTCAGGAGTATCCCAATCAACGCTTCAAGTGTATACCTCGCATCATTCCCACCATTATGCAGATGCCATCCTGTTCTCTCAACGCCGACAAGTACCTTAGCTAGGCTTGTGATGTTGGTTTCGCGTTTCCAGACTTGGTATAGATTCGCGGTGTCGAGGCTTTCCAGAATGTGTTGACGGAGAGGGTTCTCGGGTTCGAGGGGTTGTGGGTAGACGACTGCGGGGGGTTTGTGGAATATGGCGGATTTCAGGGACGAGAGGTATTGTAGGTCGGAGTCTAGGTCGTGGCCAACGAGGATTATGTCGCGGTACCTGCCTCTTTGTTGGGACGAGAGGTGGTTTGTACTAATTTGGATGTTCTCTGGGGAGCCACTTTGCGATGATCGTGTTGCTGATGGAGGTTTTGAAACTGTTGCGTCGTTGGGGAGCTCAGAAGATGGGAGAATGTTAGAGACGGCAACCTTGTTCGCCAGATCCTGTTCGGCATTTGTTGGTCCTTGCACATCAACCGGTTCGGTCAAAAATTGTGGCCCCAGAACATCTCGTTGAACAAGTTTCTGTGCCTCTATAGAAATGCTTTGCAGTTGGTTGCCAATCCGCGTCGTGCTGACACTGGTATCGTCTGCGGCTCTGTATTTTCCGTCGTGTACGAAATCAGCCGAGTACGGTGGCTCAAAACATGAGTCCACCACTCTTCCAATTTCATTCATGCTGACGAATTCGCTGCGCCCAAAGAGGAATTTCTCTGGATCACCAGTACAAAATGTCGTGTTCCTCAAATGGGCGTGATTGCCAATCCGGAAATGCCGCGACCTGATGCATTCCATCCAATTGGCGCCACCGTCGCCAGGAGCGAGAGATTTGATATCAGCAGCGTCTAAGGTGCTAATCCCAACTTCGGTGATTATATTGTGGGCTCTTTCGTATGCTTCAACGTCAACCGAGATGAAGACAACGTCCCGATCAAAGGGTTGGGGTGCTGGCTCCTCGACATCAAGCGGTTCAAGCAGATGTCCGTACTTGATCTTCTGTTCTCTATCAACGTCTTGCTGTTCCACCCACGAAAGAGAAGCGTCAGGGACTGACAACCCGCCTTTGCGATCAAGCGGGCGAAGGCCAAGATATCGTTGACCTCTCCAAAGTGCTTCGCACGAATTCACATGAGCCGCCAATCGGTCCTTGGCCTTGACCTTCTTCAAGGCAACGCCCTTCTTCTTTGCTGCCGCAGTAGCACGCTCCATCTTCTCTTTAAAGCACGCAAATGATTGTTCCATTTCCGGGCCAGCATCAGGAGCACACTCGCCGTGGTCTTCCGAAGGAGAAGGAATCTCCTGCTCCAGCTCTCCGATCACTTTGCGACTTTGGGAGGTTCCTAAAAGTGTTGGAGCTGGTGTGCCGTCGTGGTAGAAGGCTAACAGGAATGGGTCGCGTGGTAGCTTGATGGAGATGCGAAATGCGGAATTGATCTCGTCAAGTAAGGTCTGTACTTGGCTTTCCGGCACCAGAAGAATAGGCTTCGCAAACAGTGTAGTAGGGGGATGTATGTAATATCTGCACGAATTGAATGAGTAAGGTGGTGTATTGAATGATGCTGCCTGCAGGGTGAAGCAATGATGACGCAGGCAAGGAATCGAATATGGCAAGAGAGAGACGAACGCTCCCGCACAGCTTCCCGTGATACAATATATGTAGAACTACAAACACAAGGTGATTCAGCCACAGGTTGTTCAATAGGATGACGGCCCCCAATCAGTGATGCTGAAAAGGGGGGATGTATGAGAGCATGGAGGAGCGAATGGGTCACTTACATATCCCATATCCTGTTCCAGATCTTCCCAGATGCAAAAAAATGCTTCGAGACACGATCGTTCGGATCATCCATATATTTGTAGCAGAATTTCGTGACAAGCATTAATGGGCAGAACCGTCCAACGAGAGGCTGACCATCTCTGTCAACATCCGAGACACCATCATCGTTGCCCGAATTGGCCTCAGTTTTGGCAGTGGCATTGGTACTAGAGTTTGATCCAATTTTAGCCTTGGGCTTTCCGTCGTTCTTGGAGCCGCCCGATGTGTAGGTCTTCTTTCTGGGTTTTACAGTGGTCTCGGGTTTGGCGATGGGCATTTTCTTGAAGGCACTGATGTATTCATCATCGTCAGAGCTCGTGAGTTGATCGATGTCTCGTCCCGTTCGAGGCGGAGATCTTGTGACCCTCCTGGGCGTCTGAGCCACATTGGGGACCTTCCATGCTTGCTGTGCCGGCTGCATCTTGGAGATGATCTCTGTGTCTGCAATGTGGGCTTTTTGGGGGTCTGGGGGAGGAGGAAGTGAATCTCTTTCGAAAAGCTTGTTGAGTCGATCCGCTTTTGAAGTAGGCATCAGTAGGAAAGACTTCGGCGAGGAGATCAAGGTGATGAATGCGAAATAAGCCTGAACAATCAAGGAGGAGGAACGAATATAAACGTCAGCAGAGCCTGGCAAGTGAGTTCTTTGTTGCAATCCTGGCTCTGCAGCAAACCTTGAATGAGGAGAAGACGCTTTTGTCTCTGGCAGGCTTGATCAGCAGATTGAACGTTCATTGAGCAGCTTGTTCTAGGGCACTGATTATTTGGGTTGACGGTTCCGGTGCAATGTATAAAGCAGTCGGTGGCCCAGACTTGGGAGATGATCCTGCTGGAGAATTGCAGACGCAAGGAAGGTTGGGCATGCTCATGAGTAAAGAGCAACTACCTTTCATGGCTCAGAGAGAGTCCTTCAATTGCTGGCGCTGCTTTTCTAACAGCACAGGAGATGAATTGAATCTGGGCGGTTGGCTGCATTTTACAGCATTTCAGGAGTGATCGCCGTTGAGGAGTAACACACTTCGAGTGCTTGCACTGTTAAGTATACACCGCTTGCAGAATGGCTGGGAAAGAGTAAACGAAAAGGTTAGATTAAGTTCACTCGAATGGTTCTGATCACTGTCCAGCGCAGTGAGAAAGGCTGTGCTGATCCCAATTGCACCGTTGGAAGATGCTGAATTAGCTAGTCCTAACGTCCCCAGCTCTGCGCCGATGTACGAGTACCAAAGAAGGATGCTCATCTGCAAGCAGCAGCCAACGTTCGGCATATCACGAACCCGACTGTAAGGACTCGTCTCTACTCGGCTCAACCACACCGTGTGCTCAGCAAATAAAGTCCCAAGGCCCAAGATCACCAAGTTTTGCAGCCTTCTTTGAACGGAAGTCCGCTTACTTGATGTTAGGTTCCCCCCCGGGCCTCTCATCATACAAGGGCAGACCACGGCGTGCAGCATAAAAGCGTGTATGAAAACGTGAAGCACCGACGAATTCCTTTTCTTGATTGTTGACAACTTTTTGCGGCTCTCTTACTGGCAGAGATGTAGGCCACCCCCATACTCCAGTAGACAATCTCTTTGGCCTTCTTCGACGGGTTCGAGGTCAATCCGCATTAGTGTCCAGTGGGTGGCGTGTCGTCAACTGCCTCGCTCGATGAGGCTTTCAGTATGGCCGTAAGGGAGTGAGTATTACGTTGGCTGTTGAGAGAACTGCTTTTCCCGGGTCACTAAGCAGCAATGGGGAGATCGGCCCTATTGTTGAGATCGTGGAGAAACTCTCTGGTATCAATGGCGAGTTGAGTGAGCAAAGACGTTCCTTTACCACTGATCCACTCGATTGATGTTCTCTGATCAAAGTCTGGATGTCTTCGGGTTCGACTTCCTCACCATAGTGGCTGGAAGACGGCCTCCAGGCTTTGTCACGATTATCTACCCGTTGGAAAGATCCGTGCATACAAATGTGCCCCCATGAGCTCTGAGCTGAATGCATCTCAAGGGTATGGCGTGATTGAGAGAAGAGAGAAAGTAATCTTGAGAAGACATTGAATCCTCTGTTGACATTGAACAGGGGTGAGGAATCATGTCTCAACAGCAAGACAGTACGAGAAACGAGCGAGGGGGTTGATAAGTCTTCTGCAATATCCCCTGTGTGTGTGTGTGGTGCAAATAGTTCTTGTGACTGGGTCGGTGAGCTGTGTAACCGATGAGAGTTAAAAAAGCCCGGCGACGTTGTAGTTGCGGTGACGTGGGGGCAATGAACACCCCTCTCAGCTTTTTCTCCATATCAATCCTTCATCCAAACACCTTGCAATCTTTGAATCGTACCAAAGAATACCACTAATTCAACGGCCTTTTTGCGGGATACTACGACCGTCCATCTGGCGGTACTGGTTCTGGCCTGAACTCAGGCTTCTGACCTCCGCAGCGTATCAATCCCGATTCCCGCGCCGCCTTCGTCTTCGAACTTTACTCGCACGACGCTTTTTACATTGCCTTTACCATCATGGCGACTACAGTGGATAAAATCAAGGATATTGAGGCGGAAATGGCAAAGACGCAGAAAAACAAGGCTACATCATTCCACTTAGGCCAGCTGAAAGCGAAGCTTGCAAAATTAAAAAGAGAACTTCTCACCCCTACCTCAACTGGGGGTGGAGGTGGATCTGGCTTTGATGTCGCAAGAACTGGTGTGGCATCAGTGGGCTTCATCGGCTTCCCTTCGGTGGGCAAGAGCACGTTGATGAGCAAGCTGACCGGACAACATTCTGTAGCAGCGGCATACGAGTTCACAACCTTGACGACTGTCCCAGGACAAGTCTTATACAATGGAGCTGCAATACAAATGCTGGATCTGCCTGGCATCATTCAAGGTGCAAAAGACGGAAAGGGACGAGGCCGACAAGTCATTGCGGTAGCAAAAACATGCCATCTGATTTTCATTGTTCTCGACGTCAACAAGCCATTGACAGACAAGAAAGTCATCGAAAACGAGTTGGAGGGCTTCGGAATCCGTATAAACAAAGAACCCCCGAATATTGTGTTCAAGAAAAAGGACAAGGGCGGTCTAGCTATTACCAGCACAGTTCCCTTGACGCACATTGACCATGATGAAATCAAAGCCGTTATGAACGAGTATCGCATTGCCTCTGCCGACATTGCGATCAGGTGTGACGCCACCATCGATGATTTGATAGATGTCCTCGAGGCGAAAGGCCGAAGCTATATTCCGGTGATATACGCCCTTAACAAGATTGATGCGATTTCAATTGAGGAGCTTGACCTTCTCTATCGCATTCCGAATGCCTGTCCCATAAGCGCCGAGCACGGATGGAATGTGGATGAGCTACTTGAGCAGATGTGGGAGAGGCTCAAGTTAAAACGTATCTACACCAAGCCGAAGGGTAAACAACCAGATTACAGCGCGCCGGTTGTCCTCAGGCAAAATGCATGCACTGTCGAAGATTTTGTGAGTTAAACCGAACTTCCCAGGTGAGGGGGGTGCGGGTCGCTGACCACAGTGTTGACAGTGCAATGCCATCCATAAGACCATTGTGGAGTCTTTCAAGCATGCCATTGTCTATGGACTCTCCGTGAAACATCAGCCTCAACGGGTTGGTTTGTCCCATGAGCTTGCGGACGAAGATATCAGTAAGTCTTGAGGACCCATGCCTCTTTATCAGAGAATCTGACAGCATGAACAGTCACCATCATGAAGAAGTGAAGCCTTACCCGTACCACAGTACATCGTATGTTGTGGTGTGCAAACTTTACAGCACGAGCAATGAAGATGCCCGAGCTTGAAAGACGGTCAAATCTTAAAGAGGCTGTGTTGAAGGTGGAGGACGGACTTACTAACTTCAACGCCACAGAAACACAGAAGCACAGACGGTCCGTTTCATGTTCCGTTTCTCCCCCCGCTGCAGCCCTAGTTGATTGCAACTTCGATGCTGATCAATTGTCCAGACCGTTAGTTGGGCACACCGAAGGGAATCCTCCGTCGACCTGTCATTGAGGTTCTGCGTATGGGACGAGTTATCCCAATAGGCCGAGATATCAGTAGGAAGGACTCATATCGCATCACCTGCTTTGGTGCTCACCAGGCGCTATCAAACCATTCTTCAACGCTGTATCTGGTGCCGCACTTGCCGTTGTGCTCTTCGGTCCTTCTCCTGCCCGGGCGAAGAACTCGGACGACAGAGGATTGTTCATGTTGGAAGAGAGATAACCGGGCAAATACGAGACGACTATCGTTTAGCTAATTATTTCCAAGGAGGAGTGGAGACTTGACGAATATCGTTCTATTTCCCACCAACTAGACATCCCGTTGGAGGAGAGCCGACGAATCATATATTTTCCGTCGCAAGGCCCACACTACTGCCGTGTAGCCCTCGGTGGTTGGAGAGGGCCGATAACGACATTCCCCTCTTTTCAATTTTGATTCTGCCCTAGGGAAACCCAGGTTGCGTACCACTACCAGGACGGATCTCGACGGTCATTCATTGAGCCAAAGTCTAGACAGATTGGCCCAATGTGCGGCTGGATGTATGGATGCCCAAATTCTGGACTCGACTGGTAAGATTAAACTTTTCTGGGAGCCGAAAACATGCACCGTGCTTAGAAGGGGGAGATCCTGGCTAGGATGTGCATTTTCCCCGACCTTTGCCAGCCGGTGGAAGACGGATGGAGCTATGCCTTATATAGCCGCCAGAGGCACCACTCAGGATCTTCAGGCTTGTTTCGGAGGTATTGGTTGGCGGGCATCCAAGGGTCCCCAACCAGTCTGTACCTGGCAGCTTGGAATGGACAATGACGAAGGAGTGGGAGCACAGCAGCTCTAGCCACACTACGTCCTTCGGTCGATAGTGCCAATGGATACGGAGATACTCCGTACTCTCCCTACCAGACTTGTATCTGCTGGGAAACGTACTGTCAGGACCGGTACGGGTATGGTACGGCCTGCTCCGGCGCGATATGAGCGGATGATGCCATCTTTGGGCGTACGGTGCTACCGTGGAACTGCCATCCATATCCCAGCTAACGTCAGAAGTCAACCGAGAAAGTTGAACCGATGACCACTTTTGTTTTGACAGGAATCACCAGCATTATCGATTGAGAACTGATCCGTCCAAGATGAGGCCCTTGCGCTAGATGGTCTTTGCTTCCTACTGCTTCAACTCTCCCAGGCCGGTGGAAAAGCTCGCTTGCGACCAGATCCAACTCCAATACTACCTGAGACCGAGCGCTTCAGCTGTCATCTGAGTATAGAGGGAAGCTGCCTATTCTGGACAGATCGACAGCCGTTGGATCCCAATGTGATGCAGGCGACCTGAGCTTCGCTCCCAAATTCGACCGATGTCAGAGGTCCCCCCGCGCATTAATGTCTATCTGATGGAGATCCATGGAATGGCTTGACGATAGTGTCGCTTTGACTTTATGGTCTAACCTTGTCACCTGCTTGCCCCTTGGGCCCCTAGAAGATCCTCCCGTTGCTCGACCCTGGCGGTGCTTCGTTAACTAGAGCATCTTTGGAGCTGGTCTGTCAGTCTCACTGTCCTATCTCCCTGGCTCCCTGGACTGTTTCGCGCCTACCCGCCCGAACCCATCCCACCCGTCCAGACCAACTAAATCCTGCATGCACTTTCGGTGGTAGTACATCAAAGCTCCCTCTCCGCCTCCGCATATCTCCATGTCTGCATGCTCCTCCAGATACTACACTCGCACGCATAAGGCGATTCTACATACCCGTGGCTCGGGAGTCGGTCGTGCACGCTTCACCTCGCTTACGACATGCAGTTCTTCTTCACGACACTCTTCTAGCCACCGACCTCACTTCCGATCGCTGGGCAATGTGCTTGGGGCGAATGCATGCGCCCTCACAACCACACCCTCGTCCGTTCTTGTCGAGGGTATAGAAGATCGACGTGGCTTAGGTCACACAGCACATGGCCACCTGCTTGCTCAACATGGAATCAGAACAACATCAATCCCCGGACACTGAGCATGGAGATTTTCAATGGATGTCAATGGGAGAGTATCCGCACAATGGGGGCCGGACAGCCTCACCAGTCATGCCTGAATACAATCCTTACACCTATGGCTCGTCAGGTGTGATGCCAGTTGAGCCCGCCCCGTTTTATGCCATGGCAAGGCCGCCGCCTTACAGTGCGCATCAGCAACTGCAACCGCTACATTCATTGATTGTGCCACCTCAATGGCCTAGCATGTTGACGTCGCAATCGAGTTACTCTACTCCAACCATACCAAGCGCCTCAACCACAACACCAGTATCCGCCGTGTCGTCCAACTCTCACCCGCTGCAAATCAGGCAAACGACGACCGGAGGTAATACTCCACGTCGAACGCTGACCGACGACGACCGACGTCGAATGTGTCAATACGCCGAAGACAACCCTGGAGTCAAGCAGACTGATATTGGATGTACGTTTGCTGTCCCATTGTCCTCGGATCATTGCTGACCATGTTTAGTGAAGTTTGGCGTTGAGCGAAGGTTGTTCTTCAAGCGCACGCACACGGTGTTCCTGCTGACTTTCTCCATAGCACGGTCTCAAAGGTTCTGAGACAAAAGGAGAAGTATCTTTTCCCACATGATAGAAGCCAGTCACCGGCGAAGAAGCCCAAAGGCAAATTTCCAGACATTGAACGAGCCCTTGCCAATTGGGCCCGGAATGAGTCTCGGCGGTACTCCTTGACTGATTCCATGATTCGAGAGAAAGCAAGATTCTTCGCGGCCACTGTCGGCAATAACGAAAGCCAATCCAAGCTCAATAATACTGCTTGGTTGGAACGGTTCAAGCAGAAGAACAATCTTGGGGGGGGCAGATTGAAGAAGTCGCCCACTGATTCACGCCCCATCTTTTCCGAGGACGGCACTGTCGTCGATTCGAGCACCACCTCTGCATCTCACACTTCAGCTGAGATGTCACCTATGTCGCCTGATGACATCTCACCTACCACTTCTGATTCAAGTCAAGGAACGGCCAGACACGAGATTTCGGACGGCTTCTTTGACTTTGTCGGGACGGGATACCGACATACTCATTCTCAGAGTGCCACGTCACTCAACACCGGATACTCGGGCATGTCAATAGCTCCTTTACTTGTCTCAAGTCCGACGTCGCCACAACTAACCGATGCCGACGGTGTCAAGCCTTTCCCCCCCGAAGGAGGCACTCGACTTCCGCCTCTTGGCAATAACTTCAGTCGTCCTCGAAGTCAGACTGTTCCAAATTTGAACCTTGAGCCGGGTGCGATGTTGAAAGCCGATCTTTCAGACGAAATCACCCCAAAGCTTTCAGATCCGTCAGTGATGACGAACATGCTTGAGTCACCATTGGAGGACAAACCGATGATGGCTAACCCTTTTGATGCGATGAAGAGAACGAACAGTTTCCCAGGTGGACCTACAAACAGAGATACCTCTATGCATCCACCACGGTTGCCAAAGTCAGAGACTGCTTCACCAGTGACATCTCCCGTAGTCTCTCCGACGCAATTGGAGGCAAGACGTGCACTCGAATTGGTCATGACGTTCTTCCAATGTCAACCAGTTGGTATCGTCGAGCCGAACGAGTACATGACCATGGGGAAGCTCATGCAAAAACTCGACCTTGCTCAAAGCCCAGATGGGACGCCGTCTTTGCCTGGCGGACTGCATCGCATTGACGAAGAGGAAGGATTACGCGTCACGAAGAAGAGAAGCATTCGGTCATTGTGATCCATCCCTCGACTATCTCTTTCTCTTCTCACCACTCCTTCGAACATTCTTTGTACCTGGTTATATTCTCTGATCACTCTTCTCGCTACCGTCTATGCAGCCGACCGTGCGGCGCAAGCGAATCTCTCTCGAGCTCAATGTCTGAGCAATATCCGCCATAATAGCGGAAGTACTGCTCGCTCTTCGATTACAACATCAACCCGAGCGCGAGCTCGCCCCAAAATGACAAAACCTAGACATACCCAAGCCCCACGGCTTCGAGCAAACCTCGATTTGACTACCCATTGATTTGAGGATTCATTTCCTGATTTTTTCTGATTTATACGTGTGTCAGCAAATACAAGAACAAAAAGGAAACACATACATATACTCCGCTCAAGCGGGTCATTTACTTGCTTTACTCTATCTCATGAGAGGATACCTGAGCGTGCGTGCATGCATGCCCACTTGGGCAACTGGATTCTCAATTCAATTCTATTCCGTCAGTCAGCCAAGCTTTGCGCTGCGTTTTGCACGTTGACTATATGTGTTTCCCGCTCACGGCGATGTCTATCATGTTGCTATTGCGTTCATGTCGTACATGTATTGGCCTTTCAACAGAGTAACTCGGCAGAGTTGCACTGCTAGTTAGTATCACAATCGTTTACATACCTTCATTGTGGTAGATGATTCCAGAGAAGCATGCCAAAAGCCAGGTCGAGGGCCACTTACAGATACGGCTACTTATTTCGGCGCTCCAAGATGAAAGAAGTGACAAGAATTGTTCCATACTGCACATTCCTTCATTCTCATGTTGTGTACACCCTTGCTTCTCTTGCAACCTTCAATATTGGCCTGACCAGGTCGCCAACGCTCAGTCGGCCAAATCCATTGCATCCAGCTCGAATGAGACTCCTCCATTCTCTCTGCAACAGACGTCTTCCAATCAAATACAATAACAACGACAACGACCCTAAAGCCCAGCCAGAGACGAAGATCGATCCCCAATTTGAAAAAGAAGCCTCTTGAATTCCCCCCACCCAACCCAGCCCAACCCAACGCAAACAAAACCAAATCAAACCCATCCTCCTTCCTCCCTTCCTTCCTTCATCCAACCGAAGCCAACCCCCCCCCCCCCTCTACTCCGTCCCCACCCACATAAACCCCCCATCCTCCAAGTACGAAA
>JAABUK010002503.1_pt1 | contig 32818 bp, 43 predicted proteins | sample 5559141 | NCBI WGS metagenome assembly JAABUK01 (sample SAMN10711869, study PRJNA513367) | rock metagenome | isolation source: Antarctica rocks | place: Antarctica: Victoria Land, Pudding Butte nord | collected 2016-01-03 | reverse complement strand
GAACAAAGGTTATGCAGCGAAAGACGCTGCTGTCATGCTCGACAAAATGACAGGAAGATCTAGAGGCTTCGGCTTTGTGACTTTCAATACTGAAGAGGAGCTTGCGCAAGCCGTGAAACATATGCATGACAGCGACTTGGACGGCCGTAAGATATCGTGTACCAAAGCGATCCCTCAGTCTGAAACAGCACCAGGCACTCCAGCATCTGCACTTGCTGGAGGACCAGACGCCCCCAGGGCAGCCAGATATGGTGGAGGTCCTGACAGATACCGAGAGAGAGGCTACGAAAGAGCTCTTGAGAGGCCTCCGCCCAGAGGATTTTCAGCTTCGAGGTATGATGACAGGAGAGGGTATGAAAGGGGTGGGTATGGAGGATACTCCCGTCAACCTGAGCGAGGTTATGACAGAGCCTACCCTCCAGCAGACTATGATAGAGGCTATGATAGGGGCTATGGTCCTCCTGCATATGGGTGAGTGTGAGTGCTTTGTGGACCAATAAAACCTGGCAATAGATGACATTTCTCCCCATCTCATGCATTTCAGTGCATAATGGCTTGTAGGTATGAACGTGAGGGATACGGAGGTAGCTATGGCAGGGAGCCTGCAAACTATGGCAGGTATTACATGATTGTGGAACAGATTTGTGCCAGAGTTCTGCCTTGCATCAGTGCTTTGTTGCTGCTTTCTGGATTTGATCACAGCAAACACTTCAACTGCTTTCTGCAGCAAAACTGCAAATTATTATATGTAGAAGCACTTCCACAATGCTGCACACCATTTCAATGTACAGTCCAAGTTGCGGCAATGAGTTGTGCACATGCAGGGAGGGGTACCCCCCTGAGAGAGGATATGGTGGACCAGCCTATGGTGAACCAGGATATGAGCGTGGTGCATATGGTTCTGGCTATGGCAGCGCGGCGTATGACAGAGGCTATGATGACAGGGGGTATGGTGGGCGTGAAGCCTACAGCAGCAGGGGTGCAGCGCCAGCTCGTGAAGGAGCATACTCCAGGCCTGGTTCAGAGAGGGATTATGCACGCTCTGCAGCACGAGCACCTGGGCCATATGAAAGACCTGCATCCAGCTTACCTCCACGATAGCATAGCAAGAGGCTGACAGAACAGCATCATGTGATGCAAGCGTACCACTGGTGCTGGGAACCTGGTCAGTGTCATGGTCTTGTGGCAGCAGGAGCACAGAAGATCAGACAGTATCAGTATGCAAGCAGCTAGCACATCAGTACTGGCAGCTGGTTGCCCTTTACAGTCATCAATCATCGCAGCTTTGCTCATCTGCTTCTCTTCCTGAACATGGACACAGCTGGCAGTGCAATAGGTGCTCTTCTACAGTTGTGTGATGTGTCACAAATTTTTCAGCATAGCAATGAATGTGTCAGATCCATAACCAACTGCTGCACATGACTTAGGCACAGCGGACATGCAAATGTGACAGACTCAGCACACACTCCTCAGCGTAGCTGTCGCTTTTTAAGTTATGCAGCTGGCAGTGACCATACCCAGTGTCAGTGGCAGCGGTCTTTGCAGATGTGCCATGCATTCTGCAGCATGAGTTGTATTAGTATTGCCTTCACCCATCAGTCAGCCCAAAATGGAATCTCAGTACAGCCCCATCAGGATTGCACAGCAAGGCAGCTTGTCAGCCACGCCTGGTGCCTCTTTCTGTGCATGCAGGTTGGAGGTGATCCTGCATGAGTCGTTTGTTTGGGCCCACCACTCTGTGTGCTAAACTGTGTGACCTGCCAACAACTGTTTTTTTGAACATGCCAATGCCCTGCAGGTACCCATCTTTAGCCTTTGTGACTGAGTATCATAGTATGTCTTTCACAGTGCTTCATCAGTGTAGCATGCTTGCGAATGTCCGTGAAAAGGCTTGCACTAGACAAGATTGTGGTGTATTCCAGTGCGAATTCCGTTGTCAATCGGCTGATGGCAATAGGAAGCAAAAGGATATGGTATAAGATTGCATGTTTTGTGAGTGCTTGAAATGGCTGTAATTATGGGTGACAACCGTGGGCGCATGACAGCAAGGACCAACATTGCGTATTGCACCTTCAAAATCTGTATAGCTAGTGAAATTTTTTATGCACACAGTATCAGAATTCCTATGAGGCACATCGCACAGCTCTGCAGGTCAGTGGAGCCTTGAGAACACCGAGACCCAACCTGTCAGCCTTCAACGAAACAATCAATGACGATAAGCCCAAACAGTGCCATCTTAAGTCGTGCAGTGGAAGCTGGACAGTGGTCAGCAACATCAAATAGCGTACTGTCATAACAGCTGAATCAGCAAAATCATCTTTGGTACTAGTAGGTGCAATTGCGTTCGACTTGCAGGATTTGCATTGTTACCATGCTGTAACAAGCAGACCTTACATTTCATGACCACTTCCTTAACTGCTAAACTACTGATCCACCAGTACTGTCTTGGTCGCAAACGAAGCTGGTCACAACATCCAAAAATTCTTCAGGTCGTTGGATCAACCAATTATGAGACCCATGCTCACACACATACAGCTGTGAGACTGGCATCAGGTCTGCATACTTGAGACCAGCTGACAATGGGCATGTAAAGTCGTGCCTGCCCCAGCACAACAAAGTAGGTACCTGCACATTGGCCGCTACTGCAGTCATATCTAGGCTAGTTGTCATCATGATCCAGAACCAGAAGCTTCGACTTTGAAAAAGCACATTGTAGAGTCCGTGAAATGCTCCTGGTATGCTGAACTGCATTTCCAGCAAGGCACCTCGCAGTCTGCCAAAGACAATCTTTTCTAGCCCTCTGGGGGAGTGACCACCTGAACACAGCGAAGCATGATGATGTCAGCTGTCTGCAGAACAGGCCTGTGTGAATCGCAAATAAACCCGAAGAGACAGCGTCATACCTATAGCACTCACTAGGACCAAGTGGCTCACAAAACTGGAGTGAGACTCTGCCAGAGCAATTGCTGGTGCAGTTGAACATGAGTGGCCAATGACAATCGCCTTGGTGATGTCCATGTAAATCAGAAATTGTACAATCCAGTCTGCATACTGCTGATGGGTGAAGGGCTGCTTGACGCTGTCGCTTCTGCCACATCCTGGGAGCTCAAGGCACAATACTGTATGCTCGCGGGACATTGCATTGACTGTGGACCTGTATGACCTTGCCAGCACAACCTGGCTGGCAATCATCAGTATCACGGTCTTGCCCTGGCCTGCCTTGAGATAGTGTGCAGTGTATTCACCAACTGTGGCATATTTGCTATCACACTTCTTGTTCAGCTCCCAACCGAAAGGTGTCCATGAGCTGGTGCTCTGAGGCAACTTTGCTTTCGAGATCACCAGCACAGCTGCCCTGCCAGATCTTCGGTGTGTGTGCTGCTTGCGCAGCAAACAAGATGAGCCACGAACGCTGCCAAGCGAAGGCGCGCAGATGGTCTTTTGCAACTGCATAGTCTGTCAAGCTGCGCATCTATTCCGCACAGCACGTTCCGCAGACAGGTCAGGATCAGCCATCCTCCAGCCAGCTCAGAAGCTTAGAACCGATCCTGCTTGACCTGTAACTTGGCATGCTATTAGCATGGCATAGCTCCACCTCATTTGGCACCGAACATCGCCTCGGTTCAAACGAAGCGGTCTCCTGAGACCCAAAGACATGACTCCTTGCCTGACTCCTTGCATTGGATGGGTAATAACAGGCCGTCCGGGCAAAGAATGGGGGGGGGGGGGAGGGCAGGGGGGGCAGCAAGTCTAAAGGTATTTTAAGCCAGCCCTAGATTGCTGACAATGATGAGCTTGAAGCATGCAGATATACATAGTCAGTGATGGTGCAAAAAGCCCCAGCATGTAAATCTGACCACCCTGAAGACATTCAATCTTCAGAGCAGAAACATGCGCAGTATCATTGCTACTCAAGTCTGAAATGGTGTTTCAGAGCTAGACTGTCACCGCAAACCTGAAATAGTGTTCTGTACTGCAGTGTACACAAACCTTGCCGCTTATGCAGCTGCTGAACAAATGCATCTGAAGCTCAGCTGACCATGATGACGCATAATCTATTACTACTACTCTATTCAGACAGGACCAGGACAGCCTGCTTCACCTTCTCAAGCTGAGAACACAAGTGCTGTTGTCTGTCCCTCAATGCTTTACTGATGGCGTGCTCCTGACACAACCTACAAAACAGAGTTCAAAAGCATGCAAACCTTCAGGCTACTGAGTGCATTTCTTTGGCCAGGACTCTGAGGCAGCTATCTGTGTAAGCAGGCCCACTCAGACTGCAAAGCAAACCGACACCAGGAAGGGCATTAGACATCACAGGCACAGCATGCCTGTGCCTACAGCTGTGCTGCACTTGTGTCACCACCAGAGTGCTAGCTTGGGACAAGACAGCCATGACACAGCATTTTTGTATATAGCCTTGAAAATGCAGCATCAAGCCTCAAGAAGTGAGCTCCTTTTAAACACATACCTGTGTTCACCCTGCCTTTTCTCAATCATACTCTGACTCAGCAGCTTCTCCTTTGCAGTCAGTTCTTCCTGTATCAAGACTTGCCGGTGTTGCCTGGTCCACGATGAGAATGGCCAATAGTAAGATTTGTGCTGTCAGTGAATGCCAAGTCAGCTCAGCACGAGGCTACCGGGTTTGCACTGACCTGCAAGCGTCCTGCTTCATTTGCCTGCGACTGCTTGAGGAGCTGTATATGCGAGTCAAGCTGTTTGCTCTGGCTATGCAGATGCTCAGCGTTCTGCTTGTAGCCTGCAAGACTAGCCTGCAAAGTGCTCTCCTCGATTTGAGACTCATTGAGTGACTGCTTGAGTGACACAGCCTTCTGGCGCTCGAGCTCTGTCTGACGCCGTTGCTGTAAGCGTGACATTACAAGGGTTAGCTAAGGTGAAGCAGAAGCAAAAGCATGAACATGTGTGCACAGCATGCGGTCTTGTGGATGAGGGATGCACCTCAGAGAGCTTGAGCTGCAAGTCTGCAAGAGACTGCTCTTTGTCCATCTGCAGGTCTTTCATCAGTCTTGAGAAAATCTGGCTCTCCTTCTGCTCTTGCTTCATCTTTGCAGCAATTCTTTGCTTTTTGGTTACGACCTGATCAAGCTTGAACTGCTCACTGCACAACACCACAGGTATGATCGGCCAAAATTTTGCACAATCAGCAAGCTTCTCTACATTATTGCAGGCTTTTACTTACCAGGCAATGCTGTTGGACAACATTGTGTGGTCGGTTGGCTTGTTGTTGCTTCCCATTGTTTCCAGTTTGAATATGGCACAGTGCAGTGTTGCCTTTTGCAGCTGGACTTCGAGGGCGGCTTGCTGCACTTTTGCCTACCAAGCAGGCATGACGGAACCTTGCGTGATTTCGCATACAGTAGGATTAAGTTGAAGATCCTTACTTGATCCTCGAGCGTCTGACCTAACAAGGCCTCGGCCTCCTGTTGCCGCGTGCGTTGCGCCTGGAGCTCGCGCTGCGTGTTTGCTAACACAAGCTGCGAGCGCACAAAATTCTTGGCATTTCAACAGATCTGTGAGCCACAAACAACAGCTTCCACAGCTTACCTGAAGCTCTTGGATCCTCAGTATCCAGCTCAGTGCTATGCTATCCATCGCGTGTTGCGGAGTTAGACCGTCTCAATCCGATCGTTAGGCTTGCACACCGACAGTCAAGAGAGAGAGAGAGATTACAATGCTTTAGCCAGCCAGCAAGTCTGATCACTCGACAGCCTGCTTTGGCGTGCTTTGGTTTCGTTCGTCCAGCGGTTTGAAACTTAACCGCATTCCGGCAACTGCTTTCAGAAACCAACTGCAGCGATTGGGGGTTCTGAGCACGGAAGCGTGGCCCCGGAAGTGATGCGGAGCATCGCTTGATGAAAAGATCAAGACAGTTGTAGATCCGTGTAGGACGATTGTGGCAAAAGTGTGAGATCCCCGTTTACAGGCAACCGTTTTTGCATGTTTTCAGACGGTTCAGGTCAACGTGTAGTATTGGAGAAGTTTGAGTTGTACAGCACCAAAGCGCACTACTATTTGGTGGGCCATGACAAGGCCGCAACGGCATTTCGATTGCTCAAGCTTAGCCGACTGGAAGCAGAGCTGGAGGCCTCTGAGGACCCATGCACATACACCAAGGCTGAGTGCACAGCTCTGTTGCGACGCATCAGAGACGGGAATACGCGCATCGGGGGGCTGCAATCTGTCTGCAAGGTGAGATCAACAGCGTCATGCTGCTGTCTTCTACGGCAAGCCCATACCGATTCCTACCACAGTCCGTATGTGAACATTCGGCTGCACCGAGCACTAGTCGAGCTGGTCATCGACTGTGCAGTCTCTTGACAGCGCTCTGAGTCCATGCCACGGTCTGACTTGATTACCGTTACATGAAGCAGGCCTGCACGTTCAAGCAAGTGAATATCCTTTGTTGCAAAACCCCTGCCAAAGGTATGGTGTCTGCAGGCTGCCGGCCTCATTGGATGCTTCAGGTTCCTGGAGGGCTTTTACCTGCTGCTTGTGACCCAACGCCGCTACCATGGCACAGTTTGCGGTATATTGTCACTGCAGCAGGCAGCACATGAAGTTCTTCAGTGGTGTCACCATTATTTTGCTACTGCAAGACTGAGATGATGTATCATGTTGCAGGCCAGAAGGTGTATGGGATCGACAAGACGCTGCTGGTACCTCTTGTGCAGCCTTCTGTTGACATTGTTCAAGGCCAGGTCAGTGGACCTGACCTGTCATTGCTCTTCTTGGCTGCCTATGCTTTCATATTACAGACACACAATCTCAGCTGCACAAGCAACCTGAACTGTGCCGTCAGTTCTGGAGCATGACAAAACGTCAAGCCAACATGCATATCTATTTCACAAAATGAAGCTAGATGTGCATGACAGGGGAGGGAAACTGCAACAGAGAAGCGATATCGCAAGCTTTTGCTGTCTGGCCTCGAGCTGAACAAGGATTTCTACTTCAGCTACACCTATAACCTTGCCCGGACGCTGCAAGCCAACATGACAGCAGATGCGCCAGCAGACCCATTTGATTCCATGTTTGTCTGGAATGAGTACCTCAGCAGGTATGTGACAGCATCCTCATGGCCCCTCAAGAGCTCAAGGTTGGGCATCAATGTGCATGCATACTAAACAGCACAGGTCCAAATTTTCCAATATGTTGATACACATGTGCATCATATTTCTTTTGTCACTGCTGCCAATTAAAAGACACTTTTATGTTGACGCCTTGTCTGTTTATGCTCTCATCATGCCACGGCTGTAGCTTGGAATTCAGCACAATCCTGTGTGCCATCTTACACATCAGAATGACTTTAGGCAATTTGTGTTTGCCTCATCATGGGCTTCATGCTGTTGCAAACATTACAATTGTATGCAAAGCATGTCTCCAGGGCATCTTCAGATCGTTTTTTTCCACCCTCTCCTCACTGCGCCAGAGAACATATGTATCGGCATGCTATACGAAGCAGAGACAAAGACACAGAATTGCTGCATGAAGTGCTTGAAAAGCTCATCTGCCCTTACCAACAAGCAGTGCACTCCAAGCTTGATGTTCAGCTGCATAGCCTTCAAGCTTCTGCTGAAGAGTAGCAATCGCACAGCTTGTCAGCTTACCTTTGATTTGCCAACAATGGTCTGGCCGCCTTTCCACGAAGCATGCAGCAGAGGGACGTGCACCTGGGCAGCCCAGTAGAACACTTGGCTTCTCATCAAATTGATGCCGAAAGGCATAGTCTTTTCTTTTCTTTTCTTTCCTTTTCTAGAGGGGTGTGCGCCCATGCAGGCCCTTGCGTCAGGCTCTACAAAGCAGCAGCTGGGTCATCCCCCTCATCCATGGCTTCTGGCAGCAGCGCTCCTTGGCTCTGTTTGGCCGCACCCTCACAGTCACGCTCATTGCCCGCCGCTCCAAGCACTTTGCCGGCACTCGCTACCGCAAGAGGGGGGTCAACTTCAAGGGCCAGGTGGCCAATGATGTGGAGGCTGAGCAACTGGTGGATGCTGGCATTGACAGGCGCACCGGCATGCCTCAGCTGGCTAGCATTGTGCAGGTTTCACCACTTGCACCATGTCATTGACGTTGCGTGAAAGACAAACTTGTAGTGCTTGCACCAGCGTCAGCAAACAGGCTGTCTATGTATAAGCTGTAACAATCCTTAATGCGGCATATGCAAGCTTGATGTGGCATTTGGAAGTCTTGTGGGCAAATGCGCCTCAACCGTATCTCCGCTGACTGCTCACCAGTGCAATGAGAAAGCAGTAATGCCCAGATTCAAGTGGACTGTATAGCAAGTGACAGGCCTCAGGGTGTTGCACAATCATCTCCAGAAAGGAGTGAACCTTTTGCAACTTGCTTGCAGGTCCGAGGGTCAATTCCTCTGTATTGGAACCAAGAAGGAGTTACACACCTGAAGCCTGACATCACGCTGCAGCACTATGACCCCCTGTACACAGCTACCAGATTGCATTTTGAGGTAAAGCCTGGTGTTGCACTTGAATGACCCAGTCTGGTTTTTACGCCAGCAAGCCATTAAACATGATCTATGATGTCATTTCATGAGCCTCGGGCGAGGTCAGCAGCTGTGTAACTCAGTACAACAGCATACTCGTATCTCAATTTCAGTGCCTTCAACGTTACGAAGTGAGCAACCTCTACATAAACGCAGTAAAGATGTTTGCGTTGCCTGATCCTTGTTGTGCAGTAGCTTCTGCTGTGCACGTGTGACATTGGCATGTATTGTGACAGGACGTGTCAGGCAGGTATGGTCATCCTGTGGTGGTGCTGAACCTGGTGAAGAGTGGTGAGAAGCGACCCCGCGAGACTATCCTGCGCAAGGAGTTTGCCATAGCCATTGCCTACATCAACCAGCAGGTCAGCTCTGCTTGTCTTCACACAGCATGACTGACCCGGGATGCACGGTCACAGAACTAGATGTATTGATCATTGCTGGCTGTAGACAATGCAATTTTCACAAAGTATGGGGCAAGACGATCCCATGCTTCAAGGCTGCTGGTTACTGGTGCTGACAGCAACAAAGCAGTAAGTGCCTTGAGTCCTTATCACTCCTGCATGACTCAGCAAATTAGTCTCTGAAAGCAACTTCACAGGTACTGAAATGATGGTGACATTTGACCTGCCTACGCACAGCTATGTTTCTCAAAGCAGACAACTTGTTTGTTGGATTTTATGCCTCAAAGACTGCCTGTGTGGGATGCAGCTCCATACCTTCCACACACTGCTTCTGCAGTTGCATTGTAGCGACTGTAGTTCTGACTGTGTAGAAGCCAGAACAGGAGCGCATCTCCTACATTCCGTGGGACTTCAACTACCACGCCAAGCAGCGCGGCACCTTCATCTTGTCAGACATGGCGTCAGTCATCAAGACTGGACTGGATGCAACCAGCTTCTTCTCCATGTGTCAACGAGAGGATGACATCACTAAGCAGGTCTGCTCACTAATGCAATACCAGTCTTGAACATCAAAGTAGATTGTCTAGATTTCATGATGATTTGAACATGATTGCCATGATTGGCACAAGTGATCGGCCGTGTTGGCTGGCAGAATCTGGTAAGATCATCCTTCTTTTAACAATCTGTCTGGGCCGCTGTTACCACAACATGCCTGTTCCCACTTGTCATGCACAGGTTGAGTCAGTTCTTGCGCTCAACACAACATGCAGACCTGTGTTACTGCATACCTGGCATAGGACACCTGCCCATGGCATGTGCAGGCATGTATCCTGCTGCCATCATTTTTGCCTCGTCAAGCCAGGTCATAAATTCGATGCATGCTTGTTGTTTCTGTCAAGCAGTCACTACCCACCTGCACAAACCTCTAGGCAATTTTGCCAAGCTCTGCAAACTAGTGCACCCTTGGGAACATGTCCAAGATCCATCATTATCAATAATAAGAATAATAACAACGCTTTAGGGTTTAGAGATCCAATTGATCAAGAAACATTTTGTGCAACGCTGCCCAGCTGTGTTGGTGAGGTGCCTCATAGCTGACAGGATCCCTCACCACTGCAGGGCCAGAGTGTTCAGCTACAGCATGGCGTGCTACGCACCAACTGCATAGACTGCCTGGATCGCACCAACGTTGCGCAATTTGCGTATGGGCTGACAGCTATGGGGCAGCAACTGCATGCCCTGGGCCTGGCTGACACCCCCACCATTGATGCCCAGAGCAGCGCTGCCTGCCAGCTGATGGACATGTATGAGGTCATGGGGAATGTGTTGTCTAGACAGGTAGCCTGCAGAGTGCGTGTGAAGCCCACATGTATGAGGTCATAGGGAATTTGTTGTCTAGACAGGTAGCCTGCAGAGTGCGTGTGAAGCCCGGATCAGCACTGTTGTCTTGCCATCGCCCTGGCTCCTGCGCAATGTGCTGATGCTCAGTCGTCCGCATGTCTGAGAACATGTTGAGATCCATCCCAGGTGTCAAGGCTGCTGTAGTGAAATCAGCAAGCCTTCTTGCTTGTCGCTGCTTGTGCACACCAGCCCTGCTGGTGGTTGCTACAGCATGAGGCTGTTGTACGCATTCGAGTACATGTGCGCTGTTGTCAGGCTTGTTTGTACACAAACCTGTCTGCCAAGCTGTCAGAAGTCACCTTCGTCAGGCAGAAATGCTGATCAGCATGTCCGCATGTATGTGCAGTATGGTGGGTCTGTGGCCCATTCTACACTGTATCACCAGCAGCCATGCTGATGTGCCAAATGTGCAGGCTTTTAAGTTTACCTTTAATCCATATTCTTTCGTTTCAACCTCAACCCATGCCCTTATAATCCAGCCTCTAACTAAAGCTGTCACAAGAAATGTCACTGATCTGTCAGTCTGCATGTGTGTGCAGTACGGTGGGTCTGAAGCCCACTCCACCTTCTTCCAGAGGCAGAGAGGGGACTGGGAGGCAGCCACCCAGTCCCGGGATCTCATGACTTCCATCCGCCGCTTCTACAGCAACGCCTACACGGATGCAGAGAAGCAGGACGCCATCAACCTGTTCCTGGGCAACTTTGTGCCTCACCATGGTCATGCTGCGCTGTGGGAGCTGGATTCTGACTACTTCTTGCATGCTGGTATGGACTCTGACTGCTTCTTGCATGCTGGTATGGACTCTGATTACTTCTTGCATGCTGGTATGGACACAAGGCTCATGGCTGTAGTCGACGGCGCCTACATGCAGCTCCTCTGGCTTTTTGTGATATAATCTCAGTTCATGTGCTTCATACAATCACAGTCATGTGATTCATGCACTTGAAGTTTGTCTGTAACTCATCTCACGCACGTTCAAAACTTTGTGGCACTTCAGTGTAGAACTGATTAAGGCATGAGATTCAGCAACTCTTTGATGCAATGGCCATGTGAGGTTAGTGGAAGAGCAGCTGCTTGGTCAGGGAATGTGTACTATACACAATGCAGATTTAGCCTACAGTGATGACTGACTGGCTCTTGACAGGATGCCTTATGCCATCATGCCATGGTATGAGAATGCTTACTCATGCAGACTCTTGCTGTGTCTCTCTTGCTGTGCAGTCAAGCTGCTGGGCATCCCGTCGTTTGACACTTGTCATATGCTTACAAATGGCTTCTGGGCATACAATTGCAGGTCAGAAGTTCAGTAAGCCGCCATCTAGTCCAATCATTCCACCAGCTGGCCCTTCATTACAGCCCCCATCCAGCCCTTCATCACACCTCTCATCCAGCCTTTCGGCGCACCAGGCAGAGGCCCCCTCTGTAGCCCCCTTGAGAGAGGACTCTCAGCAACCAGGGACCTCAGACGCTGACATGCACAGACAACCATCACACGGGTCACCAGCATCTAGTCAGCATAGTGGCTCTATCATGCTGCCCCAGCTGCAGAACGTGGACCTTGACAATGTTGAAAAGGTGTGTGGAGCTGCAGTTCTGCTTCCTGGTTTTAAGGCGCAAGCACACATTGTCTGTCTATGACGGAAGCACTGATAAAGTTCACGCATGGTGTTGTCTTGGAGGCCTGACAGTTGCCAGATTGTGTTTCACTTCTGTTTGTGCATGCCCAACAAAGGTAGGCCGCGCGAGGGAAGGCAAAACTGCATCACAGTGATGCACAGACATTCCTGCTGTTCAAGATCAGTGTACATACCCTGTTGTGGGGCCATCGGATCTGTGCCTTCTTGTCCAGAGCTATAATGACTCTATTTAGTGACAATGGACAAAGACCTCACAAGCCCCAGTGCTGTTTTGGTGAGCTTCACCACAGATAGACAGCTGCTGCATGGGCAAATGCATGCACTGCTTTCACAAGGAGTGTGATGCATCAGATAGCTGCAATTGATTTGAGTTTGCATCTGCAGATTGGACAGTCCCCATACAGCTCCAGTGCGACAGCCAAGTCTTCAGCAAGCCTGCGAGAACAGGTGAAGCAGACAGTTGCAGAAGCCAGCTCATCCCAGGATCAGGACAATGATCAGTCTTGCCTTCCATCTTCATCCCCAACCACAGCTGCAATTGCCGTCCGCTCCCCAGCTGGCACCAATCCCCAAGCCTTCCGGGATTTGGTGGGTGCTGATGCTGCATCCTTGGGATCTGTCACTGCTGTGCAAGCTGCTCCCCGGGTCTCAAGCAGTTTGCAGCAGTCAGGACTCGATGACCAAGCTGCCACTTCGAATCAACAGCAAATGGTCCTTTCATCTTCTCAGGCTGCTGCAGATGAGCAAAGAGTTGGTGGGGAGACAACAGCTGAGTCTATATCTTTGGTAGACAGCACCAACCAGCTGCCCACAAATCTGTCCATGCTGCAGTTTGCCAGGCAGTCTGAAGCTGACCGCTACCAGAAGAAGCCAAAGCTGGAGTCCTTTGACAAGATCATTGGGCGGCCCCCCAACACCCCCCACCATGTCAGCCTGCAGGCCGCCCCCACCCAGAAAGCGTACCTTCCCCAGTGGCTGGCATCCCCTCTGGGGATGCAACCATCCCAGCGCACCGCCAGCACAGTCCCCATGCTGGATCCCAAAACTGCTGGAGTCACATCCCTCCCAGCCAGCAGACTCACCACAGAGGATGCTGAAGTGACCTATGCCTCTTACAACAGCTTACACCGAGACACTTCCCTCAGAGTCTTACCCCCTCGGCATCTACTGCAGCAGCAAGCCCAGTTCCACCAAGCAGACCCCAATGAGCCCTACATACCCCCAAGGCCAGCCAGACCCTCACCCACAGGCTCAGCTGCCAACCCCTTCTCCACTTTGAGCCACACTGCCTTCTCGCCTGACAGGCACACGCCCCCACGGCCTCTCACACGCGCTGCTTCAGACACACCTGTCTGCAAGGGCAGTGCCAGTCTCACTCCAGCACTACGACAGGTCCTTTCCAGCTCCAGTCTGGAGCCAGAGGCAGCTGAAGGCTCCTTTGTCAGCCTGCCCTTGCAGACTGTACGGCCAACAGCACCCAGACCATATCAAGCAGGGCAGCCAGGACGTGCATCACCTGGTAGTGGTAACAGGACCAGTCCTGGTCTGGGTTCCGGAGGAATGCAAAGGGCTAAGTCATTGGACACCCGTCCCAGCACTAGCTCTTCTTCGGGAGAGCCAAGCCCTGGGGTGGCCTCACCCCCCATGCGGTACCCCTCCTTTGCTGGGCCAGGGGTGGTGCAAGCTACCAGAAACTCAAGTATGCTCTCAGCTCTATAATGTTTCATTTGTGGCGATTGCCCACTCAATGCCAAAAAGGCTCATGCTTTGATGGTATGATGTCTGCAGACAAGGTTCTGTGCTGCTGCTATGCTCATGCCTTCATCAAACATGTGGCTGCGCATCACCAGTCGCAGTTACTAACTGATGTCTTTCGTCCTCTGATTGACTGTGCGCTGCAAACTCACTTGAACAATGGCCACCAACTTAGCTTGCACTGTGTTCGAGACTATACATGCGGTTATCTTCTTTGCTAGCAACTCCTTGCTAGCAGCTTCAGTCTGCTAAAAATCTGGTTGGCAGCTTGTTCACAGCTTTATCAAACATAGGTGTCCTGCTGTTGCCTGCCTTTCAGCTGCTGTTCTTCATGCTGTTATGTACTTGCTATCTTTTCTTGTTCCAGCAAATGTAGCCAGCACTGGTTGACTTGAAGCTCTTCTCAATCCCAAAACGTTTAGTTTAATTCAGAAACGTCATCCCTACACTCAAACTCTCAATAGAAAAACTTCTGGGGACAGTACACACGCGTTTCTACATTGTGGAGATGTTTTAGGTACCATACCATACCTGCGCCCATGATGTGGTCATACCTGTCTCATGTCGTCATACCTGTCTCATGTCGTCATACCTGTCTCATGTCGTCATACCTGTCTCATGTCGTCATACCTGTCTCATGTGTAGGTATGGCAAGGGCAGGGTCATTGTCAAGGCATGCCGGCAGCAAGCACTCACCGCGCCGCCGCATCACCTTCCCTTCCATCTTGCCCCTCTTCAGCCCCACATCCTCCCCTCTGGAGCCTGTTCAGGAAGGGGAGCAGCTGCCTTCTAGGCCCACCAGGCCTGCCCTTTCAAGTAAGGCTGCCTGCCCTTCGACCATAGTTACTGTCTGCTCGTTAGCCATTTTCTGTGGTGTGCGTGAGCACAGATTTGCTGTGTGCATCTTGCTGCTAGTGTGTCACCCCTGCAAATGGTCTTGCAGTACCCAAACTCATCATCAGATGCCATGAGCCTGTAGTTGCTCAGTAGTGCTAATCTTTTGCATGTCATTGGCTCCATGTATAAATATTTACTTTGTATACACTTTATAACTATACCTTTTACAGTTTTCGTGTTATCTTTTTCTTTTGTGTACCATGCATTTTGCAGCAGGACAGTACTGATGTTGCTGCTGTGCATCCTGTTGCAGGACGACGCAGCTCGCCTGCTGTCAAGAAGCAGCCTTTCCAGCGTAATCACAACCAGTCTAGGAGCCTTGACCTAGTCCCAGGCCAAGAAGAGGCCAAGCAGGGCAGCTTGGGGATGAGCCCTGAGCTGGCGGCTTGGTGGGGCAAGCAGGGGGGTGCAGGGGACATGGGGGCTGACCCCCTGCAAGGTTGGCTAGGCAGGGAACAACAAGCCAGAGCTATATACAAGAGGTAACCACTGCTGCTTAACACTGTGTGGTACAAGATCACTGCCTGAAAGTGCATTGCAGGCAGGGGGCTGGCAAGTGCAGGATGACTAGTTCTACAACATCTGCCCAATGTACAAGCACAGGTTACTGTCACCAAGTGTTTCTGAGTTTGACTTCCACTGTGGGATGGGAGTTTCTTTACAGTGTCATTGCCTGTTGGAATGATATACTTAGCCAAATCTGAGCCGCATTTGCATTCTTCAGCAAGCGCATTCCAGGCTGATTGCCTCTGTGTCTGTTGCGGTTTGTCACAGGCCATGGAAGCTGTGGGTTCTATGCATGCCAGCTTTTACAATTCAAACAGGCCAAAATTTGCGTGAGCAGCTTGTCTGAATAGTTTGCTCATGGCGCTGCAGTTTTCTGAGTGCCAGTCAGTCTCCCCTAGACCCCTTTGAGCAGTGGGCTCTGGAGGACAAGTACGCCAACCTGTGCAATTTTGTTGTCCACATCAGCATGGATGGGTTCGCACAAGGGGCGGCTTCTAAATGGCGTCACACTGAGGGCCTGAGAGGCAGCATCACATGTGCGGAAGATCTACTGAAGGATTTGGCCAGTCAGTGTCGCAGCAATGCAGTGTGAGAATGTCTTGATACAGACAGCTATAGTATGTGAGCAGCAGATTGCCAACCAGAACTGAGAGTGCACTGCAGTGCATGTAGCAGATAAGCGCTGCAGGGGGTCGAGGATCGCAATTTTGTGGCGCTCTTGATCCATGAGTCCCTTTGCAAGTGCAGCACGTGTTTGTTTGCTCAAATCACACTATATGTTTTTTACAGATCATGCTCATATTCAGTTGGAGTTTTTGCAACATTTTGCCAGAAACTGTGGGTGTGTCTGTCAGTTCTAGCACTGCATGCAAATGCTGTGTTACAAAGTCTGTTCTTAGTTACATTACAAGTTTCGTGTACATTTAGACACCTGCAGTTCAGCCAGTGCAGACTGATTACATATTTTGCAGTAGTCCAGCAGGTGTGGTTTGCGCAACATCGATAGATACTTTACATTTTAGAGCTACTTTGTACTGCTGAACAGGCAAGGATGGAAATTTTCTGCTGCATGGGGCGTGCTTGCCACAGACTCGTTTTGCTGTGAGTTTTGCTTTGTTCATGCTATCTTTTGGACATGCTGTCTGGATGGTTAGAAGTGCCTTAGGTATTTACGTAGTGGGTATGGGCTTACCAGTAGTGTTGACTGAAAACACAAGATTGGACGTTCATCATCAGATGGCGTATAGTTGGTAGTACAGGCTTTCAGGTAGTGCACTGCAAGTAGCATTGGTAAAACACTGTGTTGGCAATACCGCTGTAGGAAAGCACATCATGCATGTATCTGTATCTTGCGCTGGGGCTGAAATTCCTTGGACAGAAGCCCAAGTGTTGACAACATCCATTACATCAAATTAAGATTCAGGAGATCAGAATTGGGCTGCACTGTCATCCAGCTGAGTATCATCTTCAATTTCAACCTCCATGAGATCAGGAATACGCCGTTGCAGATATGCAGCAACTCTTGCAAGCACGTCAGCTCGTTTGTGCCAGAAGCGCCCCTGTAACCGCAGCTTGACAAAAGGTCCATCAAGCTCTGCCAGTGTAACAGTCCCTGCATATGTCAGTAGGCCTCTAACAATACATAGCTTGACTTCATGCAATGGACGTCTTGCATGTGACTCAACAGCTGCTCACCTGTGATGCCTACGCTTTCGTCGAACAGCTGCATGAGCTCCTGTTTCGCATCCTGAGAAAGTTACAGGACTCTCGATGGATATCTGCGCAGCCAGGACTGCTGCCATCGTCAATTTCGGTCGGTTACCTGCAGAGCTTCCTCCACACTGTCCTCGGACAATTCAAGCACTTGCTCTGCCGACCGGCATGCCACAGACCGAGCTGGAGCTGTTCCAAACGCCCTGAGAATGCGATGTGAAAGTGACGCTGCAGCGACAGGCAGTGAATTGCTCGCTGGCTGTCGAAGCTGGGGCTGACACACTGCAATGACCACCGGAGCAGACTTGTTGGCACGCCCCAAGCGGCAAGTCAGCGATGTCAGATGCGCAACGTGCAATGACATGCCCGATGCGGTGTCGCAGAACACTCACCTGATGCCCTGAACACACAGCACTATCTGCAGGGGTGCTGGACGTTTCATCTTCAGCTTCCAATGTGGCCTACACATTTGACAATGGATCTTGCAGGACTCATTACTATAAGAAGCTTGTGGATGGATACAGAATACCAATCATCACCTCCAGTCCTCGGGCACAGTGATGGCAACAGTATCATATAATCTTAAGATGCACCTTGGTTTTGACAGCATCAAACTTGATCAAGACAGCCCAAGCTTCTGTACATTACAAAACCCTTCGCCTTGTGGAAACTAAGACTTCGAGCTGAGGCAGCAGAGACAACGATGCAACCTGAAAAGCTGGCCACAACGCTGCATGGGAAGCATTCATGCATTCCTGTTCAATGTTCACTTTGAAAACCAGAACGCAAACAGCCAACTCATTACTGATCATCAGCCCATCCTATCCCTACTTAGGACTCACAGGTTGCTGTGTGCGCAATTGGCACACAAGGGAATCTGCCGTATGAAAACGTGACACATTATGTCTGGACTATGTGGCATAAAAACAATTGTCATTCTGTCAGAAGGGCAACTTTCAGCAAAATCAACAGGGTTCAAGAAATTGATGTGCCATGCATGGAGTGACATGCCTTGCAATCTGCCCATGCACACTGCTGAGGGCTTATGCTAGCATACACATATGCCGCAGACATCATTGAGGTAGTCAATGCAATTAGGCAACGCTAGCATGTATGTATGCTGCACAGACCATATTCAGAAGCCTCTTCTGGCACTTGGCCCACCCTGAGCCACCATGCGTTTCAGCTGCTCATTCAAAAAGGGCGCTAGTGGGGCCTGAACTACATTGGCTGCTGGTGCTTGTGATGAAGACAACTGCTGTGATCGCATAGCAGCAGTGGGGTACAGCACCTTGGGGTTCACAGATGGGCTTGTTGGAGAGACGTGCTGGCTTTGATGCCTCGCAGCTTGCTCGGGAGGAACAGTATATGCTGAGGCAAGATTGTGCCCCATCCAGGATGGCATGTGGATTTGGCCATGCTGAGGCTGGCCTTGCACGCCTAGATGGTATTCTGTGACACTGTTTGATGGAGCGTGAGTGACGCTCTGCTGACGGTCCTGACCAGACGTCATGTAATGTGACATCTGATGATCCAAGGCAGCTGTCACGTGGTGTGATGTTTGACCCTGATTCACACCATCTAGTATGTACAGCGGCGTCTGATTTGTCCCTGGATGCTGCATCAAACTGGGTTGCATCTGACGTAGCGTCTGGTCCTGCACTTGCAGCAAACTCTGACCACGTGCCTGCTCTTGACCGCTCTGGAACACAGGAAAGCCAACATTTGAGTCCTGGCCTGTCTGCAACTGGGTGTACTGCTGAGACTGACCCTGCACCATCCAGGGTGGGGTCTGCAAGGGGAGTGACCCTTCCCTGATCTGACTTGACCCTTGCCTTGATGCCTGGCGCGACATCTGATGCGACTGCATTGCCTGTGATGGCGACTGCATCGCCTGTAGCTGTGGATCTGAATCAAACAGATGTCTGTAGTGCGTCTGTGCTTGCTGAGCATGAGCCGGGCTGTGGCTCATGGGCGCAACAACAGGCTCTGGACTGTGGCTGTGACTTGGACTCTGACTGAAGCTTTGGCGCACACTGTGACCAAGACTGTTTGGGAAGGAGGTTTGCCTGAGTATTGGCTCTGGGCTGAAACGCACAGTTCTGTGACCTGAGGGGGATGGAGTCTGAAAGCCTGAGCTGTGTTGGTTGGCAGAGGCAACAGCTTGGCTTGGTGAGCTGTGAGTATGGTTGCCTGAGCTGTGTGGATTGACAGAAGCAACAGGTGGGCTGGGGGAGGTGTGAGGTGTGACTGTAGGAGCAGTGGGGTTGCTGGGAGCAGCAGCATATCCAGTGAAGCCACGCAGAGGGACATGCTCAAAGTAGTCTCTGGCAGTGATGTGAGTGCAGTAAGCCAAGAGGGTGTCCCAGTCAGCTTGGGAGATGGTCTCAGGGGGGTCCACAGGGGCGTCCTTCACCCCCTGCTGCTCTGCAACCAGCTCCAGGTACTCCAAGGCATCTGGCAGGAAGGGGTACATGTGCACTAGGGCCATGGCGTTCTGAATGCTGCTGCAAATCTGCAGCAGTGACAGATTGGGACTGAGATCTTTCAGCAGCTCCTCTGTTTTTTTGGCCTCTTGGCAATCATAATGGCAGCTGCCTGAGGCAGCAGCCCAGAGCTATAAGACCTTGGGCCACAGCCCAAAGAAAATTGTAAACCTATCAAAAGAAAGGCCTATCCTTTTAGAGTTTGTCTGCTTTCTCTCTCCCTAGTACTTATGTGGATGTGGTAGCATGCCATTGTTATCAAACAGGGCACTTTTTATGGCATTGTGCACAATCAACATGTACCATGGCCCGCATAAGACATCACATTCAGCCAGCACATCAAGGCTGCTCAGACTCACCCCATTGGCGAGTGCATCAGTTGCAATGCCATGAAGTTTGTATTCCTCCATGCCAATCAGCTTCAGCTCCTGGGAGGACGCTTTAGATTCAGCCAGATGGTCACTAGGATGCTGTTTCATAGCGGCCTGAGACAGCATGCGCACTGTGGCTTCATGCCTCTGTTTTTCTAGGTCATGAGCCCTAGCTGCTACAATGCGGCGTAGGTACAGCACATCCTGGATCTGGTTGTCTGTGAACTCCAAAAGCTCCTGCAAAAGACATTAACTGCTGTTGAAGCATACTGGGTGGGTGTCAATAAAGAGGGATCACACAACTTTGAAGAGTGCAGCTGTTTGTCCTTCACCAGGCAAGCTCCTTTTGACAGGCTTAGCATGCCCACATTGTGTTGACAGCTGTACTTTGGCCTGGCACTGTGATACACCAAGGGCATGTTGTGCCTATCAAAAGAAGGACGCATGATGAAGGACAAAGGATTGCAGATTGGGGAGAGTTATGCACCTTCTTTCAACGCATATCTTCTCAACCTTCAGGCGATGCTGTACATATGCATGAAATCGAGAGGTGCTGCTGCACCTGCAAACAAGGCTGACACATGCACATGCGCATAGGTGACAGACAGACAGGCTGACTCAAGCAAGGCTGCTGCTGTAGATTGCAACAGTGCAGCAGTATGTCAAGCCAAAACTGAAAGATACAGCAAGTGTGGGGTGCAGACACTCACCAGATGCTGTATGAGAAGACAATGGCTGGGCCTGACTGCAGCTGAGCCATTCATGGCTGCTGAATCAATGGCTTTGAGGAATTCAGGGTTGTACACACGCACACAGCAGATGAGGGCAATGGCTTCAGCCACCCACAGGTTCAACAGGGGTCTAGCACCGGCCCTCTCATCCTGCTGTATGCTGAGTAGACATTTACCCAGCTTACGCATGTACTCCTGCGCAATGCAGATACCTTGTGCTGAGACACATGCATGATTACCAGGCATCTGTGCAAGTTTCTGGATTGTGAGCAGTGGCTTTGACATCAGGCAGGCAGCAGTGTTCTGTTCATGCTGATAGCATGTGGAATAGTGTGCATGTGCATGTAACTCCTGAGTCTTTCTTGTGCACGACATATGCAGTGCAATTGTAACTGACTGTCCAGCTTTGGTGACATGAATCCGTGATAGATGTATGTTCAGTTATGGAGAATGAAAGAGGCTAACTCACCGTCCACAATGCAGCAAGCTCAGAGAGGGACATGTTGCTGACGCTCCTGCACTCTTTGCTCTCGGCGTGCCCAAAGATTGTCAAAGTCAGCGTGAAACCCTGGGGAGTAGCCTCAGTGTGTCCACAACTGAAGTCCAGTGCCGCTTGTTTATGCTGCACAACAGAGATCATTTATGATGCATGTCCAAGACTTCAGGCAAAAGTTGCACAGCAGCGAGCAGGATGTGCCATGCAGGCCACTGGCAGCACATTCTCAGCCTATATCTGACACGTTGCCACACTGTCACAGACCTGCCAAGCCAAGTAGTCGTCGGATGTCTGCTCTTTGCTGAGCTGCGCGATTTTCTCGAGCAAGATATTTCGCGTCTGCAACTGTTGTTGCTGCAAACGAAGGTCACGAAGCTGCTTGGTGGTTTCATCAAGCTGCAACTGTATGGTATCTAGTCTGGCCTGCAAGCGCAAAATCTGTTGGACAGAAAGCCTGTATTTCGCATCCGAGCAGCTTGAGCAACCAGACACCTACTTTCTGACGTTGCCTGAATCGCTTTTGGGCTTCTCGACTCTTGTCCAAGGCCCGCTGCTTTCTGCCTTGAAGTGTTGTGTCTCGGTCGGGTGTGTCGTGCGGCCGCAAGGTACCAAGACGGCCAGCATTGTTCTCGCCTTGTATACCTTTGGGCTGTGAGTAAACAGACGGTAAAGTTGGGGCAGTTACGAAATCAGTAAAGTCTGCGCTGTTACTGGGCAACCGATCCAAGTCGTCCAAGGAGTCCATAGTACGATCATAACTGGGCGCAGTTCCAGTCAACGTAGTCTGCATCTGATCGGCTGTACGGCCACTCACGCAACTGCATAGCCCGCGCCAAGACTGCTGACGAATCACACGAAGTGTTGCAGCGGCGCGCGGCCACAGCAGATGAGCTTGAAAGTTGTTGCACCGGGTCCCAACAAGCTATGATTGCACTGCGGTTAGTCAGAGACTCGACGATAGCGGATTGGCTCAGCTGAGAGCATGTGACACAGTGTCCAGCGGGCATCACGTCAGAATGGGGCATTGATCATGCCATGCAGATGTGGTAGGATGACACCGAAGTGCAGATGTGGTAGCTCGCAAAGCTCGCACATGGCAGCATCTAGACCCCTGGTGCTGAGTCTTATTGACAGCCCTATGACTGCCAGGTCAGTGCTGTAGCAATCAGCCAGTAGTCGCATGCCTGCCCCAGGCTGTGCTCATATGAGCTGCATCAGAGCTGATCAGCCGCTGCTGAGCATGGCGAAGCAAGGGCCACAGTCTAACCTCTGCAGGAGCTTTGACTGCGAAAGTTGGTCAAGCGTCATTATAGGGGGCTTTGATCAAATGTAACTAAGCGCCTGCAACAGCAATGCGCTAGCAAAGACCACGTAGCAGCAGACAGCCTGCAGCTGCCTTTGCCACACATCAGCCAGCAAGTCCAGCAAATTCTGCAGCAGCAGCTTGTCTGACAGATCATGTCACAACTTGATCACAATTGGCATGATGCTCTCAACTTTGAGAAGAAGCTACTCAGGGCAATCAGTTTCAAGATATGTGTGCAGAACTGCTGTCTCAAGCTTGACCATCCAAGACATACAGTAGCTGCAAATTCAATGGTTCAGCCGCATAACACCTTCAACACACTGCTATGGTACATGACTCATGCACATAACTGTCACTCGTTATACTTCATTCTGCTGCGCACCTGCTCTTCTCATTTGTTCAAATGGCATTTTAGCATTCAACTGCATTCGTGTCAGAAAGGATCCACAACGATGTCTTCTGTGCCTGCTTTCATGTCTAAGACATCGAGCTGTTGCTGACTGGGCATCTGGCTGATGTGCTTTGCAATGTCTCCTTCCAGTTCTTGCAGCTTGATCAGCGAGTCATACAGCCACAGCGAATAACCACTGGGATGACACCAGTGCCTGCAGTTCATAATGCAACGGTAAGTGCATTTGTGACATTTGTAATTAATTTGCCAATCTTGAGGAGAAGATTGCTTGGCAGAGCTTTCACTGACTCTGCTTGTACGACACTGTCAAAGCTTGAAGTGAGCATGTTGCAACAGCTTATGGTCGGCCAATAACCCTGGGATTTGAGTGAACAGCATGGGCAGGCAATGTTTACAGCAGCAAAGCAGGGAAGATGCAAGCAGTGCTTGAAAGCAGCCAATGCAAGCGGTGTTTTGCAGACAGGAATGCAAGCAGTTTCCAAAAAGCTGCAGGTACAAGCAGCAACTCACGTGCAGTCATTATGGTTTGGGTCATCATGCGCATTCTTGTGGTACTGCCAAATTGGAACAGATGTGTTCCATGTCTTGATGACAGGGACGCCCAGTGCTTGCATGACTGGTCTGCTGATCTGATTCCTCCATCCACCCTCATGAACAGTCTGCAAATGAGGTGACGTTCCAAAGTCGCTGACCAGGACATTGTCCTTGTCAAGGGTTACTCCTCCATCAGGAAAACCAATTGGCTGACAAACTGCATGCTCTGAGCGATCAAAATCCCCAGTGGGAGTATGGAAAAACTGGGGAGAGCTGTCTCGCCATACAAAGTATGGCAGCTCCTGCTTATGCAGCTTATAGTACTGAGCAAAGACGCCTAGCCGACTGGTGTAGGTATCAACATCATTGCTCCACATGCCAGTGTTCATCATGACAATGTCTGTCCGTTTGCCTGTCAGGCCTTGATAGAAGTATGGAAGCACAGCAGTGTACTCGGGTGCATCATTGACTCTGTGATGGCAGATACGTGCGCCATGGAGCAGATTTGCACACCAGCCCAGCCTGACTTTGTCCCTGACAAGATCAGTCTCCACTACACGGTGTTTCAGGTCCACCATGTCCAAATCCCAGAACTCATACATGAAACATTGGAAAGTTTTCATGAATTCTTGGGAGAGCGAGTCTCCGACAAGCCAGAGGGTTCTGTTCTGCAGCAGTGGCCACCAGTCACATGGAGTCATAGTCAGCATGGCCTCATACCCTGGCGCCCCCAACTCTGCACGTGAAATTAAGTGCTCCAGAAAATTTCTCTGCTCTGGATAAGGGCATGTCAAGCGTTTACAAAACCCTGCACAACCACTATGTTTGTTGTCATACTGTTATAGTGGGATTTTACCATCACCAATTTAGCAAGCTGCACAGGCATGCAGGGCAGTTATTGAGATTGCGTCGCTGTGTTACTGATTCACAGCAGTCAGGGGTGCTTGCTTGGGAGATATGCAGAAGGTGTGCAAAGGGCACCTGCAACGCCATCATCTACCAAGCAGTTGTTGCATGTGGGCTCTTGATTGCCGCCCACAAGGTACGGTTTCTTCTTGAAGGTTCTGATGTCTGCATAACTGATTGACACACCGGTGTCATAAAGCTGACCAAAAGCCTGAAAGCACATTAGGAGTTCTGCTGCCATTGCTATGAGGTGAAAGTCAAGATCGTGTGTCACCTCTGCCTTCGAAATTCGAGTGGGCATGTCCGCGGCTTTCGCCAAGAGGGTTTGCTATTAAAAGTTGCTGACCCAAGCAGTCTTCGTTTCACCGAGGGTGTTGAGTACCAAGCAGTACAGGCGCTTGCAATGACAATCAGTCCAATGACAACAGTCATCTTGGACCTCGCCAGCCGCCGAGGCGTGTTTGACTGCGGCATTTTGCCCTGTTGCTGCTACTGTTCAGACAAGATGAAGCCGGGCCCTGTCCACAAGCGGCTGCACCTATGTATGTGGTGCGCAGCCACCATTACAATGTAGGCGAGCGACATAATCACACACGTATGGTTATGTTGGTGCACGGCTGCGCATACAGGTACAGGTTGCTGCTTCAAGGAAATACAAACTCGTTAGTCAGGAACCTGGGATCAGTACTGTGATTATGGCTGGCCTGGACGTTGGAGTCTGCAGGAACCCCAGACGAGCATTGCAACAGATCCTTCTGGATCTCTTTGGTTTCACAACAGAGTGTCTGCATTTGGCAATTGCAAAGATCATCAATGTCAAACAAAACGGCAACAGCGGTAAGCTTGACAACACGTCAATTTGTATTTTGATCTGTTTATGGAGCATGTACGCATTGGTGCTATCAGGGATCCCATTACCAGCTACTGGCTGGTCACAAAACATCAGCTAAACAATGCATGCATGCCATTCAATCTTGTGTCTCAGCCCGATCGGAGCTTTTACGTGCATTATCTATGGAAGCAAATTCTGCAAGCTGCCGTATACTGGATATTGGACGAGTAGGGAAGTAGGGGATCTCAAGCCTCTGCTCATATGCCCTTGCTTGTTGAGCCTTTGGGGCTGGTGCAGGGGGGGGGGGGGGGGCTGCAAATCAACGTGGAAGCCGAACGCACCTGTGACTAACCGGTTATCACGCAGGCAAACTCTCAGGGGGCCCGACAAGCAGGCCCGACAGCTGGTACTATCTAACGCATGAGCACTATGTCGTTGACGAAATGGTTAGACAGCCAACACTCGGGTCAGGACATGGAACTCGACAGTTGCCTGCAACAGTATATAGTTGATCTTCAGGGATCAGGAGCTACAATTGCACAAGCGACTCCCGCAGACCTGCATTCATTGTGGCTGCCAACAAACAATCAAAGCCCCTACGAATTTGACACTGCACAACCATCATGTACCAATATGTGCAATGAATATGTCCCTTTGTGCCCAGCTGACGATTTAAGTCAAGAGCAGCAGGATGCTATGCACCACAGCTCTTCTGGATCAGGGATAGTAATAAGCGATAGCAGACCAACAGCAAGCAGCAACAAGCGCTCTGAAGCATGGGTCGCAAAAAACAGAAGGGCTCAAAAGAAGTTCAGAGAAAAGCAGAAGGCACGATTGAGCTGTAATGCAAATGTTGTTCAATGTGCAATGGGTGAAGCACATATGTGCCAAAAGCTGATCTGTACCTGAGGTCTCTTTGCAAGTCCACGTTAACCCCTGTACTGGCGTCAACAGGCAAACAAGAATGACATGCAGCAGCAGCTTGCGGAAATGACAGCTCAGCTGAATGCACTACAAACAGAGCACAACAAGCTGACTGGCAGAAACGTGGTGCTGGAGAAGGTGCTGCGTTCACGCCAGAGTCAACTTCAGATATTGCAAGAGCAGCGCAAGGTGTGTGCACTTGCTGCAGAATCCTGATTCCTCTACACTGACATTACTGCCGTCAGGTCACAAGGCAGCCAACCATTGAGTGTTATCAGATGGTTGATTGCCATGTATTTGCTTCTCAGCAATTTCGTGCTGTCAGCATCAAGAATCAGCTCTATTAGTTGGCAATGCAACAGAAGCGTTGCCAACCTGGCCTGCTGACTGCAGGCAACACAGGAGCAGTCTGTTACTGTCCCAGAGCAGCAGCCAAGCCAGCTAGCTTTACCCAAGCCATTGCCCCCTCTCAGGGCCCTAGACCTGGCCCAGGTGCCATCCCAGCCTGCACAGATACAAGCGCACCAAGTGGATGCTGTGTATGCTGAGCTTGTTGAAAAGATGCGAGACATTGTACACAAGCTGCAGGAGCAAGGCCCCTCTCCTGAGCTCAATGCCCAGCTTGGACAGCAATGCAGCGTCATGGTCAGTCGGCCAGCTTGCTGGTTTGTATACTGCAGACAAGGATGGCATGTCTGCATGTTTGTATGCGGCAAGCTTGGCTTTGAGGCTTCCATCATATGTACCCCTCATCAAATGTTATGTTGTTTGACCTTGTGACCTGCTTGAGTGTCATGTGGGCCCACACATGCCAGGCATCACTCATTCAGGCGTTGTGGCTTTGTGTTTTGTGGTGAGCCCTGATGGTACCGTTGAAAGACTGTACCGTTGAAAGACTTCAACTGCTCAGTGCTAGGCATGCATCATGCCTGTCCTTAAGGCCCTGCGACCAGACACAATGTCAAAACAGCAGGAATGACTAACTGTGCGAACGTCTGCACCCAGCCACGTCTTACTGTAACCTGTCTGGGATGTGCAGGCGCACTTCATGAGGGGAACTGTCCTGAGCAATGCAGACAACCTGAGGAAGCTGTATATGGTCAACATGAGCCCTGAAGCCTGGGATGAAAATGAATTGCTATACCGCAGTCCCCAGCATTGGCAGGCAGTCACAGTGAGTACTCATGTTGTATAGCATGCTGTCATTGTGGTGCTCTGTAGCTGGAACACCTGTACAACAAGAGAACATATGCCTGAACATGATGCAGTCGTATTTTGTGACTGCCAGCTGGATTGACTGAGCAGAAGTCATATGTGCGCACACATGCTGGCTCAGCAGTCTGATATACAACAGGATATACATTTGCACTGCTTGCTTTAAGCTGGATCTCCTTTTATGTTCTTGTGGCTGCACTTTTCACCAACCAGCCAATCTTCTCTGGTCACAGCCCAAAAGCCACTATAGTAGCTTATGTGAACGGTCAATTGCCAATCAAAATTTTCCCCAGAGGCTCATCTTGACAGCACCAGCTGAGGCCATGGGGCCATGGCAGTAGTCCAGGCTTGTGACAGGCTGGGCTCAGGAGCCTTGTTTACAGACCTTGTTTATCATTGCTCATGCTCACCTCCTTTTGCAACTGCTCTGCAAACTTGGAGCTCAGGCTGGTGATACTGCATGACCTTCGGGAGCAAATAGACGCTCCTTTCTCAGACGGGGGCTACTTTTTGAGACAGTGGCTAGAATGCCCCACTGTGTATGATGCTGCAGGACTGTTTGAATCTGACGCCAGAGCAAAGGGAGGAGATAGTCAGGCTGCGCGCAACCTCTCTCATCAAACAGGCAGAGAACCAAGCTCAGTGGCATCAGCTCTGCACTGCAATTGCTCAGGTAGCTTCTGCAGCTCATTGTCATTTATACACACCCAAAACATCTCCATGATTAAAACCGCGTTTCTACTGTCCCCAGACGTTTCTGAGGTTAGATTTCCAGTGTAGGAATGACGTTTCTGAATTAAAGTAGACGTCTCGGGATTGATTAGAGCCATATGTCCCCACCATCGTGCCTGCCTGCTTGTATTGATTGCCGTGGACATGTCCATGCCTTGTGATTGCTTTGCATGCTACCTTCACCAAGCATTGCTTGCGTCTGGACGCTGATCGTTGCCCAACAGTAGAGCCTGTACAACTGCTGGTCCAGCAGAAAGTACCGACATATACAATCATGTGACACAGGCAACTGAGTATGATCCAACTAAGCCAGAGATGCAGCCTGCCTTGGCCTTGGATGCGCAGAGACTGGCAGCGCTGAAAGCTAACTTGAGGCGGGGTCAGACCATCTGGCTGGAGCTCTATGAGCAGATCTTTGGGCGGGTATGATGAGCTGCATACTTGCATGCTGACAAGCATGCTGCCTTGTGTGCACACTCTGCAAGCTACTGTACCGAGTGTGGAACCAATGCAGCCCTGTGCAGGCTTTCTGCCTTGAAATCCTAAGCTGCCCTTTGGATGGGGCGTTGTCAGTGTGCTGCTGCAACCAGGCTTGTGCTGATATCAAGCATGACGAATACACTGCCCGCTACTGTACACATGCAGTGGTTGCGTGCTGAAGTGCCAGTGTTCCAGTATGAACACAAACAATGCTGCAATCACCAGCCAAAATACGACCCATCAGCCGCCTCTTGTATGTAATTCAGCGTGGCGAGCCATCTTTTTCCAGCTTTGGTCTAGAGCCAGGCAGCCTATATTTGAGTCAGCGTTCAGTCAGTCTCCTGCTGGGCCTGTTGGGCCTCAGTGAACATCATAATTTTGCTGCTGGCTGTGCTGAATGTTGCATGTTGTGCAGGTGTGGACCAGTATGCAGTATGCACAAGCAGTCATCACCAGTGGCCCTCACCATGTGGATGCGCTGGCCATTGCTAGTTGTGTAGCACAGCAGCAGCAGCAGCAGCAGCAGCAGAATATCTCTGGTGCCAGTGTCAAATCGTGAAACATGTCAGGCCACCGTTTGCAGTCTTGTATATTGGTATATGGGTATTTTTGTATGTCCTCCTTTATTCTTTGATACTTTCTTGGATGGATCAGATGTCTGTGCGAGGCACTGCCCTGCATATGCAGACTGCCAGTTCAGGCTATACTGTTCAGCAAGAGCCGTTTGTTAAACATGCACAAATCAGGTGTTATTTGCAATCCCCAGCTAAGCAATGATAGTCAGCCACAATATTGTCAGCCACCCTGAGAAGTGCTGTCGGTTACCTGGTTGTTGCGCATGTTCATATGATGAGGCAATACTATTCATGCAGTACGAAAATGTATACACTAACGAATGTCAAGGACTCTGTCATTGGATTGGACTCGTGGCAAGTTTCATTTGTGTACATCTCTATTGCACGTGCCCTCACACACTGTTTGCAGTTACACGCCGATGTGCTCAGGCCCCGGAGCTTATCATGCAGCACAGTGTGCATGTCATTGCCTGTATTGTGATTGTCAAGAAGGCTTGTCTTGATTACAGCTGTCATTTCTCACGCTGGAACACTAGTAAGCAACATTCGTCGGTAAACTGTACTACTAGTTATGCTAGAAGCATGCGGTGGACTCGACATGTGTGCATGCATGCACCCAAATGCTTCGAATGTTGGAGCATGTCGCAATTAGCCTTTGCACAAGAAATCTGTATATCCAGCTAGTCTGGCAGCACTACTAATAACACTAGTAAAAAACAAGCTGATACCTCCCTTTCCCCTTCAAGCTCAGCAAAGTTACAATTTTAAAAAGTGGCTATGACCCACACGATATACAAAAGAACACAAAGAAAAAGCATTCATAGATGCGCAGGATGGGATCAACAGCCCTCCTGTTAGCCATCCCACAGAAACTGATTAGCAAACATAAATGGATCAAATCTATCTAAAGCGAATACTACCACCTAGAGACCCAGGGCCTGTAAGACAAGCAGGTACCATCTGTATTGCAAATTCGGCTTGAGAAAAGTTGATACAGCCACAGGTCCTGGCAAAAAATGGGAACAAAGAATAGCCTGCACATGCATGCCGGCGCATCTCATAAGATGCAGCATGATTCTAGGCGCCGACAATTACAGCTCAGCTGGCTCAACCTGCTGTTGCTGGGCAAGGATCTCAGATTCTGTTATGGGCAGAGTCATCCTTGGCAGCATTGACAGATGGTGGGAATGAAGACGGTAACCCCTTCTCATTCTTCTCCTTCATGGGCAGCCCTGCTTTTTGAAGCTTGATTCGAATGCTGTCTGCCAAGGTGCCATAGCACATGGCATACGAGAAGGAGATCATGACTGTGGCTGAGGCTGTGTTGCCAATGATTGTGGGGATCATGCTGTACACTATGTAGTGACCCACAGTGATAGGCGCCCCAAGGCACATGCCAAACGGAATGATGAACATGTTTGCCACCAAGTGATCAAATCCAATAGCTACAAAAGCCATGACTGGAAAGAAAATTGATGCCAGTTTCCCAAAGACGTCTTGTGCTGCGGCAGATTGGTAGCAAGCCAGACAGACAAGCCAGTTGCAAAGGAAGGCTTTGGCAAGGACGTGCCGAAAGCCTGCAGTTGCCTTGATCTCTACATATTCCACTGTATAAATGAGGGCTGTGGTGTTGGCAGGCGCTGCCTCAAACAGCTTTGTTCCTAGCACAAAGCCCACCAGAAGCAGTGAGCCAGCCAGGTTGCCCCAGAAGCAGAAGAACAAGTGGTAAACCATACTCCAGACGGTCGCTTTACCCTGCGCTTGCACATGCCCTGTTGATGATGAGGGAATGTCTCTGCAGAGGTCACGCACTGGTTTTGTAGATATGATATGACAACACCTGATCAGCAAGCTCATAGAAACTGGGGGCAGACCTGAGAGCTTACCTCAAATACTGCGGCTGACAAATAAGCACAATTGGCTGTGTATAGCTCTGCACCACTGATAATAATGAGGCCCAGACCCATTGGTAGACCAAATGCTCCGAGGACCAGGTGCTGCACACCAGGATCTGATTTCTCTATAGTAGGCATCTGTCCCGCTACGTACAAGTAGAACGTCGCTCCCAACCCTAAGTATGCTCCAGCTAGTATGCCTAACCAGAAAACCTTCCACCATGGCTCTCTAGCCTTGTCTGCGCCGGTTTTGGCAACAGCGAAATACAGCCTGCAAGACAAGATCAGCTAGCGACCGTTCAGAGTGACGGTACAGCTGGTGACGCTGCTGAGAACTGCTTTCAAGCAAGTTTTAAAATACTTGTAATGGAGCATCGAACTGAGACATCAGCAATTGCTATGGAAACCAAGTCGCAAATGGTACCTCGGAGGACTCAAGTAAGCGACGATAGGCTCTGTCTCTTCGATCTGCGCGAAAATTGAGCGATGATTGACACGGACGATGACCAATCCGGAAAGCAAGAGATGTTGCGCTCTTCACCTGAATAGGCTTCTCTGTCTGCGGGGGAAGTGCGTCCAAAGTAGCCATCTTTGTCTTTGACCTATCCCAAAAACGCGAGCTGTCGTGTGTGCAAAACTTTTGATGTTGTCAATTAGTGTGCAAAATTATCTTTGTCGGCAATCGGGTGCACTCCCAGGAAGATGCTTCGCAAGACAGGCAAATCACTCGAAAGTGTGATCATAAGTGCGTAGGGACCGTTTTTTCGAAGCAATGGGACACTCCATGTGCATGCATGTGCGTGCACACACTCACATGGCAGTGACATGAACATCCATGTCAGTCTCTACTATGCTGGTACATTTATTGCAGGTTTGTCGATGCAATCTGCTTCAGTGGAGGTCATCAGAGAAAACAGACCTCATTGCACCTGACCGTTTCCTCAACACCTGCACGGCTTGCACGGGCTCATTTGTTGCAAAAACAGCCATTCTGTCAACTTTTGAGACTTTTCATGGCTCTAAATGATGCATTCATTACTCTAACTCCCACAGGTGCTCGTACCCGCCAGAGCTCATGAATTAAGTGGCATCCCGCAGGGCACCATGGAATTAAGTTTTCCGGGATGACTTGTGCCAGTACAGTAGGTATGGCAGCTCAGTGTCAATGTCACGTCCCAGAGCTAAACATGGGGTGTAATGGTATGTGGTTGTGTATAGGTAACTATACAAAGCCTGAATACCGTACAGCCAAAAACTATGCCGCCAAGACAGACATGGCTTTAGCTAAACCCCCCGGACCCGAACTCAACAATTTTTATTTCTTTTCAAATAAGAATTTTTTTGGCGTTACATGTAACGCCTGCAGGTGTCTCGGGGTTTAGCCAATGCGATTGCTTCAGTGAGGTCATCAGAGAAAACAGAACGCTGTGCAAACGGCCTAACAACATTGTCAGCTTGACTAAGTTCATGACATCGAAAGGCGGCGTTGAAATTGTTTTCTCACTGTAGTGATCCTGTTTGGCATGGCCTCGTACTTACAGGAGAGTCTTGATAAGGACCTCAATGTTGACACCGTACTTGAGCAGTATATGCAGGACCTTGCAAGCTGTACTACAGACCTATCGCAAGCCCCTCCGACTCTAGGAGATTTGACGACCGTTTCGAAGTTGCAGCAAAGGAGCGGCACTGCAGCCGGCCTCTACGATCCATTTGACCCGAGTGCTAGTTCGCCCTTGGACTTGCAGAACCTCGACTTGCCCATGCAAGCGTCCGGTCACTCAGCAGAGCCGTCCCTTGATCCAGGCACCAAACGGACCGAGGCTTGGACAGCTAAAAATAGAAGAGCACAGAAGCGCTTTCGAGAACGGCAGAAGGCCAGTGCAGAGCAGCTACAGCAGTGCTTGCTTATGCTACTGCATGCCTCTGTGGATTAGTCGTTTCACACATCATGCTGACAGTATACTACGTGATTGCAGGCACAGAAGGAACAGATGGCAGAGCAGCTTGCGGCTATGGCTGCCCAAATGGAGCAGCTGAAGGTGGACAACAGCAGGATGGCAAGCCGCAACATCACACTGGAGAAGGTGCTTGTA
>JAABUK010002502.1_pt1 | contig 32822 bp, 32 predicted proteins | sample 5559141 | NCBI WGS metagenome assembly JAABUK01 (sample SAMN10711869, study PRJNA513367) | rock metagenome | isolation source: Antarctica rocks | place: Antarctica: Victoria Land, Pudding Butte nord | collected 2016-01-03 | reverse complement strand
ATTTCCTACCTGTATGATCTGAAAACCCGCAGAGGGCTGTCATACTTGTGACCTGAGGTGTCAGTCACAGCAGCAGGCTGAGGGAGAGGCAAGGGTGGCAGCTCCTTTTCTGAAACAGCAGACTGTGACGGAAGTCCATGAGCTGCCAATGCGTTGAACATGGAAGGAAAGGGAAAGCCGCCCTTTGCTACCTCCTGCACACCATGTGGATATGTTCATGTAACATATCTTTGAGACATGTCACAGCTGCATTGCCTTTTTGGGGCGTCTGTGATGCGTTGATAACTTGACTTATGCTTTGAACCATGGGCACTACATTGCAGACAAACGATGTACATTGGATCAAATGCTCTGATTCTCGCAATTGTCCTTCAAGGGTTCATCCAATCGCGCTGCTTGGCTTTATGTCACACAATATGATTAATATGATTTGTGCACAGCATTTGCACTGATGTCTTTGCATCAGAGTGAGATGATACCAGAGACCAAATCATGCACAGCACAGCATGGGCGCAAAGCCCATAGAGTTCACAGCTGCAGCCGGTGAAGGCTTGTACCTGCTTGTGCTTGGTGGCCAGCACGATCTGGATGTTGCCCTTGCCAGCAGCCTTGCTCCTGGACGCTGCCAGCAGCTTCTGGCCAGTCTCTGCCTCACTGAACTCAGCAGCAGCAAGGCCCTGACTGGCTGCTGACGCTGGCCGGGATTGGCTTGAGCCGGATAACAGGTCAGGTTTGATGGCACGCGCATCTGTTTCAGCAGCTGCAGCTGCAGGCTTACCGGCAGTAGTAGTAGCAGGTGTGGGTGCTGCGCCTAGCAAACGCGCTTGATTGAGGGCAGGCAGATCAGCTGCTGAAGTACTTGGATTGGCAGAATCCAAGTCCATTGGCTCAGCCTGCTGGGTTGGCTGCTTCCCAGGTCTTGCCTTCTTACCTGCATCACCCTGTGCATCTGCTTTGGACACTGCCTGTGCAGCTGCTGATGATGGCTGCTCAATAGAAGGAGGGCCAGTGACAGGTGCTTCCTCTACATCCAAGGAGATGAATGACTGCTTGCCATCGAATGACTGGGAGGGCTTGTTATGGTCAGCACCAGCAGCTGTTGAGTCACGAGTAGCAGCTGGCCTGACAGCACTGTCGGAAGCTACAGCTGAGGGAACCGGCGCTGTAGCAGTCTTGGTGACATTTCCTGCTGGAAGCTCAGTGGACTTAGACAGCAGACGCTGTGGCAGTGGCTCGCGATCCTCAATGACATACAGAAGATTTACATCCCTCTGTGCTGCTGCAGCAGCAGCAGCAGCAGTGGATGGTTGAAGGTCGCTGGTAACACTGGGGGACTGCTGCTGCGCAGAAACAAACTTCTTTTTAGGCCCTACCAAGGCTTGGGCAGCAGCGTACTTGGGGGCTTGCACAGACTTAGGGCTGACTGCCCGAACCCTTTGCTCAGGCTGCGGAGGGGGAGGAAGGGGCAGGGCAGGAGCAGGCGGCAAGGCAGGGCCTTGTGCAGCAGATGCTCTATCAGGTGGAGGTGGAAGCTGACCATTCGTGTCAGCTCCTGCTGCTGCTGCTGCTGATACTGCTGGCGGAGCAGACCCATGATGTGGCTTGGGCATAGGCTCAACAGCCAGTGGTGCTATGTCTTGAGACTTCCTGCTTGGAGCAGTCCTGTCTTGCCCAGTGTGGGCTTGCTGAACAGGGGAAGAGCGGCGTATCACTGCTTTCTGAGGGGAGTCACGTGGCCGGTGGCGGTCCCCTGCCCTTGATGGATTGGGGTTGCCAAGGGGTGCTCTCCTTCTGACAGGCGAAAGGCTCCTGCTGGTGGAAGGGGTTGTGCTGCCTCCAGCCTGGGCAGGCTTTCTCTGCCTGTCATGCCTGGCAGGACTCCTGCCACTGCCCCCAGCTCTGCGCTGAGGCCTTCTACTGGGGCTTCTCTGGCTCCTGCCTTTGGCCCTAGGGCTGCGGGCGTTTCTGGGCCTGGCCCTGGGGGAGGGACTCCTTCTGCCTCTGTGCCTAGACCGAGATGGAGAGCGGCGCGGTTGCCTCAGGGTGCGTCTGACTGGAGACATGGAAGAGGAGGAAGAACGCGGGGAGCGTCTGCCTGGAGAGGAAGAGGAGGAAGAGGTGCTTGAGCTGTGCCGCCGCCCCCTGGGTTGAGCCTGTTGGTGGCGACCTTTTTTTGCAGGGGGTGACCGAGAGCGCGACCTGAGACAATCCTGTGCATGCGTTACTAGATGCACATCATTGACACCCCCGGACAGCACAGGACATGTGCCAGAGGGGTAAACAAGGAACATACTGATATGCATTACAGCTAGCAGGCACAACCATGTGCATCTGTACATGTAAAGACATCTCCTGCTTCCATGATGCAGAGAAGCCAACAGGCATTGCATTGCCCGGTCCCAGAATCTGTCTTGCTGAAAGGGCAAACGTTTGCAGAGCAAGCATTTGTCAAATGCTGTGTCATCATTTGCCAATCCTACCTGGTGGTGCGCCTATGAGAGGAGGTCACAGCTTGTCTCTGGCCGCCTGGCTGTGTCCTGCCAGCCCTAGGGCCTGCACCAGTGCCCTGAGCAGGCGACTGTGACCGTGACCGTCTCCTTTTGAGTGCCTGACGGCTTGTAGTTGGACTCCTAGCAGCCGTGCCTTTGCTGCTTGCTGGCTTGTCCAGTCTCCTGGCTGCTGCTGACTGGCTGGCAGCAGGCTGTGCTCGCTGCTTGTTATCCTTGCTGATTGTTGCGGCAGCTGGCTTAGCCGTTGGTGGCTTCACTGCCTCTGTCTTGTCAACAATGGCAGTAGATGGCTTTGGCGCAGCTGCGGCGGCAGGTGCCGTATCTGCTGCTGTAGCGCGTTCTGGCTGACTGGCTATCAGGGGCTTGGAGACAGCAGCTACCGGTAGAGCTGGTGGCAGAGCTGCAGCAGCGGTGGTCTGGGCAGCTGCCGCAGCAGCTGCTGCTGCAGTGGTCTGAGCAGCTGCTGCGGATGCAGTGGCCGGCTTGAGGGCAATGGGACTGGCAGTAAGGTCCACGATGGCCTTGTGAGTCATGGGTGAGACGCCTGGCTGGAGAGCTGCTGGCTTAGCAGATGAAGGGGTTGAGCGCTGCTTGGCGTTCAGAGCGTCCAGGCGTGCTTTATGAAGCTCTGCACGGGACTGTAGCTCAGCCTTCCTTGCTTGGCGGTGGTCTCCTGCGATTGGATTGGTACCATTGTTACTATGACTGTTTCATCATGGGTATTGTTGTCATGATGATCACTGGTGTTTTATGAATACTACTGTTGATTGATTTCATTATGATTCACCATATTTGTTAAATAAGTGGTCTATCAGCTTAGCCTTGGGAACATCCTTTTGACTGTGTCAAGACAGTGGCAGCGACTGTCTTGATGCAGTCAAAAGTACGTTCCCTAGGCTAAGCTGATAGACCAACTCTGAGTGCCGAACAGTGTGCCAAACATTCATTACAACTTGTGAGCTGCAAAGCGCTGACAGCTGATCATGATCAGCTGCAAATGCGCTTCCTGCCAGGCATTTTGCAGCGCAGACATCGGCTCTGCACATCTCCTCAGACACCACCACAACTGACTGCATACCGGCGTAATCTCCCAGTTAAGACAGAACGCATAGGAAACTCCCAGTAAGTACAGAATGCATAGGAACCCCACAGTGAAGACAGAAGACATGGGAAAAGTTGCCCTGACCTGGAGATGCATCTGCCTGGTCAGCGAGGGGACTACTGTCAGCTGGGCGAAGAGCAAGGGCATTAGAAGGGCCGGCCTCCTCAGCTGATGTGCTAGGGAGGGCAGCAAGGTTGCCCTTGTGCCCCAGCATCTGCTCAATCTGCTGCTGCCTGAGGCGCCGCTCCAGGTACTCCTGCTTCACGCGGGCAAACATGTCGTTCAGGAAGCGCTTCTGAATGCGCAGCTCATCTGTGCGTGCCTGCAGAAGCACAAGGGCAGGTGGTTGTTGACGAGTCCATGTCTATACCAATGGAATGTGGGTGCAACAGTGTGGGCAATGTATACCTATCGCAAAACAGGTGTGCATGAATGCAATGTAGACTGTTGTGCTGACATGCTCTTCTTGCTGAAGGATCTAGCAGTGTGCAGTGCAGAGAACATCACTTTGTGGGCCACACGCTATTTTACCAAGGTCATGCGCACAATATGAAAGCAGCAACAGGTGAAAGGGCATGAGCTTCACAAAGCACTCCTAAAAAAAGCACGTGTTCTGTATGCGTTTGGCACGCACTTCATTTGGAGTAGTTGCATTACCACGTTGACAATCAAGCACTACAGACTCACATTGATCCCTGACAGCTCGTCCAAAAGGCTGTCCCTCTCTTCAGCAGAAATGTCCATGACATCCTGACTGCTGCTGTCAATTGTAGCCAGCTCCAGCCCTGAAGGGAAGGGACCAGTTGGCAGTGGAGGCAGAACCTCCTTTCCAGCTTCCTCATCAATCTCCATGTCCTCTCCTGAGTCTGTTGCTAGCAGAGGCCCCCTTTGCTGTGAGGGGACAGCAGATGTGCCCTGCTTTCTTGGGCTCACAACAGGGGAGGGGCGGGGGCTGGAGGGCTCAGGAGGAAGAAGACCAGAGGAAAGCAGGAAGGGTTGGGACAGACTGGTTGTGGACGAGGGTAGGGGTGGAGCTTGCGCGGTAGCATGCAATACCTGGGCAGGCATGCTAGGTATTGAGGTGATGGCTGGGTGTGACATGGATACAGTTGGAGCTGGCTGCAGAACAGCAGGGCCTTCAGGAGATGCCAGACCAGGTATGGGTGGTACAGCTGGTGTTGGCTGTGGTTCCGGGAGTAGCAACCCCTGCTTGTGTGGCGGTGGGGGTGGAGAGGCAGGCAAGGGCGGCTGAGGCAGGCTTTCTTGACTGGCTGTGTTTGCTGAAAGCGTCGCTGTTGTTGTCACCAAGTCATCTGCGCGTGCACTGGGGCTTCCTACAGCAGCTGCTTTCAGCCCTGCCCCGACAGCAGGTGCCCCCTGGGCCTGTGTGGCTGGTGGTTCCCTGGTAAGAGGAGCCTCTCTGCTGGCGTCAGCTGGTTTGGAAGCAGATGCCTTGCCTGACAGTGCAGCAGAGCTCTGGCGAGGTGCTGAGGGCTTGACAGCAGCTGCTGCAGCTTTGCCAGCTGCTTTTCTCTGATCTTGCTGACTAGTGCTAGCTGCGGCAGGGGCCATGGTAGCCAACCCATTTGTACCACTGTGCTGAACTGGTCTTGGCTTTGGAGATGTTGACGGCAAACTGCTGGGTGAAGGCTTAGATGCTGCTGCAGCCTTGCTCAACTTCCCTACTGGGGTCTGATTGGCCCCAGACGGCTTGAAAGGCCTGCTCAAAGGCTGCGCCTTGCCCGTACTAGCAGGGATGTGCGCCTCCCTTCTGTCCCTTTTTGGACTTGGGGTTTGGGCACGTGTTGCACTGGGCTGGCCTGCAGGCACTGCAGCATACCTGATGGCAGCAGGTCTGACAGGCTCCAAATGCCTTCTAACAGTGATGAGCTTTCTTTTTGAGCCTGAAGGAGTGGCAGCCTGCCCTTGATCAGCGACTCTGACAGCATCTGAAGACACTTGGGCAGAGGCAGCTGCAGGCTTGGCCTGTCCTGTGGACGAGCTGACTGACGGGTGTGAGGGTTCTGCCAGGGGCTGTGCTGGCTGAGCACCCTGTGTGTCAGCCACAGAAGCCTTACCAGCAGACAGCTCTCTTACAACCTCAGAGCCTTGAGTCTGAGGGGTTGTGATTGCAGCTGCTGCTGCTGGCTGCTTGATAGAAGTTGACTTGGACCCAGCGCTGACCTTGTCAGCAGTGCTTGGTGCAGCTATAGCAGGAGACTTTGCAGCTGGCTTGACAGCTGCAGGTAAAGGGACCTTGGTGTGTGAGTCTGTGGGTGTCCTTTGTCTTTGGACTGAGTCAGTGGCTGTGCTGCCTGACCCAGGGGGCACAGCCTTTGGCGCCTGGGGTTGCACTGGCCTGTTGACATTTGGCAGCGGCTCATGCATTGTGGCTTCTTTAGCCATTTGGGCAGTGAATATGTAAGGAGCCCTGGAGACTTCCTGCACAGGCTCCTGAGGAGCTTCCATAGATGGGATGGGCTCCTCCTCATCAGGCAAGGGGGAGTCTGACATGTGGTAGCCTGACTGCACTGGCATGCCCTCATCTGACCAGTCATCTGCTATGCTGAGACCTGCAGGTGATGCCTTGCCAGACTCAACAGGCTTAGCAGCAGGTAACTGGGGGTTTGATGCCGCAGGTGGTTGCTGCTTGACTGCCTCAGATTGCTTTCCCGCTGAAGCAACAGCAGGCTTGTTGGCAGGAGCTGCAGACTTGCTTGCTGCAATGCCAGCCTGCGCTTGTGACGCAATTGGCTTTCCCTGAGCTGCCTGGCCTTTCTGAGCAGGACGACTGGTCTGAGCTGCCGCTGGTTGCTTTACAGCTGGCAGTGTCTTGACAGCGTGAGTCTGAGACTGGCTGGCTGATGCTGCCTTTTGTACCTTTGGCCCAGATGTAGTGACAGCAGGCTTGGTGGTGTTCTGCTGCTGTGCCTTGGCAGGCTGTGGAACAGCCTGCTGTTTGGCTGCAGACACTGAAGGTGCAGCCCTACCTGACTGAGCTGTAGCTGCAGCAGCCTGCATAACCAAGATTGGAAAGCTTCCATAAAAGCAGCAAAAGCAGCCAGATCAATCAGAACAAGGAAGGTTCAAAAACAGAGGGAAGTGCTCCAATATGGCATGAAATATAGTTGTTGAGATCCAGGACAGTGGGGAACCTTGCCTGGTGCAAGGTTGCAAAGCTCAGAAAAGACGTGCTCAGATGTGCCAGTTGCTCAGCATGTAAGTGCTGCATGCAAGCAGTTTTGTACCTGTGCAGGTGCTATTGCAGTAGTCTTCTTGACCACCTGTGCCGTGGGTTGAGACTTCTGACTCAAAATTGCTGCCTTTGATGCAGGCTTTGTCACAGGCTGACTGGCAGCTGCTGTCTTCTGTGTGGGGGCAATGCCTACAAGAACAATATGGTTCTACATCACCAGCTAAACAGTGGATGCTGCACAGAAGAGTGCGCATCAAGCAGGCTGGGATGGTGGCTGCTGCTGCAAGGTAACCGGTTTAGCTGATCTAGGCTGCCATGCCTGGTCTCAGCCCCATGTAAAAAACAGCCCAGTATAACGACAAGTTGCACAGTCCATGCAGACATGCTTCAATGTCATCTTCTCGGATGCTAAAATACAATCTGCTGTGATCACCTCGGCTTGCAGGAAGCTCTGCAGCTACTTGCTTCAGAAAGAGATCAGCCTCCTGTGTGCTCACAGCAGCTGCATCTGTAGGAGGCTGCTTGCGATGCAGACCTCGCAAAACTGGACCATGAGCAGGATTTGACCTAGATCTGGCTGGCACACCACTGTACCCCTGGCCAGTCTGACGCTTTGCTTTCATCTGCCGCTCCTTGTCTGCAATGCGCCGTTTGAGATCCTCCAGCTCTTGTTCAGCAGAAGACAATGTTTTGACCGGACCAGCACTGCTTGGACGGTTTGGAGCCTGTGGCACAGTGCCTCCAAGTGGCTGCTGTCTATTGGTTGCTGCTTGTGTGCCTATAGCATTGTGAGAAGGCTGCCTCCGAAATGGCATTGGTTGACTTCTGGCAACAACCGCACGGCTACTGGACGGAAAATCGTCATCTTCCTCTTCAAAAGTAACGAACAAAGCAGGATCCTCTGCAGCCTGGTTGGCAAACTGCATATGCGTGCTAGGTGTGGGACCGCCGAGCTGCTGCGTGGTGGCTGCAGATGCATATAGAAGTCAAACAAGAACAGACTCCGGGGACACTCCTGCTCTCGAGCCAAGCATATGTTACGAGGAACGAACTCAAACGATCAAAGTCTACCTGCGTGCGGACCAGGGGCAAAATAGTTTCCTAGCATGCCCTGGTAGACATGAGGGTAACTCGCAGCGTTGAAATCTGATGCTTGCTGATAGTTGCCACCATAGTTGCCCGGAAAATACTGCCGACCATCCATGCTACGAGAGCACGGGTGTCAACCTATGTCAAGCCTGAATATTTCCTGCCTCAAGCAGCTGACATCTGTGCCTGAATTGGATGAGCGTGCGCCGGCGTTGTGCAAGTAGGTGAGCACAGCCGCTCTATGTATGTGTACGAGCGCTGCTTTTGTAACTTGTTGAACAGGTTTAGGCTAAACCGTGTAGCTGAAGGTTCTGCCTGTCGGTTTTGCCACATGCAGAACCTAGGTCTGCAGCATGAAAATAATTTGTTGGTTGCTTGGTCCGGCTGTCTTGCGATCTGAGCTCAATCTCAACCAGCCTGATTGGCGCATTGGGAGTCCTACATCCGCTGATTTGATACATGCAAATTCTTGTACAGCAACAGACAAAAAGATGTGAATGTGAAACCAACCACGAATTTTTACAACAAATACAGCAATGTATTTTGATCAGCAACATGCATGGCCGCAAGTAGAACAAGGCTTTGTGCGCTGCACTGGCTGCCCATGCTGGTTATCCTTCCTATGCCTGTCTCACGACACCATACCGCATCAGCCTAGCATCTGACGGAACAGTGCTGGTCTACATAATGTGCTGGTCTACACAATGATTGCTAAGTTAGGGTGGCATGCAATTGTGAAACCTATTACCCTATTCTAAATGATGCAACTGATTTGGGCTTGGCCATTGTACGCATGATGCTGGTATGCTGGTCAGTCATACTGCTGGGAAACCCAAAACCCAGACCACCAAGCTTCAGGCCCAAATCGCGTGCCGCCCGAAGACGTCCAGCCTACATGCATATGCCACATTAGAGACTGTGCCCACTCTGCGTGTCATGTACATTTTTGCTCACTCAACACAACTTTGCCGAACAGTACACCATAGGGCTGCAGCCACAATGCATTGATGCACAGCTGCAAGCAAGCTGCATGAACCTCTTCTGCGGGAGACGCTGAAGGGACACACACCAACCCAGATTGCTTCTGCAGATGGACAAATTTGCATGCAACAGGAGTGCAGATGGCAACAGCAGACTCACGGGAAGGCCATGTGGGTAATCCAGGCTGAGGTCTTGCTCCAGCTGACGCACTTCATGGGCCTCCTTCCTGTACTGGTCCAGCTTGTGTGCCTTTGCTTCTACTCTGTAAGACAGCAATCCATGTGGAAGGGCTGTGCAGCTGTGCGGCACACTCTGTATGGTGGTGCTGTTTAGCAACCTGCCTTGCAAAGGCCAGTTGGCAACCACCTCCTATGCAACAGTGCAGTTCCTCTAAGAACAGTCACTGCATCCAGTACCTGACAAGCTGGTTTGCCATAGTACATAGCTGATTCATATAATACCGCCTGTGCATGAAGTCAGACGAAACACACAAGGTGTATCACTTTTGCGCAAAGTGTGTTGTGTGACATCGTGCCTGGCCTGGTCTTGCAGAATTGACTGGTCATGCTGAACCTCCCAGGCTGAGTGAGAAGCAAAGCGAGCTGCACCGGAGCTGCCATGAGCATCGTGCCACATGTCCAAGCCGCTTGCAATGGTGCCTGTTGCGTTGTCATGTGCCCGGCTCCTCATCGTGTTGCTGCCCTGTGACGCCAGACAAAATTTTGATGATGTTGCAGTAGGGGAGCAGGGGGCAGAGGGGGAGCAGACGCTGGCAGAGCGACCAATGGACAAGCATGCAAGGCATGACCATATGCAGCATGGTCTTGAATAATATAATAATAAAAACGCTTTCCAGCTCATGATCAGCTAGGTACGCGCAGGACAAATCTTGACTCTCCGGAGCAGCCTGTCTTGTGCATCTCTTGCATGCATGGTCTTGGCTCACAAATACTACACTGAAAACAGTTGAATGCAGCTGTTACACCCACGTACTGGCCTTGACTTGCCACCTGAACACCCTTCTACTGGCCGAGGTGGTCCACATGGATATGGTGAGACTATGTGCTAGAAGTTAGAAGTCAAGCTAGAGTCCTATATCCTACAAGTTACAAGTCAAGCTAGAGTCCTATACCATCATGCAGCTTGTGAACTGTGTATTTCATCAGAAGGCCCCTCTCATCTGGGCTCTCTTATGTTCACAATCAGCAGACAAAAGCCAAGAGATGCGGAGCATTGCGACCATTGCATACAATAGCGGAATGAATAGCAGGTGATGGCAGATGGTTGCATATGTCTATTTGGTTCACCTGGGTGACGGCTTCTGCCGAAGGCTCCAGTTGAGGGGGAGGGCCTTTTGCAGCATCTGCAGCCGAAATTTCAGGGGCGGCTGCCCCCTCAACGGGGCTGAATGTGCTGGTCTCCAGGCTGCCTGCAAAGATGGGGTGATGTGTACGCTGGATGCGCGCCATGCCTCTCCTCTGCAGGACAACAGTACACTGCTGGTCAATTTGTTCCTAAGCACCTGTTGCACTGAGTTCCTGGCCCATACAAAACAGCCTTTGCGCATGCGTTGTGCAGCTTCCCAGCACAGTCCTCTTTGACTGCTGGTCAGCTTCAGGGTTGTTGGTCAAGAGCTGATGCCAGTACTCAGGCTGGTGCCTTGTCTTGTAGACAGCTTATCAGCTTTTTGAGGAAGCTTTTCCAAATGGCAGTCATGTGCCATGCACAACTGGGGTAGATAATTCTAAAGGCATTATTGGCACTTACGGCTTCAGCCTCATAACCATGGACCTCATCACCCATCTGAATGCGCTGATGATAGTCTGTGAAGGCATCATGCCGCCGTCCACCAGGCTTCTCCATCATGCGCTTTGCTGCCCTCTCGTTTTCATCTGCCTTTTGCTTCTCGAAGATGTGCCTGAAAAGGCATAGACAGGCATCACATGAGGCGACAAGCTGCAGTCACGGTGGGCTTCCTCAGGCAGTTATTGGTGAAGTCACAAGCAGTTGGTGACTGTGTGGGCTGAAGGCAACAACAACTCTTCGATGGCAGTTGCACATGGGTGATGTTGGTCTTGCTGCAACATCGCGAGCACTGTCAAGGTTGGTCAAAATGTTAGGCTTAAAGCTCAGTGGTTTGCTACTGTTGAGCTACCTAACACTGGTGGACATGGGCCTTTCAGGCATTCCATACACAGGCTCTCCTGCAAGCAGCCAGTTACATGATCGTCTCTGGCCAGTGAGCAGGTGTTGCTATTACTGTCATGCTTCACTGCAACACCACAAAACACAGTACCAGTCTGCTTGCAACACAATTGTATGTGCATTGTGAAGACAAACCCTTGGACCAGAAGCAGGTAGCTAGTTCATATGAGTGCTTCAGCAAGGCATTGCTTGCAAATGGCCAGTCATTCCTCACCCAGACTGTTAAAATGAATGGATGCTACAGGCGCTTCAAAACGGTCAGGGAACAGCTGCAACAGGCACAGCTTTGTTTCAGCTATCAATATCAAGGTGTGGCAGGCGAAAGTCACAGCCAGCGGTGAAAGCTGCAAACGGAGCCTTACAAAGGGAGCCTCCATATGATCGCCGGGACCCTTTGGAGTTTTCGCTGTAAAGAACGGCTTCTTTGCTGTTCTACCCGTCACGGGCGCCTTGTACGTGCCAGCGTTCATCGCCATGCCGTGCAGATTCTCTCCGACTTATCTCAAGCCCGGAGACTTCACGCAAGGCTCAACGGCATCGCTCTTCAGGCAGCTTCAAGGCAGCCTGGAGGACTTATCGCGTATTCCTTTGATTCCGACACGACAAAGCCACCAACGCTTTTGCGTTGCGGAAGGTTGACGCAGCCAGAATCCCGGGCTCGTGAGTCAACGCTGGTGACCTGAGGCAGGCTTGTCAGAGCAGCTTTGAACTGCGCAGGCGCACTATCATAGAACAACGATACATCATCGCGACTGTCGAGTGTCTTCTCCGTGTCGTTGTGTGCACAGCTACTGAGCTGTAAGCACCCCTGCGAAGCATGCAGTCACCTTGTGAAGCTGATGATCAGGACTTCCAGCCAACCAAGAAACACAAGGCATTCTGCAGACTACACAGCTCATCGAAGCACCTGTCGTCTCCAAAAGCACGCACAACCAAAAGCTTCATTGCAGCTGGATTTGGCAAAGAGAACGAGACACCTGCCACAACAGATACCAAAGGCTCCGACAAGCGTCAAGGTGTTGACGCTCGACACTTCGAGGTATTACCCTTGCGGCGACCAGACCGCGCACCTGGCATTGAAAAGCAGTTTTTGCCAGGGCAGACCCCATCCTCCTCTCAGAGTCATACACCTCAGGCTGGCAAAGTTCCTGTCAGGGCTTTCTTTACAAAATCACAAAGCACACAAAGCTGCCAAGGCAAGCATGGGGTGAGCACTCCAGCAGCAGGTCTGCCATGCAGAGTTGCTGCAGACCAGCAAGGTCTTGGAACATCTGCAGCTGCACCTCACACGGGGTCAATGTTCAGCTGCTTTTCCCAAGCAGAAACTGATCGTGGTGCTTACAACAGCCTACACCAGCTGGCTTCCAGTTCTTCACAAGATGCACTGCGCCAAATGCTGCCCAGTCAAGCAGCACAGCAGCACAGCTGTGCGAACAAACCCACGCCTGATACTGCAGCTGCAACCTCCAAAGTGTGTACAGCAGGAGCAGCAGCAACCAGCCAGGGCCTTGGTGCATGCTCAACTTCAAGCACATCCACATTGCATGCAAACATGCACAGCCGCACAGCTGTACATGCAAGTCCTGCTCTTCACACAAGCCATGCGCCATCGCCCCTGCCTGGCAACTTCATTGTGCTAGACGCCTCAGACTCAGAGGGCGACGACGCCTCAGAGGATGGCCACTTTGCTGAGCTTCAGACTCAGGCACTGCAGTCAGACCAAGCTGTGTCTGCATGGCTACAGCAGCACGGGCTATCAGCCTATGCTGCTGCATTCAGTCAGGCTGAGGTGGATTTGGAGCTGGTCCCATGCTTGACTGATGATGATTTGAAGCAAATGGGTGTTACTGCGCTGGGCCCGCGCCGCAAGATCCTGGCTGCAGCAGCCAAGCTGGCAGTGCAAAGTGCTGAAGAGCAAATCTGCAGTGACACTACTGGTGCTTTGTGTTCAGCCACTAGCGCTGCATCAGCCGCCACTATGGTGAGTCAGTCCCTTGCATGACTGTGTGGCATGCCTGCGCTCATGAAGGTCAACATGGATGCCTGGCTAGGTGTTTTGATGGACTGTCATTGTTCCTGGTTTTGTCTTTATCACATGGTGCAGGACTTTGCTCAGCGACGTAGACTGATATTCTGTCCATGTGTATGTCTTCAGTCATAGTCACAAGGCAGAACATGCACCTTGTTCTTTGCACAGGCACCTGCAGGAAGCATAGCTGGGGCAGCTGAGGCAAGGCCAGCTGGAAAGGATGCATTTGCCATCCTGATGCAGCAAGCCAGGCAAGAGCAGGGCAAGCAGTGCAGCAGCAGTGGCAGTACAGCTGAGAAAGCTCAAGTGCAGGCACCTACAGATGCTCTGAGCTTCCTTATGCAGCAGGCCAGAGGAGCCCAGCAGTCCACTGCCTCTGCTCCTTCTGTTAGCAGGTGTGGAGGAAGTCCGGTTAGCACAGTTTCGGTTGATGCAATCCTTCCTTTGCTCACAATCTCATTTTGGGTTTTGTGTTCTATGGTCGTGATTAGCCTACTGTGATGGCATATCCCAATGGTTGCCAGCAAGAATTCACATTCCTGTCAAAGCTAAGGCCCTACCCCATGAAAGGGCATTGGCTCTTGTGTGCCCTTCTCATTGCGGGCATGCCTTTGTGCATAAAACATACCTGATCTTGCACAGCAGCTATTTGAACATCTGGCTTCCCTCCTGTTGGTCATCAAAGCAAAGCTCTTTCACACACACAGTGAAGATTGCGTGTCTTGAATGCGCCCGGGCACACGCTTGCCCTTGTCAGCCATGTTTTGGCTTGAAGGCACTAGCAGTGCATAACATGTCAAGTGTAAAGCAGTGATGCAGATGACATACAAGACAGCAGCAGATGTCATGAAACACAGGACCCACAAAGCTCATGTTGGCTTCCTTTTCCAATCATTGGAGTCCTGCATCAGATAGACTGTGCTCACTTGGGTGACCGCTGATAACTGGAGTGCAGTCACAGGGGCCATAGGGCAGGGCCAAACAAGACAGGGCCATTGCGGCTGCCTGAGTGGCAGCTGGTGCCAGGCACTCGCTTTGTGGTGGACAAGTTTGGCGGCAAGGCCTATGAAGCTGCTCCCCAGACCAAGCACTGGTTCCTCACACACTTCCATGCTGATCACTATGGTGGCCTTGGCCCACGCTTCAAGCAAGGTATGCCTGATGTGTCAGTTTGCATGTGAAGGCCTTTCAGCATCATCTGAGCACATTTGGAGGCACTGTGTGAGAAGAGTCAGCATCCGACAATCCTGAACACATTGTTTGTGGCTAGCATGGCCTTGTGTCGCAGGCTTAGTGTGCTATGTATGCACAGAACAGTCATGTTCCATGCACACAGCATAGATACCATAAGGCGCCAACCTTTGCCCGCATCAAGATCTTGCAGGCATGCATTGTAGTGTCTTACAACAAGCATGTGCTGCATGCAAAATCAGAAATGCATCTGTGCCTGATCTGGTCTATTCAACACTATCTGCTCCATGCTTGACTGGAGCATGCAAGGCTGTAGTATAGCCCCACATGTCATGCATGAAGAGATGCATCCATGCACTCTCCTTCAGTCATGTCAGTACTGCTGTGATTACATGCTCTTCCCATGGACATCTTTTGCTCTGCCATCACAGCAGGAGAACTGATTGCAGGCACAGCACAACAGCCTGACCATGCACCCCTGTCTTTTCAGCTTGGGCAGCGTTTTTCTGCCTGAGTTGTACGCCTTTCATACCTTTGTGTTCACAGTATAACAAGCTCATTGTTCATGTGGGTAGAAAGTCATATACCAGGCAGTCCATGTATCACTGATGCACAGAGACCTCTTAAAATGGCCCCTGATCTCCTAGCACAGTCAGGCAACACAAATGTCCAACCGTTGTCAATGCAGTGGCATCTGCTGTCTCTTTTTCAAATGTTGACCCTTTCAAATGTTCACCTGAGTGACCCGTTGGGGGCACAATCACTCGACTATGCCTCACGTTGAAGATCACGGCTTGCATTCAGCAGCAATATCACTCAACCACACCTCACGTCGAACATCATGGCTTGCAGTCAGAGGCACTATCACATCATCATCAATGACAGGAACACTGACAAGAACAAGCGACACAGGGTGCCTCTTGCTGCTGCAGGCGTGATCTACTGCTCTCCCATCACAGCGCGACTGGTACACCAACGTCTCAAGGTGCCAATGGGGAGGCTACACATCCTACCCCTACACAGCCCCATCCAGGTGGCTGGGGTCACAGTCACCTTTGTGGATGCGCATCACTGCCCTGGCGCTGTCATGATCCTGTTTGAGGCTCCTGGCAGGCTGCCATTGCTCCACACAGGAGACTGCAGGTCAGTCTCGGCAACATCTGGTTTTGCACAGATGACATGTACAGACGGCTGCAGTTACCGTGACATGATGCGAGGCCGCTGGCAAGCTGCCATCTTGATTCAGGAAAGTGCACGTGAGGCCTGCGTCATGTGTCAGATCATGCCTTCTGCAAACAGCTACTGCTTTTTTTATCAGATCATGCATTGCAAATGGCTACTGCTGTGTTAATCAGATCATGCGATGCAAATGGCTGCTGCAATGTTGATCAGATCATGCCTTGGGAAGAGTTGCTGTTGACCTCATGCTTTCATGCAGCGCATCTGCACTTGGTTTTGCCAATCACATGCAAACAGCACCTTTATGTGCATGGGATTAGTCTAGCAATGTCACAGTCTTGCTGAACATGCAAACCTCATAGCCAGATGTGTCCAGCTACGTCACTCAATGCTCCTGATGTATTTTGACAACACAAACAATCAATCATGTCACACAGCCATGCTGCCTTGTGTGTCTGTTATGCCAAACAACGCAATGTTTGGTGCACAGTGCAGGTACAGTGCGCTCAATTCATTCCTTTAAGTCCCAACAGGTCTGAAGACACATCTTGGTGTTCGCAGGTGTCATGCAGGCATGCAAGAGGAAGAATGTCTACAGAGGGTCAGGGGGGGCGTCGATCTCGTCTTGGACACAACCTACTGCCAGCCACAGTATGTCTTCCCCAAACAAGAAGAGGTACACAGCTCCGCCTTACAACTGCTGGACTGTCTTCAACAGCTGTCAAGTTTCAGGCCTGTCAACATCTTGATGTTCTCAGATGTGTCGACTTGTGAAGTACTTGAATGGATGGCTTTGGATCAAGCAGCACTGTGTGTGAACCAGTCTTGTACATTGCAATTGCTACTCAAGCATGCTGCTTATCAGTTTCTCTCAGACCTCAGCACATGCTGAGCTTCTGCATGCAATCCTGAATCAACTGCAACGCCTCAAGCTGCTTACGCTGCATGTGTATGACTCCTATCATGCAACAATTTCTTAGCAAGCAATGGTATGCATGCAAACCACACAATCTTGTCTCTCAGAACAGGTGCAGAAGCCGATCAGCTGAATTGAGAGCTGCAGGTGCTGAGCTTTGTGTTGGATGCGGTGAGAGCAGAGGCGTTCAATGAGAAGCGCACACTGTTCCTGTTTGGCTCGTACACCATTGGCAAGGAGAAGCTCTTCCTGGAGGTGGCTCGCACCCTCAAGCAGAAGGTACACTGCTGCCATGATGAGCTTTATTTCTTTCCTTTTTTGCATGCTGTCCAAATGAAAGGTTTGCTTGTTGCAGGACTGTTTCTTGCGCTTGGTGCATTGCTCAAGCGCCTGTATGTAGTGACTGCATTGGCAAGCTGGGCTCTTGCCTTCTTAGGTGATTGTGACATGAGTGATTGAAGGCATTGTGGGTGCTTCATGGTGACCATAGCGGTGTTTGGCTTCGTGGCATTATGCTTATGGGCTGTCGCCGCTGTCCTTGCATCGGTTACTAGTACTGTCACAACACAGATGCTGGAACAGGGTGTCCAGTTTGCATGCAGCTGTCTCAACCAGATCAGATCTGCAAACAGCAATGTTGTGGACAGGCGCAGTTGAGCGAGGCTTCGCTGCCTTTCCTGTTTTCTGGAAACAACACTGAGCTGTCTCGTCAGACTACCTTTCTCAGGAAGTCCAAATAAAAGACAACTTGCAGAGGATGTGGCTCAAGACCTGCAAAAAGTTGCAATAGGTCATTGTAAAGGTCACCAATCTTTGTCAGAGCCTCTGACCAAGCTTGCAGCAGTCCACATACCTCCAACATACCAAGCAGCAGCTACACCAACTCCAAATTATGCTGTGCACCTGCAATGCAGCGCCAAATCACGCTGTGTACCTTTGGTGCAATTTCAAACAAACGAATTTGACAGACAAAAAGCTTTGGTTTTTAACAGAGCAGACTCCTGCCGCTGTATGCAGATGTATGTCAGCATGGCAAAGAGGAAGATCCTGGAGTGCTTAGATCTGCCTGCAGAGACCCTCAGCCTGTTGACCAGCAATGACAAGGAGACCAACTTGCATGCTGTGCCGCTGTGGTCAGTCACGCTGAAGAGCATGGCGCGTCTGCTGAAGCACTACAGAGGCCGCTACACTACTGTAGTTGGTTTTCAGCCCACTGGCTGGACACAGAAACAAGGTGTGTTGTGGGCTGTAGATCCATGCCCTGTGTATGATGGTGGATAAATGTGAGTTGCAGAAACAAGGTGTGTTGTGGGCTGTAGATCCATGCCCTGTGTGTAATATTGGATGAGGGTGGGGTTGCAGACAAAAGGCAAGCTCGAGCCAGAGCGTATCTCTGTGAGGTGCAGCAAGCGTTTGAAATCAGACACAACTACAAGCTGCCCAGCGATGGCCTTCCAATATGCCTTAATGACCAGTCTATTGCATTGCATTATTGTATGGGCGCTCTAACCGAGCGCCATGTCGACAGCTTTGCATTGCTGTGATGCATCATGCATAGTTCCTTTGACGTGTGCCAATGCCTCCATGTCTTTCTTCAGGAAGAGGTTGAGTGTGCATTACAAACACACAACAATATGACATGACTGCTTGAGAGGCGCATTGCTGATGGTTTGTAAACACAAAGTGCATGGCAATCAGTGTAATACTACTGGACAAAGACAATGAGGTAGCTGCTGGCAAGACAGTGCTCTTGCGTAAGTACTGTTGCTTTTGTCGGTGTTGCAACTGCCTGGTTGTGGGATGCAGATAGAGGGCGGACGGGCCAGGGCTGCAGAAGACAGAAGGGCACCCTGATCACATACCAGGTGACATGTCACTGCATCCATATGCATAGCAAGTTTAGTTGCAGTGTGACCATGAAAGCCAAAGTGCTGTTTCTAGTGTGTGCAGACTTGTGCTGTCTTGCACCTGAGCAACGCAGCATATGCAGCACAGCGCTGCTAGCAAAGAAGCTGCAGTGCATGTGCCAGTCAGGTCTGAAATCGTGACATGTGGCACGCATGTGGTGTGTATGACTCTGCCATATATACTCATCACTGTCTTGCTTTCAGGTGCCATACTCAGAGCATAGCAGCTTTCCTGAACTGAAAGACTTTGTGAGCTGGCTGCGGCCAAGGCGCATCATACCAAGTGTGGGAAATGACAACTCCGGACCCAAAGCTGCTCACATGGTATCACAACTCAGAGCGCCGGGAAGCTGGAGTTGATGAGAAGTGAATGGCAAAGTTTTGAGTCTGCCATACGGCAGACAATGCCATCTAGATGCAAATATGATGCGCATGCATCATGCAATTGCAACAGTACATGCATGCTACGTAGACTGTAATCTTTGTTCCTGCAGCAGCTGGGGTCAAGCCCAATCAGCAGAGTCCTATGCCATGATAGCCTGTGTATACAAGTTCCATCTATGCATAGAAATTGTCTCAGCTTTGTGGATTTTATCCGGATGACGCATTTCAAGCAACTCTGATGCTCCTTCGCGTCCACTCGCACGAGCAATCACCAGAGCAATTACTGAAAAATGGCACAAGCATGACGCATTTCGATCTTATTCATGTGAAACGGCGCACGTGGCACAATGAGGCAACTTTTGCTTAAGACTCACTGAGTCTGCCTTGGTTGCTGCTTCCTTTGCTGCTGCTTGTGCTGATTGCAGTGGCACAGCCAACGCAGGCCTTCGGCAACTTTGTCCCTGCGCTCGATCTTGCAAGTTGCTGCCGATCTGCGTCAGTAGCCGTTACGCTTGCTGTTTGAAAGGGTTTTGATGTTGAACATCAAGGGAAAGCAACATCTTTGGGCGCGATGTGACAAGCATGGCTGGCTATGGAAACGCACAGGTCGGCAAGGCCTTTGGACAAGACACTGGGTGGTTGTCAAGGGATCTTTGTTGGTGATCTTCCCAGATGACAAGGTGCTTAGCCCTCTTCCTGTTGTTTTCGCGCCTCCTGCTGCTTCGAGAAACAATTTTCTAGCTTCTTACTATGATGCGGACCTACACAGGAGAGTGAGCCTTCAGAGGCTTTCAGACTGCACTCAGACACTGCTTTGAGCGAAGACAACCTGAGTGACAGCGAGACTAGGAACAAACGACACAGCAAGGGTTTGACAATGAAGCTACCCCGGTCAGACTTGGACGGCGAAGCCGAGGAAACGCAGGCGCTGCTGCAGTTCCACTACGACATGGACGAAGACAGAGGGTCCCGCTTTCAGCGAGTGTGGTTTGCTGCCGAGAACGAGAAGCAGCACCTGTCTTGGCACAGTGAGTTGCTGGAGTTTGCCAAGGGCTGTTTTCTACATGCATTTGGTAACCTTTGTGCGTGCTGCAGAGCATCTCATTAGGGGAACTGTGGCTGCTGGCCGTGCAGCGTCAGATGATGACAGATCTAGTGACAGTGGCAGGAGTGTCAGCAGCTGCTCACTAGGTAAGCAGCGCTACATGACCTGTACAGCATAAAGGGCTTTGTGCAGGCACTATAGCTGGACCTTGACCCTTCAAGCTTGTGCATCAACTTGTAAAATCAAAGGCAAATTTGCCACATAGCCTGTAGCCTAGTATGGTCTGAGGCTTTCAAACAGTGGCCTGCTGTGTTGCTTATCAATACAACACAACGCTGCTGCTGCTCAGGTCCCAGTCCCATTGTTGCTTACCGGTTGTGTGGGCCAGGGCGTGAGAGTGGTGAGGCTCTGCTCAAGAGGTTCAAGGAGATCAGACGTACACTTGAGCAGGGTAAGGGGTTTAGGGTTTTGCAGCAGCAGCACTTGGACCGTCGAACTCTGCCATAGACATCAATGCTTTCCTCACTGCTTTGCTCTGCAGGTCTGTACAACTTAGGGCGATTGAGGGATGAGGGCAAGGCAGCACAGCATCAGCTTTGGGATCTTCATACCTTGCTGATGGACTTGTGCAAGCAGATACGGGATCACTCAGTCTTGAAGGACAAGCTGTCCCCAGAAGAGTGGGGTGAGCTTCTTTTATGTCTGCTTGCACAGACCATGCCTCTGATGTTGTGACACTGACTCATCTGTTCTAATACATGCCTCAAGCACAAGCAATTTCCCAACTCACCTGCATGGATCTTTGCCTTGTTCTCTTTGCAGGCCTTGTTCTCTTTGCAGGATGCAGTGCAAACAGGCTCACCAGTCCAGCTTTGGTACAAATACTGCTGGTTTGTGGGATTGCTTAGGCCTCCTGCTTCTGAAATGTGCCTTCTGTTTGCAGAGGAAGACAAAATGGTTTTGGACGCATGCGACAAATGGCTGCAGCAGGCTGAGGCTCTGGTGATTGAGGCTGATGCCAAGATTGAGGGCATCATGCATCAGGACACTGGTAATCTGCTGGCTGAGGAGTGGGTCACCTTTGTCCACAAGTACAGCATGCAGATCAAGGACATTGAGCAGGTAGGGCTTCTTTCAACACCAAAGTACATGTGTCAATGTTTGAGACTGGCAGGTACCGTCATATGTGAGTGTTGCTGCCTGGCATAGTACAGCACTTTTGTATGTCATCAGTGTGGGTTGGAGGAACAGTGCTGCCTTACAGGTTTCCTGCTGCATCCTGACACTTTTTTTTTTTTGCAAGCTGGTTGTGTATTGCGAGGCATGCGCATATGTATAGATGCCACTTTCACGCTATCCTGCTGCTATGCATGCTATGAGGTGTATCAGACATCACGGATACTTTCTTGATTCACTGAACTGTTTTTTTTTCCTGTTGGGTTTCAGTTGCCCCGCAGGACATCACACATATCAAATCAAATTGAATTGAATCAAAAATGGCTGCCTTTCAGGCACTCTGGGTGGGGCAATTGATGGACAAAAGGAGTCGTGAGTGCACAGCAAGTGGCGCAGAATGTGGTCCACTCAGCAAGATCCGATGTAGAGCAGCGCCACGCTCCTGCATGCCGTACAACACATACTGGGCCAGGAAGATTGCAATCTAAAAGTTTGTCACATGCTCCCTGTAGCTGAGCTGTTGGCTCCGCTGGTACTGTATATGTATTTTCAGAAGGCATTGCAAGTAGCAAGCAGTCAAAAACAAGGAGCATCAGCCTTTTGGGCATTTGGGCTCCAATAAGTGGCGGCTTTGTGAGAGTCTGATTCACCAGGCGTTGAAGCCGCCTCCATATCACACTTGTGTACAGTAATCAATGATGGTGCGTACCATCAATAGTCAGTACATTGAGGTGGTTATGAAGGCCACTATTTGTGTTGCAAGGGACTGCATTTGTAGATGATGCCTCAAATGAACTCATGCTCAAGATGGTGTTAGCTTAGAGTGTTTCACTGGACTTCTCGGGAGACATCTGGGAGAGAAGTGCTTCTTTGAATTGGAGCCTTCGCCAGCTGCATCTCGTTTTCTGATGATGGGTGCACACGCACCTGTTTTCCTGCAATCTGCAAGCATTTTGCCGTGTGCTATGCAGATCGATCTTGCTAAAATCTTTGCTCTGTGTAGCCCTGCTTTTCAAATGTTATAGTGATCGCTTTTGTTAGGTTGTTTATTGGCAATCCTGTTCTTTCTTTTGTGAGCCTCTTGGGCAAGACATGATTTGCCAGGCCTAGGCAATTTGTTGGATTTCGATACATACATGTTTGTTTGAGTCAGTACTTTGTGGGCATTGTATATCTGCTCAGCATACTCTGCTTTCTGACTTCAGACCTCTTTATGTTAATCAAGCATGCATCCTTCCACACAGTTCTGCATCACCTGCTCGAATGCTCTGTACGTCATGGGGCCAACGGCCTGTGAGCCACCAAACGACTTCACACCTCTGATATACAGAGCCTGTGCATATGTGTGTGTGAAGCCCAATTACAGAGTCTGGAGACATGCAGAACCGTCAGTGGTGTTGTGAGTCAAGCACTAGCGGATGTCCATTGCTTACAACTCATCCAAACTCAGATTCCGCACCGCGACCCCAGCTCAGTGGCAGGCAGAGTCAAGCACAAAGCACACTCTGGTTCATGTTATGGTAGTTTGAGGTTGGCCATCTGCCTCAGCTTATCTAGACATTGTCAATGAAAGTGCTTTCAGTGATCAGAAACAAGGAGGAGCCGTTTTGCACATAAGTTAACACTGCCAAAAATTGGTCGATTATTGTTCTGCTTCTGAAGGCATGTGAGAGAGCATGTGGACAGAACTTATTAGCTGACCATGATGGGATAAAGACACAGCTGTACACCAACAGAAACACTGTGTGACAAAGGCGGCGAGACAAAGCCTATGTGTGGATCTACATCTCACCACTGCTTCTGACATAAATTCAGACTTACGCCAAATTTAAATCTTAGGGTCCCCACAAAAGATATGGATGGCTTGTTGCATGCTTTGACCATGCATATAGTCGCCATCGCTTCCCTGACTTATGCAATGCAGCACGTAGGCTCAAGACGCTACGCAACACTGAAAAGGATCCCTGCAGAGCTGCTGGTCACTTGTTCCTCTGCCATTTTGCATACTGCTCAAGGGACTGCTTTGTCAACGCTGGTTGCATTCCTGACCTGGCAACTGCAAAATGGCGCGCGCACACCTGTGTTGCACCCTGCACATGACAACAGATGGCGTCACCCTGCAGCTTGCCTCAGCCAACCAAGACTGCACACAGTCATCATATGCTGCCCAGCTTCAGTTTACTCAACACTGTCAGCTGCAGTCAGGACACCAAGCGCTTGCAGCATGCTACAATGCCAGATGCTGCTGTACAATTGCAAAACACACACTGAACTGTAAGAACGCTATGGATAGCATTGACAAGAACAGCCTGGACATGCCAAGAACACAAGGTGTACCACCTGTAGATCCTCTCTCAAGGCAGTGATGGCAGCTTCTCTGCACAACCCAGCCAGCTCTGCTCCAGTGAACATGTTGCACGCTGCTGCCATGGCCTGCATGCATTTCAGCACTCCTTTAGAGCCTCATCCAAGACGACCGAATCTGGTAATGCCCAGATTTAGCATCAGGACGAGCGCCAGCATGCAACTCAGCACTCCTTTGATGCGTTATCCAAGACATCACAACTTGGTCATGCCCAGCCTTAGCATCAGGACGAGTGCCAGCAACAGCATGCTGCAGCATGACTTGACCTACTACGCAGGATGGTAGTAGATTTCGTGCATTGCTCCTGTGAGCCACATGCCAATGATGCATGCTGATGTGTCGCAATGTCTGGTGTTGCACACAGTAGCAACAGATGAACCAACAGAGTGAATGCAGTGAACCCTTGATTGCAGTGAACAGTGCATTTCTCCTGGCAAATTGCGCATGGACAGCTGCAAGACAAGTCATGTACTGCAGAGGACTAATGAACAAACAGCCACCTCAGCATGGGGCTGTGCAGGCTGATGATTCAGCTTTCCACAGTACCTGCAGGTCCACATCTTCAGCCAAAGGCATGTCTTGAGTGTGTATCTGTAATGTCTGAAGCCTTCCCGCCACATCTGGTGGTGGCACATACAAGATAAGGTCCAAGCGCCCTGGCCTGAGCAGGGCTGCATCAAGAGCCCCAGGCCGGTTAGTCGCCGCCAGGATCTGGACACCTGAAGGATGGTGCACTCTCAAATAGCTTGCCTGCAGGATTTGTACTGCGCAGCATGGTATGTGTTGTCCAGACAGATGTGCACATGTACACGCATGACATGCTACTTTGACTCGCGCTGCTGACCCCCACTGTCACTGACAGCCTTGTGTCCTCTCGTAAAGATAATTAAAGTCGGGATGTAAATGAATATCTGACAATGATCATCCTGACCAGTTGACCGCATTTCGGCAGCGCCAAGACACAAGATCGAGTGCGTATGTTGAAAGGGGTAATACATATTTAATCTTGCGCCCTTGCGCTGTCACCTGCTGTTAGCTAATAGGTCTACACACCCAGGTGCTTGCTCCTATCTTGGAATGTCCTGTAGCCAGTCTGGTAGTTCCACTACTTTGGGTGCTTGCAGTTCGTTCTCGCAGGAAGAACAGGCCATTGATGCAACCCAAAGCATCTGATGTGTGTGCAAATGGCAGAAGTCCCTGATCTGAAGAGTGCGCTGCCATGACCCAACACGCAGTCATGATGTACACAGCACTAATGCGCTCTTGAGCTACTCATTTTGATTTCCAGCCAGCATTGCATGTAGTCTTGACGAACTTGCTAGAAACACAGCTGGGAGAGCAACACAAGAGCTGATAGCCCCTTCACGGGGAAGGGCCTTAGCATAAGCAGGAATGTAAATTATGCTGGCAACCATTGGCATGCCATGTACAATGGGCCAATCACGACTAGACCAAGAATTACACTACAGTATATATTAAATTAACTAAATTAAATGAAACGAATGAAACCAAATACAGCTGGGAGACTAAAGCAGTACCTGTTGCGAGTTCCATGCCATCCATCTCTGTGAGGAGAGCAGACAGAAGCCTGACCCCAGCATGCCCACTGGACCCCCCACCTCCCCCCTCACCCTCATCCCTCTTACCTGAAAACGACAGGCTACCATGAAAGAGGCCAACATGCAGCTGGCAGACGCCGAAGTCAAAGACCACTGGGCTGCCATTTTGCTGCATTCAACCGTAGGCACTTTGGAGCTTTGCAAATTTGAGTTTGAACATGATATCTGGAATGCTGTTGCAGTCAGATCAACAAAACCCCATTTGTTGGAAGCAGTCCGAGTAGCTGCAATTGCTTCAAGTGAGTGCACAAAGGTGATCAAGGCTTACACTGCCAGCATGGTGAAGAAGATGGGTACCTTGAAGCAGTTCTGGCAATTGCAAGGGAACAGGCTGTGATGCAGCAGCAGGCCTCTTTGCAATGCACCAGCCAGCCTTCTTTCCCTGGCAGCCTCAGATTTTCTTTGCTAGGTTCTGTCCCACCGCTCAGCCCCATTCAGGGGAACTAGATAGGCTGAGCTGTGTGACTGTACCTAGCAAATAATGCCTGAGGCTGCCGGAGAAAGAAGGCTGGCTGGTGCCCTTTGGTCCAATGCTGGTCATTGCATGTATCAGCTAGGCCACACTATTTGCAATTTGGCTGGTGTCAGGGCAGGCATTGCAAAGAGGCCTGCTGCTGCACCAAAGCCTGTTCCCTTGCAGTTGCCTGGACTGCTTAATTGATTGAGTTTCACCTGTGCCAGCCTTTGCTCTGGCACTAGCCAGGTAGGTATCAGGTATGCCTCACCCCGATTCAGAAGGACTGCTTCAAGGTAGACAACTTCTCCACCATGCTGGCAGTGTAAGCCTTGATCATAATCTTGCGAGAGGTACCATGTAGGTAAAGAAGAAGAAGAAGGATTTTACAGTCACATGCACGGATGACATAATGCAGTAGACTGACATATCACGTCTTCACATCACATAATCACATCACATCACATAATGTAGACTGACCTGCCAGGGAGTCCACCTCGTCAAGGAAGATGATGGAGGGGGCAGCTTGGCGGGCCATCTTGAAAGTGCCCCTGAGTAGGGCCTCGCCCTCCCCCACATACATGCTGTACAGCTGGGCCCCTGACAGGGGAAACAAGGAAGCCTTGCTAGCAGTGGCGGCTGCTCTTGCTAATGTGGTTTTGCTGCAACCTGCAGCAAATATGGCCTGGCTGTCAGAAACCTTGGATCTGCATGTTCTGATTGCGGCAAAGCGCTGAGTGAGTGTAAGGTATGGCAGATTTTGTGGCAGAATGCGATGGGACTGTGCAGAAGAGCTTGCAGCTGTTGCTAGCATGCAGACCTGCAGGACTACACACTACAGTGTTCTAGAAGAACCCTCTCAAACGGAGCTGGGAGAGGGGCTAGCAGGCTAACACAAGACTTTTCGAAAGCAGCAACAGCTGCTTGTGCTTGAGCCTCGACACCACCACCCCAGCGCTGCTGACTGTAGTCAATCTGGTCAGTTTGCTGTGGTCAGTTTGCTGTGGTCAGTTTGCTGTGGTCAGTTTGCTGTGGTCAGGAAGCATGCAACCACACTCTTGTAAGTTTGGTGTGACGAGTTATTCAGACAGCAACAAGCAGGCATAGTGTGAATGCTGTAAAATTAACATCACATGCGGATTCAACTACTACAGGCGGAGGTATTAGCTATACGTGGTGGGAGTGGAGAGGCTAAGGCAGAAGTGCTTGTAGACAGGTGATGTCATGGATGTATATCTAGGCAGTATCTGCAGCCCTTAGGGATTTGCAAAGAGGCAGAGAGGACAATTTGCAGGTGCAATGCCAACCCAACCAGGCTGATCACATGGTCTCAAATGAGGGTCTGAGAGTGCAACAAGCCCTTGAGCATTTGCTGTGCCAGCATTCCTTATGAGCAATCATGCCACATGCTGTGGCTTCATTCGCTCATTCATCAGACATGTGTTGCATACAAAACGTGATGATTTGCAGCTTGCTGTAAGCGCGTTGATTGTGCGGGTTAGTAACAGTGAATGCTGACCTGGAGGGCCGTGGAGCAGGATTCCACGAGGGGCTGTTAGACCCAGCCTCTGAAATGCCCCAGCATGTTGCAAGGGCCACTCCACTGCCTGCTGCAAGCGAGCCTTCACATTTTCTAGCCCTCCTATGCTCTCCCACAGCACTACAAAGTACATCACATATCAGCCACAGCATTCCTACTGGAATGAGAATACTGCAGATTGTCTTCAACCCCCAGACTCTAGGCACAATGCCAAAGATAGCATATGTGAGTTGACTGGCCAATTGATGTATTGGTTGGATACAAACTTTGATGGCATCATCAAAAAGCATGCTACTGGTGCCATTGTTTTCAAAAAAAATCTTTACAGACAAGAAGCAGCTGTCTGTTTCCTCATCACATCACTCTCACTGCCAATCAAGTTGACACAGAAGATGTGACCTGCAAACTGCACACTGCATGGCAACCTCATCACTCTCTCTTTGGCTACTCACCAGGAGAAACAGCAACTTCAGAGCCCCTGGTGATGGAGGGGCCTACCCTCTTCATAGCCCCCTCAAAGTCGGCCTGGCTGACTGGGCGGGCCAGCTCCATATCTATCTCACTCCCCTGAGTCCCCCCTGCATCTTGCCAAGCAGCTTGTCAAGCAAGCGGTTGTGATTGTCACAGATCTGACTGTGACTATTGACAGTGAGATTGCTACCCCAATGAGGCAGCTTGTTGCCAATGCAGAACTTGTTCAGAGGCTACTTTGTGGTCAGAACACTGTTCTTATGCACCAAGAGGGGCATTTGCAATCATCAATTGCACCACCATTGCTGCAATCTTGCACTGTGGATGCCAGCTATGGCATCAACTAGCATGGAGCATAACAAGATAGTGCTGTGCTGTGCTGTGCTGTGCTGTGCTGTGCTGTGCTGTGCTGTGCTGTGCTGTGCTGTGCTGTGCTGTGCTGTGCCGTGCTGCGCCGTGCTGCGCCGTGCTTACACCGTCACAATCCTTGTTATCAGTCCCATGTACCGACAACAATTCCCATGTCCCAACAACGATGCAGCCAAAAGCAGAGTTGGAGAAAAAAGCTATACCTTCTAGTATCGCCGCAGCAGCATCAGACAGAGCAGTCATGGCAGCTTCTCGGCACAGAGCAGCCAGGTCTGCTCCTGAGTAGCCATGACAGGCTGTTGCCAAATCAGGCAAGGCCACATCATCTGCCAGAGGCAAGGACCCGGCATGCAGCTGCAGTATTGCTGCACGTTCCTGCATTCACACATTTCTTCTGTCTTCACGTTCACAACGCACCTGCCAGCCTAGGAATCCTGAACATACACTGACATCAAGCTGTGACCCATACACATGCCCAGCAGCTACCGTCTTGATGGAGTGATCACTAACACATTCACGCAGCAGGCTGACACATTGCCCTGCAGGCGGAACCTACACCACTGTGCTCAAACACCAGTCACATCACAGGATCAGCTAATAAGTAAGCCACATTACCAAGGGTGCCATGCAGCAGTACATAGAACGGTGGAAGCTCTTTTCAATCCTGAAACGTCTGTTTCAATCCAGACACGTCATCCCCACACTGGGAATCTAAACTCCGGAACGCCTGGGGACAGTTCAAACATGTTTCTACATTAGGAAGATGTTGTAGATGTATGAATGACTGACCGTGGGTCCAGGCACTGGTATGGCCACTTCTCTGTCCAATCTGCCAGGCCGCCTCAGGGCTGGGTCCAACACATTGGGCCTATTGGTCGCTGCTACAATGGATAACCTCCCATCAATCCCTACAGGGCAAGGCAGGCATTGCATTGGTGTGCACTGTGTCTTCAAGGGTAACACCACATAGTGTGAATGTGTGGCACAGACTCATGTGGACACTGCAGGACAGCAATCTGCTTTTGCCTACGACACTGGCAGGCGCCAACAAGCAGTCTGGTTTGAGCAGCAACACAACAGGCAATGCTTGCATTACTGTACTTCCAGTGTGATGTCAGGCATACTGTACTTCCAGTGTGATGTCCAGGCATACTTCCTTTTTTTATTGACTCTCAGCTTGGAGACAAGAGAATCATTGTAATTTGATCATGCCTGCGAGATCCTTGACAGCAGATTGCCAAAGATACTGATGCATGGACAGCTAGTAGGCCAAAACTGTTGTGCTACACCTAGGTAAGTTCGGAACAATTTTGCAGCTGATATTCACAGTTGAATTGCTACACACGTAATGCTCTGAACAAGCCTATCTGGACAGAACTGACTTGCATTGTTCGCACCTGATGATGTCTGTTGGCTAGGAACATATTTCCCAGAACACCAGCTACAACAAGATAGCATGAACAGCTGAAGTTGACTTTGCATGGAGCTGCCAGGAACGCCAGCTATGTGCAGAGCAGTCTGCCTGCAACGATATGACTACAAGCTGGACCACCACAAGCTAGAAACTAGGCAGAATAGTTCTAATAGAAGTCTCTTCCTGATCTGGGCAGCCCAGTATAATACTTGGCCTCTCATTAAATTGACGCTGAGAGGCGTAGTCTTCCTTTTGCTTTTCATTTCTTTTCTATTTTCCTGAGACCATGTGGCATTGAAAATCACGAGATACCTTCTTGAGAGGAGGCTCCATCCATGAGAGTGAGCAGCTGAGCCACAACTCGAGCCTCATGTTGATGCTGTGAGTCACGACGTGGACACAAAGCATCGACTTCGTCCAGAAATATGACAGCAGCCCGGCCAGATTTGGCAGTCGCCTCAGCTGCTTCAAAAGCTTCTCGCAGCTTGCGCTCGGACTCTCCTGCACTGTCACATGCATGTGCCTTGACTCAATTAGGGTTGACTCAGTCAGGGTTGACTAAACTAGGGTTGACTCAATTAGGGTTGACTCACATTGAATTGACTCAAACCCAGCCAAGAGGGTTCATCAGCAGAATTCAGCAGAAGAGTTTGAGCTTGCATTGCAGAACTGTGTATTGGACAGTGATAAGTGGCTCAACATGCCACACAGCTTGTGGCTTTATTCAGCAGAGCAGACATTTGGGACTGGCTGACTACATGCCAAGTCCATGTGTTGTATAGCAGTACAGTTACAGGACCAAAATGCACATTCCACTTCAGATGCATACATACATGTAGACAGGACTGTAGACACAAGATATGCATGATGTGCAACATCAGCTGCAACGGCATCCTACAGCAGACCATGTTATGTTGATGCTATTACCTGTGTAGGCACCAAATATACTTGCTGCAGAGATCTCATGCACCTCTGCATCAAATTCTGCTGCCACTGAGCGAGCCACAAGTGTCTTGCCGCAGCCTGGTGGTCCATGCAGCAGCATGCCTTTTGGCCACCTGACACCAATGGCTGCCCCTTCCTCGGCATATAACAGTGGCCACCCTGCAGGGACCAAGACCCCTTGAGGCTGCGGGGCCAAAGTGATCGTGTCAGGACCTGCTGTAAGCTGCTGATGTGAGGCCAGTTACGAGTGAGCTCTTAGTACTCAAGCGTTGCTGATACACATGTGGTATAATGGTGTTATGACCTTGTGGTCAAGACCCAAACATGCAAAGCTCACCTATCAGCTCTCTCAGGGACGCAACGGCTAACTCCAAACCAGCAACAGCGTGGTGTTGTCTTGATTCCAGAGGTCGTTGCATTTGTGCTGCATCAGTGTTGCTAAGGGACAAGCCCCTAAGGCTCTGTGTGACATCCTCGCTCATGCCAGTTGCTGCTGTCCAGCTGGCGACGCAACTCTCCAGATCGGATGCAGGCTTGCACAATGCTTCCAGCTGACGAAACTGCTATGCATTTTTGGTTTGCGGATGGTGAGCTTCCCGGGATGACAAACGGGTTGCAGTGCAGTGTGAGTGTTTGATCGAGCTGTGCCTTGGCTTCTCAAGGCATAGTCACATTCACGTGCGCTAGGAAATCCTTTGTGAAGTGTTTCAACTCCCGCACGTAAGCTCCCGATTCTTGGGACAGTGCAGATCTTGCAGCTTGCTGACTGCAGCTGCATGTGGCGGTGCAGTTCGTCTGAGCTTATATTAGTAATCAGCCCAGAGGCCTGAGCATCACGGCTGATCCTGCTGTGGTCCTACGACAGGCTGGTGTTTCAGTCAGCAGGGGTTTCATTTTTGAACTTGCCTTGCCTTTTACCATGGGGACAGTGGGCTCTATCAGCGAATTTGACGACTGTGCCAGCCCACTAGAGGCATGCCAGTACTGCCCAATACTGCCTTATGGGCGCATTTATAGATTGGTCTTCTCAAATTTCGATATGATACAATGCCGATGGACGATTTGATGATTGCTATGCCTTTCATGTGCAAGTGTTTCTGCGAGAGCCTAGGCTTGAGGTGCCGACATAGCATGTTTGTCTGGAGGTCACTGCAGTGATCAGCTGATTTATAGCTTGACACACATGAATGACACTAGGTTAGGGGTGCTGAGACTCTGCCACGAGCTATCAGATTTGCCATAGCTTGTCATCTTCTTCTTTTGAGTTAACACACATCATATTGTGCTTTGTTAGTGCTCACCTCATAACTCAGGCTTGGGATTTGAGACAGATTTGGTGGTTTCAAAGAGTCAAATGGCGGCACTGCTTTGGCGCGAATTCGAAATAACAGTGGACAAACTCATTGCCTTGCTTTTGGTGCATAGGTGTAGATCTGCTCATGGCTTGTGCGAGCTCGATTTGACATCGACCGCTCCTAGCGCGAAATGCTTCGTTAGGAAATGTATTCCAATACAACCAGCTGGATCACACTCTTCACTAGTAGTTCCTTCGCAGCCACACAGTGAGCGCCAAGACGGCGCCAGAGCTCATGGCTCGCCCTAAACTTCGACTTGATCTCAGCACGGCAGAGGACAAAGAGAACCAGAGCGTTGTGAAGGATTTGAAGAGAAGGTCGAGCACAGATGTGGTTGGCGTCCGAGAGCTGCAGGCGTTCCAAACTCAGGTATTTTGGCTCGTCTATATCAGAGAATGCAACATCAGCTCTGCGCCAAATGGGAACGTAGCTTAACTCGGCAGCGTCATGGCGTCCTTGGCTGTTTGGCGGGTGCTTTGACTGCTGCCTGCTCTGTGACTCTGATCTTATGTAACATACTGCAGAACGTGTGGTGCTAGCATTGCACCTGGTGATGTGCGTACATGCCTAGATTACATGATGTGTTTATGTGCAGGTTGCCAAGCTTTGGACTACCAAAGAGCAAGATGACACTTCAAGCAGAGGTAGTTTGAGTAGCTTAGTGGACCTTTCCAACAAACCTCCATCTGCTGTCCCCGGATCCAGTTTGGACACAGCCATTGGTGTTGGCACACCAGACCTTACTGTTCCAGTGTCTGACTTCCAGCTGTCATCATCGTCTTCTGCCAGCACATCTCCAGCATCTGCTTTACTTGGACAAAGCTCAGCAGAATATCAGATAAGCAGTGCAGGGTTTAAGCCAACCAGCAATGATCCAAAGACACAGATCTGCTTTGACTTCACCAAAGGCGTGTGCACCAGAGGCAGCAGTTGCAAGTTCTCCCATGATGTGGCTTTGATTGTTAGTGTCAACAGCCAGGAGCGAGGGATTTGCTTTGATTTCTTGCGTGGCCAGTGCCATCGCGGCCTCTTGTGTAGATTCAGCCACGACCTCTCCAGCCTGGCTGCTCAGCAGTGTCAGGTATGCTGATGCTGCACAAGTTTGCCAGAGCGTTAATGTGCTTGCATACAAGCACAGCTTGTGCTATCTCCATTTGTATTTGGCTCTGAGACTTGTCTGTGTGATGCAGCGTGGAAGCAGACGCAATGCGCCAATCTGCTATGACTTTGTCAAGGGCGTCTGTGCCAGAGGACCTGATTGCCGATACTCCCACGACATCAACTCCATCATCAATGACACTCGCCACAGCAGCCAGAACACTCATGCTGGACAACTGTGCCATGATTACAGCAAGTAAGCCATCGCTTGATATAGTTAGA
>JAABUK010002501.1_pt1 | contig 32826 bp, 54 predicted proteins | sample 5559141 | NCBI WGS metagenome assembly JAABUK01 (sample SAMN10711869, study PRJNA513367) | rock metagenome | isolation source: Antarctica rocks | place: Antarctica: Victoria Land, Pudding Butte nord | collected 2016-01-03 | reverse complement strand
ATGGGGAAGGATGGGTGATGGCGGAGACCATGCGAGATTGAAGTCTTCAGTATCGCATGAGTCGCTTCCGGCCGATGACAAATGATAGCAGTTCGCGTGCACCGCGGTCATGTCCTAGGATCTGTGACTCATCGAGATCGGCTCTCTCGCAACCGATCAGCCGTCTTGAGCCGAACAGTCTAGTCATTTACATGTAAGCTCGTCTGCTTCCAGGGGACATCTACCGTATGACCCGGTGCAACCACTCCACTACCTCCTCACAAAGCTTCGTCCTCGGTCCATCCTCCTCAACAGCATGCGAAGCCCTCTTCAACACCTTCGCTTCCAGCTTCCCGCCCGCAGCTTCCTCCCACCGCTTCAGGGTCGCTGTGATATCCGGAAGTTTGCAGAATTCATCATTCTCGCTGTATAGCGCTAAAGCTGGTGCGCTGAGGTTCCCGAATGACTGAGAGAGGGGGTGGGCGACTTTGGGGTTCGCCTCGGAGAGAAGCGGGATGTCGGAGGAGAAGTAGTCGTCGTCGCCTCTTCGAATCGATCAGTGCAGTTCTGAAAGCGTAATATACTCAACCGCCAAAGCACGGAAGAGGCAGAGAGCGACCTCTGAGCCAGTATGAATAGCATCCAAGGAGAAGGGGGGGAGAGGGGGAAGAGAACTGAGGGAAGCGGGGGAAGATAGAAGAAGCCAATTGGGAGGGGTAGAGATGGGAATGGAGGTGGGGAAGAGCAAGCAATGCAGGCCGAAGCGGGGATCCCGCTGGACATAGGGGAAACGGGGTAGGTTGACTCACCCCTCAGCGAGCAGACTCCACAACCGATACGCATTTATCCCCACATCCGCCTTCTCACAGAATTCTTCCCCTAAAATCTCCGCCCCCCGGCCAGATTCCACCAGCTCAGTGGCGAACGGTACTTGGCCCGACCAGAGCACGCCATCCTCCGTCGTGGAATGGAGGAAATATTCGCGGTCCGATGCGGGCGCTTGCATGATTCCGCCGTCAACCTCGGGGAGACTGTCTGGACTGAGGGCAGACGTGGAGGTGGAAAATTTGGAGGTGGATAAGGAGGAGGGAGAGCGGGAGAGGTAGTGGATCACGTCTTGTGAGCCGGTGGAGTGGCCCATCAAGACGATTCTCTTCAGCCCTACTTCATCCTCAGCATATTCGGCGGAAAGGTGATGAAGATACGACGGACCTTGCTCGCGGAGATATTTGACGAGACAGCCCATCTCCATCCTGTCCCTATCCAGACTACCGGTACCGAACCCGTCGTACGCGCCCGTCCAATGCATCTGTACCCTATACGTTGACGCCTATCAGCCGGACTCGATAGAAATCTGGAAGCGATAAAGACTTGCAATCTCCATCCCGCTTTTTCCAGAGCAGCAGACAGGTCAACGAGGTATGGAGGTGTCATGAGCCCATTGAAGAGTCCACCTATGAAGATGACGGCTTTGGAGGAGGATTGGTCGCCCGATGTGAAGTAAGGGTACTTCCTCGACCCGGTCGGGTAGAGGGAGATTGCACCTTGCAGTGACATTGCTGTGAGACGATGAAGTGAGTGGTGAGATATCGACATCAGGGGGAAAAACCCTCGGTCTTCCGGACACCATTCCGGGGTCAACAGGCAGTATCCCTCATTGCGTCGCACTTCTCTAGAGCTCAACGTGTTCGATGATATTCGCCCCACAAACCAAATCCGGGACAATACAGCAAGCCCCTCCTGATCTTCCCGTTGCCATCATCCCCAATCTCCTCTCTCTTCTGCATCTCATATTGTTTCATATCGGACGCCGAGTCCCGAGAACAACATGTTTATTCCGCGCAACGGACCGATATTGGAGTGAAGTCGAGGGCAAAAGCTATGCTTCTGGCTAAAGTGGATAAACGCCAGATATGATCGACTGACAATCCACTTCAAGCTGGGTTATAGAGGCCCAGACGGCGCGAGCGGAGTTGAGGAGAAAAGTTGATTCGCTAGGTATATCGATCTGGGCTGAGGAGGTGACAGGCGTGAAATCATTGGATAGCATATATGGGGACGGCATGATCGATCGACGGTAAGAGTGGAAGTCGGAGATCGTACGTGATAAGCGGGTTGGAAGAGATGGGGGCGGATGGAGGCTTACATGGACATGATCAAGGTGACTGACTCCTTGCAAAAGCGGCTGTGGGCTGTGACCGCGTTTCGTCAATTGGTCCCGTGATTTTATAGGACGGGGTGTAGAAAACCGTGCCTGAGCCGAAGCCAACTTTTTTTTATCCCCGATCTCGGAGATTTATATTCCGACAAGCCTCGTCAACCATATCCTGTTCCACCTTCTGTATCCGTCCATATCAGTCAAACGCCATTACAAGCTTTCAAGTCGGGCCATCAATGAAGCCAGCGAGCATGTGCTGTATCTCACCTCGTCTGCTTCGAGGTCATCCTTCCTTTCGACATCTCGATTACTCGACATCGACATCATTCTCTTACTCGACCCTACCGTCATCATCTAGACATTCGATACCGGCACCATGACGAAAGCTGACACGCTTGCAAGCTTGGAGCCACTAGCCGTCCAGCTATATTCCACTCACAAAGCGTATCATTTCACGCCCTACATCCTTGGGTGAGTCTTGACTTCCGATTCTCACCGCAGCTGATGAGTGGTCCAAGATGTGGTTCGACACGATGATGTACGGTGTCATCCTCAGCCAATTCGTAAAATGGTGCTCTCACTACGGCCGGTCCGAGCGGAAGCCCACCCGATACCTAGTGGTGCGTCTTTCTGCCCACCTAGAACGACGAGAGCTGAAGGGGATGGTTATAGTGGTGGCTGATGACAGCTACTACCGGATACTCCATCTAGTCTGTTCCTACCCACCATCACCACCATGGTACGGGACTGACATAGAGGAACTCAGCATCATGATCCTCATGCGTCACATCTTCGCCGTCAACTTCGGGACCTATTCTGCCATCCTGGACGCCACTTGGCCCTGCATGCTGGTCATCCTCCAAATCACCATCGTCGTACCTGCTCAGGTAGGTTCCGTTTCTGCAATGATCCCGAGCACTGATCTGATCAACCGAGACCAGTCCTTCTACATTCATCGGGCGTATAAGCTTTCGGGCGATTCCAAGCTTCTTCTCGGTTGGCTCCTCTTTCTGCTGTGAGCGTCCTCTCATCGTTGTGTCATGGAATATTGAGTAGCTGACCATCCAAATCGGTAGTGCGGCATATATCGGGCTCGGTATCGCAAAGAGAGTCTCCATCTACGACATCATCGTCTTCGCTCGTCCCGTAAGCGCCTCCTCCGCCCCTTCAAGCGGGGAACCAGCTGACGGAAGATGGGGAATCAGGTCACATCTAAGCTCTTCAAAGCTTGGGTACGTGGTGTCACCCCAGGGCGATCTCGCGCTGATCCTTCGGTGGGGTTCAGCTGGGTACGGGAGCACTCCTGGATGTGTCCCTCAGCACCAGTATCAGCATCGTCCTCTGGGGATCGCAGACCGGCTGGCCAACGACCGATAAGGTCATCAAGAAGCTGATCCTGTGGGTAGCACTCCGCCTTCTCTTTTGGTGACACTGGCTGACAATGGTAGGCTGAGCGCGGAAGCGGGTCTCGCCCCTGTCCTTCTGTAAGTGCTTGGACTCTCGGCAGTGAGGGTGTAGAGCAGAGCAGAGAACTGATCGGAACGGATCAGCCAAATCGCATACATCATGGTCACGACGCCGTCAACGCCTCGTCGCCAGCCGTCAATATCTTCTTGTCTGCTGTAACCAGTACTCCGATCCGAATTCAAGCTGACTTGACCACAGTGGATCTCCAAAGGCATTTGTCATCGCGCTGCTCGTCGTGCTGAATTCCCGCCGGGAATTGAGGAACGATATCGAGGCGTCAGCGCGAGGTGTTTTCGTGAGCGGCGCATAGGACGCAATGGGACTAGCTGATGGAGTGGGATAGCAGACGAGCAAAGCGAGGATGATGCAGGTGCCTACCAAAGCAATCGAGATCGACGGGGCGGTAGACATCACCGAGGTATGTTTTCCCAACCCTTCCATCCAATCGCGTTCCACTGATCCGGCCCTCGCTCAGGCTGCTCTTCCAGGCCTGAACATCTCCCTCCGTCGCGCCTCCGCGTCCTTGCACCACCGACCCTCGCCACTCCCCATCACCTCTTTCCCCACCCACTCTCAAGCATTCCCCAATGCCTACCCCCAAGGACAAAACTCGTTACTCTCGAAACCGAACCCCAACCCGTTCGCGAGACCTCCACGATCCCCATCAAGGGTCAGTCCGGGTGTCGGGGATGAGGGAAACAAGCTTCAAGCGAGGAGCCCAGCCACACCGGGGTACCTCACGCCGATGAGTGCGGAAGTGGCTCAGCTCCAGAACGAGAAGCACACCCTCGACCAGGCGATGGGGAGAGTTGGGGATGAGGAAGGGGAAATGATGGATTCGTCTGCGGAGGAAGAGATCAAGCCTTTCGATGATGTGGATCTGGGAGGGGTGAACGGATGGCGGGCGGAGCGAAGACGTGAATGATCTTGAGGATGGGTTGATGAGATGGACATTGAGCATTGTTGCTGTATATCCGGGATGTCATCGTATACCTACGACACGGATTGGAGAATCTCACTTGAACCGATCGAGAACTGTGATGTTGGATAAGTGTGGCGAGCACAGCATGAGATGGCATGAAGGATAGATAGATATATTAGGGATGTCAAGGCGTCAACATTAACAAGCACAACAGGTCAAAGGGCATTATGGAAATCGGGGAATGGGGAATGAGGGGATGCGTGATTGCAATCATGTGGATGCGAAGGCTACAAGCGCGACATTGGGACATACGGAGAGACGTGAATTAATGATGACGCGACGATGGGAGTGTGAGAATGACATGAATGCAAAAATGCGAAGCTTTCCGAAAGATGACAAGTAGTGGTATGGTTTGATTTGTGGTGATTCCGATCAGATAGGTGTGAACCTGCTGAGGGATTGAAAGATGCGCGAGTTTCGCTTCTTCTTGGGTGTACTGGGGACGCTCGAGCTCGTGCTTGTGGTCGAAGTGAGTTCTTTGAACTCGTCCTCCTCGCCACGATCCGAGAGCGTCGCGGTGGAAGTGTCTCGAGAGATACCTTCTTCTGAGCCACATGACCGGGACTGCTCGGCCATGTCAACGCTGGACGGGGTACCAGCGAGGTCGACAAGACTGATGACGCTATTCCGCTGACTCCTGACAAAAGACAAGCTGCGCCTCAGGCTCCCCCACTTGGATGATGTAAGTGGACGATCGGCCTGTTTAGTCAGCCCATTGCTGAGGGCGTATACTGGAGATGTGTCTCCGAACCCCTCAAAGACTCGAGCGCGGTTGTCCGAAGCGGTCTTGGTAATCGGCAAGGGAGGTACGGCGACTTCATGCGAAGTGACGGGTGACGCAGGCATGGATTTCGCACGATTGGGAGCGCCGGGACGTGAGTTCAAACTGTAAGCCAAAGCGGTCTTCCTCCGGTTGAGCCCTGACGGTTCAGGTCGCCGGAGATTCGAGAACGAGCGACGCAGCGACGGCATGCGGGAGACGGATATCGACGAGTTGACGCGGGTATACTCGGCGGGACCAGTCAGGGTACCGAAATCCGACATGACCGTCTCATCGGCTGACTGGCGTCCTTCCACCTCGGTCGACGACTCATTGCCATTACCTCGAGACCCGATCGAGCCCGCACGACGCCTCTTGGCAGGGAGTGTTCGCCTCTTGCCAGCTGAAGACCGTGTCTGGCGGATAGGTATGACTGAGCCGCGGATCTCGCCTGAGAAGGCGATATCGAAGGTCGCAGGACGAGCATCGAGGAAGCTGCGGCGACGACGAAGCATCGAGGAATCACGGATAGACATGCGTTCACGCAGATCGGACGACGGGCCGTCAGGGAGGAACAAAGCGTGGTTCATCTGCGCTTTACTACGTGCAGTCGAGCAGCTCTCGGAGAACACATCGATGACGCCGCGGTCTACAATCAGCCGTTGGGTCGCTGACGCGCGGCGGAGCAGGATGGTGGATGGTTGACCCGGACGACGATCGGGTGTGAAGCCAAATGAAGAGCGAGTAGGGGATTGAGGAGGCGTTGAGGACGCCTCCTCCGGACTCGCAGCTAACACCGGACCGGTCGAACCGATGTCAAGCTCCTCCGCTGCTCCGACAAGGGTATGGCGGTTGTTTGGCGGATCTTCCGGTATGAAGTCCACCGGGGGACTGGTGGTGGACATACGTCGAGACCGTATCGGGAAGGGAGATACGCTCGCTGGTAGCTCGAACGGCGGGATAATGCTTTCGTTTCGCGCCTCACACAAGGCCGCCGCCCAGACCTCCTTCTCCGTCTCGCAAGAAGCCGCAAGGTCGAAGTTGTGCTCGCGCAAGACAAGCCGGATCGAGTGTGGTAGAAAGCCTACAAATGTCAGCCTATGTATAACTATATCTGAAGGACCCACCCTCGGTGATGTCGATGAGCTCAAACACCTCGAGCGGAAGAAAGTGCTTCGGCACGTACACCTTGCCCTTTGTGACCTTCGCAAGCACCAGATAACCTCGATAGAGGAACGCAGCGAGGTACTTGACCTTGACAGGGGGTACAAGAGGAGCGAGCTCTAGGTGATGGTGAAGCACGTCAAGCGAGCCGATGAGTCGGCAAGTACCAAGGGACCTGAGCAGCGCGGGTGTAACCGCTGGATGAGCGTCCATCCGCTCGATGACGGTCGCACTCTTGATCTCGGCTTCTTTAAGTCGCCTCGCTTCGTCTGCCTCCTCGGCAACACCGCGCATCGCGCCCAGTGCACGTTCGATATCCACCCCAACATCATACTCTCCTGTCGAAACGAATTCGGACCGTTCCTCTGTAGGGCTGAAACTAGGCGTAGCTGCCGAACCGAGAAGCTGACTGAGCAGGAGTGGATACCGACAGACGCGCTGGATGGGCATGATGAGGAAGTCCCGGAAGCGAAGACGAGAGCGATTCGACGGGATCGGCGAGGGGAGCTCGTCGTTGAGCATGTCCTTGAGAGTCAGATCTGGCTGAGACGAGCTGAGGATTTGGCACCGCTTCTCGTATGCGTCGTAATCGGTTCGCATAGCGATATGCCGGACCAGCGTTGCCGCCGCAATCGAGCCAGCACAGAACTCCTTGTACCCCGCGAACCCGGTCACCTAGCAGATGTCAACCCTTGCCAGTCAAACGAGGTCACCCAAACTTACCTCATCGACAAATAGGGCCGCTAGACGACGAGATATCCGTTCAAACTTCCTTGAGATCAATAGCTCCGGCTGAAGCTCGTAGCTGAGTCCCTCCTTTTTGAGAACATCCACCATCTTCGCGGCCAATTGCGTGTGGACGTCTAGAAGCTCCGCCGAGTTTCGCGCGACGAGATCCGCGGAGCGCTCGGAGAGCGAGGGGAGAGCGTAGAGTTGAGGAAGGTACACCTGGACGAGGTTCTTGAGGTCCTCGGCGTAGGCTACCTCCGTCTCCACGAGCTCAAGGAGGATCATTCGCCTTCTTTCCAATCGCATTCGATGCCGGTTCTGGCGGGCTTCCCACTCCAAGCTCCTCTGCAGCCTCACAGCGGACAAAGTACCGTCATGCTCCTCACTCCCCTCCTTGCCGCTCTTGGCGCTTCGCGAGAGCGAGGTCGAGGCAGATGAGAGGGGATGCTCCTTGGAGGACTGCGATGGGGAGTAGGTGTCGGCGGAAGCGGAAGTGTCGGTGCCGGTATGGGATGTCGAGAGGATGGATCGTACGTCCGTGTGTAGGATAGTGGTGTTCTGGGCATCAGAGTCGTATGACGGTTTGAGCTCGAAGATGACCCTGGAGCCGTAATCGAGTGAACTGCGACGGGGAGGAGGTTCGTGAGGGATGACCATGTCATCGGGGATGATTACTTCGATAGGCTGTTCGGAGAGAGACCCCGGCACGTCCGAAAGACCGAGCCTACCGCTCTGAACGTGCGCCTCGAGCGCAGCGGTGAGGCTCGATTTGCGAGGGGAAACAGCTAGGGGACGAACGGTAGCGACTGTCGATACGGATTCGAGGGTGTACTCGGAGTCCGCAGGCTGCTGATACGAAAAAGGTAGGTTGTTGGCGCTCGGACTGATCCGCCGTTCCTCCTGTCTCACCATCGCCGGCCAATGAGGCATCTCGTCCACCAGATACTCCGCCTCTGCAGGCGCAAGACTGATGGAAGCACGTCGTCTCCGGAAAGCCTTGAACGATCGGGTAGGCGTGATGGCTACCGCCAGCGAAGCTCGACGCGACTCGCCACGGGAGTCGGTCGGTTTGGAAGTGTTGGTCGAGAAGGTGCTCGATCTTCGCCGACCAGGCATGGGTCGTTCCAACACTTTGACCGAGTCCGAGCTCTCCCTGATCAACTCACCGGAAAAACCCAGTGGCTCATCCACCAAGCTGTCCCCGCTACCTTCTCGCCGCCGTCTTCTTGGTGTGTTCAAGATGAAGGCAGGCTTAAGTGGAAAAGTGAAGCTCCGCCCCTGTCCCCTCGGATCCTCCCTGCTCGGTCCCTGCTCGGGGTCTGGCGAGAAGATGGAATTTTCGAGCGTACCTGAGGGGATGGCGAGGGGGAATGGTCGAAGTCGCTCGCCAGGTGTGGAAGCGCCAGAGGTAGAATGTTGACCGGGTAATGAAGTGGATGCGGCGGGGAAGTAGGAACCTGCGATGGGGAGGACGGAGGTTGAAGACCGCCGACTACCACCGTCAGACGTCAGGTCCGAAGGTCCAGCCTCGATTGATGGTGATGGAGGTGGTTCTTCTGGCTCATGGAGTGATGGTGTGGGTGCGGGCGAGCCTGGGATGGTGTCGAGAAGGAGCCACGGCAAGGGGTGCGCCAAGGAGGACATGACCCTCCATGTTACGCTGACCGCCTCACTCCTCTCCACTGTACCGCAACTGTGACTGTGTAGCGATTCGATGCCAGGGCGGATCGATTGATTTATAGTAAGGGGGTGAAAGGAGATGGATGTGCCGGGAGTGGGTCGCTTCGGATTGAGGGAACAAAGGAGCGTCGGAGCGGGATTCGTTTGTCAGGTGAATGATGCGATGGATGAATGGAGTGATCGAAGGGTTTTAAAATGAGCGCAGTTCTTACGAGTTTGAAAGGAGGAGAAAGGAAGAGATACGCCAGTCCGGTCGTTCGAAATGACCGGGTTCGGAGTCTGGACGAGGTGATGAAGGGGAAGGTGGCGTGGATTCTACAAAACGTTACAGAGCATCAGAACCCATCGCATCAATCAGTGTCACGGTTACTCACCTCACTTCGAAGATCCGACTGATCCGCCCTTTCCGGTGGAGAGAAGAACGATTGACGGCCGAGGTGAGGTGAAACGTGCGATTCGGTCTTCGGTCTGAGGTAGCGGGTCGATCAAAGGCGGGCGCGGATGTGTCAGCTGAGTCTATCTGCAATCACTCCTCGGTCGTCCGAGTCGAAGCGATGCTCCTTTCGACGTGTGAAAGGGGGAAGATGGGGCAGCTCGAATGTGTGAAGGAAGGACCGGACCGGGGACTCACGAGGTATGTTCGGTGCCTTGGGATCGCCCCCCCCTCCCACGCAGAAACACTCCGACCTTCGATGACGAGTCAACGAGACGGGCTTCTGGAAAGTACAATTCCTCGACCGATCCGCTCCGAAATGCTTCCAATGCCTCCTCCTGCTTTGATGAGAACCCGATCCGTCCGCCCGAAAACCGGAAATGATTTGAATGATGATTTGTTGTGGATCGTTCCTTGATCACCGTCTTTACCCGCGCTCTCCCCTTCTCAATCGGTTATATGTCTCAAAACCCAAAACAAGAAGGATCCAAGTATAGAGAGTCGAACCAGAAGAACCGGATTGGACGAGAAGTCGGAATCAGCAAAAACAGATAGAATGACATACGCCACCTGGACTTTCAAAGTGGCCTCACCCAAATCCAATACACGGAAACCTCTGAAAAAGCAACGCTAGTCCTCGTGCCCCGTCTCTCGGAGAATTAAAGCTACCGTCGAGAAACTTTCGACCTGAAATCTACTTGCATCCGCACCGCTTCCGAACACCCACGACTTCCCTTGGTTTAACGGTCGCAAGCCTCTTCCGCCACGTCGTTTCAAACATGGGCCAGGTCTCATTTCCGTCATGCCGGCAGTGACCCTTCCATCTTTGCCGGTCCGCTCGAAGTATAGCGAAAAGGACAGGGTAATAGTGATCATTTTTGCGTGTAGCGGAGTACATAGCCGGAACCTTCCCTGGTCAAACCTGAGTACACCCTTTACCGACCAGTATCCTGGAAGAGGTCAGGTGATGTTTTGCGCAGTCGAAACTTTCCTATCTAAAACATTTCTCCGCATGACGAAGCCGACAGACGATTGGCGGCTGTTCACGCATTCTTCCGCGGGCGGTGCAATCGTGAATAGACGGTGACTGTGCACAGGGAAACTGTTGAATATAGCTGAGTGGTCATCGATCTGCCACCGTGTGTACCCCAGTCTATTACCGATTATGCAAGCAAGCGCTCTGAGATGTCTCACCTCAGGGTGTTTCGTGCAATGATTCGCACGCCTATCCGGGTCCCATGGATATCCAGGTTTTGATAAGGTCTTCCGTTCGAATCCCAACGGAAACACAATCAAACACCGTGGGTCTATGAACGAAAGTGGAGGTACGCGCGGATACATCTGCGGGAATCATCTGCGAAAATCTCCAGATCGACGGACAATACATCGATGTAGACGAGAGAATGCCTGGAAGACGTGTATGCATGTTTACTCGGAATGCAGCTATGCCGGAGAACTCTTGTGCGCTTGTGGTTCTCGCCAGATCGTCTCCCATAGCTGGAACCCACCACCTATCAAGAAGGCCCAACTCCCCCAGAATGTCGAGAGGCCCGACTCGTATACTTCGCCTGAGACTGGGGAGTAACCGAAGGCGCCGCTGATGGTGAAGCCGAGGGCGCCAACCAGATTCCAGAAGCCGACTGGACAGTTGTCAGCCAGCATTTGTGACGGGTAGTGGTACGACGTACCGTGCCAACCGATCTCGGTGATATTGGGGAGATACCACTTGTGCTGGACTTCAATTATGAGGATCAGACTGGAGATGATGAATCCGGATCCGCCGATCACTGCGCATATCAGCGAAACCTGATGAGGAAACGGTGTGGGACAAGACACACCTTGAGGGGTCCAGAAGAACACATCGACGATAGCTACTGAGCCATCTCCACCGCTGAGCCCAGGAATGACGCCAGGAAGTCCGGTACTACGTCACAATTAGCTCAGACCGTCGACATAAGAGGAGACCAACATCGTTGAGACCCAAAATATCGTCGCCGCGAACAACTGGACCAGGGCCTACACCCGGCATCAGCTATAGAATATATGAGGAAGTGGTCAGGGTGACGCACCGCAATATATCCCATATCATGCCACATTGGCTTCCCCCACCAAATCCAACCCATGGCCCCGACTAGAACCTGCTGTCCCATACCAATCTTCCTCTCCCCCTCCGTCTCGGCCGAGTCATGCGATGGCGTTCTTACTCCACCTGTATGAGCCTTTTCAGACATCGCTTGAAGGGTGGACTCGTCTGATTGCGAGGGTTGGTGCCGGCGATGATGGAGGAGTTCACCCAGAGCCGTGCCGAGAGATATCTCCCGTCCCCTGTCCACCGTCAGCATAGAACACTAAAAGGAGAATCGGAGGTACCGGTCGAGCGCTTCCACGACCATGAGGTAGGACCCGATCTCGAATATGCTACCACCGATAAATGCGAAAGCGGATGCGGTGTTATAATACGTAGTTGTGGCCAATGCCGGTCGCAGAATCGGGAACCACACCAAAAAACCTACGCACCACCGAAATCTCAGCAACCGTAACCCTGCGAAAGTACTCTGAAGCCACGTACCATTCACAACCCATACCATACTCCCAAACGTAAACGCCATAGCCACCCAAAAACTGATATCCGCCCTCAACCCCGGCTTCAATTCACTCTCCAAATGTCTCACCCTCCCGCTCACATCCTGTCCCTCATTACCCGAATCCAAATGCACATGAGCGGATTTCGGGGCGTATCGACCTTTCCGAGCGCGTCGGGATTGCCAGGTCGCGGTTGGGAGGCGGGTGTGGAGGTCATGGAAGTCGATGTGGGTGGGTGTGAAGAATGAATGAGGGGAGCGGTGGGAATTGATGGTCACTGGGGGTATCGAGGGGGATTTGCGTGAGGAAGACATGGTCTTCCATCGACCCGGCAAACAGCTTCCCGTTCGGATATTTGGCTTTTCATCGAGGAATTTCCGAGCCTCACTCTCCAAATACCGCCTAACGCCGCTGGCCATGGGCGAAAGGGGCCCCCGCGGCGGCCAGCGGGTCACGTGACAGCCTGGCTGGCTTGGTACTCGGGACATCTGCTACCGTTATTGGCTATTGCTAGTGCGGGACGGGTTGGGACGTGCCGGAATGCAGACTACGCGGTATGTCGATACCGTCTCCCAAAGTCCTTCTCCTCGGTTCGGTATGCTGGACTCGAAATATCGGTGTGAATCAGGTTTGGAAATTGACGACAACCTACCGATTCCAAAACTGCTTCAACACCCTCCCCTCACCCAAAAACCACCTCGGTAGCTACAATTCCCTCACGACCTGCCTATTTAATTGCGCAACCTCGCCTTACGTTTACTACAACCCCACAGCGGGTGTTGCGCCTTGACTCGACCGGCGGATAGTACGGAGGTGACGTGTGATACCGGGACTTATCATGCGCTGTACCACGCCGCGGACGCTCAGGTCTCGGGGTTGTCGAGGCGCAAACTGAGGGAGAGGTTGGCGCTGGAGGAATCTGACGGAGCAGGGCGTGTCCGAGGGGCAAGGAAGCTTGTCTCGTCTCGGGAGGTGATCCAGATGCGTGAGGTGGGTATCTCCTCTACTTGAATCCACCTTCTCTCCCTCGCTCTACCGGATGACTTGATGCAAAACGTAATGGATAACAGTGTATCGACACCCAGACGGAGCTGGAATTGTGCGGTGGAAGTTTGCGTGTAACACCGGGTGGAGGCTGGTGGATGAGGCTTGCGTCGCCGTCTAGGCGCGGATCGTTGCTTTCAACATCTTTTTTGGGATCTGGATAACGTTTGTGGATTTCGGGTTGATCTCTCATTCGTCAAGTTTGTCATCTCCTAGGCATACCCCTGCGTCGATCACGTTTTCTCGGGGCATCCACTCCGTATTGATTCGAATCGACGTCTCTCCTCGCGGCTTGGGCCGTACATCTTCCCCTCGCCCAACAACGATATAGACTCGTGGTCTTGCGCAGGACATACGAGATAGAGGTGTATTGCTTTCTGCATCATGTCCTACCAAACCGTCTTCAGCAAGAGAATTCGAAATATAGGTGCATCGATTTCCTGCTTCATGCCCTACCAAACCACCCTCCCATCCAGCCCTTCCCTCCAGCTCTTCCCCCGTCGTCCAGCGCAGGTCTCGCCTCCCTCGTCCTCTCCTTCCCAACCACACTCCTCACAGCAGGTACCACCAACCCCACCATCTCCTCCGCAACCTTCGGGGCGGCCCCCGCTACCTTCTTACCAGCGAGCACTAGCAGCTCGTCCAGTGGCATATCGATATAGTTGAATGCCGTATCGAAGAACACGGGTTTAGGCACGCGTTCAGCAAACAACGACCGCTTTGCTGCGAGGTCGAGCGCTTCGATGCATGTGGATAGGTCGTTGACTTTATCCACGGGGAGGGAGATGATTTCTTCTTGTAAGGGAGTGTCGGATTCGAAGAGGGATGTAGTAGCTTGGCGTGAGAGGAGGGATGCGCGGGTGAGGAGCTGGACGGCGGAGGCGAATGAGGGCGTCGGGTGGATACAGTGCAGTCGAGCGAGATGATAGCACCTGATCATAGCAGCTCAGCTTCAATGCTCAGTCCGATCAGAATCTAGGGCGACTCACCTCGTTGCGTGATAGTAAGCTTCCGCCCCCTCAGCAGCGAGCCGAACCCCCTCCTTCTCCTCGACGACAGCCAAACTCCGCAGTTGCCCCATACTCTGTAGTACCGTATCGTGTAGCTTGATGATCCCTCCTAAGCTCTTGACCGCTTCCTCGACTTTCGCTCTTCCACCAGGCACCTTGAAGCTCGTCGCGGCCGCCGGCAAGGACGTAGTGGAGGAGGTCAGAGTATCCACGAGGAGTAAATCCCGACGAATGCGGTGGGAGAGGAGGAGGTAGATGATGTACTGATGTGCGAGGGAGAGGGACTCTGTCGTCTTTGTCGAGCGAAGCGAAGTTGCCGAACCGGATGCCTGTATCGGATCAGCTTGACCAATGCAAAGTCTGCCACGTCACTTACCTGGTGATCCTCGAGCAACCTCCTAGCGACCCCTTCCGCCTCACCCAAACCCCCCAAAACCCTATCCCAGCCCTTCATCCCCCTCCCCCTCGTACCCTCTTCCTTCCCCCTGATCCTCCCCAACGCATCCTGTACCTTCAGCATAATACCGACGATCTCGGCGCTCCTCATCTCCACCTTCTCCCCAGCAAACTCCACATCCTCCAAGTTCCGTCTCCCAGCCTCAATCTCGTCCATCCCCGTATCCCTCCTCAACCCGTCCACTAGCTTACCCACACCAGGTAAAGCCTCCTCCATCATCTCTCCGTCCACGTCGCGTACCACGCCGTCGATATCGTGTGGTTCGGGACGACCAAGCTTGTACGCGCAAAACCGGATGAGGGGGTCAAACTCGTCCATAAATTCGTTGGCTAGCGCTTGATCATACGAATCTCTCGCCGCGTCAGCTAGAGTACTGAGCAGCCGTCGACGCGTAGCAAGGTCCGTGAGCGCTTCAGCCCATTGGGACCGCTCGAAGGCGAGTTCCGCTCGAATGGAAAGATGGTAGATGGTGATCTCGGCGAGCGTCTGGGTATTCATCCGTGATGAGAGGGAGGTGGAGATGGTGTAGAGGGACGAAGAGGATTTGAGCGCGCGTCGGAGCCATGAGATCTGATCTCGTTTGATATCGGGCGGGGAATCGGGCTTGGCGAGGGATTTGAGCGAGTGGGAGTGTGCGAGGGCGCGTTCTGCCGAGAAGAGGAGAAGCTGGAGATACCTGGGTACCCCTCAGCTTGTCTCGGGATACTTGAAGTGAGAACCGTACTTGACATCCTTGATGATCGAGGCGGTGAGGGGTGGGGGTTTCTTGAATACCTTGCCCTTGCCGCAGGTCAGGCCGGACACTTGACGCAGTCGGTGGAGCTTGTTGGCGCAGTGCCGACTGTTCGAGCAGACTTTGAGTAGAGGTAAGAAAGAACGAGGAGGGTGTGCGCACCGGTATCGCTCATAGTCGCCATTTCGGAGTCCGTAGACGGCTCGTTCTTTGCTCAGGAGGCTGAGGACTGCTCGAGTCAGCATCAAGGGATTTCAACCAAGAGAAAGAGCCTCACCTTTGAAGGAGAGGTCTGATGAGTCGGATGCCATGCTGCTGGCCGGCTGGCTGGTCGTCCACAATCGAACATACAGTGATTGAAAATAGGGTTGCTGTTACAACGGAAACAGGTTCCGCGAAAACCTGGTCCCGGACTTGGGCGCCCTGAACGCCGATGGACTTTGTGGCAGAGTCGACGGGTCTTCGTTAATCAAACGTCTCCTTTGTACCGATTCGCGTAGGCTGTTCTTTGACCACAGCGAAATCCTTCAAAGGCTCGTATACGGTGGGCCCGGTGAGCTTGCCTGACCATTCTCGAATACTTCTTCCAGCTCTCGACAATCCAGCGGTCGGTCTCCATCAGGTTCACCTCGACAAAGTGTACAGCTCCATGCTCGCGCGACCGCTCGCTCGGACCTCGCTTGCAACGTATAGACCCGCTCAGAGTTGCTACACCGGGTGGAAGGTATGTCCATCGATCTCCATACTACCACCTTTTGCTGATCGTGACTCAGTCCATCACCATGCCAGTCGCCCTCGCTCCCTCCCGACCCCTGACCACCACCCGACCCCTCAAACAAGCCACGCCGAGCATCACCTCCAAACCACTCTACGCCTCCCAAGCCACCCTCCCGCACCTACCCGTCCCCACTCTATCCTCAACATTCAATAAATATCTCGAGACCATCGCCCCTCTCCAATCCACCGACCAACATTCCAAATCCACCGAGCTGGTCAAGTCCTTCCTCTCATCCGAACTCGCCTCGACCCTCCAAGGTCGAGTGGAGAAGCGGGCGGGGGAGAGGGATAGCTGGTTGAGCGAGTGGTGGAACGAGACTGCGTATATGGGTTATCGGGGACGGATTGTTCCCAATGTGAGCTATTTTTATGTGCACACGAGAGGGTGTGGGAAGGGGGAGAAGCAAGAGGAGAGGGCGGCAGAGTTGGTTAGGGCGACGGTGGAGTTTAAGAAGCTTACCGATAGGTCAGTCTTGCTTTTTGTGGTGACACTGAGCTGATGTGGTCTCAGTGAGGTGCTGGAACCGGAGAAGGTCAAGGGTAGTCCACTTTGCATGGCATCATACAAATACCTGTATGTGTTCGCTCTGGGCAATCTAGTTTTCATCCTGACGGGAACAGTTTCAATGCCGTTCGAGTCCCCACAACGCCCGCGGATATACCGCTGGCCTACCCCACCGACCTCCACCACATCGTCGTAGTCCGGAACGACCGGTACTTCAAGGTCGACACCCAGGGCCGGGGCAAGAAGGAGTTGACGGAGGCGTTCCGACAGGTGAAGCGGATGGCGGATGATAAGCCTGGCCATGGGTTGGGGATCCTCACCGCCGATGACCGAGACGTGTGGACGGAGGTGAGCTTGCATACCCTCCTACGCCAAGGAACGCCTCTTCCAGCGCTGCGAGGTAGATGAGCTCATTTCCTCCAGGCTCGACGACATCTCCTCTCCCTCTCGCAAGCGAATACTACCTCCCTGCAAACCATCGAATCTGCGATCCTCCTAGTGGCCCTCGACGACAATGCTTGCCCGTCCACCGAGTCGGCGAGATCCTGGTCCTACTGGGCTGGCGGTGAGGACCGGTCGCCCGCTGGGAAGGGGAGAAACAGGTGGTTCGACAAGCATGAAATCATTGTGGATGAAGATGGCGAGAGCGGATTCAACGGAGAGCGTGAGCGGATTTCCAATCCCGATTCAAAGCCGTGTTGATTCTGGTAGACTCGATGCTGGATGGGACGCCCACGCTGAGGCTGAACGAGTTCATGATTGGCGGTGTAGACGCGGGCAAGATCCCGCTCGAGCTGGCCGAAGGTGAAAAGGCGACGAGCCCGATGCCTAAACCGGAGGAGATCATGTTTGAGATGGACAAACACATGGAGGAGCTGGTTGAGAAGTCGAAGAAGGGATTTGCGGCGGAGATGGCACTGCAAGACCTCGAGGTGAGCGGACTCCTAGATCTGCTGTACATTTCAGACAAAGAAGCAGAAAGGTACTGATCGCGTCCAGATGCTCCACTTCCAGGGCTACGGCAAGAACCTGATCAAGACGTTCAAAGCCTCACCCGACGCCTGGGTGCAGATGATCAAGCAACTCGCCTTCTACCGTCTCTTCTCCCGTCCAGGAATAACCTACGAGTCGTGCCAAACCCGGAAATTCCTCCTCGGCCGAACCGAAGTCATCCGATCCGCCTCGTCCGAAGCCAAGGCGTTCTGCCTCGCCATGATCGACCCGAAAACCAGTGACTCCGAACGCGAGAAACTGCTCAGAAAGGCGGTCACCCGGCATATCCAGTACTCCACCTGGGCGGCGGACGCTCAGGGTGTGGATCGGCATATGTTTGGCTTGAGACGGCTGGTCAAGGATGGGGAGGAGATGCCGGAGGTATTCAAGGAAGAGGTGTTTGGTCGGAGTAGTCATTGGGAGATGAGCACGAGTCAGTTGTCGAGCAAGTACCTCGATGGATGGGGCTATGGCGAGGGTGAGTGGGGTCTTCTTTCCTGGATGTCAATGGTGAGATTGTGGGATATAGCTGATGGTAGCAGTTGTGGAGGACGGATATGGGTTGTCGTACGAGATCAACGACGACTCGCTGCGGTGGTGCGTGACGACGAAGAATAAAGATGCGGCCAAGTTTGGTAAGGCGCTGTGTGATGCGGCGGAGGAGATGAAAGGGATGATGGAGAGGGCGATGGGAGGTGGGGGGAAGGCGAAGCTCTAGTCAGGAAAGTCACGGAGGGTAGATGATGCATGGAATAGATATCTTGCATGAAGACGGTTATCCCGCAATGGAAAGGCTGTTCGAACGGGAGATGGAAGCCGTCTACAGATCCGTGTAAAGATTTGCGATGGTGATACGATGCATGCTTGAAGCTTTCAACCGTCTCGGACGACGATACAGAGTGATGACGCTATCGTATCTTCCCCAGCAGGTGATTGATCTATCCACCCATCAGCGTCATCTCCCTCAACCTCGAAATCCTTCAAGAAGGAGCCCGAAAGGCAAGAAGAAAGCCCCGACATACCGAGCTAACCCGCCTCCTCTGCCGTCCAACCGGAGCCGTAGCCATACATTTGTGTAAACTCGTAGCCGCCGCCGCACATGCGTCCACGGCTCGAAGGTCCGAGGAGGAGGCGAAACATGAGAGCAGGGCGGTGAGTTCAGGGGTGCAGGTGGTTATGATTTGTTCTGGGAAGATCAGCTCGCGTGGGGAGTCGAGGAGAAGGGGTGCGGGTGGGGAGACAGAGGATTCGGAGGAGGGGAGAGGGGGAGGGCGGAAGGCTGGTGGAGATGCAAAGGTGAGAGGTTGAGGATGGCGATGGCGATGGGTATTGTCGGCACCAAGCACACGTTCAGAAGCTCACCTTTTCGCGGTCGTACCTTGACCCTGAAGCCGGGCATCGTGGAAGACTGCCTCGAGGTGGAGGAGATGATGCAAAAGACCGTTGATCGGGTCGGTTGTAGAGAACTCTGCCTTCATCAAATTACGGGGGAATTTGGTACTAAAAACCGGATACCCTCGCATAGTGGAACGTTTCCGCTTGTTTCCCAAGAGCTCCTAGAAAGTGGTTGAAATAAGAGCTCTGGGTGACTTAGCCTGGCAAGTGTCAAGGTGAAGCAATGTTGAGCGTGAGCACATCAGTGCCATCAATACCATATGACAACCTTGGATCCATATGTCATGCCCTTTTCAAGCTGCCAAGCCTCATCTATAGTTTCCTGTTTCTTGTAAAGAGAAATTGGGTAGCTCTTGCAAACCCCATATCGTTCTTTCACATTGCATTGCACCCAAACAGTATACTTGGTCAATCAGCTGTGTCTTGGAAGGCTACATCAGATCGTGCAGACAGCTCAACCAAGCATTGCAACACGCATTGCAAAAGGCTGATGAAGCACTCAATGTGAGCAGTCAACCAGAGTCTCAACGCCAATGGTTGTTTTGAACTTGTGGTGTCATGGAACCAGGAGGGGTTTTTGCCACTTAACAAAATACAACACGAGTGGAACCAGCAGGGGGCAAACTATGGAACTAATATATTTCTGCGGATCGTGTGTCACGGACCGTCGAGGCTCACTGACGCTTGTCAAGAGGAGATATCTTGAAGTAGATCTAGGTAACTCGAGGTAGCTCGAGGTTACAGAATGACTCGAATCGACCAAAGGACGGTCTAGTATCCGTAGCTCGACCGATCGTTGGTGGGTGTAGCGCGCGATAACAAGAGTTGTCTGCGGAGGCTCAACACGGAGAGGGATAATGGCACGGTATGGATAAGGACTATGGTGGCCTTAATGATACTCGGAGCAGATAAACACTCTGAGCGGGACCCTTGTCATGAACCAACAAGACCAACATACCCATGCATTGTGGTACCACATGCATGGTTTGCCTCTGGAGAAAGACATCAGTCTCGTACCTTTGTTCCTGTGCACCCAACCTTATTTCGTATAATTCTCCTTGAGGCCTTAATCTGATTGGTCAATTCCTGCTGCTTATTCACAGGAATTGAGGCATTATTCTAATTGGTCGAAAAATCCCTCAACCTTTGCCACCCGTTCTATTTACAAACCGCCTGCAAGGTATACAAAGTCCATACAAAATGGAGATAGAGCCCCCAGCTCTGGATCATATGTCAAACGTCAGCTACCTCGAGTCATTCAGGCTTGAATTCGAGATGTCTCCTCTTGATAAGCATTAGTGAGAAGCCCTCACATAGTCGGTGGACTTGGTGAGGTTGACATCATGTAATCTGTTCGCGGGATTCTCTCTGTTCTCTGTCAGTCCTTTTATACATGCCTTCTCCCACTACTTGTCCAATGATATATACAAGATCTGTCTTTCTTCCCTCCTACCATATTGTACAGGTTGTTTCCAGCTTTAATCATCTTTCACATCTCATTTCATGTTTCAGACTCCAACAAGCAACCATGAGCTCTCTTATGACACTACAAAAATTGCCATCTGGGTGATCGCTGAGAAGCTGAAACCTTACTGTCATTACCTTCCCCATCTCTTCCACCTCCTCCATATTCACAGCACCATCACTATACCCTTCTCATTGCTTTATCACATTCATCTATCTTACACTCATTACTGAATTTTCCCCCTTCTCTTGCTTCATACACCACATACGCCATTTCTGTAGATGGAGCATCAGTGGTACACTCATGGACCGTCACCGTCACATTACCGTTACGTCTGCCAAGTTGAGAGAGAGTCCCCAACCATTCTTCGCTTGGATTCCTCCCTCCTCATCTCTGCGTTCTCGTCTCCAACCTCTTCACAATACTGCACGCTCATCCAAGTCTGGTGATACCAAGAAGGAGCAAGTGTACTGGAACGAAGCCCAGTTACTATCATCACTGACGTTCACGATCCCTCCGGGAAAGCGACAGCCTACTCAGTGCTGTAGTCTTCTCAAATATTAAATAACCAACCGCCACTCCCACTCCTGTCTAACCACCTGGAGTCCCAATCTTTGTCCAACTTACCATACTGGGCAGTGTCCAAGGGGATATTGGGATTGGACAGAACGGTTTCGTTACAAAAAATACTTTTCCCACACTTTTCAAGGCAAACTTGTCTTGTGTGGGAAAGAATGATGAAAGACAGAATTTCTGTTTTGTGCATCTTGACCGTATTGCAACTTTTCACGCAGCTCTCTCAATGGACGTCTTCGCGACAAATTGGTAATAACTTGCTTGGATTAAGTGTTACTCTTTTTAGACAAGACTGCAATGGGATAGCTCATAGAATGTGCTGCACAATCACCCGCTCAATGAGGCTCCTAGGACAATCGGGGATACCAGCAGCAGAAAACCCACGCCTGGGATGTAGCGGGATGAGGACAACATCATGACATCACACCAATATGCTAACGGTACACACAAACCCTCCTCGTCTTGCTCTATCGCCATACATGCGTCCCTCCGGCTTGAAGTCAGCACCCCGTCTCAGAGACTCGCCTTCGCCGTCGATCCTCCAACGGTCCCGACCCCCTCGAGGTGATGCATCAAGTCGCTGGTCAAGAAGTCGCTCGGCCAATGACTCTTGATTTGCCCGATCATGTATTCCGAGGCGATCTTGACGTGCGCCGCCTCGATCCCGGGGAGTTTGGAGACTTTGGCAGCTTCTTCGGAGAAGATGGGTTGGAGGTGGGCAGGAGTGATCAGTTTGCCGGTGTCCTAGTGATGTCTCAGCCGAGGGCGAGCTTGGGAGCTCATCAGGTGAGCTCAGGGGAGGGGGAGATAGCAGGGCGTGGGCAACTCACGGTCTTGGATCCGTACTTGCACCACTGCCACAACTGTACGCGGGCGATCTCAGCGGTAGCGGCGTCCTCCTGCGCGTTGGTACTGAGATCAGCCCCCATTCGCCTTAGAGATATGAACCACTCACCATCAAGAAGTTGATCGGCACACAGCCATTACCCGAGATCCACGCAGCGCAGTACGAAAGCGCCCTAAATGCGTCAGACTTGCATTCAAATCCCGCTCCCCGACCCAACTCACGCGGAGATGTTGTCCCTCACACCCTGATCCGTCACCATCCCTGGCACTTTCGGATCCGCAATCTGCTTGTCCGTGACCGTGACGTCCTCCCTCCTTACATAATACTGTCCAATATCAACTTGAAGTGGCGCAAATCGCGGAGTTGTCATACCTGGTTCGGGCCCTTCATATGCTCGTCGAAGATGTCCATCGCTATCTTGACCAGTGCCGGGTGAGCGACCCAGGTCCCATCGTGACCCGCAGCCACCTCGCGCTGCTTGTCCGCGCGGACCTTGGACATGGCGCGCATGTTCGCGTTCTCATCGTTCTTTATGGGAATCTGAGCGGACATTCCCCCCATTGCGGCGACCTTGCGTCTGAGAAGCGTCGGTCGGTAAAAAAGAACGATGAGGGAAGAGACGTACTTGTGGCAAGTCTGGATGAGAAGGCGGACATACGCGTCCATGAACGGCACAGTCATGGTAACGTCCCCACGATCAGGGAAGACAGCGGTCTTTGAGGCTCGTTGCTTTTTGATACTATGTCATGCATCAGTCATCCTCTTTGCGGATGTCAGACAGACTGACTCACAAGCTGAAGATGTAGTCCCATCGCCCGCAATTTAACCCTGCCGAATGCTCCTTCAACTCAAACAGGATCTCCTCCATCTGGAATGCAGCCGGTAGCGTCTCGATGAGTACTGTCGCGCGAATGCATCCTTGCTTGACACCGAGCTTGTTGGTAGCGAGACAGAAAACATCGTTCCAAAGCCGAGCCTCGAGGTGGTGCTCCATCTTTGGGAGGTAGAAGTATGGGCCGGATCCTCGGTTGATGAGCTCGCGGGCGTTGTGGAAGAAGTAGATACCGAAGTCGAAGAGTGATCCGGACATGGGAGTACCGTCAATGATGAGGCGAGGCTCGTCCAGGTGCCAACCACGAGGACTGTACAGAGCTCAGCCCATACGCCAGACGTGCTGCAGTCGGACGGACTCACCGGACAAGGAGGACAGCGGGTTTCTCGCTTAGCTTGTACGACTTTCCGCCAGTCTCAAAATCGATCTCGCGGCTGCAAATCGAATTTAGCGATGTCCACGCTCCGGAATACCAGCAGCTTACCGGTTGGCATCGCGCAGATTAGCCTGTCCGAGCACCATGTTAGACCAAGTAGGCGAGTTGGAGTCTACCGAAGTCCATCAGCGGTGACACTCAAACAAGCCTGACAGGGCGTGGATGCGCTACGCGGCTGAGCTGACTTACCTTCAAAGTCCGCCATGAACGTCTTGGCGCCGGAGTTGAGCGCGTTGATGACCATCTTCCGGTCGGTGGGACCCGTAATCTCGACGCTGCAAGCAGCCACACGTCAGCAATCGGGGTCCCCACCGCGACGCAACGGTGCGAGCTTGGCTGAAGAGGTGGAAGGGAGACGCGTGAGACTCACCGGCGATCCTCGAGTCCAGGACCTGGCGGGGCGCATGACCAAGCTGGAGAAGATCGGATGTCGGCGGTCTCGGGGAGGAAGGTTAGAGCCTTGCCCTATTACAGGGCGTTAGCGTGCTCTACGGGAACACGTCTCTTGAGCGGAGTATTGCATCTCGCGATGGACTCCTAACCGTCCTTTGAACGTCGATGATTTTATTTCACCTTGTCGAGATCCGCCTGAACTTTCTTTCGGTTCTCGAGCAGCTCCTTCCTCCTCTTGTCAAAAGTCCTGTGGAGCATGGCGAGGAATTCAAGAGCTTCGTGGGAGAGGATGGACTCGCCTCCCTTGGGAGGGGAGATGGTGAGGTGTACGCCGTGAGGGAGGGACATGGTGATGGATTGGCTTGCGTTTACCCAAGACTACTGAGTAAGGTGATAGTGATGGGGAAAGCGGCCTCTGGTCTCGCTCTTATGTGTGGAAATGGGAACGGAGCGGTTGAATACGATTGGACGCGGATATCAAGTGTTGGAAATGTCGGAATCAAGGGAGCGGACCTCCGCAATCCGCTAAACAGTGTTAACCGGTGTCACGTGGCAATCCGCGCGTTCATTTCGTCAAACACCACTACTTGGAAGAGGCAAATATATGTTTCCCAGAACATGCGTTATTCAGAGGCAAGCCTAACTGATCAAGCACTGCCAGCTTAAACCAATCCAAGGTACACAAGACAAATATGTATCAATATCACGAGGAAAGCAAGGAGATTTGATTGTGCAAAGTAATGTGTGACTTTAGCTCGATTGCGGCATGTAGACAGGCAAGAAGAGTTTTCCCTTTTCTCGTTTCACAGAGATAGATTTCGCATACGTATGCAGCTTTTGCGCACATTATCTTGTGCGGAGTCTTGACTAAGCAGATGGTCACCTGCATTCCAACAAGACCTCGATTCCAGTCATCCGGAGCTGAGATAGCCAGAGTATACATTCTCATGCCATTCATTGTACTTCTGGAACTTCTATCACTTTTCCACTTGGCACCTAAGGGATTGCAGTGGTATACCCATGGAAGCAAACAGATCATGTATACAGCTCGCAAATGTAGACAGCAGTATACCCAATTTGATCTGGCTACCTAATCTACAGTCGCAGCCCCCTGGCTAGTCCTTGTCACCGTTGGCGTCCTCGTTGCATTTGACAACCCATCTTCGCCATGCCTTTCCCACCACTTCTCCAACTTGCGATCATCAAGGAGTTTATCCCCTCCATACCTGCTTGGTATATACCATGGCTTTGGGTTCTTCATTGCCTCCTTTGTTGCCGTTGTCCTGTCAGTATCATCAATCCGACTCAAGAAGCTATCCCTCTCCTTGTCGGTATCGAATACGACGTAATTGGGAAGGATCGCCCCTGCTTGGAGAGCTTTTGCCTTTGGATGCGGTCCAATCTGGAATTTGGAGAGGGCTTTGGACCACTCATCAAGTTTGGACTCCGAGAATTCTTGTTCAGCCTTGTCGCGCTCGGGCTGTTGGTCCAGAAGGGAAAAGTTGTCTTTGAAGGTCGAGTACCGGATCCCGTAGGTATTGTTTGGCAGCACAAGGGCGGGTAAGGGGTCACGCTTGTATTCATCACCGTCCATGTACCAACCGGTGGCAGCTGTGCTCTCCTTGTATGGTTTCGTGGCGAGATCGAGGCCTTTCATCTGTTCGGTCTCCATCCGAGCGAGACTCTCCATGGTGAAGTTTGAGACCTGGACGGACTCGCAGCCTTGCTGCGTCTTTTTGTTGCACGAGATGGCGGTCCTACACCGATCAGTCCACTGATCCACCGCGCTCTTCTGAAAGTCGGAATAGAGGTCATACGTCGACACGTCCTTCCCTTTCTTGGCCCAAGCCTCCGTCTCTCGTTCGGTCAGTGCCGCCTTCTGTGCGTTACTGAGCAAGAGCTTCTGACCATGTTTCCCCATCCAGAGAAATTGCGATGCCCAATCATTCCCAAACCCCATCTCCTTTGCCTTGGCATATGACCATACATCCTTGTACGTCTCCTGTTGATCCGGATCCACATACCGATCGATCCGTTGATTCAACTTGATATCGAAATCCGATCTAGTCCTCAACCCCATCTCCCTCACCGCCTTCCTCTCCCTCTTCCAGTCATCCCTCGCGTACGGATTATCGCAGGTTTCCGTGCCATACCGACTCAACCACCCGAAATCCTCGATGGTGACAGGCGCGATCGGTACTCTCACCTCATCGGTATAGAAATCCATCATACTCCCATCCCGATCCCTGATCCGCCTCTCCTTCCCACCGGAGGTGATCCCACCCTTCCCACGATCAGACTCCAACTGGGTGATCCGGAAATCGTCTTCGGTCACTAACGTCCCATCTTCGTAATGGACCAAGCTCGAATCGTTCTTGAAGGTATTACCTTTCTTTGTCCCCGGCTTCTCGGTTGAGGTGAGTTCCCGCCAGTGTAGGGGCTTGTAAACTGATTTGTCAGGTCTCAGGAATTTATCATTAGGGGTATAGTGAGTGGGTTTCGTGGTGTCAGTCTTTTTGCTCCGGCTGTAGATACCGTCACGAGACTCGGACGGAAGGGGTTCGGTGTAGATGCCTTCGGGGTCGGATGGACTGGAAACGGTGGAAGCAGTCGGTCCTTGACTGGCCACCGACGGGAGATTCTTGCTGAATTCTTCGATATCCTCATGGTTCTGCGACGGTATCGGGACCGTCTTGATATCTTCAGTGCTAGTAGCAGCAGTGTTCGTGTCAACTGTGTCATCCGTCAGAATCCCGTGATTTCGCGTGGCAGGTGACATACCGGTAGCTCGAGTCTCGGAGCCAAAGGTTTCGGGCTTACCTCTCGAGCGGAGCGTCAACGGCTTCTCCGTCTCCGTCTCGGTCTCCGTCGCCCCACCCGTGCTGGCTAATGTCGCAACGCGTCCCATATTGATGCGGATGATTGGTGTGGAGGTGAAGTGGAAAGAAGAGTCAATGAGCACAGCGAATTATTCTTGCACTTTCTACGAGATCCTCTTTTGACGTCTTGCCCATCCTTTGATGGGCGGTTTCCGGAAAGTCTTCTTCGGCATCATGGCTGTCAGCGGGTCGAAGGAGATCGTGGCAAATCCTTTCACCTCGAAGTGTCAGAGGTCCAGAGCGTCCGGCTTGAGTTGGCATCATCGCATCGAGAGACTTCGACCTCAGTACCCGCCTTGCTGTTTGACCTAGTCTGTCAGCAACCCGTGAGTATAGATACGAGGTAAACCATGATATGTCACGCCCGAGGAAGCATCGCTTGCACAGATATGCCTCGTATGTGCAAATATGCCTAACCATGATTGTCCGTCCGCGCCGGCGTCCGCATCCTTTCCTCTCGATATATGCAAAACAAAAAGTCCATCATCCATCATCCGCGAGAAACACCACCTCCTCCCCCTTGATCTCAAAGTCATTCACGGTTCAGCGGCATCGGACTCTGGCCCAGGCTCGGCGTCAACGGCGCGACCACAACGCCCACCCCTGTCACTTCGCTCAACCTCTTCCGTCCCCTTTGGGCTCTTACCGCATCTTCCCTCATCCGGGCGATCTCTCGCAACTGTTCCGGGGTGTGCGCGAGACTCGCGAAGACGGGCTCCGAGTACTCCCTCTTCTCCTCTCCTATTTTCTCGCCTTCAGAAAGAGGCGACGGTTCGCGAGATGGCGACTGATCATCTCGGAAATAGAGATTGCCCTGCTCGTTATCGATGACCACCTTGATCCCATTCAGATGAGGGGCTAAGGCCGGCGAGTCAAATGTGTGGGTCCCGTTGCGATGGAAAGGGTCAGCGGTAGCGGGAGTGACTAGGATATGACTACGCGGTTGGGGAGACGGACTAGCCGGGTGACTGGATGATGAAGTTGACCCCTCCCCCGAGTTCGAGTTGCCCTGGCTGCTAACGTTTGGGACCGAGATCGTCGCAAGGGGATTACCGTCTGCACCCTCCACGACGAAGCCCAGCCCTTCCAAAGATTCGTTCGCCTCGATGAGGGGCTCGCTGCCTGCGCGGTTCGAGCTCGACTCGCCGCTCTCAGATCCCGACTTCGGCTTGATCTTCTTCTTCAGTACCGAGCTCTCGATACTAAGACGTCGAAGATCCGCCGCGGAAGACTGTCCTTCGCGCAATGAGCTCGGACTGGGCACTCTGATTGCCGGAGATCCAAGCGGCATTGTCCCTGATCCAATGCTCGGATATGCGCCGCTCGGTTGTCGGGACGGCATAAGTTGGCCGGACGAGAGCGCTCCCACGGAATCGTTCCCGTTCAGCTCGCCATTCGACGATCGACGCATAAGTTTACGCGAGTTGGATGGCTGTGCGTAGTGGTACGGGTGAAGTATCGGAGAGGGATACATTCCCGGGCTAGGATATGGGATGTAGGCTAGACCGAGGGATGGCGCCGTCTGCATCCCAAACGGACTGGGTGGTGGGATGGGTGACGTCGAGCTTTGTAGGTGTAGCATCGGAAGGGGGGAAGGCGGTGGCACTGGAGAGCCCGATTCGCGAATGAGGCGTTCGAGCGTGTCGAGGCGGTAGAGTGCGGCGTCATGGACTTGATTCATCTGATTCATTCTTCCTTGCAGCTGCAGCACTATCAGCACAGAAGCGCAGAAAAGGCGAAGGCGCTCACCTCGCGATGGCGCCTGCGACTCTCCGACTCAGTCTTATGACTCGTGCGCCTCATCTGATCGACATCCCGACTAGTCCTCTCCTCGTTAGCCTGAGCTATACGCACACTCTCCCTCGCTTTGCCTTCCTCAGCTTTGGCCCGCCCGATCTCCGCACGTAGTGAATCGATCAATCGATCCCGTTCGTCAAGAAGATCTTCGAGATCCGCATTCGGCGGGCGACTCAGACTCGCCTTGCGCGCATGACGTGATGAAGGCTCAAGCGGGGATCGTCCTGCTGGCGACGCATGGCGGCTCGAGAACTCGGTATGAGATGTGTCCGTAGGCCCGGCTGAGAGGGACCGGGCAAGGAATGGCGAGACTGCCTTGGCTTTTCGCCTCTTCTTCTTCGTGCTGGTGGTGACTGGCACAACGGGGAGATAGCCCTCCTCGGGAATGATCGAGAAGCCGTTGCTTCGGCCGATCTGCTTCGAGTCAGGCTCGTTGCTGAGTGCGGAGTCGGACGCATCGTCGCCATTGACGGAAACGTCTTCCGCTTCCGCTGAGGATAGGCGTGAAGGTCCTGCCGCAGGGGAATCGGGTAAGGGGATCTCCCACGGCCGGGGTGATGCCTGTTGAGAGATAATGATAGGTAGGGGTGGAAGAAGTCTATTGGCGTTGATCTGGCGCTCGACAAGCGGGGATGGTTGTGGATTAGCTGGGGTTGGAGAGGGGGATCGCGGAGTAGGGGGAGTCGCGTCATTTGCGATTGGAGATGATTGGAATATAGTGGGAACCGCCCGCAGAGAAGCTGGCGACGATTCGATCGAGCTCGGTCCTGCCGCACTGGATTCCTCACTCCCTCCCGCAATTCGTATCAACGACCCCTTCCTCCGCTTGCCGTCTTTCCTCTTCTCTCTCCCCCTCTCCTTGTCCTTCTCCCTCTCCTTCAAGACCTTCCCGTCATCCTTCTCCTCAAATTCCATCGACATCAGCTCCTCCTCTCTGATCCGAGAGAGCGCTTCTCGGCGATGTCGGCGAAAGGTGGATATGGGCTCCCTGACGACGAGATAGATGGCTCCGAGGACGAGGACGACGGTACAGATTAGGAGCTGGCCTCGCAGTGATGCGAGGAAGGTAAATGTAGATGAAGGGAGGAGGGGAGTGGAGGATGGGTAGAGGGAGTAGCGCGAGCGAGAGGCGGGGTTTGGTCGAGACATTCCCATAACGTGATCGTTGTGTGGTCGCTGTTGTTCCGTGCGCTCGTAGTCTCTTTGCTAGATCGCACTCTTGGAGAGGGATTTTGTTTCTAAGGATGTACTCGATCAGCACATTGACAACGACGTCATGACGCCAAGAAGGGAGAAAAAGTCGCAGCGAGTGATGAAGAATGTGAAACACGTGAGATGATGATGATGAAAAGATGGTCGCGCCCACATATACACAAATGCACACAGCCGGATGAGCGGGAGAATCATATCACTCACCACTCCTCTGGGTCCCTCCCACTCTTCCACCCACACCTGCCCACGTGATATACCCGAGCGGTGATTGTCCAGCTGATGTAGGCCAAGTGAAGAGTATACTTCAATATAGGTGAAGACGAGTGATGTTGTGAGGGGATGATCGTGGAACCGCAAAGGAGGGCCGCAATTCCGGTGCTATGTACTCGCTCGTCCCAAGCGGCGAAATTGAAGTCGTCCCAGCTTGTCGTCAGGAGTCGACGATCACGAAGCGATCTTTCGTTATGATAGTGATCTCCAGAATGTGAGGGAAACAAAAGAAGGTGTGATTCAAGGTCAATTCTCAAGTAACCGCCCGATCCGTCCTTGTGCAAGACTGGAAAAAGGTAAGGAATATGAGCGAGCGCCCGCTCCGAGCCGGGATATACGCCACCCGGAAGTGGGGAATCCCGAGAAACGGTTGATTCCTTTCCCGATTAGGCGTAGCTTATCCCTTGGACCCTGATTCCGCGCACGTGCTCGACGGGATGATTTCGCTCACTTGAAGCTTCGCAGCAGATCGTGCTCATCCTTGCTGCTGGCCTGGTGTTTTCTTCTACGAATCTCATAGCCGTACCTCAGCATGTCCACTCAACCCCTCTTGCAACGTACAGCAAAGAAGGTCATTGACGCACATATGTACCTGTAGAAAGGGAAGCTGATCGTGCACTCATACTCTCCTCCCACCCTCTTCCCCTTTACGTCCTCGCTATCTGGCACACTCCGGTCGCCGTCAATAGCGAATCGCCCTCCCCATCCGAATCGAGCCGAAAGTCTTCTTCGCCAACGAGCACGTCTTCCGTGCCTTCTCATTGCACTGCTGACGAGAACTGCTTCTCTTCACCTCTTGCGTCATTCCCTTCCTCCCTCCGTCCTCCCCCATGGCTCGATCCCTCTACCTGCGACCCACATTGTACTATCGGCCCATCAAGACGTACCTTCCTCTCATGGCTCCACTTTGCCGTCGTTCTCGGCGGCCTCGCGGTCGGTCTGCTCAATTTCGGTGACAAAGTGAGTCTCTCCCGTTCATACCCGTGTTACACCCAGATCGCTGACATTGTGACAGGTCGGCAAGATCTCCGCAGCGATGTATACGATCATCGGTCCGACTTCCTTTTCTATTTAGGGTCTCGCCGCTGATTTAGGTCGATAGCGATGGCGGTGATGGTCTACGCTTTGACGGTGTACCAGATGCGAGCTCGATCAATACGGCTGAGAACGGGAGCGCCATATGACGATCGATTGGGGCCGGTACGTTTCTTTTGTTCCAGACTGGACAGATAGAGCTGACGAGGGGCTAGACGGTGCTTTGCGTGTGCCTGCTGGGTTTGTCGGCCCTTCCGGTAAAGCGGGGTAGCGCTAACGAAAGGGTAGCGGCGATCATGACCAATTTCATCCTCAAGGCGGTGTATGTGTGAAGGCCGCCGGTGATTGATGGTTGGGAGGGAGTGTAGCCTACATTCACGCAAGATACAGCATATCAGAATGATGGCAGGCATCATGTCCACCGCGTCCAACCATGGAGCTCTCTTTGCAGACCTTCAGGGCCGGAAGGGTAGGCGAGAACTAGGCGTGGGGGCTAAGGATGCCTTCCGTTCGTTACTAGACAAGCTAGACACAAGAACGTCTTCTTTACAACTTGTATATCGCGCAAAGATGTCCTGGCAAGGTGAGCAGCTCGAAGTCCCTACACCATACCGCACATCACTGCGACTCCATCTTGAGCGCTCCAGTCAACCCTTCAACTTGCTTCCTCCGCCTGCACAAGAGCTGACGGAATCCTCTCTTCATCACGCCTGACCCAAACCCACTCTCGCCCTCTCGCCCTCTCGTCGATCGATGTCGTTGCTCCATTCAATCCCTGACCACTGCCTGCCCCACACCCAGCCTACGTCGACGACCAACTCCTCGCGACTCAAAAAGTGACGAAAGCCGCCATCCTCGGTAAGCAAGGTGGGATCTGGGCCGCGTCCAAGGGATACAATGTGGGTCGACCTCTTCCCCACTTACCTCATCCTCTCTCCTCCCTCCTCCCTCCTCACGTCCTATAATCTTAATGCATCATCCCGCATTCCTTCCCCCCGGACCCCACGCTTAGCCTTCAACCCTCACCCTTTACCCTTTACTCGTATTCATTCCTGGCACTAAGCTGATGCCGTGTAGCTCAACCAGAAAGAACAAGATGCGATCGTGAAACATCTCTTCGCAGACCCCGATGCCGCGCGAGGTTTGTCCTACCTCCTGATCACCCGTGATACCGAGGCGGCAGCGCTGATGGGTTTGTGTGGCATAGCGAACGGGATCACCCTGGCGGGGTTCAAGTTTATGTGCATCAAGGCTGAGTCGGACGAGGTGATTGGGCGGAAAGGCGTGAGTTCCTCCTCTCCCTCTTCCTTCTTCTCTTTCCATTCTCCCATCTACCCCCTCCATCTCTTCCCCACTCTGCCACCTCCCAAACTCTCCCAAATCCCCGTTCTCCCAAACTTGCATTCTCCCCATCTCCTGCTGTTTCAGTATCCTGCTCGCTCGGATCGGAGGTTAAGCTGATTGTGTAGGAACGAGGGGTGTTCGTCTGTCCCACCACCCAGGCGATCCTCGTTGCCGAGGTATGTCGCTCCTTGATGATTAGCTTAGGTCGAGAGGCTTATTTGGTGCGGTGACGGTAGTATGACGCGCCGGTGCAGGCTGGGGACGCGAATGTGGTGGTCACAAAGTTGGCGGATTATCTGAAGAGCGTGGGGTATTAGGGGGAGGTCAAGCGGGTGATAACGAGATGAAGTGGGAGGTACAATGCATGGGGGTTGCTCTTGACAATGGTGATGTCAATGATGCATTTCGTGGGCTGTGATCTGTGAGAATGCTCGAGACGCTTGGACTTGCTCGATCAGCGAATGCCGGGACAAGGACGAACTTGCGGTGCCAGCAGACACGATGTGGATGGCATATAAACCATAGAAACTGCCAGTATCGATTCCCCATCTCGCTCGGTACCCGCCTACACCTTCCCTCTCCCCCTCCCCACCATCCTCTTTGCCATCCTATTCAACCCCACCTCCCCCATGTTCGCGCCCGTCCCCACCGCCACCCCACCTCCAGCCTCGCTCAACAACTTCAACGCAATTTTCTCCTTCCTAACCGTCCTCGGACTCCTCCCCTTCCCCTCCCGTTCAATCCCCAAAGCCCTCATCTCCCTAGTCTTCTCCTTCCTCTTCCGTCTCGCATCTTCCCGCTTCGCAGCTTTCGCCTCCATATACCCCGGAGGAAGGGCCGCTAGGAGTCGTGCTTTCTTGGCAGCCTTTTCACCCTTACGTTTGGCTCGAC
>JAABUK010002500.1_pt1 | contig 32842 bp, 34 predicted proteins | sample 5559141 | NCBI WGS metagenome assembly JAABUK01 (sample SAMN10711869, study PRJNA513367) | rock metagenome | isolation source: Antarctica rocks | place: Antarctica: Victoria Land, Pudding Butte nord | collected 2016-01-03 | reverse complement strand
AGACCCAACGTGCCGCAAACGCAGGTCGCCAAACCCGCCAAGATCACCCTCACCCACCAAACCCACCCCACGCGCAAACACTCAGGTCGTTCCAGACATGTGTGACCGCCGTAGCCCGGAGGGAGAGAGCCGGGGTGAGGGGGTCTTGGGGCGCGGTTCTTGCCGAAGCAGGGCCGTGTCCCAGCGGCACCCGCAGTTTCCCGCTCCGCAGCCAAGACCCCCTCACCCCGGCCCTCTCCCGGAGGGAGAGGGGGCAGCGTGACCCGCCCTGGCGCATCCTGGCCGAACCGCGAGGCCAGCCGCACCGTCCGCGCCGCCGGGTTGGACTGGCACGTCCAGGTCATGGGCGCCCCGCCCGAAGAACGCCGCCCCGTGCTGCTGCTGGTCCACGGCACCGGCGCGGCGACGCACTCCTGGCGCGGCTTGCTGCCCTTGCTGGCCCGGCACTTCACCGTCGTCGCGCCGGACCTGCCGGGCCACGGCTTCACCCAGGCGCCGGCTGCGGCAAGGCTGTCCCTGCCGGGGATGGCGGGGTCGCTGCAAGGGCTGCTGACGATGATGAACCTGCGCCCGGCAGTGGCGGTGGGCCACTCGGCGGGCGCTGCGATCCTGGCGCGCATGGCGCTGGACGGGACCTTGCCCCTGAAGGCGCTGGTGAGCCTGAACGGCGCCTTCATTCCGTTGCAGGGCGCGGCGGGGCAGATGTTCTCGCCCCTGGCGCGCTTGCTGGTCGGGCTGCCGGGCCTGCCGCAGGTGTTCGCCTGGCGCGCGCGCGACCCGGCGGTGGTGGCGCGGCTGCTGGCCGCCACAGGCTCCACCCTGGATGCGGAGGGGGTGCGGCTGTATGGCGAGGTCGTGCGCCGCCCGGACCACGCCGCGTCCGCGCTGGGCATGATGGCGCACTGGGACCTGCGCCCGCTGCTGGCCGGCCTGCCGCGGCTGCGGGCGCCGCTGCTGCTGGTGGCCGGCAGCGGCGACCGCACGGTGCCGCCGCAGCAGTCCGCCGAGGTGCGGGACCTAGTGCCCGGCGCCGAACTCGTGACGATGCCCGGCCTGGGCCACCTGGCGCACGAGGAGCGGCCGGCGGAGGTCGCCGCCCTGGTCGAGGATTTCGCCCGCCGGCACGGGGCGCTGCCCTGAGCGCCTGGATCGCCAGCGGCCGGGTGCTGGACCTGATCCTGCTGGGCATGGCGCTGGAAGGCGCGGCGCTGACCCTGCTGTTCCGCCTTGGCGGGCGCGGGGTGCCGCCCGGGGCGCTGTGGCCGAACCTGCTGTCTGGCATTTGCCTGCTGCTGGCAATGCGCGCCGGGCTGGCCGGGGCGTGGTGGGGCTGGGTGTCCCTGCCGCTGTTGGGCGCCCTGGCCCTGCACGTCACGGACCTGCGGCGCGTGTGGCGCCCAAGGCAGGAAGCGCTTGCTGCTTCTCCCTCTCCCTCCGGGAGAGGGCCGGGGTGAGGGAGGCGGCAAGCGCGGCTTTTTCCTGTCAAAGAAGACTCGTGCGCTTGCAGCGGCAGGGACCGGCCCTTGCGGCTGCCCTCACCCCGGCCCTCTCCCGGAGGGAGAGGGAGCAGGAAGAAGGGCTGTTCCTTGGCGTCGGGGCGTGATTACACTTGCGCCCAGAATGTCCATCACGCCTGACGAACTCCTATCCATGTTCGCCTCCCAAGCCGCCGACCCTGCTTTCGCATCGGCGGAGCTGGAGCGGACAACGCTGCCGAGGCTGGGAGCCGCAACCGTCACCGCCCGCGTGATGGTGCCGCAGGGCGTCCATGACCGATCGCTGTCCGGCCGCGGCGGTGCCTTCGGTACGGAGCCGTTGCCGTTCCGGAGCATCTGGTTCCGCCTACCAAACCGAAGCGGGAAAGTTGACCAGCGGCGCCCCACAAGCGTCGGCGCCCACCCAAAGGCAGGGCTGCCCGACGTGCCGCGTTCTCCAAGCGTCCTCGATCAGGTGGTGCCAGATGCAGCCGTCGCCCTGGGATAGCGCCCATTACCTAACCGACCTGGCGGACTGCCGGGCCATGCTGCGCGGCGGGTCGCGCACGTTCTTCGCCGCGGCGCGCGTGCTGCCGCGCCGGGTGCATCGCCCGGCGACGGCGCTGTATGCGTTCTGCCGCGTGGCGGACGACCTGGTGGACGCGGGCGGCGGCGCCCCGGCGCTGGCGCACCTGCGGGCGCGTCTGGACGGCGTCTATGCCGGCCGTCCCGCGCCCATGCCGGCCGACCGTGCGCTGGCCGCTGTCGTGGCCCGGCACGCCATACCGCGCGCGCTGCTGGACGCGCTGCTGGAGGGCTTTGCCTGGGACGCCGCCGGGCGCCGCTACGAGGACCTGCCGGACCTGCAAGCCTATGCCGCCCGGGTGGCCGGGACGGTCGGCGCCATGATGGCGCTGCTGATGGGCGAGCGTTCGCCCGCAGGGGTGGCGCGGGCGTGCGACCTGGGAGTTGCGATGCAGCTCAGCAACATCGCGCGCGATGTCGGGGAGGATGCGCGGGCCGGGCGGCTGTATCTGCCATTGGCCTGGCTGCGGGAGGCCGGCGTGGACCCCGGCGCCTGGCTGCGCCGGCCGGTGTTCACGCCCGCTATCGGCGCCGTGGTGGCGCGGCTGCTGGCGGCGGCGGACGCGCTGTATGCGCGGTCGGATGCGGGAGTCGCCGCGCTGCCGCGGGATTGCCGCCCGGGGATCGGCGCGGCGCGGCTGCTGTATGCGGAGATCGGGGCGGAGGTCGCCCGCAACGGCCATGACAGCGTGACCCGCCGGGCGGTGGTGCCCGGCCGGCGCAAGCTGGCGCTGCTGGCGCGCAGCACGGGGGCGGCGCTGCGGCCCGCCACCGCGGACCTGCAGCCGACGGTGGCGGCGGCGCAGTTCCTGGTGGACGTGGTCGCCGCAACGCCGCGCCCGGCGGCGGGAGCGCGATGGGCAGGGCTGGACGACCGGGTGGCATGGCTGTGCGCCATGTGGGGCGCGCTGGACCAGCGGCAGGCGGTAGGGCGGGGCGGCTGACGCCGGCGCCAGGCTCCGGCCAGCCCATCCCAGCCGTCGCCGCTGGGAGCGCAGCGATCCAGGGACTGCCGGAATGGCCCGTCCGTCCTGCGGCCCTTGGACCATTGCGCCGCAGGCAGCCTGCCGGGTGGCCCGTCTAACCGGGGATGAACACCCAGGCGTCGTGCGTGACAGCGGCCGTGTTGATCCGGTTCTCGGCGCTGTCGGCCAGCGCCAACAAGGCGAAGCCCCGGCTGTAGCCGGCGTCGAGCGCCCCCGTAAACTGCGCCTTGCCGCCGGCGTCGGCCTCGCGGTGGAGCACGTTGCGATACAAGGTCGCTATGAAGTCGCCGTTCGATTGCGACCCGTAGGCCCGCTGGAACTCGCCGGAATCCACGAAGTTCTGCGCGATCTGGTCCGCCGGGGCGCCACTGCTCAGGGCGTTCCGCACGGCTTCCAGGCCGGGCGCGTCGGGCACCCGGTTGAACGCCGCCTGGTAGATACGGGTCGCCTGGGCGTCGAAGCGGTCGCCGGCGATGCCCAGCGTCAGGCGGTGGTTCTCCTGGCTGTCGGATATCGCCAGCAGCGCGGCGGCGCGGCCCTGTGCGTTTGCGAGGTTCGAGAAGTTCTGGATGCCGGCCGCGTCCAGCGGGTCGGACGGGTTGATGGCCCGGTGCAGGACGTTGCGATACATCGCGGTCACGAACGCCCCGGTGTCGGGCTGGCCGTATTGGCGCTGGAACTCGCCGCTGGACAGGAAGCCCTCGCCGATCTGCTTGAGCGTGAGCGATCCCTGGTTGATCAGCGGCACGGCGTATTCCAGGCCGGGCGCGTCGGGCGCGCGTCCGAAGGCGCCCTGGTACAGGCGCGTCATCGCCTCGGCGTTGCCGGTAGCGTCGAACACGCCGATGCCGTCGGCGAAGCGCATCTCGCCGGGGTTGGCCACGGTCTGCGTGCCGTCCCGGCCGGGAACGGTGTCCTGGATGTAGAGCTGCCCGCCGGTGTTGGCGATGACGTAGTCGCCGTGGTTGCCGTGCAGGGCGCCGATGTTGGTGGGGCCGGTCGGCGGCGGCGGCGCGTCGTCGTTCCGGATGGTCCCGCTGGCGGCCGGGGTGGCGATGATCGTGCCGGCCAGGCCGGACAGGGTGACGGTGAAGCCCTCGTCGGGTTCGACCAGCGTGTCGCCGGCGACGCCCACCGTGATGGTCGCCGCCGTTGCCCCGGCGGCGAAGGCGACCGTGCCGCTCGGCAGCGTGCCGCCGGCGAAGTCGCTGGCCGCGGCCGGGTTCGCGCCGGAGCCGGTCACGGCGAAGCCGAGCGTCGCGGCGGCGCTGGTGTCGCCGGTGCGGGTGACGGTGAAGGTGAACGGCGTCGTGCCGCTGTTGCCCTCGGGCTTCGCCGCGTCGGTGGCGGCGATGGCGTAGGACGGCGGCGGCCCGCTCAGGACGAACGACGCCGTCAGGGGAGCCGAGTCCGGGTTGTTGCCAGGGTCAGCGCGTTGAACGTGACCTTGAGCTTGTCGCCGTTGGCGAAGGCGACCGTTTGCGTCCCAAGGTCGAGCCGGTAGTCAACTTCGGGGTCTGCGACGTAGCCGTGATAGAGCGTCACCGATCCCGTCGTGCCGGCCGGCACGGGAGCGGAGAGGCGCCCAAGGGCCGCGAGGAAGTTGAAGGGGACGGATGGGCCTCCGTCAGCCGCCGTGAACGACAGCGGCACATCGAGGTGGGAGTTGTTCGACCGGATGGTGTTGTCCGGTTGCACCACCCCCTCGTTATCGGTTCCCTCGGCCTCGGCATACCAGCCGTCGAGGTGCGGCGCCTGCGGCGTGGTGGCTGGATTGGGAGGGCCGGTGTATATCTTCTGACCAGATGCCTTGGTGTACGTGAGCGATCCTGCCTCATCGGTGGCTTTATCGCTGAAGGACTGCTGCATGCCCCCAGGAGCCGAAAGTGCGGTGTTGCCCTTTTCGTCCTGGCTGACCGTGCCAAGGGTGACCACCTTGGCAACGCCGTAGGCCAGATCCAATGTCTGCGCCGGCGCGTTTAGAAGCGAAACCCCGATTTGGCCCTTGTTGGTTCCGTAGCCCCAGCCGAATCCAGACCCCGCAGCCGTGAAGCTTGGCAGGATCTTGAGTGCGTCTGGGGCTATGCTGACGGTCGGCATGGATGTCCTCCCTGGTGCGTTAACTTGGTTCTATATGGCACCTATACGTAAATTGAAACAAATTTATTGCGATATTGCAAGACTTGGTCCCGGAAAATCCGGCTTTGAGGCTGGGGCCGGCACTGTCCATCCAGCGGGGCGACGAGTGCTACGGTCCATTGATACAGTGCTTGTCCCTGCCGCGATGGTTGGGGCACCTTCGCCGGGACCGGGCGGCACCACCTGAGCCGGGTGAGAGTTGCCCCATGTGAGGCCGGACCTTGTTCGATGCTCCAAGCGCAACGAACAGATCAAGCGCCAGCGGCCGGCCTCTTGCTGCAGCCCGGACAGCAGCCCCGGACACGCACCCCGGCGCGCAACGACCGGCACGCAACGACCGGCACGCCTGCGGATGTTACGTCGGAAGGATCAGGCCGTGTGGGTCACGATGCGCCCCGTCCCCCTCTCACCGTGATCGTGACCGGCTTGGAGACCACGGGCGGATCATGCGGCACATGGTTCGCATCCCCCATCAGCAATTGCAGCGTGTGCTTGCCGGGCGGCAGGTCTATGATGGTCTCAGTCTGGCCAAGGCCGAAGTGGAGGTGGTTCCGGTCGTTCGGGATCGGCTGGTCCATCGGCGGCAGCGCCGTGTCGATCAGCAGGTGATGGTGGCCCGTGTTGGCCTTGGACACTCCGGCAGGCGCCACGCCGAAGTTGCGGGTGCCGAACCAGACCTTGATCCGGCGGGAACTGGTGACGGTGCCGTTGGCCGGGCTGCCGATGTAAACGTAGGCGTCCTGCGGCGCCGTGCTGCGCGGGGCCGGCGCGTCGGCTGCCGTCTGCGCCGTGGCGGTGAAGGCGGCCCCTAGGACCCCCAGGATAAGGACGGCGGAACACGCCAGGCACCTGAACCCAGCCATATGCGGCGTCCTTGGCATCTGCGGCATCCTTGGTTGTGCGCTCGGTGCTGGCCGTGCGCCCTAGCGGGTGACGGTCACGGTGATCTGCTTCGAATACAGGGGCGGCTGGTGCGGCAGGTGGTTCTCGTCCGCCAGCAGCAGTTGCAGGGTGTGCCGGCCCGGCGGCAGGTCCAGCCGCGCCTCGGTCTGGCCCAGGCCGAAGTGCAGGTGGTTGCGGTCGTTCGGAACCGGCTGGTCGAGCGGGGGCAGCGGCGCGTCAACCAGGATGTGGTGGTGCCCGGTCCCGGCCTTGGCGACTCCTGCCGGGGCGATGCCGGCCCCGGACAGCCCCATCCTGACCCAGAAGGCGCCGCGTATGGCTTGTCCGTCCTCCGGCCAGAGGATGTGGACCCGCGCATCCTCCGGCATCGCCTGCTGCTGCGCCCTGGCGGCGGATGGCGCTGTCAGCAGGAGGCTGGCGAGGATGGCCATCGCCGCGCCACGTTGGAACATCCTGCCTCTCCCACAACGTTCCGCTTTCATACCAGTCGAGTTAAGCGGGGCGGCTTACGGATTGCAAGCTTATTGCAGGCGCTGCCGGGTGCGGTCCGCCCGCCGCTACTCCACGTTCCGGGCCACGCGGAACCCGTTCGTGAAGTAGCGCACGGGAGCGTCGTAACGGCTGCGCGCAACCGGTGCGATATCGTCGTGGGCCGCGCGGAACGAGCCGCCGCGCAGGACGCGCTGCGAGCAGCCGCGCCCCTCCCAGGCCGTCCCGTCGCCGGGCGCCCCGGCGTAGGTCGGGTGCCAGCAATCCTGCACCCACTGCGCGACTCCGCCGAGCATGCCGTACAGGCCGAAGCCGTTGGGCTGGTAGGCCAGCGCCGGTGCCGGCGCCCGCGGGTCCTGCGGGCCGCCGCAATCGGCACAGTTCGCTAGGCCGGCCCCGAGCTGGCCGCCCCACCAGTAGCGGGTCGAGGTGCCGCCGCGGGCCGCATACTCCCATTCGGCCTCGCTGGGCAGCCGGTAGGGCCGGCCCGCGGCACGGGACAGCCAGGCGACATACTGCTGCGCGTCGTCCCAGCTTGCGTTGTGCAGCGGCGTGGCGTCCTCGGCCACGGCCATGCGCGGCGGCGGGCCGCAGCCGCCGTCGGCGCGGCAGGCGTTCCAGTCGGCGACCGTCACCGGGCCTTGACCCATCAGGAACGGCCGCACGGCGACCTGGTGCGGTGGCCGTGCGGTGGGATCGGTCGTGCCCGTGCCCATCATGAAGCCGCCGCCGGGCACCTCGGTCATGACCGGGCAGTTCCTTTCGCCGTGCATGGCAGCCGGGGCCACGGCCGGTGCCAGGACCGGCGCCGCGGCCGGCATAGGCGCAGCAGCAGGCCCGGGAGCAGGAGCAGGCGTCGGCAGCGCCGGCTCGGCCGGTGCGACGCGCGGGGGCTTAGCCGGACCCTGCATGGCGAGCCTGGTCGGGTCGGGGCGCGGCCGTGGGGCGGCGGGTCCGGATGAAGGCGGGGCGGGCGCAGGCGGGGCGGATGCCGCCGGGGGCCGGGCAGGCTGCGGGGCATCGGGCAGGGCTGCAACGGGCCGGGCTGCAACAGGGCCGGGCACCGCCGCTGCGGGCCGGGCCGGCGGTGGGCCGGCGGGCGTGGCCGCCGCGTCCCGCCGGCCGGACAGCTCCGCCCGGCGCTGCGCCGCCGCGGGGCCGAAGCGGGAGTTCGGGTAAAGCCGGACGAAGGCATCCAGGTCCTCGGACCGTGTGCTGCCGCGCACCCGATCCCACAGCGCCGCCTCGGCCATCAGCCCGGCCGCCTCCGCCGCGTCCATCACATCCAGCTCGACCGCGCTGGCCGCAGTGCCGCCCTGTCCGTTGTCAACCTGGTATCCGAAGCTCCCCGCAGCCCCGGCGAACCCCGGCTCCGGGATGAACACCAGCGCCGGCAGCGCCTCGGGGGCCAGCCGGTCGCCCAGATGCACCGGCACCGCCCCGTTGCGTACCAGCCCGCGCGGCACGGACGTGACCTGGACCGTCAGCGCCTCGCCGTCCCCGCCCTCCGGCCGCTTGATGCCGAGGCCGCCGGTGTAGATGCGGAGGCGCCGGGACGGCTCGACGACCGGCGGGCGGCTGACGTGGACGACGCTGATGCTCAGGCTGCCCAGGACGCTGCCGCCGCGCCCGTCCTCGACCAGGATGTCGAACGTGCCGGCAGGCCCGGACCGGCCCAGCTCGGGCTTGTAGGTCGCGCCCGCGATCCGGTCGGCGGGGAACACCGCGCCGGGCCGCGCCGGGCGGCCGTCCACCTGTACCTCGCCGTAGCGGGGCAGGCCGGTGACGCGGATCGTCAGGGGTCGTTGTCCGGTGCTCTCGGCGGCCCGATCAACAGCGGCGTCGGCCCGGCGGTGTCCCGCACCTCCAGGGTCGCCATCGCGCCCAGCACCGGCGGGCGGCTGGGCGGGCGCGGATGGAAATAGAACGGCTCGGCGCCGACCGAGCTGAACACGTAAGGCTCCTGCCGCCCGTTGGTGGCCTTGAGCACGCCGTCCCGCACGCTGCGGAAGAACAGGCTCAGCTCCAGGCCCGGCTTGGCGAGGTTCGCCTGCAATGCCGTCGCGAAGGGGCTGTGCTCCCCGGCGCCGTCCTCGGCGACCTGGTCCGCCTTGGTCGCCATGACGACGACGGTGTTGCGGGGCACGTTGTCCACCCGGGCCAGGCCCGCGCTCGATGCGCCGCGGCCCGCGACGGTGCCCGCGACGGTGATGGACCGTGACATGCGCTCGACGAACGGGTTGTTGCGGCAGGCGTCGAGCATGACGATGGCGAGCTTGCCGGCCTGCGACGCCTCGCCCAGCACCAGCTCCAGCGGCACGGCCTCATATAGGAGGTCGCGCTCCCGCTCCAGCCGGGTGTCGGCCGGCAGCAGGTAGTTCTCGCGCCCGACCTGCACGCCATGTCCGGCATAGAAGATGAGCGCGACATCGGCCTGCTGCGCCTTGATGCCGAAGGCGCGTATGGCGCGCGCCAGGGTGCGGTAGTCCGGGTCATAGACCTCCTCGACCTCGAAGTTCAGCAAGCGGAGGGACTCGCCCACCGCCCGCGCGTCCTTGACCGGGTTGGCAAGCTTGGGCACGGTTTGGTAGTCGCCGATGCCGACCATGAGCGCGACGCGGCGCTCGGGCGCCGGCTGCGCCCGTGCCGGCGCGGCCAGGACCAGGAGGAGCAGGCAGAACGCGACGGGCCGGAACAAGGCTGCTGCGGCCATGCCGGGATGGAGGCAGGTGGACATGGCACGAACCGATGGCTTGCTCACCGACGCTACTACCCGATGCTTGATTGCGGCCCCATTTTTCTTGTGCCACAGATATGCCAAGCGGTCGCAGCGGGCAACGTAATGTTTCACATGCTCCTGTCCGGGGATCAGGAGCGGCCGGGGAAGCGGCGGGGGCCGCTTTGGCCTGCATCCCCATCCGCCGCTCCCGCATCGCGCGCGCAGGCCCGATGGTCCGCGCGAACCCGCCATGCGCCATCGCGTGGGTCCGGCTTGCGTCTGCCGCCCTTCACGGCCCGGCGGGTTTGGGCGACGTTGGGCGATGCCCTTCCGCCAGTCCGCCACGGCCGCGATCAACGCCCTGGTCCGCCGCCGCATCCGCCGCCGGGCGCGCGCCCGCTACGAGCGGCGCCACGCGGCGGACGGAACGGGGGTCCTCAGCCCGCGCACCACGGCGCTGATCGTCGCCAGCGCCCTGTTCATGGAGCAGCTCGACGGCACCGTGCTGGCCACGGCGCTGCCGGCGATGGCGCGCTCGTTCGGCACCGGGGCGGTGCGGCTGAACGTGGCGCTGACCTCCTACCTGCTGGCCCTGGCGGTGTTCATCCCCGCCAGCGGCAAGGTTGCGGACCGCTTCGGCTCCCGCACCGTGTTCTGCGCCGCCATCGCGCTGTTCACGGTAGGGTCCATGCTGTGCGGCCAGGCGGACGGCCTGGGCACGCTGGTGGCGGCGCGCGTGCTGCAAGGGATCGGCGGGGCCATGATGGTGCCGGTGGGGCGGCTGGTGCTGCTGCGCTCGGTGACGAAGGCCGAGATGGTGACGGCCATGACCTGGCTGATGATCCCGGCGCAGCTCGGCCCGCTGCTCGGGCCGCCGGTCGGCGGCTTCCTGGTCACCTACCTGTCCTGGCGCTGGATCTTCTACATCAACGTGCCTGTCGGCATCCTGGGCATCGCGCTGGCGCTGCGCTTCATCGAGGACGTGCGGGAGCCGGGCCGGGTCAGCTTCGACCTGCCGGGCCTGGTGATGTCCGGCCTGTCCCTGGCCTGCCTGGTGTTCGGGCTGGAGGCCGTGAGCCGCGGCGGGTCGTCGCTGGCCCTGGCCGGGGGCGCGCTGGCGGTCGGCGTCGTGGCCGGCGCGCTGTATGTCCGCCATGCCCGGCGCCACCCGGCGCCGGTGCTGGACCTGCGGCTGATGCGCGTGCAGACCTTCGCCCTGTCCGTCATCGGCGGGGGGCTGAGCCGGGTCGCCGCGGGGGCCATCCCGTTCCTGCTGCCATTGATGCTGCAACTGGGCTTCGGAATGTCGGCGGCGGCGAGCGGGCTGATCACCTTCGGCGGCAGCGTGGGGTCCATGCTGATGCGGTTCGTGGCGCGGCCAGTGCTGCACCGCTGGGGGTTCCGCACGACGATGGTGTGGAACGGGCTGATCGCCTCGGGCTTCCTGGGCGCGCTGGCCCTCATGCGCCCGTCCTGGCCGCCGGCGGCGATCCTGGGGCTGCTGGTGGTGGGCGGGTTCTTCCAGTCCTTGCAGTTCACCGCCTACAACACCATCGCCTACGCCGACATCCCGCGCGACCGCATGAGCGCCGCGACCAGCTTCTATACGACGTTCCAGCAGCTCAACCTGACGCTGGGCATTTGCGTGGCGGCGGGCGCCCTGGCCGGGTCGGTGCTGGTGACGGGACATGGCCAGCCGCAGGTGGCCGACTATAGCGCGGCGTTCCTGGTTGTGGCCGCCGTTTCGCTGCTGGCGTCGCCCACCTGCACCCGGCTGGCGCGCAACGCGGGGGATGAGCTGTCGGGCCGGGCGCCCGTGGAGCGGCGGGGCTAGGCCGCGCGGTGGCGCCGACCCGATGCAGGAGGGCTGAACAAGCCAGGGCTGGCGTGTTCCGGGCCTTCCTGACCTGGTGCGGCCCCGGCCCTCGCACCCCCTTTTGCACCTGCGACGTGCCCGATAGGGTTGTCCTGCACGAAATGCCTGCACGAAATGGAGGACGGCCATGCACCGCCGCACCTTGATGGGTGCCCTGGGGATGGGCACCTTGGGTGTCAGCCTGCTGCTCTGGAACACCGGGTCCGCTTTGGCGCAAACGCTGCGTATCCGGACGGGGCGGTTTCGTTCAGGCGGCACGGACGCCCATGGAGACAAGGGCAGGAGCGTGCCAGGTGCGTTCATCCGCGACGAACGTGCCCTGATATGCCGACCGATATGCTGACCGGCGGCTGCCTGTGCGGCGCGGTGCGCTATGAGGCAGCCGCGGCGCCGTTCCATGAGACGGTGTGCCACTGCGCCGACTGCCGCCGGGCCGTGGGCGCGGCATCGGTGGCATGGTTCAGCGTCCCGCGCATGGCGTTCCGCTGGGTATCGGGCATCGCTGCAGCCTACGAATCCAGTCCGGGCGTGCTGCGCCGGTTCTGCGCGTCATGCGGCACATCGCTGACCTTTGAGGCCGTCGCAGACGAGCTGGACGTGACGACGTGCAGCCTGGACGATCCGGCTGCGGTGCCGCCGCGCGACCGCACCTGGGTGGCCGAGCGGCTGCCGTGGGACACCCTGTGCGATGGGCTGCCCGCCTATCCCCGCGGGCGATAGCCGCCCAGCACGCGCAACAGCGGCCTCGTCACGAAGCCGTGCGCCACCGCGCCGCGCGCATGGTCTTGCCAGGAACAGACCTTCGGCCTGCCGCCTGTGCCGGGAAGGGTGCTCAGACCCTCTTTCGCACCTGCAACATGCCCGATAGGGTTCTCCTGCACGAACTGGAGGACAGCCATGCACCGCCGCACCCTGATGGGCGCCCTGGGCGCCAGCCCGCTGCTCTGGACCGCCGGGTCCGCGCTGGCGCAGACGCCGCGCGACCTCGTGGTGATGGGTATCGCCATAGACGACATCGTGAGCCTGGACCCGCAGGAGAGCTTCGAGTTCAGCGGCGGCGAGGTGCTGGCCCAGGTCTATGAGCGGCTGATCCTGCCCGACCTGGCCGACCCCACCAAGATCGCTGGCGTCCTGGCGGAAAGCTGGGACACCAGCGAGGACGGCCTGACCACCACGTTCAAGCTGGTGCGCGGGCGCAAGTTCGCATCCGGCAACCCGGTCACGGCGGAGGACGCCGCCTTCACGCTGCAACGCGCCGTGATGCTCAACAAGGCGCCGGCCTTCATCGTCACCCAGTTCGGCTTCACGCCGGAGAACGTGGCGCAGCGCGTCCGCGCCACGGACGAGAGCACGCTGGTGCTGCAGATCGCCGAAGCCGGGTCGCCGTCCTTCCTGCTGTACTGCCTGTCCGCCGCGGTCGGCATGGTCGTGGACAAGAAGGCCGTCATGTCGCACGCCGACGGCAACGACATGGGCAACGCCTGGCTCAAGTCCGGCAACAGCGCCGGGTCAGGCCCGTTCCAGTTGCGCCAGTGGCGCGCGAGCGAGAACGTCACCATGGACGCCAACCCCAACTATCCCACCGCGCCCAAGCCCCGCCGGGTCGTGGTGCTGCACCGGCCCGACCCCTCGGCGCAGTTGCTGGGATTGCAGCGCGGCGACCTGGACATCGCGCGCACCCTGGCGCCGGACCAGTTGGCGGCGCTTGGCAAGGACCCGGCCTATGCGCTGATGACGCAGCTGAAGTCCTACATCAACTACATCGCGCTGAACCAGAGCCACCCCATGCTGTCCAGGCCGCAGGTGCGGCAGGCGATCAAGTGGGCCGTGGACTACACGGGCATTGCCACCAACATCACGCCCAACATCTATGGGGCGCACCAGGCGTTCCTGCCCAAGGGCTTCCCGGGCGCGCTGACCGACCTGCCGTTCCACAAGGACGTGGCGAAGGCGAAGGCGCTACTGGCCGAGGCCGGGGTGCCCGGCGGGTTCGATGTCACGCTGGACCACGCCACCGCGGCACCCTTCCCGGACGTGGCGCAGGCGATCCAGGCCAACCTGGCCGAGGTCGGCATCAAGGTGACGCTGATCGCCGGCGAGCAGCGCCAGGTCATCACCAAGACCCGCGCCCGGCAGCACGAGATGGCGATGGTGCGCTGGGGGTCGGACTACATGGACCCGAACAGCAACGCCGAGACCTTCAACGTCAACACCGACAACTCGGAGGCCCAGAAGAACCGCACCCTATGCTGGCGCAGCAATTGGAAGGATGATGACCTCACCGCCCGCGCCATGGCCGCGCTCAAGGAGCGGGACGGGGCCAAGCGCATCGCGCTGTACGAGGCGATGCAGCGGGACCACCGGGAGCGCAGCCCCTTCGTGATCCTGATGCAGCAGGTGGAGGTCGCGGCGATGAAGCGCGGCACGACAGGCCTGGAGCTTGGGCTGCTGTCGGACCGCACGAGCTATGCGAGGATCAGCAAGGCGTAGGGCATGTCCGGGGTCACGGCATCGTCCGGAGCGCACAGGTGAGGCCGGTGGTCGTTCATTCCGGCAGCCGCTCAGGGCCATCGTCGTTGCGAGCCGCTTGCGGCGCGGCGATCCAGGAGCCGCCAGGATTGCACCTGCGGCCCCTGGGTGCCCGCGGCGCTGCGCGCCTCGCACTGACGAGGGTGGAGCCAGCGAATGGTGCGCCCGGTGCAACGGATGGAGGCTGCCCGGTGCGCCCGTCCGCACCGGGCAGGCCCTAGCCGCAGGGATGCGGCGCTTTCGCGGGTTGGCCGCCACCCTGGCCAGCGTCCCCATCACCCTGTTCGGCCTGGTGCTGATCACCTTCCTGATCGGCCGGGTCGTGCCGATTGACCCTGTGCTGGCCATTATCGGCGACCGGGCGCCTGCGGACGTAGTGGCGCGGACGCGGCTGGAGCTGGGGCTGGACCGGCCGCTGCCGGAGCAGTTCGCGCGCTATGTCGGGCAGCTCGTGCAAGGCGACCTCGGGCGCTCGGTGATGACCAGCAACCGCGTCACGTCGGACATCGCCCGGTTCTTCCCGGCGACCCTGGAGCTGGCGACGATGGCGTTGCTGATCGCGGTGCTCGTCGGGGTGCCGCTGGGCGTTTGGGCGGCGGTGCGGCAGGGAAGCTGGGTGGACATGGTGATCCGGGTGGTGTGCCTGTCGGGGCACTCGCTGCCGGTGTTCGTGCTGGCGCTGCTGGCGCTGCTGGTGTTCTACGCGACCCTGCAGTGGGCGCCGGGGCCGGGGCGGCAGGGCATCATGTATGACGGGATGGTGGACCAGCGGACGGGGCTGCTGCTGCTGGATGCGGCGCTGGCGGGCCAGTGGGACGCCTTCCGGGACGCGCTGCGCCAGATCGTGCTGCCGGCGCTGGTGCTGGGGCTGTCCAACATGGCCTACATCGCGCGGATGACGCGGGGCTTCATGCTGGACGCGCTGCGGGGGGAGTGGGTCATCACCGCCCGCGCCAAGGGCTTGTCCGCCGCCGCCGTCGTCTGGCGCCATGCGTTCGGCAACATCCTGGTGCGGCTGGTGACGGTGCTGGCGCTCACGTATGCCGGGCTGCTGGAAGGGGCGGTGCTGACCGAGACCATCTTCTCCTGGCCCGGCCTGGGCCAGTACCTGACCGGCAGTCTGCTGAACGCCGACATGAACGCCGTGCTGGGCGCGACGCTGGTGGTCGGGCTGACCTACGTGGCGCTGAACCTGCTGGCGGACCTGATGTACCGGGTGCTGGACCCGCGGATGCGATGAGGGGAAGGTGCTTCCTGCTCCCTCCTCCTCCGGGAGAGGACCGGGGTGAGGGAAGCTGCCAGCGCCATGCCTCGCCATCGCTGGCGCGGCCCTGCTTGGTTGGGCGGAGGGCCGTGCATGTGGCCTCCCTCACCCCGGCCCTCTCCCGGAGGGAGAGGGAGAAGGAGGAGAGGCAGCCGCTGGCCGTTGCCGCGCCATGACCGCCTCCCGCGACTGGCTGCTGACCGACGCGCCGGCGTCCCGCGGACAAGCGGCATGGGGCCGGCGCTACCGGCTGTGGCTGTCGTTCCGCAGCAACCCACTGGCGATGATCGGGCTGCTGGTGGCGCTGCTGCTGGTGGCCCTTTCCTTGGCGGCACCCGTGCTGGCGACGCACGACCCCGGCGTGCAGGACCTGGCCGGACGGCTGGCCCGCCCGTCCGCCGCGCACTGGCTGGGCACGGACGAGCTGGGACGGGACATCTACTCCCGCCTGCTGTACGGCGGCCGGATCACGCTGGGCATGGTCGTGGCGGTCGTGCTGCTGGTGGCGCCGCTGGGGCTGCTGGTCGGCTGCGTCGCGGGCTATGCCGGGGGCCTGTGGGACCGGCTGCTGATGCGGGTGACGGACGTGTTCCTGGCCTTCCCGCGGCTGGTGCTGGCGCTGGCCTTCGTCGCGGCCCTGCGGCCCGGCGTCACCAGCGCCATCGCCGCCATCGCGCTGACGGCCTGGCCGCCCTATGCCCGGCTGGCGCGTGCGGAGACGCTGGGCTACCGCGGCGCGGACTTCGTGGCCGCGGTGCGGCTGACCGGCGCCGGTCCCGGCCGGATCGTGCTGCGCCACATCGCGCCGCTGTGCGTCCCGAGCCTGGTGGTGCGCGTGACGCTCGACATGAGCAGCATCATCCTGACGGCGGCCGGACTGGGCTTCCTGGGCATGGGGGCGCAGCCGCCGTCCCCCGAATGGGGCGCCATGATCGCCACGGCCCGGCGGTTCATCCTGGACCAGTGGTGGGTCGCGCTGGCGCCGGGCGTCGCGATCTTCGTCGCCAGCCTGGCCTTCAACCTGCTGGGCGATGGGCTGCGCGACGTGCTGGACCCGAAGGCGGGCGCGTGACGGCGCGGGCCGTGATAGGGTCGCGCCGACAGAGGAGGTGCGCCATGGACGACGCCGCCGTGATGCCGGCCCGGCACAAGCTGGATGTGCATGACTATGAACGCATGGTCCTTGTCGGCATCCTGGGCGAACAGGACCGGGTGGAGCTGATCCGCGGGGAGATCTTGGACATGGCGCCGATTGGGCAGGGCCATGAGGGCACGGTGAACGCGCTAACCCAGGCTTTGGTGCTGGCGTGCCAAGGGCGGGCCATCGTGTCGGTGCAGAACCCGATCCGGCTGGACCAGTGGAGCGTGCCGCAACCGGACTTCGCCGTGTTCCGCTACCGGGCCGACTTCTACCTTGAAGGGAGGCGGCCCACCCCGGCCGACGCGCTGCTGCTGGTGGAAGTGGCGGACAGCTCGCTCCGTTACGACCGGGAGGTGAAGCTGCCGTTGTATGCGGGAGCGGGCATCCCCGAGTACTGGATCGTGGACCTGCAACAGCGCGTGGTGGACGCCTACTGGCAACCGGAGGGCGGCAGGTATGCCGGGACGGCGACGCGCCGGGGTGGCGACCAGGTGGCGCTGTCCGCCGTGCCTGACATCGTGGTGACGATCCCCCTAGTGCTTCGGTGATGCCGGCGGCCCTCCGCGCGCCCTGCCGGCGGCACCGTGCTCGCTGACATCCAGAACCTCCGCATCGCCTTTCCCACCCCCCAGGGCTGGAGCGAGGCGGTGCGCGGCGTCTCCCTCACGCTCGGGCAGGAAAAGCTGGGCATCGTCGGCGAAAGCGGCTCCGGCAAGTCGCTCACCGCCCGCTCCCTGCTGCGGCTGCTGCCGGCGGGCGCAAGGGTGCAGGCGGACCGGCTGGCGTTCGACGGCATTGACGTGTTGCGGGCCAGCGAGCGCGGAATGCGCGCCATACGCGGCAAGCGCGCCGGGCTGATCCTGCAGGACCCGAAGTATTCGCTGAACCCCGTGATGACGGCCGGCGACCAAGTGGCGGAGGCGTGGCGGCGGCACAAGGGCGGCACCCGGCGCGCGGCCTCGGCGGCGGCGGTGGACCTACTGGCGCAGGTGCTGATCCGCGACCCCGCCCGCGTCGCCGGGCTGTATCCGCACGAGCTGTCCGGCGGCATGGGCCAGCGGGTGATGATCGCCATGATGCTGGCGCCCGACCCGGAGCTGCTGATCGCCGACGAACCCACCAGCGCGCTCGACGCCACGGTGCAGGCGGAGATCCTGCGCTTGATGGAGGACCTGGTCAGCCGTCGCGGCATGGGCCTGCTGCTGATCAGCCACGACCTCCCCCTTGTCGGCCACTTCTGCGACCGTGTGGCCGTGATGTATGCCGGCCGGGTGGTGGAAACCTTGCAGGCCGGCGAGCTGGCCCGCGCGCAGCACCCCTATACCCGCGGCCTGCTGGAGTGCATGCCCAGCCTGTCCCATCCGCGCCTGCGCCTGCCGGTCATGCGGCGCGACCCCGCCTGGCTGGGCGCATGATCGAGGTGGATGGCCTGCGCGTCCGCTTCGGCGCCACCGAAGTCGTGCGCGGCGTGTCGCTGCACGTTCCGCGCGGCGGCAGCTTTGGCCTGGTCGGCGAGAGCGGTTCGGGCAAGAGCACCGTCCTGCGCGCCTTGTCCGGCCTGAACCCGGATTGGACCGGGCGCATGGCGCTGGACGGCGTGGCGCTGGCGCCGCGCCGGGACCATGACTTTTTCCGCCGGGTGCAGATGGTGTTCCAGGACCCCTACGGATCGCTGCATCCCCTGCAGACCGTGGACCGCGCCTTGAGCGAACCGCTGGAGGTGCATGGCCTGCCGGACCGGGACGCGCGCATCGCCCGGGCGATGCAGGACGTGGCGCTGGCGCCCGCCACCCGCTTCCGCTACCCGCACCAGTTGTCCGGAGGCCAGCGCCAGCGCGTCGCCATCGCCCGCGCGCTGATGGCAGAGCCGGAGGTGCTGCTGCTCGACGAGCCGACCAGCGCCCTGGATGTATCGGTACAGGCGGAGGTGCTGAACCTGCTGCGCGAACTGCAAGCCCGCCGCGGCTTGACCTACATCCTGGTCAGCCACAACCTGGCCGTCGTCGCCCATCTATGCTCGGCCCTGGGCGTCATGCAAGGGGGTGAGGTCGTGGAGACACTGTCCACGAACGACTTGCGGGCAGGCCGCATCGTCCATCCGCATACGGCGGAACTCCGCCGTCTCAGCATCGAACTGGAGTAGAGGTCCAACCGAAGCAGGGCGGCAGCCGAAGCTGCCGCCCCCAGAGTACCGCCCCTGGAACTAGGTGCGGCGCGAGCCGAGGTTGCTGCCGGACCCGCTGAACGGGTCGTCGCCCGACGCCGCTTGCGTGCTGCCGCCACTGCCCAGGTTGACCCCGGCGCCGCTGAAGGGGTCGCCATCCGGCACCTGGCCGTTCGGCGTCATGCGGTCCACGGCGTGGGGCAGGTACTGCGACAACTGGCTCAGCATGTCATGCGGCTGCATGTTGCTCTGCTGCGCCCACTGGTTCACCTGCTCCTGGCCGAACACCTGCTGCAACTGGTCCGGGCTGACCTGCTGGTTCGGCCCGTGGCCGACCCAGGAATTGGCGACGCCGCCCAGCCCGGCCTGCTGGAACTTGCCGAGCAGCCCGCCCAGGCCGCCGCCCATCCCGCCTTGCTGCTGCTGCCCGCCGCCCAGCAAGCTGCCGAGCATCCCGCCGGCGCCGCCGCCAGCACCGCCGCCGCCCAGCAGGGAGCCGAGGATGCCGCCCATCGGGGACGAGGCCGCGTTGTTGCCGCCCATCACGCTGCCGAGGATCGAGTCGAGGATGCTCATGCAAAATCTCCAGGATTTGCGGCGCGCTGCCGCACCATGCCTGCCGATAACTGCGTTGGATGCCCGGGGTTCCGCCCCGGCAACCAAACCGCACCCAAACCGTCATTCCCCAACCGCCATCCAGGATCTGCCGACCATGATGCACGCCCGCCTCGTCCTGCCCGCACGGCGCACCACCCGCGACGGCTGGCCGCTGCCGCCGCCGATCCGCCCGGCCTGGATGGCCCGGCGCGCGGCCTGGTGGCTGCAACTGCTGCGCGCCGGCCGGGTGCAGCGCTTCCATGCCGACATCACCGCCATGAGCGGCAGCTTCGCGCTGCCCCGCGTGCGCCGGCCGCTGATGCAGTATGGCGAGGCGCTGCGCCAGGAATGGCGCACCCGCACCGCCGCTGGCCCGGCCGGCCCGGCGTTGGCTCGGGCGGACCATCCCAACTACCTCGGCAGCCGGGCCGTGGTGCGCGGGCTGGTGGACGGCTACATCGCCCTGCTGATCGCCCGCGCCGGGGGCGCCGTGCCGCATGAGGCTTGCGAGGCGGAGATGCAGCGGCTCAGCCGCGTGTTCGCCGGGGCGGACCCGGGCTATGCCGCCATCGGCGGCTGGAACACGGCGGGGCAGTTGGGCGCGAGCGTGGCGGCGCGGTGCCCGCTGCCGGACGCCGAGGGCGCCGGGCTGGCGGACGTGCTGGCGGAGATGTTCGCCTTCGTGGGCCTGTCGGTGCTGCGGGTGCTGCGCGCGGCGGAGAACGGGCGCTTGTCCGCCGACGACGCGCTGCCGCGGCTGCGCGGGATCGCGCAGCGGACCGGCGCGATCCTGCTGGGGACGGCGGACGCGGAGCCGGAGGAGGCGACCTTGGCGGCGCTGGTTGCGGACCTGCCGGAGTTGGGGGGGGCCTAACGCTCCCGCCGTCGCCAGAAGGCGTTGCGGAGCCGGGTCATGCCGGCCCGCTCGTAAAAGCCGAGCGCGTCGTCCACCGAGATCAGCATCACTGTCACGCCCGGCCCGGCCTGCCGCTGCACCTCGTCCAGCAGAGCCTGGCCAATTCCCATGCGCTGCGCCGACGCGCAGACGGCAAGGTCGGACAGGTAGCAGCACCAGGCATGGTCCGTGACGCAGCGGGCCACGCCGACAAGCGGCCGGTCCGCGCTGTCCAGCCGCGCCGTGACGATCAGCCCGGCGCCGTCCAGCATCGCTTGCAGCCGCGCAGTATCGTCCACCGGGCGGATCGGTCCCATGCCGGACTCCACCAGCACGCGGCGGAACCCGGCCACGTCCAGGGCGGGTTCACTGGCATACAGCACGCCGGGGCGGGCTGCGTCCGGCATCGGCGCTACACGTTGAACCGGAACAGCAGCACGTCCCCGTCCCGCACCACGTACTCCCGGCCCTCCACCCGCATCTTTCCCGCCTCTTTCGCCCCCGCCTCGCCCTTGAGCGCGATGAAGTCGTCATACGCGATGGTCTCGCACGCGATGAACCCGCGCTCGAAGTCGTTGTGGATCACCGCCGCCGCCTGCGGAGCCTTGGTCCCCATCGTGATGGTCCAGGCCCGCGTCTCCTTCGGCCCGACCGTGAAGTAGGTCGCCAGCCCCAGCAGCGCGTAGCCGGCGCGTATCACCCGGTCCAGGCCGCTGTCGGGCAGGCCCAGCCCGTCCAGGAACTCGCGCCGGTCGGCCTCCGCCAGCAGGCTCACCTCCGCCTCGATGGCGGCGGACACCACGACCGCCCCGGCGCCCTCCGCCTTGGCGCGGGCCATCACGCGGACGGACTGCGCGTTGCCGTCCGCCGCCGCGGCCTCCTCCACGTTGCAGACATACAGCACGGGCTTGCTGGTCATCAGTTGCAGGCGCTTCGCCGCCTCAACCTGGTCCGCGGGGATCGCGGTCCGGGCGGGCTGGCCGGCCTGCAGGGCGGCGAGGATCGGCTCCATCAACGCAACCTGAGTGGCGCTCTCGCGGTCGCCGCCGCGCGCCTTCTTCTGCAACGCCGGCAACCGGCGCTCCAGGCTGTCGAGGTCGGCCAGCATCAATTCGGTCTCGACCGTCTCGGCGTCGCGGATCGGGTCCACGCTGCCCTCGACGTGCGTCACGTCCCCGTCCTCGAAGCAGCGCAGCACATGGATGATCGCGTCCACCTCGCGTATGTTGGCCAGGAACTGGTTACCCAGGCCCTCGCCGCGCGACGCCCCGCGCACCAGCCCGGCGATGTCCACGAACTCCAGGCTGGTCGGCACCGTCGCCTTCGACTTGCCGATGGTGCTCAGCGCCTGCAAGCGCGGGTCCGACACGCCGACGCGGCCGACGTTCGGCTCGATGGTGCAGAACGGGTAGTTGGCGGCCTGCGCCGCCGCCGTCGCCGTCAGCGCGTTGAACAGCGTGCTCTTGCCGACGTTCGGCAGCCCGACGATGCCGCAGTTGAAGCCCATTATCCCGTTCCCTTCGCCCGCGCCTCGGCCTGCGTCAGCAGCGCCACGCGCGTCATGAAATCCTCTGGCCTGCCCGCGGCCAGCATCGGCGCGGCGTCGGCCACGGCGTCCAGCAGGTCCGAAAGCCAGGCCAGGTCCGTCTTGTGGAAGTCGCCCAGGACGTGCCCGTGGACGCGCGCCTTGTCGCCGGGGTGGCCGATGCCCAGCCGGATGCGCCAGTACTCCGGCGTGCCCAGGACGCGGTCCATGCTCCGCAGCCCGTTGTGCCCGGCCGCGCCGCCGCCGCGTTTCACCCGAACCTTGCCCGGCGCCAGGTCCAGCTCGTCATGGAACGCCGTGATGGCGTCCGGCAGCAGCTTGAAGAACGCCGCCGCGGGCTGCACGCTTTCGCCGCTGGCGTTCATGTAGGTGCCGGGCTTGAGCAGCAGGACGCGCTCGTTGCCTACGGTGCCGTCGGCAGTCAGGCCGCGGAACCGCTGCCGCCACCGGCCGAACCCATGGCGGCGCGCGATCTCGTCCACCGCCATGAAGCCGATGTTGTGGCGCTGCCGGGCCATGCCAGGCTCCGGGTTGCCCAGCCCAACCCAGAGCCGCACGGTTTACTTCTTGGCGGCGGGCTTAGCCGGAGCCTTGGCGGCCGGTGCGGCGGCTTTGGCGGCGGGCGCCGCGGCCTTGCCCGGGGCCTTGGTGCCGCGGGCGGGCGCTGCGGCGGCGGCCGGTGCGTTCGGGTCCGCGACAGGCTCGGCGCCCTTGGTCGGCGCGGCGACGGTGGCGATCACGAAGTCCCGCCCGGTGATGGTGGGCGTGACGCCGTCCGTGCCTTGCAGGTCGCCGAAGCGCACGTTGTCGTTGATGTCCAGCGCCGCCAGGTCCGCCTGGAAGAAGTCCGGCACGCTGTCCGGGTCGGCCAGCACCTCGACGGCGTGGCGCACGACGTTCAGCACGCCGCCGCGCTTCAGGCCGGGCGAGGTCGCCTCGTTCTGGAATTGCACGGTGACGGAGACGCGGATGCGCTCGCCCGCGGCCAGGCGCTGGAAGTCAACGTGGATCGCCTTGTCGCTGACGGGGTGGAACTGCACCTCCCGCATCAGGGCGCGGGACGGGGTGCCGGCGACGTTGATCTCGTACAGGCGCGACTTCCAGCCGCCGCGGGTCAGCTCGCGCACGATGACGCGGGGGTCGAGCTGGATGAGGGTCGGCGTCTGCTTGGCACCGTAGATGATCGCCGGCACCATGCCAGCCCGGCGAGACGCGCGTGCCGCCCCCTTACCTGCACGCTCGCGCGCCTCGGCCTCGATGGTCACGAAGTTGGCCATGGTCTGCTCCTAACAGCAAAATCGCCGGCCTCCAGGGGTGCCAGCGTGCGCCGCGGTGTAGTGGATCGGAGGAGGGGGGGCAAGGTTTGGGACGCGCCGCGCGTGGGTGGCGCAAGGATGCAGGGGCTTAGGGGCGACGCCGGCGCAGGTGCGCCGACGTATGGCGCGGCAGGGCTGGTGGCGGCTGGTGAGCCGTTGCCGATCCTACCCGCTTGGCGGATGCCAGTTGGGATGCGGCATGAAAAGGCAGGCCGGTAAAAGGCAAGCCGGTCCGTTAGCCGGGCCATCATTCCGGGATGCCGGGCGGCGCCGTGTTGGCCGCCAGGAAGGCTGCATAGCCGTTCTCGTCAAGGGTGCCCGATGCCAGGGCCAGCACGGCTTGCGCCGCTTCTTCCTCGCTGGCCGTGAAGGCGCAGCCGTTCAGTTCCAGGAACAGGACGCCCACGACGAAGCCGGTGCGCTTGTTGCCATCAACGAACGGATGGTTGCGGACGATGCCGGCGGTCAGGATGGCGGCAAGCTGGACGATGCCGGTCGCCTCGGCATAGGCGAGGTGCTGCTGCGGCCGGGCCAGGGCGGATTGCAGCAAGCCGCCATCGCGCACGCCGGCCGCGCCGCCATGCAGCGCCAGCAGCCGGTCATGCAGGGTCAGGGCGTCCTGTTCATCAATCCAAACGGGTTCCCTCACTGCGCCAGGACGCGAAGGGTGTTGCGGTAACGGCTGATGATGTCTTCGGCCTTGGCCATCTTGGCCTCGAACGCCGGATCGTAGGGCACCAGCCGGTATCCGCCTCCTGGAGTCTCGGTCAAGTATAGCGGTGCGCCGTCCCGGGTGTTCAGGCGCGCGATGACCTCCTTGGGCAGCACCACGCCGAGGGAGTTGCCGATCTTGCGTATCTTGAGTTCAACCATGCGGACCTCCTTGTGTGGCCACACATGTAATAACACACCTATGAACGCAAGGGCCGCGGCACAGACGCGGCAGTGCGGCCCGGCTATCCGGCAATGGATGCGGCATCATGCGGGACCAGGTACCCTTTTGGCACCGGAGTCCGGGCGCATCCTTGGGCTGCCAGAGGTGAACTGGACCGGGCTTGCCTCCCAGTGACCGCTCCAGGCCAGCGCACCCTGATTTGACGGCCCGTGCGCGAGGGTGAACATGGCAGGGATGTTCGACGACCTCATCCTCCCCGTCCTCCTGTTGCTGAGCCTGATCGTGCTCGGCTGGGGGCTTGGCGTCGCCGGCTTCGTCCAGGCCCGCCGGGCGCGGACCGAGATACGTGAACTGCGCGCGGCCTTGGCCCGGCTGCCCGTGGCAGGCGCGGTCGCGCCGGGGCCTGCGCCGCAAGCACGGCCGGCGCCGCCCGCGGCCTCGGCAAGCCCGGCAAAGGCGCCCCCGCCCCCACCTCCCAGCCCTCCGCCGCCTCCCGTCCCCATGCCGGTCAAGCCCGGCATTGACTGGGAGCAGGCGCTCACCCAGCGCTGGGGCATCTGGGCCGGGGCGGCGGCGCTGCTGCTGGCGGGCGTGTTCCTGGTCCGCACGGCGGTCGAGGCCGGATGGCTCGGCCCCGCGCCGCGCTGCGCCATCGCCGCGGTGCTGGGCGCGCTGCTGGCAGCCGGGGCGGAGGCGCTGCGCCGCCGGTCCCGCCCGGCGAGCGCCCTGGCCGACCAGGCTCCAGCCGCGCTGGCGGCGGGCGCGGTCGGGGTGTGGATGGCGGGCGGCTACGCGGCGGGTCCGATGTACGGGCTGGTGCCGGACCTGGCCGCCTTCGTGCTGATGGCGGCGGCGTCGTTCGCCGGGCTGGCGATGTCGCTGCGCTTCGGGCCGCTGGTGGCGGTGGTCGGGCTGGCGGCGGCGTTCGGGACGCCGCTGCTGGTGGGGGCGGACAACCCGTATGCGCCGGGCCTGTTCGGCTACCTGCTGATCGTGTCGGCGGCGGCCTGGGCGGTGGTGCGGCTGACGGCCTGGACCTGGCTGGGCTGGGCGGCGGCGAGCGGCGGGGCGGCCTGGGTGGCGTTCTTCGCGCTGTCCGGCTCCAGTGTGGACGTGTGGGCGCCCAGCCTGTTCGTCCCGGCGGCGTCTGGCCTGACCTTGCTGCTGCTGCCCGGCGCCGCGCTGGACCACCCGGTCGGACGTCGCCTGTCATGGGCGCCGGTGCTGGTGCTGGGCCTGGCCGGGCTGCTGCTGGCCGTGCTGACCGGCGACCCGGCGGCCCGCATGGGCGTGCTGCTGCTGGCGCCCGCCACCGTCGCCAAGGGCTGGGCCGAACCGCGCCTGGCCCGCCTGCCGCAGCTCGCCGCCGGGCTGATGCTGCTCGTGCTGCTGACCTGGGCGCTGCCGGCCTGGCAGCCCACCGGCGAGGCCATCACCATCGAGGGCGTCGTCCAGGCCATCCTGCCCGGCCCCTGGGCGCCCGCCGCGCTGCTGCCCTTCCTGGAGACCGCCGCCGCCATGGCCGCCTGGTTCGCCGGCGCCGGGCTGCTGCTGGAGCGCCGGTCCCCGCGCCCGCTGCCCTGGTCGGCGCTGGCGGCGGCGGTGCCGGTGCTGGTCCTGGCGGTGGCCTACGTGCAGGCCGGGCGCTTCCAGCCCCCGGCCGCCTGGTCCGCCACGGCGCTGGCGCTGGCCGCCGGGCTGACCGCTGCCGCGGCGCTGGCCCGGCGCGAGGGTTCGCTGCCCCGTGCCGGCGTCCATGCCGCGGGGCGGTGGCGGCGCTGTCCCTGGGCCTTGCCATCCCGCTCAGCGACGCCTGGCTGACCCTCGCTATGGCGCTGCTGCTGCCGGCGCTGGCCTGGATCGAAGGGGCGGCCGACGTGCCGATGCGCCGGGTCGCGTTGGCGGTCGCCGTCGTGGTGCTGGCGCGGCTGGTGCTGAACCCCTGGGTGCTGTCCTACGACGTGGGCAGCCTGCCGGTGCTGAACGGGCTGCTGCTGGCCTATGCCGTCCCGGCCGGGTGCTTCGCCCTGGCGGCGGCGCTGTTCCGCCGCCGGGCGGACGACCTAGTGGTGGCGGTGCTGGAGGCCGGGGCGCTGGCCTTCGTGGCGGTGCTGCTGCTGCTGCAGATACACCATGCCGCCACCCGTGGATCGCTGGACGACCTCGACACCGGGTTCGGTGAGGTTGCGGCGCAGGTGGACGCGCTCGGGCTGCTGGCCCTGGGCGTCGCGTGGCTGGACCGGCGGCGTCCGCGGGCGGTGCTGAACTGGGGCTGGCGCATCCTGGGCGGCCTGGCGCTGGCGGGCGGCGTGGCGCTGGTCGTGCTCAACCCGGCGCTGACGGACGCGGACGTGGGGCGCCTGCCGCTGCTCAACGCGCTGCTGTCGGCCTATGCGGTGCCGGCGCTGCTGGCCATCCTGGCGCTGCGCCTCACCCCAGCGCCGCGTCCGGCGCTGGCGGCCTATGCCGCAGTGGCTGCCTTCCTTTGGGTGACGCTGCAAGTGCGGCAGGCGTTCCATCCCGGCCACCTGTCGGTCATCGCCAACGGCGACATGACCGACGCCGAGGCGTGGTCCTATTCTGGCGCCTGGCTGCTGCTGGGCGCGGCGCTGATGGCGGCGGCGCTGCGGACCGGGCGGCGCCCGCTGCGGCTGGCGGCGCTGGCGCTGGTCGGGCTGGTGACGGCCAAGGTGTTCCTGCTGGACATGGCGGCGCTGCAAGGGCTGTGGCGGGTGCTGTCGTTCCTGGGGCTGGGGCTGAGCCTGATCGGGCTGGGCGCGTTCTACCGGCGGTTCGTGCAGCCGGCGGCGGGTCCGGCGCCGGGCGTAGTTCCCTGAGGCGGCATGGGGACGTTCCGGACGCTGCGTAACCACGATGGACGCGGTGCGAGCCGCTTGCCCCTGTCGCCCGAAGGAGAACACCATGTACAAGACCCTCGCTCTCGCTGCCGCCGCCCTGCTGGGCAGCGTCACCCTGGCCGCCGCCCAGCCGGCGCCCCCGCCCGCACCGCCCTCCAACGCGCCGGACGCTGCCGCAACATCCGAGCCGATGCGAGGAATGCGCGAGCACATGCGCGGCGAGGGGCGATCCGGCATGATGGGCGGGATGATGGAGCGCCACATGGGCGGCGAGATGGGCGGGATGATGGGCGGCGGGATGCGCGGCCCGCGCGGCGCGCACTTCGTGTTCGAGCGCGAGGGTGCGACGGTTGACCTGCGGTGCGCCGAGAACGAGACCACCCGCGCCTGCGTGGAAGCTGCCGCCGTCCTGCTCGACAAGCTGGCGCCGCAACCGGCGCGGTAGGGCGCCTGCTCCTGCTCCCTCCTCCTCCGGGCTACCACGGCCATCCGGCAGGGTTTTTGCTGCGCAAGGCCACCGCGTCCGGGGGAGGGCGGAAGATCGGCAGGTACTCGTAGAGCGACGAGTTGTAGAGGCCCGGCGTGCCCACCTCGTCCGTCAGCCCCTTGAGCACCGGTTCCGAGGACGGGTGGCTGTGAACGTCTACCAGGCCCGGCATGACCATCAGCCCGCGGCCGTCAACCTCCGTATCCACCGGGCTAGCATGGCCCGGGCCGACATGCGTGAGCGTGCCGTCCGTCCAGGCCACGTCCGCGCCGGACCTCGCAGGGCGGCTGGTGCGGGTGCCGGGACCCTCGCCGCAGCGGGTCACGGGGTCCGGCGCGGCTGGGCGGGCACCCGGTCAGTGCGCCAGGACGCTGCTCCGCGCGTCCTCAAGAATCATGGACGCGGCCTTCTCGCCGATCATGATCGCCGGGGCGTTAGTGTTGCCCGACACGAGCGTCGGCATGATCGAGGCGTCCACCACCCGCAGGCCCTGGACGCCGCGCACCCGCAGCCGCGCGTCCACCACCGCGCCGGGGTCGGTCCCCATCTTGCAAGTGCCGACCGGGTGATAGATCGTCGTCGCCGTGTTGCGCGCGTTCTCCAGCAGGTCCGCGTCCGTCTGCACGGAGGGGCCTGGCGCCAGCTCCTCCACGATATAGGAACCCAGCGCCCGGGTCGCGGCCAGGCGGCGGGCGAGCTTCATGCCGTCAACCAGGGTCCGCTGGTCCGTGAGCGTGGCGAGGTAGTTGGGGTGGATCGCCACGGCCTCGCGCGGGTCGGACGACCGCGGCAGCAGCCGGCCGCGGCTTTCCGGCCGCAACTGGCAGACCGACGCGGTGAAGGCGGAGTAGCGGTGCAGCCCGTCGCCCGGCTTGTCCGCGCTCAGCGGCTGGATGTGGAACTGCACGTCAGGGGTCGCCTTGGACGGGTGGGTGCGGGCGAAGATGCAGACCTGGCTGGCGCCCATCGTCATCGGCCCGCGCCGCCGCGCCATGTAGTCGAGGCCGATCAGCATTTTGTGCAGCGGGTGGTTCACCTCGTCGTTCAGGGTCGGGCGGCTGCTCCGATAGACCGAGCGCGCCTGCAGGTGGTCCTGCAGGTTCTCGCCCACGCCGGGCAGCTCCTGCACCACGGGGACGCCGATGTCCTGCAACACGTCGCCGCGCCCGATGCCGGACAGCTCCAGCAGGTGCGGCGAGTTGATCGCGCCCGCGCTCAGCAGCACCTCGTTGGCCGCCCGCACGCGCTGCCTGGTCCCGCCAACCTCCAGTTCCACGCCGGTTGCCCGGCCGCCCTCGACCAGGATGCGATACACCAGCGCGCCGGTGGCGATATGCAGGTTCGGCCGCCGCTTCACCGGGTTGAGATAGCCGACCGCCGCGCTGCACCGCCGCCCGTTGCGCGCGGTGAGCTGGAAATATCCCGCACCTTCCTGCGTGGCGCCGTTGAAGTCGTCGTTGCGCGGGATGCCGATCTCCTCGGCGGCGGCGATGTAGGCGTCGCACACGTCGCGCTGCACCCGCATGTTGGATACTGCGAGCGGGCCGCCGACGCCGTGGAACGCGCTCTCGCCGCGCTCCTGGTCCTCGGACCGGCGGAAGTAGGGCAGCACGTCGTCATAGGACCAGCCGGTGCAGCCGAGCTGCCGCCACTGGTCGTAGTCCTCCGGCTGGCCGCGCACGTAAAGCAGGCCGTTGATCGAGCTTGAGCCTCCCAGCACCCGCCCGCGCGGCCACTGGATCTGCCGCCCGTTCAGGCCCGGGTCAGGCTCGGTCCTCATGCACCAGTCGGTGCGCGGGTTGTGCATGGTCTTGAAGTAGCCGACCGGGATGTGAATCCAGATGTAGCTGTCCGGCGGCCCGGCCTCGATCAGCAGCACGCGGCGGGACGGGTCGGCGGACAGGCGGTTCGCCAGCACGCACCCCGCCGATCCCGCGCCGACGATGACGTAGTCGAACTCCGCGCCGTCGAGGCCGCTGCTCATGGCATCGCCGGGCGGATCGTCGCGAACGCCGGTGCGTCAGGCTGCGTCCGCGGCATCGCCAGCACCGAGACCAGGCTCACCAGCGCGGTCAGCACGACGTAGCCGCAGATGTACCAGGGCTTGCCGCCGCCGTAGCTCAGCAGGTAGGTCGCGATCAGCGGCGTCAGCCCGCTCGCGAACACGCCAGAGAACTGGTAGCAGAACGAGATGCCGGTATAGCGCACGCGCGGCGGGAACAGGCTGGAGAACAGCGCCGCCTGCGGGCCATAGACCGCCGGGTAGGCGAAGGACAGCGGCAGGATGATCGCCAGCCAGACCAGCATCGGGTGTTCGGCGCCCGCGGTGTCCATCAGCCAGAACGATGGGAAGGCGAGCGCCCCGATGGAGACGGCTCCCCAGCAATAGACCTTGTGCTTGCCCACCCGGTCCGACAGCGCGCCGAAGATGACGACGAACGGGATCATGATGGCGGCGGCGAGAATGACCCCGCCCAGGGCCATCCCGCGTGTGAGATGAAGCTGCGTCGTCGCGTAGGAGATGATGAAGACCCCCCACATGTTGAAGCACGCGCCCTCGACGTAGCGCGCGCCGCAGCCGAGCAGCAGGCTTTTAGGATGCAGGCGCAGCGCCTCGAGGAACGGCGCCCGCGACGCGCCGCCCTGCTTCATCGCCTCGAAGTCGGGCGTCTCCAGCAGCTTCAGCCGTATTACCAGGCCCACCACGACCAGCGCCGCGCTCAGCAGGAAGGCCAGGCGCCAGCCCCAGAGCAGGAACGAGGCGTTGTCCATCAGCGACAGCAGCGCTACGACGCCGGACGCCAGCATCAGCCCGGCCGGCACGCCGATCTGCGGATAGCTGCCGTAGAACCCTTTGCGGCCCTCGGGCGCGTGCTCCACGGACATCAGCACGGCGCCGCCCCACTCGCCGCCGATGCCGATGCCCTGCAGGACCCGCAGCACCAGCAGCAGGATCGGCGCGGCGACGCCGATGGTGTCGTAGGTGGGCAGCAGGCCGATGGCCGTGGTGGCGACGCCCATGATGAGGAGCGTCAGCACCAGGATGGTCTTGCGCCCCACCCGGTCGCCGAAGTGGCCGAAGATGATACCGCCGATAGGCCGGGCGACGAAGCCGACGGCGAACGTCGTGTAGGACAGCAAGGTGCCGACGAGCGGGTCGAAGGACGGGAAGAACAGCTTGTTGAACACCAGCGCCGCGACCACTCCGTAGAGGAAGAAGTCGTACCACTCGATGGTCGCCCCTATGGCGCTCGCAATGGCGATCCTGCTGATCGAGGGGCCGCTTGCGGCGGCCTGGCGCGTCGCGGGTGCTGGCATCGGCTGTCCCTCCCATTGAGGCCCGGCTTTCCGCCGTGGCCGTTCGTTGCGGCCCGGCGCTTGGCAGCGCAGCGGACCAGACCCGGCAAGCGTAACGGCGCGGCGCTTCTTGCCGCAACGAAGATAACCGGCGATTATCGGCTGATGAGAGTGTCTTGTCGCATTCCATGAGACAAGTTTCCACGCCCGCCGACGTGGCGCAGCCCTCCAACCGTGCGCTCGACCTGATTGAGGTGCTGGGTTCGGCCCGGCGCTCGCTGTCCGTGGCCGAGATCGGCGGCGCGCTGGGCGTGTCGCGCCCGCAGGCGCACCGCATCGTCGCCGGGCTGGAGCGGAGCGGGGTGCTGGCCCGCCATCCGCGCAGCCGCCGGGTGATCTTCGGCCCGCGGCTTGCGCGGGCCATGCTCCGCGTCGCCAGCATGTCGAGCCTACAGCCGATCTGGCACCCGGTCCTGCGCGGGGTGGCGGAGCAGGTCGGCGAGACTTGCAACCTCATCATGTTCCCGCGCGCGACGCCGACCTACTTCGACCGCGTCGAGGCGAACTGGCCGCTGTCCGTCCGGCTGCAGGCCGGGTCCGAGGTGCCGCTGCACTGCACCGCGGGCGGCAAGCTCTACCTTGCCAACCTGCCGCCGCGCCAACGGGAGCTGCTGCTCGCGCACCTGCCGATGCCGGCCTGCACGCCGAACACGATCACCGACCCGGCGGTGCTGCGCCGCAACTTGCAGCAAGTGGCGGCGGAGGGCTTCGCCCTCGACGATGAGGAGTTCATCCGGGGAATGATAACGGTGGCCGTTCCGATCCGGTCCCACGGCGGCGGCTTCCTGGGCGCGCTGGGAATGCACGCGCCAAGCGTCCGGCATGGGCCGGAGGGATTGCGGGCCTCTCTGCCTGCGCTGCGCGGCGGCGCGGATGCCCTCGCCGCGATCCTGGACCACGACCCGCAACCGGACGATGGCGCGACCTGACTATCGCCATGTGAGACATGGCGCCGTTCGCAATGAGAGTTGGTGTTGACACGGTTTGCGGGCAGGCCGCAACTGGTGCAATGGCCAAACGGGCGACCCTTCCCCAGACTGGCGATTGCGCGCCCGATGCGCCAAAGACGTGCCGGCGCGCCGCGGCTGCCGAGCAAGGTGCAGGGGTGTTCCAGCGCTCGTTCGCCATGCTTGAGCTGATCGTGCGGAGCGGTGCGCCGCTTGCCTCGACCGAGATCGCCGAAGCGCTTGGCATCCCGAAGCCGACCGCCTACCGCATGATCGAGGGTTTCGAGCGGCAAGGGCTGGTGCGCCGCCAGTTCGCCTCCAAGCGGGTGACGGTCGGGCCGCGCCTGACCGACCTCGCCTTCAACATCCTGCGCGCCTCGGTGCAGTACGCGCCCCGCCGCATGATCCTCGAAAGCCTCGTGCGGAGCGTTGGGGAAACGTGCAACGTCGGCACGCTCGACGCGAGCGAGATCGTCTATCTGGATCGCGTCGAGGCCAAGCACTGGCCGCTGCGGCTGCAATTCGGCATCGGATCGCGCGTGCCGCTGCATTGCACCGCAATCGGTAAGCTGTTCCTGGCCTTCCTGCCCGCCCGGCAGCGGCGCGAGCTGCTGGGCGGGCTGGATCTGCGTGCCATGACGCCGGCCACGCTGACCGATGGCAAGGCCCTGCAAGCCGAGCTTGCCGCGATCCGGGAGCGTGGCGTGTCGGTTGACGCCGAGGAGTATATCGTGGGCGTCGTCTGCGTGGCGGCGCCCATCTTCAACGGCGCCGGGCAGATGCGCGCGGGGCTTGCAGTCCAGGCGCCGTCCGCGCGCATGTCAATCGGCCAGGCGCTGGCCCTGCGGGACGAACTGATCGCCGCGGCCACCCAACTGAGCGCCAGCTTCGAGTTCGGCTGACCGGCGAAGCCGGTCCGCTTGCCACCACGACAGAAGGAAACGGATAGCCCGGCTGCCGCACTGAACCATAGCCCAGGACAGGCAGAAAAGCCGGGACCACAAGGGAGGATGCAAGCCATGAACGTCGTCACCCAGATCAGCAAGGACGCCGCCGCCGATGAGGCCGCCGTCGTCGCGGCGCTGGTGCAGCGCGCCCGTGCGGCGCAGCGCGGCTTCGCCCACGCCACCCAGGAGCGGGTGGACGAGGCGGTGACCGGGCTGGCCTGGTCGCTATATCAGCCGGCGCACGCGAAGGAGCTTGCCGAGCTGGCGGTCGCGGACACCGGGCTGGGCAACGTCGCCGACAAGGTCATCAAGAAGCAGCGCAAGACCTTCGGCACGCTGCGCGACCTGCTGCGCGCCAGGTCGGTCGGCGTGATCGAGGAGGACCCGGCGCGCGGCCTGGTCAAGATCGCCAAGCCGGTCGGCGTGGTCGGCGCCGTGACGCCCTCGACCAATCCGGGCGCGACGCCGGTGAACAAGAGCATGATGGCCATCAAGGGCCGCAACGCCATCATCATCGCCCCGTCCCCCGCGGGCTGGAGCACGACCGCCCGGACGGTCGGATACATGCGCGCCGAGCTGGCGCGGATCGGCCTGCCAGATGACCTGGTGCAGGTGCTGCCGGCCCATGTGAACAAGGCGATGACCCAGGCGCTGATGGAGCAGGTTGACCTGGTGGTGGTCACGGGGTCGCAGGACAACGTCCGCCGGGCCTACAGCAGCGGCACGC
>JAABUK010002499.1_pt1 | contig 32848 bp, 24 predicted proteins | sample 5559141 | NCBI WGS metagenome assembly JAABUK01 (sample SAMN10711869, study PRJNA513367) | rock metagenome | isolation source: Antarctica rocks | place: Antarctica: Victoria Land, Pudding Butte nord | collected 2016-01-03 | reverse complement strand
AGCATTCTATCAAGCATTCTTCATATTTTTCTATCAAGCGCTCTTCATGTTTCTTTATCAAGCACTTTATCAAGCATTCTTCATGTTTTTCTATCAAGCATTCTTCATGTTTCTTTATCAAGCACTCTTCATATTTCTCTATCAAGCGCTCTTCATGTTTCTCTATCAAGCATTCTTCATGTTTTTCTATCAAGCATTCTTCATGTTTTTCTATTAAACATTCTTCATGACTTTCTACATGATTTTCTATCAAGCATTCTTCATGTTTAAATAGATGATTAAATAGTTACTTAAATAATCAATTCATTAAATAATTTATTTGATTACATATAAATCTTGAATGTAAAAACATACAAAAAGCAAACATGTATTGCATATTATATCTTTTGAGCAATTGATGTCTTTTGAGCAAATGACTGTCATCAAAAGATATAAATGCTTGTAGCTAGTTATTAGTTGTTGATGAGTGATTATTAGAGTTTGTGAGCTAAAAGCTTGACTAAACAAATGTTTTTAACTGATGCTAGCTTGATGAGTTTGTAGTCAATTTTAGCTGATTTCATCAAATGATCAATGTCATTGATCACATTAATATGCTGAAACATCTTCATCACATTGACAATGTCATTAAGTAATTGATGAAAAGATATCAAATAAAATAGTGATTTCAGATGATGAGTCTGAGAATTGAAACTATATATGTTTGAAGAAGTAGTAAACTGATCGTTGAATTGAGTTTTAATATCAATCTTCTGACTCAACTTGAGTACTTGATATTAATCTTCTGACTTAACTTAAATACTTGATTTCAACATTTTAACTCAATCTGATATCAACTTTAAATCAATACTTGATTTGAGTTCTTGACTTGACTCGTCAAGAAATTGAAAATGACATCAAGAAAGTTAAATATAGAAATTTTTTCGATTTTTCGTCTTTGCATTATCTTTTTGCATTATCTTTTTGATAGAAAGTCATAAAGAAAAACATGAAGAAAAACATGAAGATCATTTGATAGAGAGCTTTGATAGAGAGCTATGATAGAAAGTTATGATAAAGAGTCATGATGAGAAACTATGAAGACTGTTTGATAGAGAGTCATGAAGAAAAATCATGAAGAAAAGCTATGATAGAGAAACATGAAGACTATTTGATAGAAAGTCATAATAGAGAGTCATAATAGAAAGTCATAATAGAATATTTATCTATCTATCTTCATGTCTTGACGAGTTGAGTCGAGAATTTCAAGTTGATACTCAATCTCAATCTTCTGACTCAACTTAAATACTTAAGTTGAATCTTCTGACTTGACTTGAATACTCAAGTCAAGAATTCTGACTTGAATCAAGTCTTGATGAGTTGAATACTTGACTCAAACTTGAGTATTCAACTCAACATGATCACACTAACTTAATTCAAGTCAAGTTGCTCATATTTTCAACTTGATGCAATTCGACTCGACTGAGAATTGAGTCAACTCAACTCGACTCGTCAAGAACTTGAGCTTGACGTTAAGAGAGCTAAATATAGAAATTTTTCCGATTTTTAACTTTTGCATTATCTTTTTGCATTATCTTTTAATAGAAAGTCATGAAGAAAAACATGAAGAGTGTTTGATAGAAAGTCATGACGAGAAACATGAAGAGAGTCATGACGAGAAACATGAAGAAAAACATGAAGAGAAACATGAAGAAAGTCATGACGAGAAATATGAAGAAAAACATGAAGAGAAACATGAAGAGAGTCATGACGAGAAACATGAAGAGAAACATGAAGAAAGTCATGATAAAGAACATAGAGAGAAACATAGAGAGAAACATAGAGAGAAACATAGAGAAAAACGTAGAGAGAAACATGAAGAGAAACATGAAGATCGTTTGACTTTGATAGAGAGTCATGACGGGGAAACATGGTAGAAAGTCATGAAGAGAATCATGAAAACTATTCAACCAAGCTATTTACATTTATCTAATATCTTGTTGAGTTGAGTCGAGTTTTCGAGTCGAGTTATTGAGTTCAACTTCTCAATTCAACTCAACACTTTTTCAAAAAAAATTCAATTTGACTTAATACTTTTCAAGTCAAGTACTTAACTTGAACTTAAGTACTCAACTTGACATGATCAGTCTATTAAAAAGTAAACTGTTAAAATTTAAGCAATGAGAAGAAATCTCATTTTTCTTGAACTGTAAATATGTCACAAGAAATTCTTTCTGAGTAATCTCTTGAGTTTAAGAGAGAAATCAGCATAAAGATTGTGCTTTATGTATGTTGCATGCAACGTATACAACATATTTTCAATAGATACATAGAATGCATTGCAAATGTCAATGTAATTTCAACACAAAGATTACATTTGAGTAATAAAATGATAAAGATGCATGATAATTTTCAGAAAGCAGAAAGCACTCTTGCAATGCATATCAAAATTGAACGCATAGATTTGAATGTTTATCTGCACTTTAGAAACATTTCAGACATGAATAGTTCACGATGCAACTGCAAATAAAGTCATCAAATGACAAAACATGTACTCATGCATTACTTGAACTGATTGCATCTGCGATCAAGAATGTTACAAAATGCTAACTTCTTAAACTATTAAATAATCATCATCATCACAAAGAGTTTCAAAGCAGTAGCAAAGATGATGATGAAAATGAAGCTTTTGAAGCAATTTAAAATGACTAGAACACTCATTCTTTAACATGCAATCAATGCAAACAAATTTGATACATAGTCTCAAAACTCATTGTTTGAACTGTGTGAAGCAGTCATATAAACTGCAAGTGATTTTCTATCTTAAAAAGTTTTGTTCACTTGATATAAATAGCATAAAGTTTCTTATGAGTTGATTTAATTGATGTTACAAGAATGTATAAATTTATTATTATTATTATTATTATTATTATCATGTCAAACATTTTAAAGAAAATGCTCAATTCTCAGTCTTTGCTTTATACAATATGAATCATGATGAAATTCTAGAATTTTAATGTTATTTGAATGAAAATTTAAGCAAAGATTTTGTTATGAGTCTGCATAAAGCGAATCATATGAGTGTATTCTAACTAGAAGTTCAAAGCTAAAGAAGAAGAAAGATGAAACATGTCATGAGTTTTACTCACGAAAACACGCTAGATCGCTAGCGTGTCAACATCAGCTCTATACTAGTTTATGATAGTTTAACATGATTTATGTTAAACTAACTTGAAGTGCACGCTTGCAACATTATCTCTCTTCTTCATTTAGCAATGTTTTTATTGCTGCAGTTCAATTGATTTTTCTTTCAATTTCTATCTTAACTTATTTAAATATCATTCATGAAAGTTATTTATGATCTTCTGACATCTTTTGAACTCATTTTCATCAACGTTGTATCAATGTAAATCAACGTTGTATTCTTTTCAATTGACATGATATTGTAATTATCATCTGTAATGTTTGAAATTCAGTATATTCTTCACTTTTCATTCATCTTCGTCATTCATCACTATAAAATCAGATGACTCATTTCATTGTTCTTTCAAAGAATTCTTTGAATTCAGTTGCAGCAGATTTGAAATGAACTTTGAATAAATTTTCATTGTCAATGACAATTTCAGTCAATATGCATGTTTGATCTTAATAGACTGATTGTCAAGTTGAGTTTCAAGTTGACATTTTGAACTCAAATCAAGATCAAGTTGAGTTGCTCATATTTTCAACTTGATGCAACTCGACTCGACTAAGAATTAAGTCAATTTAACTTGACTCATCAAGAACTTAAGCTTGATGTCAAGAGAGTTAAATATAGAAATTTTTCCGACTTTTGCATTATCTTTTTGCATTATCTTTTTGATAGAAAGTCATGAAGAAAAAACATGAAGATCATTTGATAAAGAGTCATGATGAGAAACATAAAGAGAAACATGAAGATCATTTAATAAAGAAACATGAAGATTGTTTGATAGAGAATCATGACAGAAAACATGAAGAAAAACATAAAAAGAAACATAAAGAAAAACATGATGAGAAACATGATGAGAAACATGACGAGAAACATGACGGGAAAAACATGAAGATCGTTTGACTTTGATAGAGAGTCATGACGAAGAATCATGATAGAAAGTCATAAAGAAAATCATGAAGACTATTCAATCTAGACTGATCATCAAGTTGAGTTTTGATATTAATCTTCTGACTCAACTCAAGTACTTAATATCAATCTTCTAACTCAACTCAAATACTGAATTTCAACATTCTGATTCAACCTGATATTGACTTCAAGTCGATACTCGATTTGAGTTTTTGACTCGACTCGTCAAGAAATCGAAAATGACATCAAGAGAGCTAAATATAGAAATTTTTCCGATTTTTCGCCTTTGCATTACCTTTTTGCATTATCTTTTTGATAGAAAGTCATAAAGACATCGACAAAATGTTTAACAGTTAACTTTTTGCTCAATGACAGAATCTGAAAAAGTCGACTCGATTCAGCTAATAATCAGCTAACAACTGACTAATCAGCTAAATTTCAGCTAAATATGACTAACTCAGCTAATTCAGCTAATTCAGCTAAAATATTTATCTACATGCTTGTCACTCTACTCGCTCATTTACTCGCTCATTTACTCGCTCATTTACTCGCTCATCTACTCGCTCATCTACTCGCTCATCTACTCATCATTCTACATACTCATCACTCTACTCGTCACTCTACATGCTCATTACTCTACTCGTCATTCTACATGCTCATCACTTTACTCATCACTTTACATGCTCATCATTCTACTCGCTCATCTACATGCTCATCACTTTACTGATCATTCTACATACTCATCATTCTACTCATCATTCTACATGCTCATCATTTTACTCGCTCATCTACTCGCTTCATCTACTCGCTCATCTACTTGCTCATCTACTCGCTCATCTACTCGCTCATCTACTCGCTCATTTACTCGCTCATCTACTCACTCATCACTCTACTCATCATTCTACATGCTCATCATTCTACTCATCACTCTACATGCTCATCACTCTACTCATCACTTTACATACTCATCATTCTACTCGTCACTCTACATGCTCATCATTCTACTCACCTACCTACTCGCTCATTTACTCTTCATTCTACTCGTCTATCTACTCGCTCATTTACTCTTCATTCTACTCGTCTATTTACTCACTCATTTACTCTTCACTCTACTCACCTATTTACTCGCTCATCTACTCTTCATTCTACTCGTCTATCTACTCGCTCATCTACTCTTCATTCTACTCATCTATCTACTCGTCTACCTACTCGCTCACCTACTCTTCATTCTACTCATCTACCTACTCGCTCATCTACTCTTCATTCTACTCGTCTATCTACTCGCTCATCTACTCTTCATTCTACTCACCTACCTACTTTTCACTCTACTTTCTATCAAACGCGTCAATCGAGCGCATAAAACACGTCAAACAATGCTTCAAACAATGCTTTCTACATGACTTTCTACCTACTCATCACTCTACATGCTCAGCTATTTACTCGATAATCTTCGCTTCGAGCTTTATAGAGCTGACGCTAGAAAGTTCGAAGTTTTCACCTTCTTTTTTCCTTCATAGTTTCTACTTTCTAGAACAACAACAATCAAAATATCAACATGTTCAGCTATCAACTCAGCTATCTACTCGTTCATCTACTAGTCAGTCTACTCACTTCAAAACATGCTTTAAAAGACGCGTTGATCAAGCACATAACATGAGTCAAACAATGCTTTAAACAATGCTTTTTACTGAGCTTTTCACTGAGCTTTCTACTGATCTTTTGATCAATCTTTCTACTGATCTTTTGATCGAGTCATCTAGTGAACTTTCTACTGATCTTTCGATTGATCTTTCTATTGATCTTTCTACTGATGAGCTTTCTACTGATTTTTCGATCAATCTTTCTATCAATCTTTCTATCAATCTTTTTATCGATCTTTCTACTGAGCTATCTATTGAGCTATTGACTGAGCTTTCTATCAAACACTCTATCAAACATTCTACATGCTTCAAAATACGCGTCGATTGAGCGCATAACATGAATCAAACAATGCTTTTTACATGACTTTCTACATGACTTTCTACATGACTCTCTATCAAGCGCTCTTCATGTTTCTCTATCAAGCACTCTATCAAGCGTTCTTCATGTTTTTCTACCAAGCATTCTTCATGTTTTTCTATCAAGCACTCTTCATGTTTTTCTATCAAGCGTTCTTCATGTTTTTCTATCAAGCATTCTTCATGTTTTTCTACCAAGCATTCTTCATGTTTTTCTATCAAGCACTCTTCATGTTTTTCTATCAAGCACTTTTCATGTTTCTCTATCAAGCACTCTTCATGTTTTTCTATCAAGCATTCTATCAAGCGCTCTTCATGTTTTTCTATCAAGCACTCTTCATGTTTTTCTATCAAGCACTCTTCATGTTTTTCTATCAAGCATTCTTCATGTTTAAATAGATGGTTAAATAGCTACTTAAATAATCAATTCATCAAATGATTTATTTGATTACATACGAATCTTGAATGTAGAAATGTATAAAAAGTGAACATGTATTGCGCATTATATTTTTTGAGCAATTGATGTCTTTTGAGTAAATGACTGTCATCAAAAGATATAAACACTTGTAGCTAGTTATTGATTGTTGATGAGTGACTATTAGAGCTTGTGAGCTAAAAGCTTGACTAAACAAATGTTTTTGACTGATGCTAGCTTGATGAGTCTGTAGTCAATTTTAGCTGATTTCGTCAAATGATCAATGAAGTTGAGTCAAGTTTTTGAATCAAATTATTGAGTCAAGCTTCTTAACTTGACCTCAGTGCTTGAGTTCAACTTCTCAACTCAACTCAACACTTTTTCAAAAAAATTTCAATTCAACTCAACACTTTTTGAATCAAGTACTTGACTTGAACTTAAGTACTCAACTTGATGCAATCAGTCTAAATCTTGATCAGAATCTTGAAAAATTCTAACATTTTATTATTTAGTTTCTTTAATGATCTTGCAATCATAATGTTTCTACAATTTAGAAACATCATGTCATTTATCTTGTAAATTATTTTCTTTCAATACTTATTAATCTGTTTCTTCATGATGATTCTGACTTTTGCTAATGCTTGTTTGATCAACGTTAGTGATCATTTCATGTGTTTGAATATATTCTTTGCTTTATTTGCTTCGATTCTTGCTTGAGTAATTTCATATTCAGTTGAATTCAAATCAAAGCTTATGTAAGAATGAAAGTTCTTATTCAGAAAGAACATTAACTGTTTAATTAATAACAAAATAGTGTTGTTATTAATGAATTCAGTCATAAATAATCAGATGAATCAATCATCTTGCATATATGAGTAGTAGCTTCGTAGATATTATTTCACATTCTGATTCGCTCTTTTTATTTAATCATCAATTTGCAAATGATAGTTGATAAATAGTTTCATCTTGATGTTGAGTCTCAGACATAGAAACTTTCAGATAATCAATAATAATAATAAATTCATACACTTTTATGAAATTGATTAGATCGACTCATGAGAAACTTTATGCTATGTGTGTTGAGTGAACAAAATTCTCTGAGATAGAAAATCACTTGCTGTCTGTTAAAGATCAGCATAGAGCGAGTCATATGAGTGTCATTTAACTAATAGATAAATGCTAAGAAAGAAAAGTATCTACAGAAAAGAACTCGATTCTTATATGTGTGTTTCTCAGCTCTGTGCTAGACTTGATTGAATTGACGTCTTACACATATGATGCAGAGTCTCAATGACATCATCTTTAGGTCAGATTTTCGCTAGACTCGATTAGAATGAAATCAGACGAAGACTAGACGAAGAATAGAATCGTAACATTATCTTCTTCTCTTTGACTATTCATGTTCGCATGAATGTTATTTCTTAGTGCGCTTTTCTTGAATATTTAATATGAAAGTCATCAACCATCTCTTGAGCATTCATAAATTCATCGTCGTCAGCGTTATATCAGTTAAGATCATTGTCATAGCTCTTTCATTTGATTTGATATTGAAGTCGTCTTCAATATCATCAAAAGTTCAATATATCGTCGATTTTTCATTCGTTTTCATTATTTATCACTATTGATCTTGAAGATTCATTCTTCTGACCTGACAGAGAATCATTGACGGCGAGACGAAGAAGTTCTGAATGAAATACATCATGTATACGCATAGTCTTGAGTAGTTTCAATTTATAGAATGAGTCAATGAGATCAATGATCTGAAAAGAATCAAGCATCTTGTCATTCAATTTTTTGAAGAGTCTTGCTATAATGATGTTTCATTCGTTCAAAAACATCTTTGATTCAATCTCATAATTGATCTTCTTTCTATGCTTGTTAGCTTGATTCATCATTTGTTCTCGTGTTTTGATCAAAGCTTCACAAGCGAAGATCAATGTCTTGTTCATTTGTTCAGATATATTCTTGATTCGATTGATCTGCAAGTGTTTGCAAATGCTTTCATACTCAATGATGTCAGAGTCGAAGCTCATACAAGAATGAAAGCTCTTGTTCATGAAGAAGAGAATCAAGAAGATGACTGAGAACAAGATGTTATTGTCAACAAACTCAATCATAAATAGTCACTTAAATCAGTCGTTCTGCATATATGAACAGAAGAATCAAAGATATTGCTTGATGTTCTGATTAACTCGTTCGCTTTGATCGTCGATCTGAGAATGATAAATGATGAACAATCGAAGGGAAATGCTCAGTCGTTTGCAAAGAGACTTTCATAGTATAGAGGTGAATTGCGAACCTCGATCAGATACTATGAAGCTTGATAAATCATGAGTTTGATATATTCATTGAATCAGCATTTCAGCTGTCTTTTCAACAGTGATATCTTTATCATCAATGATGCAAGAAATATAATGTCTTTCTTTTGACAATCTGCAAATGATCATCAGAATAGTGTTGTACTCGCTTGAATCAGATAAATCAATAATGAAGTTCATTGCTATGTCTTGTCATCGCTGTTCAGATATTAATAGAGATTGAAGCAAGTCGTTTGATTTATTTCTAGATGTCTTTGAACGTTGACAGATATAGCAGTTTCAAATATATCAATCTATCGTTTTTCGCATGAATGATCAATAGTAGTTTCGCTTTATGACTTTCACAGTTCTAAGAATATCAGAATGATCAACTGATGATTGATCGTGCATCTCTCGAATCAGATTCATTTGTAGAAGCTCGTTGAACGAAACTCATAGCTGACTATCATGATACAAGATTTCATTCTGAGTTCGACAATTCTTCAATTTGATATTTTCATATTGTGTCTCGTCTCTTGCTATTGCTTCGCGAAGTAGTGTACAATTCTCGTCAATTTCATTAGTCTTAAGAATCTGTTTATAGATTGATTCACTGATGTTCTTCTTTAAATCAGCAATTTTCATTCAATTTGAAGTCAGAATAGTGATTCATTGATAGCAAATGCGCTCATCTTCTGAATCTTTAGGCACGACGTCAGCTTGACGAGTTAATGCATCGATCTTGATGTTCTGTTTGTCAGATTGATACATTATTCTGAAGTTGAAATCAGCGAGCTTCTGAACTCAGCGCATCTGACGTCTGCTTAGCTCTTTATCTTTCATTAATGAGATGAGCGCTTGATGATCGATGAACATCTTGATAGAAATGTCAGTTAGCTTCAGTTTGAATCATCAGTGTTCAAATGCTCAAATGATGATCAGAAGTTCTTTATCATATATCTCGTAGTTGCATTCAGCAGAAGACATGTTCTTGCTATAGAAGACAATTGAATGTAGTACTTCTTCGTCATTATATTGAGAAAGAACTTCATCATTGACGTAGTTGAATGAGTCAATTTCAAGAATAGTCTCATGAGTTTGATCAAAGTAACGTAGTATAGAAGTCTCAATCATACATCTCTTCATATGATCAAAGATGATCTGACAGACTTCATTTTATTTAAATATGATCTTCTTTTGAGTGAATTGAATCATTAAATGAACAATCTTTAAAAAGTTCTTGATGAAGCGTTGATAGAAATTGCAGAAGTCAATGAAGAACTGCATCTGAGTGAGATTATTGAGTGTAGATCATTTAATGACTGCTTGTATCTTTCGAGAATTCATCTTCAGTTCTTCGATTGACATCAAAAGTTCTAGAAAGATGATTTTCTGCACATAAAACTCGCATTTGTTTATGTCTATCTGTAGATCAATCTCTCGTAGTCTGTTCAAGATCAATCGTACATGTTGCTTGTGTTTCTTCAAGATCTTGCTGTAGATGATAATGTCATCTAGATAGATCTGACAGAACTAATATAGATATTCAAACAACACGTCATTTATATAATGTTGATATGACGTTGATTCGTTGATTAATTCGAAGAGCATTACATGATATTTGTATGAGTCGAAGAAGGTAATAAAGATAGTCAAATCTTCGCTATCTGAATGCATGTGTAGTTTGTTGAACGCGACAATGATGTTTAATCAAGTCAGATACTTGCTTTCTTGTATACGAGCAAAAGTCTCGTCTATCAATGACAAAGAATAATGATTTCGTTTGATCAAAGCATTGAGCTTTCTGTAATCAACGCAGAAACGCAGACTTTCGTCTTTCTTTTCAGCGAACAAGATGAGCAAGACGTATGATGCGAAGCTGAAGAAAATGAACTCTTTGTTTAAATGATTAATCAGATACTTCTTTATCTTCTGAAGCTTGTGATTGAACATCTGATATAGTCTGCTTTGAGAGAGTGTTTCTTCATTGATCAACTCAATTTTGTGATCATAGAAACGATGCAATGATAGCTGATCAATCATTGCTCGATCGAAGACATCTAGATAGTCATGATATTCAGAGAGAAGCTTGATCTTGACTTGCTTGAGAGCTTCAGCGTGAAAAAGCTCATGCAGATTCACTTCTTCAGACTTGTTTTCAACTGTAGTTATGAGTCAATCGATTTTCAAGACAATAACAGCAAAGATCTTGATGTCTGATTGTTTGACTAACATTCTATAAGTTGCAGTCTCTATCATTGCAATGTTCATTGAACTGAAAGACAATGATTTCAGACTGAACGTTGATTTAGAATTTTTGACGCTAGTTAAAGTCGCGTCGCGCGATTTTAACTGTTCAATTAGTTTAACTGACTTCTCATTGAACTGACTGAAAGAGAGTGATTTCAGACTGAGTTGAAATGTAGTGAAAAATCTCTTCAGTATATGAGTAGAAGTCAAACTCTTCTGCTTCGTGATTGTCTTGTTGCTTGAGAATAGAACAATCGATTTCTGACTAGAAGTGAAATTCGAAAATCGAAGAGAATTGATTCGCATATTAATTACTAGGTTGATTTTGTTCATTCATGTTTTTTCAAGAATCATTTGATGTTAATCTAATCAAGTGATCAACATAGAAGCTGTGTCAATCATATGATCTTGAACAGTCAGATTTGAATAAATGACATGAATAATGAGTTTCTTAGCATAATGATTGTCAAATTCTCGAATTGACTTCGCTTTGATCAAAGTCAGAGACTCAATTTGCAACTGATCACAAACAATCTGCGCGATCACTTCATCAATGAATAAATAGTCAGCAGCTTCAATGTTAATCAATAACTTCAATGAGTAACTAATTTCATTGCTAGAAAGTATACATTCAGTAGTCAAAGATTCAGAAGCAAAAGAATCATCTGACATGCTTGTCATTGAAGAAATTAACACATTTTTCATCACGTCTTTGATGAAAGTCTCTAGTTTTTTGCCTCGCTATTCTCGAAAGACATTTTCTCATTCTCTTTATTCTTTGAAATGATGATCTCATGTAAACGAAGAATGAATGCACAAGATGCAAAAGTGTTGATCTTGTTCTGAGAGCAATTCTTGAACAAATGTCTTGAGATTTTGCAGATGTAGCAGATGATAGACGATTTCGCTTGATCAGACTCAGAGGTAGAAAAGATGATAGACTTAACATAATTGATTATCAAAATCATCATTGCTGACAAGAAAGTAGTAGCGCGTTTGTCAGATATGACAGTGACTTTGATGATGACAGTGCAACGTTTGCTGTGAAGCTGATAATTGACTTGTTGTTTACTATTCACATCTTGAAGAAAGATTCTTAAGCGAGTGAGCGAAGTAAAGTTCTTTGAACAGACTGATAAAGCATTCTGCAAGCGATTATTAATTTTATTCTGAAGATTGTTCATTAAAGTGCAATTGTCGTATTCAAGATAACTGAATAGCTTCATAAAGTTGAAGTAGAAGATATTGAAAGACTTGTCTGCTTGTCTCAGAGCGTTGTACTTGCGACGACACTTTCGATTCTTATTCAGTTCATTGTATATTTCTTTCAGATGCTCAAATAGCTCGTCGATTGAGATGTATGAATGCGAAGCGTTATGTCAACATCAAGCAAAGATGTGCTCAGCAGCATCATCTTCTAGTCTAGATATCACATAAACGATACAGATATTCTCATTATCAAAGTGATCGACATTTGTCTGAAGCTTGTTGTCTATCTTGATTCTTCAGCTGTTTCATGTTGATTCATCTTCATCAGTGAATATAAATGAGTTCAAAAACTTAAAGAACTTGTGATGATTGTTGTTGAATAGAGTGAACGACTCTCGTTGAGTATGATTCTCGATAAAAGCTTGAGACTTCGTAGACTGTTGAGATCGAGACTGATTCACTGAACGCTGTTTCTTTTTTAAATTCAATACTTTCTTTCATAGTTTGATAATAGTTTCTTCTTGAGTGTCTATTGTTGTTTGATTGATCTTTAGCTCATTAAGTCTCTTGATGTGATCAACTTGTAAATCGATTCATTGCTCGTTGAGTTTCAAAGTCATGTCTCGTTGATCTCTTAGTTCAATCAGCATCTTGATAATCTCGTCTGACTGATTGATAGCTCATTGATGAAGTTGTTGATCTGTGTTGATGTCTCATGAGATAGCGACATTCTGAAATCTCGCTGAAGCATCGAAAGAAATAAGAGAAACTTGTCTACTAGCAATGCTTCTAAGCAGATGAGCTGTTTGTGACTCGACTGATTCAGAGTCGCATGTCATTGTGAAAAAGATAAAGATAGATAAATAGGTTTGATTGTGTGATTGATTTGATAAATTTGAGTAAATTTGAATGTATGTTTTGATGAAAGTAATTCAAAGAATTTCTTGCGAATTTTCTGAATAAACGAAGTAGATTATTTCGTATCGTCTACACGTTGATAGCAGAGTAGTTGATTAGCATTTATCTACTATTAGAAATCAGCATAGAGCGAGTCATATGAGTGTCATTTAACTAATAGATAAATGCTAAGAAAGAAAAGTATCTACAGAAAAGAACTCGATTCTTATATGTGTGTTTCTCAGCTCTGTGCTAGACTCGATTGAATTGACGTCTTACACATATGATGCAGAGTCTCAATGACATCATCTCTAAATCAGATTCTCGCTAGACTTGATTAGAATGAAATCAGACGAAGGCTAGGCGAAGAATAAAATCATAACACTGTCTATACAACTGCTACACGCAGTCAAGACAATAAAACTGAGACTATGTATCAAATTTGTTTGCAATGATTACATGTTAAAGAATGAGTGTTCTTGTCACTTTAAACTGCTTCAACAGCTTTGTTTTCATCATCATTCTCGCTGTTGTCTTGAGACTCTTCGTGATTGAAATGATGATTCAATAGTTCATGAAGTCAACGTTTCATAACATATTTAATCGAAGATGCGTTCAATTTAAGCAGTGCATCAGAATATGCTTGACTGTCTGATAACTTCATTCACAGTCACATTGAAAGTTATTTGCGCTCGACATGTTTCTTGAATGCAGATAAATCTTCAGCTTTATGTGTTTAATTCTGATGTAAATTGCAAGAATATTTTCAATCTTCTGAAAATCATCACGCATCTTTACTGACTTCTTGAATAGATGAGATCTTTGAGCGAGAAATGCATTAATGTCTGCAATGCGTTTTTTGTAGTTTTTTCATTGAAGATCTCATTGACTTTTGTAAAACTGTGCAATTGCACATTCACTTGTTTGAATTGTTGTTAAGAAGTCAAGTCATTCACATTTAAACTGTATCTTTGCTTCTTTGCAAATTGAAACGTTCGTCATTTTCAATCTTATCATCACTGAGTATATCTGTCTTACTTTTGCGAATGTAATTTCTCAGATGAAAATCTTAAGTTGATTAAGCATTAACATCTTGATGACGTGATTTGCTTCTATTTGATGAAAATGCAAATCTCATTGTAGTTTTGTATTCAGTTGTACTTCAAGAACTTGTACGTTCAATTTTAACTTTATTATTGAGTTTTCTATGTGTAAATTAACTATCATGTTGAATCTTTTTAACTTATGAATGAAGTATGTAAGTTCATATTTTTCTGAAGCGAACGTAGCATCATGAGTTCAAGCTCACTTTGCACAGATGTCATGTGCTTAATTCAACAATTCATAAATTGATTTTATGATTTTGTCATAGATCAGAATATTGATGTCATTTATGAAGTCAAGCACTTTGATTTTAATTTCTAAAGCTTTGCATTTTTTGATTAAGCTTGCGTTAAAGAATAGAAAGAGAATCAATGATATGAGAAATTTCTGCAATATGTCAGCATTTACTTGTTGCATCGCGCTGATTTGTTCATCAATGTAATGATCGAGTCTACTAAATGAATAAACGAGATTTATAAAAGTGATATGACAATGTGATATTCTAAGCAGACACAGAATGAGTATATATTATGATAGAGCTAATTATTAAGAAGCTTTCAATAACTCAAGAAAATCAATCGACTATAGAAAGTTTGTCAAGCATTGTCAAGTCAAGCATGACATAATTCATAACATATTAAGTCGAAGATATGACGTAGTCTAAACGATGTCTTGACAGAGTCATAAAGTTATGACATATTAAGTCAAAGATATGACGTAGTCTAAATGATGTCTTGACAGAGTCATAAAGTTTCAGAGCTAATTCAGATCTGATCTTCGACTCAGTCTTTGACTTTAGTCTCTATGTGTCAATTCATCATGACAATTGTCTTCTTTTCTAAGTAAATTCATTCTCAATCTCAATAATTAATGTCTTTGTTTAGTCTGATAAACGATGACGCGTACTCATTGATTCGCTCTAGAAGCTCTCGATAAAAACCTTCAAATCTCTGTGAGAAAACAAGAAAAAGAGAAACTTTCAATTGAATGATGATTCATCTTCGATTATAATGCGTATAGATGACAGTGTAGATAGTATATGTGATGTGTAGTTGATGTAGATGACAGCAATGATGATGTGTAAATAGTATATGTGATGTGTAGTTGATGTAGATGACAGCAATGATGACGTGTAAATAACACATAAACATTGTTTACATTTCAAGTAAATGATGTGATTGAGACGATAGAATGTAAACAAGAGTGAATAACAATTGTTGTTTTGTTTATTGCTCTTTCAGTTTTCTTCAACTTTTCATTTCTTTCAACTTTATCTTTTTTCAATCATGATCATATCTTTATCATTGTATAATTACTTTTGACAAACTTTGAGTATATTTGTATCATAAGAGTAAGAGATCTAGATCATGAGTCGTGAATGCACAGTGACACTCAAAGAAAGTCGTAAGATGATGAAGTCAACTGATGCTTGAGTCAAGATCATTATGAAAGTAAGTAATGTCACACTTGAGATTTCACGACTATTACTGCAACTAACAGTATTGTAAGTCTGCTCAAAAGACATTGATCAAGCATGTTAATCATTGTGCTGCTGATGCTGAATCACTTATGATGATGCAAATGTCATCAAATTCTGATCGAGAACTCATCACTTCTACTATTCAAACTTTCGAGTACATCTTCATTATTGAAGAGAAAATTCGAAAAACAATGAGAAAAGAAATGATTGCTGACGCTTCGTTGACGATCTTGTCGAATTCATAGACTTCGCGAAATCAAAGAACTGTTACGAATGTGTCAGAATTAATTAGAACTAGTCAATGATCTAGTCGAGATCTGATCTAGATCTGACTCAGATTTGACTTAAATATGACTCAGCATCTTTTTTCTTTTCTAGCATCTTTTAATCAGCTTCTATTGTCTTCTAGACAAACACACTTCTTTGTGTTACGAATGATCAACAGATTTCTATGACAAACACATTTCTTTGTGTCGCAAACATTTTTCTTGTGTTTCAACACGTTTTCTTTGAGACTAACGTTGATCTGAGTAACTACTATATAGAGCGTGTTCTTCTTGTCTTTTGTACCTTCTTTCTTCTGTATTTTTAAAGTCTTAGTTATAGCTATCTTTATTGAATTAAACATTTCACTTACAACATAATTAGATTGAATATCTAGGCATGATTTCAACAAGAACGATGATGAGATTTGCTTATTCAACTTCTTGATGTTGTTACTGATGCTTTTCAGCTGTCAATGATTGAAATAAGTGAAAGAAGCGTTGTTGATTTTGAAGTTCTAAATAAAGTGATTTGTATAAAGTGTGCTCAAGTTCTACACATTGAGAATAAAGCATCGCTGTGTGACATCATCTTTCAAAGAAAGACAATGTACAAGAAGTGTGCTTGCTGTGCAAGTAATGAGAGTTTCTGTGTTGCAATGAATATACTTATATGATACATCTGCTAAACGCTCATGATTTAATGTCTAGATTCTCAACATCTGCATTTCAACTATCAATGAATTCTTTCGTTTGCAGAAAATTCATAATAGTGCGATTGAGAATGAAGAAGAGAGCGTCGCTCTGATGACATTCACTGCTCATCAGAAAATTCTCTACAAGAAATTAATAACAGCGACGTGTATAAAGAATCATCTCAAGAAGACTCATAAACTCAAGTCTTTAAAGATTCAAAAGCTCATTCTTAAATAGATAATAATTGTCAATGACGTTGTCAAAGAAATTCTGAATGTAAAGCGCTTTGTGATATGTTCAATTTTGATTATATATTGTTTTGTCAGCATTTCTAATTATTCTGTTATATTTTAATACAATCTGTCGTCTTTTGAATCTCTGTCTTCGCATCTCAATGTAAATCTGACAATGAAAAAGAAGAAGAAGTCTGCAATCTTGTCTCATGTAAAAGATGTTTGATGAAGTGATGATTGCATGATGTTTATTATGTCGTGATGATTGCGCTTTCTTGTCGAGCGCGTTTAAGCGTCTTTGCGTCTTTTTCTTCTGTCTGTTGATTTACATATGTGATCATCTCATTAGAGAGTGAAACTATCATAATACAATGATTCTTCTTTTCTAATAATGAATTTATGCTTGAAAGTGAGTGATTATGCTTTTCGCTTATGTTTCAGCCTCATTTTGAAAGTTTCTATAAGCTTCAAGACATCTTTCATATCTTCGCTCAATATTCATTGATTATATTCAATGAAATATTCTTTTCATTGTATCTTATAATATAAGATTTTCTTTCTTTTTCGCTTCTGTAAAATCTTTTCTATCTTTCATTCTTGCTCATCATCAATAAGCTTGAGTACGAAATAATTGAGTATAGAATCATCATTTAGCCTACGATTATACAACTTTAAAAGAAGCACATGAAAGACAGAATAAACTCTATAAATGACTGAAAGACTAAAATGATACGTTTGCTTGTTTATGAGTTTCTGTATATGAAAGAACTTTATCATCTTATTTGATAACTTCTTGCTCAACTTCTTCTGCTTCAGACTTTTTGCTGATAGCATAACTAAATCATCGACATTAAAGAACTTAGACTTATGTTTTCAATTATAGTACTTTGTCTGAGCATTGATCGCGTTTTATCATCATTTCGTCAACGTGTTTTGCACGTCTTGCAGCATTTCAACGCGTTCTTTTGCTGCTGACACTTCTTCTTTCATAGCATTGTTCTTGATGTGTATGTCAAAGATTGACTTGTAATCATACATAACTTTAAAGAGACTACAGCTCAACGAAGAGTGCTTCGTCTGATGATACAAGATCTCGACTATGAATAAAAGCATAGCTCAGTTGTCTTGCTTTTCTGAACAATATACTTGTAGATAATGTTTCAGCGTTTGATTCTGTTGTTCTGTCTGATTGTCTGTTTGCGAATGAAAAGTGATGCTTAGTTGTCATTTCATCTTGACATGATAGCAGATCTCTGATCAGAATGCACTGATAAATAAATTATCTTTATTGATAATTATATCATTTGATATCTCATATTTTAAAGCAATCTTCTTAAAGAACAACTCTGCTAACTTTACGACAGTCAGAGTCTTCTTTATAGACAGATAACGCGTCATCTTCATGTAATGATCAACTATCACAAGAATTGAGTCATACACGACTTTTTTTCATTTACTAGACGACAGATCTGTTATGAAATTCATAGTGATTTCTTTTCATGAATCTGTGAATCGAGATAATGATCTCAACTCATCATATGATAGATGACGTTTCATCTTTACTCTCTGACAAATGTCACAAGTATCTATATACTCTTTGACATTCTTGATCATACTTTTTCAGTAATATTTGCAATCTAATAGCTCGCTGATCTTGTCAGCATCAAAATGTCTTGCTAATGAGTTGTCATGATGACGTTTCAATAACTCTTCTCTGACAGAAAGATCTTCTGAAACATACAACAATTCGTTGTACTCTATCATTTCTTGACTATTTAATGTTTAAGCTTCAACGTCATTCTTTTGTATACTCGTCGTTTCGTCTGCTTTTAGTCTCACAGCAAATTTATCTTCTTGCTGTAAAATCTTGATGAGCTTAACTATGAATTTACTACTGAAGTCGTATGTCATTTCATGAATTGTCAGTACTCTGACAATTGCACGTGAAACGAGTTGTTGTTACGAGCGTATTAAGACTGATAAGACTGATTAGAACTAGTCAATGCTTTAGTCGAGATCTGATCTAGATCTGACTCAGATTTGACTCAGATATGACTCAACACTCTTTTTCTTTCTCAACACTCTTTTCTTTCATCAACATCTTGTTCATCAACATCATATTCTTCTCATGTCATGAACACATTTCTTTCAAGTCTAGTGCAGTCTCTGAACATTACATAAATAGAAGCTTTTGTATCAATCTTCTTCTGTATTCTTAATATTCAGTTATAGCTATCTTTAAAGATCAAGCACTATCAACTCTGATCTTCATTGATTGTATCATTTAGACATGATTCTGACATTATATTAAGAATTCATTAATCACATGATACTGATCTCATTACTCATTCAACATACTCATTTAGACAGAACAAGTCTAAAGAAATTCATTTACCTGATGATTAACAACAATCAAAAGATAGAACAACACTAGAGAGTTGAATAGAATCAACGACAAGACTGTTTGAATTGCTAGACTACTTATCACTCATTAAGTATGCAGAGTTCACTCGATTACGAGAATCACGATAAAGAATCTTCGTGAATTGCTCAAGAATCAAATCGATCGATAAATTCAATGATAAAGAACCTTCGTTGTTTGCTAGAGAATTAATCAATCAATCAACAAACAAATCTCATCTTCTTTGTTGAAGATTAAACATCATCTTTCATGTTCTACGAAATTTGAAAGACTTGAAGTCTAGCATTTGATGAAGAAACAGATCAACTCTACGAGTTAGATAAACAACAAGAAGACGAAATCAAAGAGTTGAAGACTAGACTTCAAGCTAAAGAAAACACTTCTTCTGATTTCATCTACTCTGAGCGTTCTAGATCTCAAAAAATACCTGATTCTTCGCTGTTTACTGATGAAAAGAACTCTACTTGAAAGAATTGATACGGAAAAATTCAGAATAAACTAGAGATCAACGTCGATCTCTTTTCTAATGAACGAGTCAAATTGAGCTATATACATTCTAGATTATTCAATGACGCAGCTGAGATCACTCAAGCTAGATGCAAACGTGACTGTGTCAATCTTTATAGAATCGTCGACGATTTTTTGAAAGAGCTAGCTCAGTTGTTTGATGACTTGAATAAGAAAGTCAACTTTCGTAGAAAATACTACAACTTGGTTCAAGAATTCAAGAAATTCAGTGAATTCTATACTCAGTTTCAACGTCTATCTTTCTATCTAAACTATCACAAGAAGCAACTGATCACTGATCTGAAAGATAAAATACATTCTTGTTTTTGATTTGTTTGAGTAAATCAACTAGTTCAATCTGATTCTCTAAAAGAAATTCGTTTCTATCTGATTCATTTGAATAATGATCAGCAAGTCATTCAAGAGATCAAGAACAAGATCAAATGTGTCAATGATCTTTCTAAAACTATCTTTCATAAAGCGACTGTTGTCACTCAGTCAGTTGATCACTTGAAGTCTGATCAGCTAAAGTCGCGCGACGCGATTTTAACTAACGTCAAAGAAGCAGACATTCTAGTCGAAAGCTGTTTCATATGTCATAAATCAGATCATAGCTTTAAAGAGTGCTTGAATGAATCTACTAGAATCAATGCAGTGAACAATGAATATGATCGCTTCGATTTCAATTCGAATTTCGATTCAAAAAACTAGTCATCTCTTTAAAAGTCATTAAAGAAGTAAAGATTATATCTTTGTGCAAACTAGACGAAATTCTATCGAAAGAAAATTACTTTGAAAAGTCATTTCTAATTGACGTTTATCTCATCTCTTAGAATCGATCTTTCAGCCTTCGTTCTATAATAGACAGTGATTCAGTCGTTTACACAATCATACATTCTAACCTAGTTGATAAAGTATGCAAGAAACTGAAAATTCAATCTATATCACTGATAAAAGAGAAGCTAATAAGAGAGTATGATGAAAAGATATCTAAGAAGATTATCACTCATAAAATTTTACTCAATCTCATCATCGAAAGTCATAAGAAATTGACTGTATCAATGTTGATAGTTGATATCAATCATCATGAAGTCATATTGAGTAAGCTTTGAATGAATAAAAACGAAATATTACTGAATATGCAAAACGACGTCATTGTTTTTTCGAATCAATTAAATACTTCTATTTTGATTTTTTCAATTTCTCTCAATTCAAAGCACTCAAGTTGATCGCGATCATCTTCGCTTTCTTCAATCATTCAGACTAAGATCTCTATGATGCTCAAACGACTCATTCGAGAAAAGTCATTCTCAATTCAAAGCATAAACGCAGCTTCATTTAAAACATTGTTGAATCATTCAAAGAAGAACAAGATCAAAGTCTTTGCTTTATTCATGATGAACATTAATAAAGAAATCACGTACAATACTCAGTGCGATTTGAACGCTTAAAACGTCTCTTCAATCAATGAAATGACTCAGAATTTGAAAGATATTAAAGCGAAGCTGTCATCAAAATATCATGAGTTTCTAGATGTTTTTGATCGAGCTCAATCAAATAAACTACTCTCTCATCGCTTCTATGATCATAAAATTGAGCTCATCAATGATTTAACACTCTCTTGCTGTTGAATTTATTGAATGTTTTCTGTCAAACTTCTGAAAGTAAAAAATTACTTAAACGAGAATCTGTCAAAGAAATTCATCACTTCTAGTCAGACTCTCTATTTCTTTTCTGTTCTATTTGCTCTCAAAGCAAATGAAGATCTTCGATTCTGCGTGAACTATCGAAAGCTAAATGTCATTTTCAAAAGAAATAAATATTCTCTATCGCTGATAGACGAGATCATTGATAAAATAGTGAATTGCAAGCATCTGACTAGATTGAACATCATATCAGCGTTCAACAAACTTCGAATGCATCTCAATAACGAGAATTACATCATCTTTATCACTGCTTTAGAAGCATATAAATACAAGATGTTATCATTCAAACTGACTAACAAATTGATCTTCTTTCAGCAATATATGAATGACATTCTATGAAACTTTCTGAACGACTTTTGTCAAGTCTATCTAGATGACATTCTCATTTATAGCAAAATGAGAAAGAAACATAAAGATCACGTCAAACTAGTATTGAGTCGACTACGCGAAGCTGAACTGCAGATGAATATTCAAAAGTGCAAATTCAATGTGAAAGAGACTGTCTTTCTAGAAGTCATTGTATCAGAACTAAATTTTCGTATGAATTTCAGCAAAGTGACAGTCATAGTCAGCTGAATCACTTCAATCAATTTAAAAGAAATTCAGAGCTTCGTGAGATTTGTTAACTTTTATCATCGTTTCATTAAGAACTTCTTGAAGCTAGTTAAATCATTCACTCAGCTGACTAGAAAGAACACGTCTTTTGTTTGAAACAAGATCTGTGTTCAAGTCTTTGACAATCTAAAGAAACAAGTCAGCTTGATCTCAGTACTTCGTCACTTTGATCTCAAACGACAAGCTATTTTGAAGATCAATGCTTTGAACTATGTAAAAGATGAAATACTATCTCAGTATGATGACGAGAAAGTTCTTCATTCGATGATCTTCTACAGCAAAAGCATGATCTTCGCTGAAATCAATTATCACATCTATGACAAGAAATTGCTAGTCATTATTTGATGCTTCGAACACTGACAACTTGAGCTGAAATGCATTGAACTACTCATTCAGATGTTCATCAATCATCAGACTTTGAAGATCTTCATGAAAAACAAACAGTTGAGTCAACGACAAGTCAACTATCTGAACATTCTATCGAAGTTCAACTTTCAAATCATCTTTAGATCAGGCAAAATGAACACTAAAGTCAATGCTCTAATCAGAATGCTTCTAGCGAACGTCTTTGAATCAGCTCAGCGTCTTGAAGATTGTTTTCAGACTATTCTGACCTTTGATAAAGTCAATGTTCTATCTATTGAATCGAAAGCAAATCTCTATCAATGAGTATGAATGATCAATCAAACAAATGAGCTCTGCAGTGAATATAGACAAGCTATGAACGAAAACAAGCTCAAATTTCATATCACTAAACTGAAGAACTGCAAGATCATTGACAACATTCTATTTAGAAAAGATCTACTGTGAATTTCTGAGAACATGCACACGAAATTACTACAAGAAGTGCATGATCAATCTTCAATCTCTCATCTCGACAATAAATAAATCATTGATCTAGTTCAGCGTTTCTACTATTGATCAGATCATTGAGCTACTATTCAACAATACATTCGAAACTGTTATGCTTATCAGCGAAGCAAAGTTTCTAGAAATAGCATCAATGAACTTCATCATTCTCTCTCGATTTCACAGAAACGCTGAAAAAATATAGCTATGAACTTCATCACTGAACTATTTCTGTCAGAAGACTATAACATCATTTGCACAATCATATGTCATCTCATCAAAGAACGTCGCTATGTTTTCTGTCATTGAGAAGACAATGACATCTCAGTCGAAGAAAAGGTTTGAATCATGCTATGAAACGTTTATTGACTGCATGATTTATTCAGTTCTATTGTTTTGAACAGAGACTATCAATTCATATCAACTATATGAAAAAGTCTTTGCAAGCAACTGAGAATCACAGCTAGTTTATTCACAGTTTATCATTCTGAGATCAAGAATCAATCAAAACAAGTCAATCAAGACGTTGAACGCGAACTTAGAATCTACTGCAATTACATGCAAGATGACTGAGTTAAATGAATATCTATGATGAAATTCAGCGACAATTCAAATATCTTCTCGATCACTTCAATGACTTTCTTTTACTTCAATAAAGAATTTCATTTTCGAATGAGTTTCGATTCAGATACGATGAACTACGAAACAACTCATGAACGACTTGAAGCTAGAAAAGCAGATGATATTGTCATTTGAATGAAAGAGCTACTGAACTTCAATCATCAACAATTGAAAAAGATGAAGCTGATCATTGAAGTTCAGATCAATAAACATAGATGAAACGTCACATATGAAGTAAATGACTGAATTTGACTATCTTTCAAAAACATTAAGACAACGAGACTCTGCAAAGATTTGAAAGACAAACAGCTAGATCTCTATCAAATCACTGTCAAAGTGAGTGTCTTTTATCATCTTTGTTTATCAGTCAGCATGAAGCATCTGCATTTGATGTTCAGCTCGAAGCTACTGCAATCATATTCAGAAGACTCTCTATCAGAACAGCATTCAGAATCACTCAGATCAATCACTATCAAAGACGATGAACATTGAGAGATAGATAATATATTGAACTTCAGATGCTATCAAGGTCGAATACAGTACAAAGTCAAATGAACAGATCTAGATAGAAACGATGAATGATACTATGTTAATAAAGAGAAATTCAATGACTCAGAGAAAGTTTTGAATGAATTTCATAAGCTATATTCAAACAAATCGCGCTAAAATATCGGAATAACTATCAACAAAAAGCGAGTAAATGAACTACATTCATGCAAACATGAATTTCAAAGAAGAAAGTAATGTTATGAGCATATCAAGACTGATAAGACTGATTAGAACTAGTCAATAATCTAGTTGAGATCTGATCTAGATCTGACTCAAATTTGACTCAGATATGACTCAACACTTTTTTTCTTTCTTAACACTCTTTTCTTTCACCAACATCTTGTTCATCAACATCACATTCTTCTCATGTCATAAACACATTTCTTTCAAGTCTAGCACAGTCTCTGAACATTACATAAATAGAAGCTTTTGTATCAATCTTCTTCTGTATTCTTAATATTCAGTTATAACTATTTCTAAAGATCAAGCACTATCAACTCTGATCTTCATTGATTGTATCATTTAAACATGATTCTGACAGTTGTTTGCAATCAACAGTTTCAGCAACAGAATTAAGCTGTTTCTCAGCTACGTTGCGATTTCTATGAGTCAACGTTTCAACGTCTATGCTTCTCAAAGTTGTTGATTCAAGTTGAGAAATTCTATCTCTCAAGAAATGTACTTCATCTAAATGCGTTTCTTGCATTGTTAAAGTCATGACTCTCAGCAGCATACTTCTGACATGCATTGCTGAACACGTACTCATGTTTTCACTGACACTGTGAACAGACATCTTATTGACTTCGTTAATCACTCGTGTACAGTAAATTTCATCTGACAACATGCTTTTAACATGATCGACTGAATATCTTCTTTCACTGACATTGTGAACGAACGTCTTCTCGACATCGTTAATCACTCATGTTCATCAGTGAGTTTCATCTTGCAGTCTGCTCTCGACATGTTCTGCTGAATATCTGTTCATACTTATACTGTGAACAAACGTCTTCTCGACATCGTTAATCACTTGTATACAGTATAGTTCTCTGATAGCTACGAATATAAACCTATTTAAGCTTTCTATTTTAGTCAGCTTTCGCTGCAAAGTAAGCAGCAAATGATTCGCAAAGATGTTCTCACTCTTATAGTCAGATTGTCTTGATAATGCATTGATTGAGTTTGTCTTTCCTGATCTATGTGCTATTTCAAAGTTGCAGATCAACAATTTTATGACTCATCTGACTTGTCTTTCGTTTAGCTCTTGAACGTTCATAAAATTCTTCAGATTATTATGATCAGTCAGAACTTCTACAGTATGATAATCATCTTTCACATAGTGTCATCAGTGTTTAAACATCGCTACTATGACTAGAAGTTTCTGATCATATATCTTATAGTTTCTTTCGATGTTTATCATCATTCTGAATCAGAATGCAATCAAATGTCATTGATCTTCGTTATTTGACTGAGACAAAATATTCGCGACTGCATAATCAAACGTGTCGATCTCGATGCGTATATGTCGCTCTGAGTCAAAGTGTCTTAGTATAGATGCTCTCATAAAGACGTCGCGAAGCTAATTAAAAGCTTGTTTCACTTCGTTTGATCATATGAATGAGCTCATTTTTACATCTTTTACACTATCTTTCAGCAGTTCTGTTAAAGACTTTGCTATCTGAAAGTAATGATGTATAAAACGTTGATAGAAATTGATGAACTTCAGAAAAACTTGTATTTCTTGATACATCTTCAATCTGAGTCACGTTTTGATGATGTTTACTCTACTTGAATTCATTGAAACGCTCTTAATGAATATGACAAATTCTAGAAAGTTTACTTTAGTGATGAAGAATTCACACTTCTTCAAGCTAGCATATAGCTTGAACTTTCTTAGTCTTTTCAGAATCTGCTTCACGTGATCTACGTGATCAGTTTTCTCTATGAAGAAGATTAGAATGTCATTCAGATAAATAACACAAAAGTTGTTTAAAAGCTCTGTCAAGATCTTATTAATATAAGTCTGAAAAATGACAGATGTATTGATCAAAATAAACGACATGATCATATATTCAAAGTGATCATAATGAGTATGAAATGTTGTCTTTCACTCGTCTTCACATCGAATTCTGAGATGATGATAAACGTTCTTCAGATCTAATTTAGTAAACTGCTTAATTCTACTGAGTCTGTCTAAAGTTTCACTAATTAAAGACAGCGAATGACGATTTTTGACAGTGATCTTATTTAAATCTCGATAGTTCATGCATAAACAAAGACTATCATTCTTTTTGAAAATGAATAGAATAGACGCATCAATCGAGCTGATGAAGTGCTTAATTCATTCTTTCGCTAAAACATCATCTAAATACTGTCTCAGAGTCGTTAACTCTGTGTTCAACAGATTATACAATGATTCATATGATGACTTTGCAGTGATTTCGATTGCATAATCGTGATCTTCATGCAAAGACAGTTTGTTTGCACTTTCTGTCAAGAATACATCTTCGTACTCTTTTAATTTAACAAGTAGAATCAGCGTTTTGAACGCGTTTGTGATACGAGTCATCACATTATTCATTGCTTTCACTTGATGTTCAACGATTGACTCTTTGACAACATTGATCATGACAAGAGCATACACAGTAGACTCATCTTGTAAAGCTTTCGCAAATGTTTATGCGAAGAACAACTCAAATGCGTGCTCATTCACGTCGAAACGTCATGTTCTTACAATCATGTCTATTCAAATACGCTTGAATTGCATATTCAACATACTCAAGATTAAGAGAGATCTTTTCTTGTCAATAACATAGAAGATACTTATATCTTTTTTCTTTATGTCTCAACTGTCTCTTAGTCGATAACACATCTTATAAACATCATAACAATAAACATTCTGATCATTCATTCAGATAAATCTTGAGAAATCAACGTTCAGCAATAACATACTTTGCTTGATGATGAAACGTTGACTAATCACGTTTATCTCAGCGTCGATATTCATGTGAATCTTTATTTCTATCTTCTGATCTTTCTGAATTACATGCTCTTTATATATAAGAATTTTTACGAAGAGAACTTCTTGTTTTTCCCTTGATGATTTGAAGCATTCATCACGAGCTTGTCTTTTCTTGAAATCTTGAAACGACTCATATGTGACATTGAATCAATGAATACTCAATTTGCATCAGATTCTTTTGATCTGTTCTTGATCTTTTCATCTCTACAATCAGTAAAATAATGATTCTTTCAATTGCATGTATAGCACGTTATATTGAACAAATTCTTGCTATAACGTGACGAAGCATGCAAGCTTGTCTTTGATGAAGAGTCGAGTCTAGTTGATCAATGAGATTTCTTTCGCTTTAAATGAGTCTTTTTATTGACTTTATCTTGATCATGCAAGTTCTTGTCTTGAGATCATTTCGATGACAAGACGTGTTCTTTTCGCAGATTTGTTTTCAATCAAGCGACAAGATCAATTAATGCATCTCATGTGATAGAAATCGACTGCACATTAGTAATAATCACATGCAGCTCAGATTTCAACTTGATGAATAAATGAGCTCGCTTATGCTCATCACTATACAACGAAAGTTGATGTTTCAGAATGCTCAGATGAGCTGCAAACGTTCGTATCATCTGATCTAAACGTTGCGATGCATTCACGTACTGCTGAGTCACGTTTATGTTTCAATTCATTGAATCTTCAATTAAATTTAGAAGAAAGTTGATAAAATTGAATCACATCTGCTGAGCTGCAGACATAGTCTCTTCATGATTGAATCAAAGTTTCTTTGATTCACTCTTCAGATAAATCATGCAGTACAAAATCTTTTTCTTATTACTTTCAAAATGTCAAGAAGTATTTTGAAATGAGATTTCGATGTCGCGAATTCACTCTCTATGTTCTTTTATGATTTTGTCATGATACTTCTTCAAAGACATTGAGAATCTTCGCTTTTGCAAGATGATCTCATAATGACTTCGTTTCATCATCATCGACACTATTGAGACGATGCGTAGATCATTCAAGATCTTTGTGAAAGCTCAAGTGAAAGCTCAATGACTTTTCTTCGTCGTTTCAATGACTTGCAGAGTCTCAATCTCTGATTGAATAGCTGCTAACTTCTGTTTCTTTCACAGTTCATTACGTTGAAGCATTGCTCATGTCAGCTGTTCATTAATATCAAGAGAGAGTTTGTCTTCTGCTTCTTCACTTTCTGATTTCATTATGCAACGTTCGTTTTCTGATATAATATCTTGCAAGATCGAAACATCATCGTTTCAACTCTGTTGTGATCATGTTGCTGTTGTCATGCTTGAATATTGAATCATCATCTTTAAGAAGAGTTTGAAATAATTAGAACTGTAATGATTGAGTTTACTAAATGAATAAATGAGATCTATAAGAGTGATATGACAATGTGATATTCTAAGCAGGCACAAAATGAGTATATATTATGATAAAGCTAATTATTAAGAAGCTTTCGATAACTTGAGAAGATCAATCGACTATAGAAAGTTTGTCAAGCATTGTCAAGTCAAGCATGACATAATTCATGACATATTAAGTCGAAGATATGACGTAGTCTAAATGATGTCTTGACAAAGTCATAAAGTTATGACATATTAAGTCGAAGATATGACGTAGTCTAAACAATGTCTTGACAAAGTCATAGAGTTTCAGAGTTAATTCAGAACTGATCTTCGACTCAGTTCCTGACTTTAGTCTTTATATGTCAATTCATCATGATAATCAAACATCAGTGATGACTTTTTGTCTTTCAGAAAGCTGCAAGTTCATTTGACTATGTAGTTCAATATTCTTTTCATTCTCAGAATATGCAGAAGTCTAGTGTGCAAGACATGATTGAACGTTTCAGCAATGTTTAAACTAAGCATGAAGACTACGTACTTAATTTCACAGTCTCATACTGCATGTACTTGATTTACTAGTAGATTCAGCGTTGAGATTATGAATTGCTTACGTCTCACTCTCATTTGAGCGTTCGAAAGCATGTGATGAGTCTCAATAATATCATTTAATCTTTTGATCATAATTGATTTCAGTGTTTTATTCATGATGTTTAGCAAAGTAATGAATCAATACATCTTCAAGTCAATGTAGTTACTTTTCTTTAATTTGCATAGTACTATTATTTGAGCTTTTTTGAACTGCTTTGAATGATATTTGTGAATTACACATGCATTGAACAAATTAATTAGTATTGAAGTCAGTTTTGTTAAACTCGCTTGAAGTGCTTTGTTTGAAATTTCAAATGCATCTGATGCTTTATTGACTTTTACTCGTTGAATCATCTGTCTCATCTCATCTTGCAATAAGACTGAATTGAATGACATTGTCAGCAATATAAACAATCTTGAAATGTCATTGATATTTGCTTGAAATGATGATAAAAAGAACTTCTTTCATAGCATCTCTGTTTTTTCTTCAAATGAATCTGCTATGTGATTGAAATTATCGCTTTTTAATGACAAAAACTGTGAAAGTTTCTTGAATAACTGACTTTTGATTCTGACTCATTTTACGAAGCATCAAATTGATTTCAATTTGTTGCTCAGCTTATGCATCTGTAATCTAAAATGTAAGTGTTTTGTTTCTTTAATGATCTTGTTTTTGTGATTATTGTATCTCAGATAGTCGTTTCATGTCTCTAGAGTACTCTGCGCTTTTCATATGATTCATAGTCATCGTAATTTCATCACAACTTTTGAGCAGATTTGATTTCAAAAGTCTTGTGCTTGAATCAATGACTTTGCTCAAGAAGTAGACTTCTTGATGATCTCTTGTAACATATGAGTGATTTCAACTACTCTGTCATTTATCACTGTCTTGTGTTACGAGCGTGCATCTTGAGTTAGTCTAATAGAGATCGTGTTAGACTATCATAAACTAGTATAAAGCTGATGTTGACACATTAGTAATTTAACGCGTCTTTGTAAGTATAAGACTCTCGACGTGTTTCATCTTCTTTCTTCTTTAGCTTTGAACTTCTAGTTAGAATACACTCATATGATTCGCTCTATGCAAATTCATAACATTAGTTCAAAGCTTATTAATCTTGCTATTGACGTGTAAACAATATAAAAACAAGCTACACAACTTAAACCAAAAGTTGAACTCAGAAATTTTAACAGCAGAATCAGAACTTAAGCTCAGAAAGCTCAATAGAAACCAGAAATTTCTAAAGAAGAATCTTGATTCAAAACCAGAAATTTCGATAGAATCAAAATCAAAAAACATGAATGCGTTGCTCTTGACTAACTCTTTATTGAACTCATCATCAGAAATCAGAAATTTTAGCAGTACTTGAACTCAGAAAGTTCAATAGAGTAACATCAGAACTCTTTGATCAGCAATTTTCTACTCATATCATGACTAAAAGCTCAGAATCAGTGAGCATTGCTCGTTATGATCTTCAAAATGCTAGAAGAGAATCACTTCTATCATAGAATTGAACAGCATTAGAAGAAGAAGGCACAAATGCGTCGTCAAATACAGAAGAAAAGAACATGAACACGTTGCTTTTTGATCACGAAATAATCAAGATCAGCATCAGCACTGAACTGAATGCTTAAATAAGCACTCATGAAGCAGACAACATCGTTGCCTTTATCAAGTACATATGTCAACAGCATGACATCGAGATCGAGATTCACAATGACATGATTCAGATGTTAGAAGATGTCAACAAGATAAACATCACATTGAAGATTATGCAGACGCGTCTGCAGAAAGAGAATAGAAACAAGAACGTGATTATACATCATTTAAAAGCTGCATCAAGTCAACAAAGCACTTTGATTTCTGAAGATCAATTTTTGAAGTCAATCAAGTTACTCAACTCATCTCTGTTCAAAAATTCGTCACAGAATGTAAATAATTGACTATCGCGAATGCAAAATAAGTTAAAGACAAACAAGAATCACTTTTCTATCAAAAAGTTGAAGATTGTCTATATCAAAAGTTAAGTCAGTGAAGCTACAATCAAGCACATAGCATCATGAATGAGAAACATGTTTCTGAATCTTTTTCTAGAAGTCAAAGAAGTACTATCAATCATTAATAAAATGTACGATGATTTCAATCATCATCACACGACTCAACAACAGTACTTAAAGCTGTATTAGAACAAGATCTTCTTTCATGAATTTTGAATAAAATTTCAGAGATTTAGCGCAGAACTAGAATACAATAACGAGACTTTACTAAATGATTTTCAGCATAAGATCAGCTCAGATCTTCAGCGAGCAACGCTCAATGAATGAATCACAAATTTGAATGAGTTTGTTGACATCTGCATGCAAGTCAATGTTAGATTGACTGAATTGAATGTTCAATCAGTCGTCAAAGCATCAATAACTCAAGCTGCTCAATCTGTTTCTAGCACATCGACTGCTTGACTTACGTCATCAGTTTCTTCATGAAAGAAACTCAGAAGATCAAATCTTGATTTTATTCAGAAAGAGTTGTTTAAGAAAGAACTTTGCTTCAAATGTAAGAAGTCAGAACATAGAGCATATGATTGTCTTAAGACGACTCAAGTGCATGAGATTGCTGCGAATTCAAAAAACGATCTGTCTTCGTTAAAGTAGTAACTGAGAATGATATACTCATATTTTGTTTCATCAGCATGTTTGATGATTCATTTGATTTCAAGTCGTTCACTGTTGATGTCATCTTGAGTAGTCTAGAAAAGATATTCAGATTTCTTGCTCTGATAGATACTGAAGTCACTGACATGATTTTCATTAATGAATCTTTGATGTCAAAGCTATGTGAACGCTTTGATATTCAGTCAATATCATTGTCAAAATCAAAGTTGATTCAATTGTATGATGAAACTTCTGATTGAAAGTCAATTACACATGCTTTGTATACATTGATCATGATACAAGAACACAAGAATGAAATGATGTTTTTATTAATAACTTGTTTAGATCAGCACAAGATAATCATTGAAAATCTTTGATTGAAAAGAAATCAAATTTTGATAAATTCTGCAAATGATTGATTAATATCATCATTGAAGATTCAAACATTGAAATCTGTTGTTTTGAAAGTAAGCAGTCAATCAGCATTTCACAAATCTGAGTCAAGCAAGATCTGTGAAATGAAATGAAAGAACTTGAATTCAATTGTTACGTTGACTATCATCTTGAAGCGACTCACGAATCAGAAACTAGCGAATCAATTCATTGAATTTGTTTGATTCATTGAATCATTACTTTTAGTAAAGTCAAGCACTTAAGTTGACTTCGATCAATCTCGACTCATTCAGTCATCAGAGAAAGAAAAACTCGTCAATATTGTCATGATCAAAGTTGCTGTATATCAAACTCTAGTCAAGAATAAGAATATCAAGATCTTTGTTACGAGCGTGCTCAGCCTTCTACTGGAACGCGTGTCCTTTGAGCGGGCCTAGACCCTATCGGGCCTAGCGCTCACCCTTCCTTCTGTACATATAGCCTTCGCATCTAGATAGATCTCGCTCTTTAGCTTTGAATCCTCGTTTACCTGGTTTACCCTTCGTTTACCTGTACCTCTATGACTTGCTCTAGGCATGGTTCTAACATTATTCAAAGCTCCGTACATACCACACGACAGTGGTTCGCTTCCTAGTTGAGCCGGTTTT
>JAABUK010002497.1_pt1 | contig 32857 bp, 48 predicted proteins | sample 5559141 | NCBI WGS metagenome assembly JAABUK01 (sample SAMN10711869, study PRJNA513367) | rock metagenome | isolation source: Antarctica rocks | place: Antarctica: Victoria Land, Pudding Butte nord | collected 2016-01-03 | reverse complement strand
ATGGCGAAATGTTGCATCACCAAAGGCAACAACTGTGCTGGCTTTGCAGGCTGTGATGTCATTGCACATGGTTGACATGGCCCTCTGCTTCTTGATGTGCCTGCTCCAACACAGTTTCCGGAACCGGTGAGCTGTGTACAAGTGCAGCACAGGTGCCAAGTGCTGGACTCTGTAATGGATGTGTACCCCAAACATTATGGTGGATGCTACCTTTGCTGATGGCATTGTCTGCAATAAGGATTCCACCAAAGGTGACTGACTCAGCCATTCTGTGCACCTGGCATTTCTGCAGTCAATACCACTGGAGTCATACCATTTAGAGCGCGACCAGCCAAATGTTTCGTATTTATCTGCTGGGGTGGGCTGTGGCGCACCAAGCATATTTTCTGCATGCTGAGAGTGTACAGCAGCAACAAACAAGTTGTTCCTGCCTGGGTCCAAGCCTACAATACGTCCAGCTGTCTGGACCACAGGGTGTGTGGCAGCAACTGGACCTGTCACACTAGGGACTGGTGGTGGAGGCTTCTGTGGAAGCTGAGGAGCAGATGCAGCTGGGATGATGGCGTATGGCGCTGGTGATGGGAATTGGGCCAAAACAATGCTCACAGAGACTCCATCTGTGAGCACCTCCCAGTCAACACCAAACGCTCACCTGGTGAGCATGTGATATCTGGCTTCTCGCACTTCACCAGGTTCACCTGGAAACCCTAATCACAAGGAACATGCACATGCTTGGATTTCCATCCAGTGCGGAGCAATGCGTTACATATGTTCCTGGAAACCAAGGCACTCAGGTGATCTGTGCTTTGAAGCATATGCGGCCAGGAAGGCTGTGTGATAAGAATCGCTCGGCCAGTGTTGTCACAAGCTGCACCTGTACCCAGAGTGCCCATTTTCAGTCCAAGCGGACTGAAGAGCAGACAAACAATTGAGCAACATGTGCTTCCTTGGTCTCTTTGGCCATGCATATGGCTGGTGGTGAGTAAGCAAGACATCTGGTGGTGTGCTTTTTATCGACACTGCATGCTTTGCGATTCATGAAGCATGCAGCACGAAATGGTCAGTCCTGCCTCGACAGCATAACACTGCTGGCTTGAAGAAATTTGCATACATGCAGACAATGGCGGAATGGACATTTAGAATCCTTGCAGTTCTGCAAATCAGTCAAGGTGCCAAGGCTTGTCACTTACGCGCAGGCATGCCGGGCACGGCTGTGTTGCTGCAAAGCAGCGACAAGGACCTCAAGAGTTGCACGTGGACCTACAGGGAGAAGAAGGTCAAGCTTTCGGCAACCTGCTTGCTTGCCGGATACTTTGTCTACAGTATTTGACAGGGTACTGTCCTGCAGACTGAGAAGTCAGGCTCGAAGGCCACCTTGTTTCTGCCATCGGGAGAAAATTACTGTGGCAGCTGGCAGCACAACAAGCGAGAAGGCGAGCAAGCTGATAGTAACCGATTCTGCCTGCCTGAAGTGCAGGACGATTGTGACAGGCAATGCCATTTTCGAACGCAGGTAGTGGTACCGTAGTCTATCCTAACAAAGGTAAATATGAAGGTGAATGGCTGAATGGTAAACGCCACGGAATTGGGGCTCTATGGTTGTATGAGAATGACCGCTACAGGATTTCTTATACTGGGGAGTGGCAACGGGATAAGTTTCATGTAAGTGCCTCACCAGAAGTATGCAACCTAGAGCTAAATATGGTCCTGCTATGTAGCACCAAGCAGTAGGAGGCATACGGCATGCTGAAAGTACTTCAACATTGTGCTTGAGTCACACCATAGGCCAAACATGTGACAAGAACAGCTAGCAGAAGGGTGCATTAGCTGCAGATAAATATGCAGAGCTGTCAGGCTGTGTAATGGCACATCTGTGTATGTTGAGGTTGCTTTGTTTCAGCAAGTTGAGCAAGTAGGAGACGTTCGGCATGCTGCCAGCGCACCAGCAATGGTGCTAATATGCAGTTGCTTCTGGCATTCTGCAGGGCAGGGGCATCTATTATGATGATGCAGGTAATGCATATGAAGGGCTTTGGGAAAAGGGTGTGAGGAAGGGCTGTGGTCAGCAAGCATACTTGTCTGAGCCTGGCAACAGCAGTGATGTCTATGATGGTGACTGGGAGCTGGACAATAGGTGTGCTATTTCTGACATACAGTCACATGCTCATACAGCTACATGCTCATACAGCTACATGCTCAGACAGCTACATGCTTATACTGCTACATTATCATGCAGCTACATGCTTATACTGCTAAATGCTCATGCAGCTACATGCTCATACTGCTACATGCTCATGCAGCTACATATCTATACTGCTACATGCTTATATTACTACGTGCTCATACAGCTACATGCTCATGCTGCTAAATGCTCATACAGCTACATGCTCATAAGTGTGAGGCATGTTCAGCAAGGCAGTCAAAGGTGGCTTCAATGCGCCATCTTTTGGGGCTGCTCTGTTACACAGTGCAGTCTGCACCCAAAAAGATCGCCTGAGCTCATCTTCAAGACCATTGGCAGACACATCAGCAATTGCTCGATATGTGCAGGTCAGGCACAGGGACACTGAGATATGCCAATGGCGACGTTTTTGAAGGGCAATGGGCCAATGACATGAAGAATGGCCCTGGAGTGTACTACTATGCTGATGGAGCTGTATATGAGGGTGTCTGGCAAGAGGACATTGCCAAATGTGGTTGTTACAGACAAGCCACAGAGTCAGAAGAGCAACAGCCAGGAGCTTTGCCAGCCTTGCAGCTGGAAAACGCACAGCTTGTGCTTGCAGATGCAGCAGACAGTTTGCCACCTGTGGTCTATTACTGAAAGCTTATTTTGCTGCAAGGGTCAATGATGGCAGGCAATGCAGCAGTGCAGTGGGTCAGCAAGTGCTGTCAGCCAGCAAACAATCAGCACTGCAACCCATGTAATCATGACTGAGTCGACGCTGACGCCATGCATGTCATTTAAGGGTGATCAGACTCTGATTGTCATTTGCAGAATAGGTTCCCTTCAACATCAAATTGTGTGTCCTTATGAGATCCTTGACGTATGGTACAAGACCGTCACACTCTTCACTATACCGCCTGATCAAAGTCTGTGCTGCCAAATTTGCCACATTAGCTGAGTCTTGCACCTGTGCATTCCGCCCCTGCATCATGCCAGCAGCGAGTGTTAAAGTACCATTGAATATGTTGCATCTAGTCATTGGTCCCATGGTGTTGGCAGCAGATGACAGGGCCTTTGCTTCTGTCCGATACATCACACAGATTGATACGCATGCAGCATTCACAACCAGCAGCATCAACTGCATGTTACCATTGACAGCATACCTTCAGGCCAGAAAGTTGCGAGGTGGAGGCACACAGCCCATACAGAGCTCGTGTGTTGTGACCCTGGCTCATGCGCACTGCAGCCGCGTAGTACGACTGTGCTGTGCGGTAGTCACTGGCAATGACATCTGCTCGGTGATTAGCAGCATGGGTGCCACCGATAGTGTACATGATGTCTGCGTACTGTACATAGTATGCTATGTTGCTGGGCACGTGCAGCAAAAGCTCTTCATAGCAATGTGCTGCTTGCTGATAAAGACTTGCCTGCAATGAGCAATAAGATCGTTTGACATGCTACATGTCATTATTTGTCCAGACTAACAGCAGCAACAAGGAGCAAGCCTTAGGGCAAATTGAGCTGCTGAATGTGAGCTGTATTTGCAGAAGCACAAACTAGGGCATGTGAGCGCATGTCAAGGTCATCTGCAGTATTGCATAGCGCATACGAAGCATTTGCACATGCAGACATGCCACATGTATAGGGGTCACCTCCAGATACAGTTCTCCAAGCTCTTCCCAGGCCTCTCTGTCCAGCATATATATGTCTACATACCTTCTCAGAAGCTCAATTGCTGCGCTGAGGTTGCCTTTACTCTTTTCCAGAACAACCTGAAGTCAGCAATGGATGTACACACTGACATGCAGATGATTGCATCACAAGCTCAGCTCACACTGGTGATCACAGCTCAAAGATGCAGCCTGACTGCATGAGCTAGACACAAGCGTGCCTTGCAACATTCAGGCACATGCAACATAATGTGAAAACATATCAGCATAATCAGCGCCAGCGTACCCTTTGGTCTCACCTGTCGTTTAAGAATGGCCTCATTGTTTTCATCATCCTCTAGTATTTGCTTATGGAACTCTAGCAGCTTTGCATTGTCTCCACAGGCTTCAAGGTACAGTGACTGCAGCAAAAGTGCATTCAGGCACCCCTGATGATACACAAGTCCCCAATTGTAGCACAGCGGCAAGACACCCAAGCCAAAATTGATGTGCAAGCAATCACCGTCAATCTGTATGTCCTGCTGCTAGAAGGAAACTTCTTTCTTATTTTTTGTATGAGGCTGATTGCAAGTTCCATTGCTCTTGTGTCCAAAGCTGCTATGGCAACTTGTTCATACACCAGCCACACTGCAAAATCAGCGCATTTTTATTGTTTCTTGTCTCCATCAACTTGCTCTGTGGAGGGACAGTGATGCTACTGTCCACTTACACTCTTCTTCTGTCAAAGCTGCTGCAAGCTTTTGCAGATTCTGGCCACCATAGGTTGTGACATTCTCAGAGTCTCGCATGTGCAGATCCCGAACCTTCACTTCAAGTACATGTCAGACAAGCGCCAGCCAATTTGTGGACACATGCAAAACACAGCTTGAAGAACCAATATGAACTTGAGTTGTGCACCTACCAGACGAAGATATTCTGTCAACTCCTGCACAGGCACAGAATGTCCTGGCTGCCGTAAAACCTCCAGCAACACCTCCACTTCCTTTCGGCGGTTTTTGTCCGCCATCACCAGACGGTTGGCCAGAGATCCGTCTCAGCCGGTTCCGGGAATATTTCAGCGGTACTACCGGATCGCAGTTTGCTTTTGAGTGAGGACGACCTCTCAAATTTCACCAAATAAGCAAGCGGCAAATCACAGCTTCGGCCAGCAGCGGCCGACCGACAATCGGTGCAAACTAAGCAGGCAACTGAGCTGACTTGAGCTTGCCGAAGCTTTGGTCAACCATGCATCGACTTGTAGGTCAAACCTGCAGCCCTATGTCTTTTTTCAAAGCTTACTGTTTTCTTCTTCTTCAATTGCAAGTATCATGGCACTAACTGTCAAGACTTTCTTGCTGGCATTGTTGGCTTCCTCCCTCCCTTAGCTGACTAATCTATTTAGATCTCACTGGAACTCCCAGGTCACCTTTTGTGCCGTTGACTGGGGCACGGGTTTTGATCATGCTCCTTAGTGCCTTAAGGAGCTAAGGACAAGCTTGTGGGTTCAAACCTATGAAGAGCATGCGCGGAGCCCGTGGCTCATGTGAGTCTCATTGCAGTTATCCGGGTTCATGAAACAGCTCGTTTACGTATCTGAACTGCGTGGGATTGTATGCCCATATCTATCATAACAATTGGTAGACAAATGCTACCAGTACTGTCTACCCACTAGTGACCACAGCGCATGCATGTAACCACAGCTGCTGCAGCTCTGTGCGTTGCAACGGGCACAATTGTGGTTAGAGCCAGCAAGCTGTGTGACATTATTGTGACAGTCCTACAACAAGTACCTGGCCTCACTGACCCTGCCCCAGGTGTGACAGCCCTATTGGCCGAGAAAGGAAGGTTAAAAGGAAGGAAGGAAGGTAGTATAAAATTATAAAAAAAAAAAAAAAAAAAACGCCTCTCGGCGTCAATCTAATGAGAAGCCATGTATTATGCCAGGCTGCCCAGGACAGTAATGAAATTACTGTAACAGTTACTGTTTGCTCATACTTTTCAGTTTGTGTAAATGTACATACTAAAAATTATGAGCAAACAGTAGCCACATGTAAAAACAAATTTGAAGTATGCTTGCCTGACCCCACAGTTTCAACACCAACATCTACAAGTGCTTTCACTCTTGATGGCAGATCTGATCACAAAAATCACAATGTTGTCCAGAAATTCTTGCAAAACCTGCAATGAAAGCAGGACAGACACAAAGCACGACCCTGCAAAATTGCAGGCGCCTCATGCCTTTTGGCTTCACCTCATCTTTGGACCATATAGCATGACTCCTCTTGTGTATGGAGCCACATGTGATGCATATAGGCCTGAACGTTTGGGAAAGCAGTGGCGTCTGAAATCCTGAACTCAGCCATACTGCCAGCCATCTCAGCCTCTGATCAGGATCTATAAGAGTCACAAACTCAAACTTCTTTTGATCACTTGATGCAGGACAGGTATCTGCTAAGGAAGCACATATCCACGCCTCAAATGGAAGCTTGAAGGCTTCTGCATCGTACAGTTGATTCCTTGCACTCTCAATACCGGACCAAAACTACAGGGAATCAGACTTGAATGGGACATGCACCTCCAGGCTCTCACGCGTGATGGTTGCCAAATAGCGGGCTACTGCTGCGAAATTTGCAGCATGATGCACATCATCAACAGAGGTGTCCTCTACGTAAGTGTGCATGGGAGGGAGGCCAATCCTGACAGCCTCAGCATCCAGCAGCATGTATACAGTTGGTATCCAGGGGAAAGCCCACACATGTCCTGTGGCTACCTGCTTGCACGTGCTGATCTGCAGAATCAGTTGACTGTATCATTGCATTGGCAGAACCAGCACATCAGTATCAACAGTGGCGGTCTCCTGTGTCTGGCAAGAGACAGAAAAGAAAAAGAAGACATCTCAGAAACAGTAGAAATTCATGGCAGCAGCTTCTGCTAGTCAGCCTCCGCTGAACAGCTGCAGTGACAGTCAGACTGTATCTGACACTGTACACTTCAAGTGCGACATTATCAGCTTCAGAACATGCAATGACAACAGAACAAGAGGAAGATTGTGTGTCTTAGGACACAGTCAGAGGTCAGTGTGCACAGCAGACTCAGATGTGCTGCAAAAGGGGGGGGGCGGGGGGAGTTGGAGAGTGATCGGCCATACAAGGATGGTGGGCAGCAGTATGCTTCTTGAATAAAGCTGAAACATACCCCTCGCAGGAAGGCTGTCCCAAACATGGCGTAGGAGCGATACTCCTCTGCACTGTTCTCTCTCAAAAGATCTGACCACTGAGTCATCTGTGTCAGCTTATCACTGTCATGGTCCATGTCCGTCTCACACTGAGTCATGTTTATGAGCAGTGCCTTGCGCTCGCGTGCCAGCTGTCCTGTCTTGAAGTAGAACAGCTGTCTGAGGTGGAGCCAGTCTTGTGTCTGACTGTCAGTGTGTTGCATGGCAGCCTACAGACAAAGCATGATCAATATACAGTGTTCCAAAGCTTTCTGCAGCATCGTAAGAGTGGGACAAGCAGGTTACAATCAAAGCTATATGTATGCTGACATGCATGGGGTTTGCACATGCTGCTGGCAAAACATGCTGCGCAACAAACACGCAACATTGGCTTGACAAATTTGCAGGTTACCATGACTTCGCAGTAGAATGATGGTGGCTGTGCATCTGGGCACACGATCCTCTTGTCCATATTGTAGTTTTGCAGGTCTTTGAAGCGCTCAGGGTTACTAATCAATGTGATGACTAACAGCTGTCCGCACTCAATGGCCAATTCACTCAAGCGCTGTGCTGCTGGGGAAATGCTCTTTTCTGTGAGCGGTCTGTCTGTGAGATGGGCTAGGCAGGCCGCCATTTGATGAATGTATGCCTGAAGCACAGGAGTGCACTTGAAGGAATTTTAGTGTGGCTGGCAAATTGTGTAAACCTTGCTGTCGAGCACAAAGTCGTCCTGCCACCACAGATGTGTATACAGTTATGTGCAGATTGTGAGCTAAATAAACATGATGACATGCTCCCAGCTGCAAGCACATCACTGCTGATCAAGGCAGAGGGACTTCAAAGCATGCAACACGCTCGCTGCACTGGCCCCATGTTGCGTCACATCTTTGTAGCAACGCATTTCAGGTGTCGACAAGCTTTTGCTTACAGTGTACAGTTTGGCAACTTCCTGCAAAACCAGCTTCCCAATATCTTGTACAGGCATCAGTTCCTCAGCGCCCTCCCAGATAGTCAGGCGCAGCGCTGGCAGGGTTTCCAACACAGCCAGCACAGGCTCAGGCACTGTTTTGAAATCCTCCTGCTTGTACAAATCTACGACACTCTGGCACAAACACAAAGTTTATGAATAAAAAGGGCACTTGCTGATCAGATGGCTGATTTGGGCGTTGTACAGTTACACACACGTAAGCATCCGCCCTCAAGCAGTTCTGTTTGACAGAGAGGTGCCCTGGTCGTGACTTGGACACAGCGTTTTGATAAGTAGGCTACAGGATTAGTGTCAAAATGTGCATGCAAAATAGAGTGCGTTGAGAAGCTTACGGCGCTGCTTTGAGGGAGCTCAGGAGATGACTTGAAATTTGCTTGCTTATGCAGGTTCAGCAGCTTCTCTAGCAGCTGGTTTTTGGTGCTTAGAGACGCTTGTACAGCTTGTAGTTGCTGAAGTTGGGCTGAGGCTTGTGCAAGCTCGGCTTCAAGCGCTTGAGTTCGCTCCTGAACATCAGTCGGGACCAGTAATTTAAGTGTAGAATGACACAACCCCGAGTGGTTGTGAGCCAGCGCGCACTTTCTGGCGTTCGCGGAAACGTCTTGATGACACCCTGTTCCTAAGCTGTCTGCGCTCGGGTTGCTCAGCGGGTGCTCGTTCTGATGACACTGGGCCTGGTCTTTCATTGTTGAGCCTGCCCGGTGTCGCAATAGGAGCCGCTGCAGTTGCAAGACCAAACGCAAAGCTTGAAGCCGGAGCGTTGGGGGTCAAGTCCAGGAACTCTTCAAAGCCTTTTAACAGGTCCACTGAATGTTGAAAGCCCTCCTCTTTGACATCGGGCATGCTCGGAAACTCTCCGGGTTGGGCAGAGGAAGAACCTTGCGGACTTGCGGACCTTGTATCAGCAGACATGACTGCAACTTCTGTTAAGCAAATATATATCTACAGCTTGAGTCATAAATTTAGGTCTGGACCATTGCATTGCTGGAGATTGCAATGTACATTGTGAATCCCATTTGTGGCTGCATCCTGAGTCAGCACTTGAGGATTGCACAATCAAATTTGAAAGCAACAGCTTCAGAATCCTGCTGTCAGCGGGGTACACCAGCTTTCAAGTTTTCGAAGACGCAGGCGAAGTCAGCAGTCTGCCGTCTAAGTCAAAGTCAAAAGTCAGGAGGCACCAAACTCTGCCCAAATTTTCTGAAATAGTGAGTCCACTGCACTACTGTGCATATGCAACAGGTTGCACAGAAAACAGAAGTGTGCTGACTGAACAGGCTCTCCCTTTGTGAGAGAGAAGCTTGTTCAGGCAGCAGGTTTTTGGTACTTCTTGTGTTCTGGCTCTTCCTGATAGCACACTGTGTTGCTGCATAAACTGGATACTACAGATTACAGCTGTCTTGTTTTGCCACGAACGTTGACCAACAGAAGGCATCGGTTCCTATGTTTCTTGCGTGCCGCACAGCTGCCAAGTCAGGACTGCGTCTGCAGCCCTGTTTTGCTTGTGCAGTACAGTCGTGTTCACCGATCAGCCACGAGCGCTACAGTTGTTTTCCGCGGCGGTAAGCCCGCACACAGAAAGGTGTACTGGTTGGCTAGCTACGCCTGTTCGCACCAGGGCATACATCGAGCGCTTTGCTCACAGCAATGTCGCAAGTCTGAATACCTCAAGCCACGGATCACAACTTATGACTCAAGCTGTAGATATCGTATTTCGTAATTAGCAAGCTTGCAAGCGTTGACTTCGACATTGCGCCACTTCACGGCGCACTGAAGCTGGCCTTTCGCTTGAGTTCTGCCACAGCGACATGACCCAAGCGTGTGCGGAACTGCAACACTGCACGGAGCGTACCTGGCCAGTGTGACCTGGCAAGCAACGTCAAACCTGTTAAGAACGACGTGCAGATCGGTGAGCACCTTGGTAGGGTTAAGCTGGCTTGAGCAAATACATACTGCTGAATTTTCGTGTGTTCTGTGCAGAGGATAACATGTTTTGTGATGAACAGAAATTACAAGGTAAACACCGTGCCCTGTGCCTGCAGTGCACAAGCAGTGACTACTGCTGACTCAATGCTGTGCGTTCAGTCTTGTGTATGCACCAAAATGAGGCTTCTGTGTCTGTAGCATGGTCACGTCAAGCTGATGTGAAGATCTTTGTAGAGGGCATCACCAAGCCTGGTATATATGTTGTATTGACACACCTTCTTCTGCAGGATGCCTGGAACATATCGTTTCTGCTGAGGTGCCATAATAAAAAATCTTTGCACACAGCCAAAACTTGCCCCAAATGTTTGTCATCACCTCCCCTTGCATTTTTGTAGGCCATGTCGCCTGAATTGGACCCTGCCTAATAAGGCACCGTGCAAAGGTGACACCTGGTGTATGGGCTTTAGGTGTCATTGACAAGATTGCGCAGGCTCACCGTCTCAAGAGTTCTGCTGGCAGACAGGCCGCAGCATCTCCAAAATGCTTCAGGCCATCCCCAAGTTGTGCAAAGGCACCTGGCTCAGATTGCAGCAGCCCCGGCAGCACTTGCTGCAAGGACCCCAGCTGCTGGTTATTTACTGCCTATGGCTAGCCTGTCTGACTCAGCTGCTGTTGCAAGTTTCAATCAGGCTACAGGGAAGCAAAGCAATGTGTCACAGCAATGTGAACCCCCTCTGCTTATGCTCAACAACACAGCAACAACCAAGAGCCTCGTCTGCAGTAGACGTCTTGCGCCCAGCCTCCAGTGGCTGGTGCCTCAGGAACAGCTGTTGCAGCCTTCAGTGCAAAAGACTTGACTCAGCATGACATGGCAGCAACACAAGTGACTTAGCACTACCTTCCTTCTGCAAGGCTGTTGCACAGCATGTGTAGTTATTGAAGTATTTTTCAGCTCGTGCTTCAAAATGTCACTTGTCATAGGTTTTGATGCTTTACATTCTAACTGTAGGCACCACAGGTAGCTGAACAGAGATCTTGTTCAAGGCTCTGAAGCAAGGGGTTTGTCAAAATGGATTCATGTAGGAGCCATGAGGCGTTGTGGCTTGTAGAATGCACCAAGCCACTTGTGCCTGGGCTTATAGCAATATGTTTGCATGCATATCCAGCTGTTGCAGTGTCATTTCATGCCGTGATTTTAAGCAATTGGATCTTGCCAAAGCTTTGCTGGAGATCAAGTCCTGCTGAATCATGCAGTGATCCTTAGACATTTTGGTCAAGTCATTCATGAGCATACTAGAATAACATGCTAATAACAAAATTGTAGGCGCCTCTTGCCTTCCTGCTTCACCTCATATTTGAAGCATATAGCATGACTCCTCTTGTGTATGCAGCCGCTTATAATGCATATAGGCTTCGGCATTTGGGAAAGCGATGGCGTCTGATATCCTGGTTTCAGCCACAGTGCCAGCCATCCGACCCTCTGATCAAGATCCATAAGACTCACAAACTCAGACTTCTGTTAATCACGTGATGCATGACAGGTTTTTGCTAATGAAGCACGCATCCACGCCTCAAACGGAAGCTTGAAGGCTTCTGCACTGCAGTTGACTCCTTGCACTCTCGACCAACGCTATGGGGAATCAGACCTAAATGGGACATGCACCTCCAAGTTCTCAAGCGTGATAGTCTCCAAATAGCTGGCTACTGCTGTGAAGTCTGCAGCATGATGCAAGTCATCAACAGAGGTGTCCTCTACGTAACTCTGCATGGGAGGGTGGCCTCTCCTGACTGCCTCAGCCTCCAGCAGTTTGTTTACAGTCGGTATCCAGGGGAAGGCACACACATGCCCTGTGGCTACCTGCTTGGATGTGCTGATCTGCAGAAGCAGGCAACTCTATCTAGCACCAGCACATCACCATTGCAATGGTCACCTGTGTCTGGCAAGAGAAGGAAAAGACAAAGAAGACATCTCAGAAATGGTAGCAATCATGGCAGCAGCCTCTGCTAGTCAGCCTCTGGCAGTGATAGCCAGATTGTATCTGACACTGTATACTTCAAGTGTGGCATTACCAGCTTCAGAACATGCAATGACAAGAGAACCGGAGGAACACTGCACGTCTCAGGACAAAGTCAGATGTGGTGCACAGCAGACTCTGTGTCTGACCTATAACCCAAGCTGTATACAAGCAATAAAAAGCATGCTGATCACTGTTGTGCCTATGGAGAAACATACATGCATGCATGAATGTATGCTTATATATACATACACCTATACACAGCCTCATGAGCTGCAAAGGGGGGGCGGGAGGAAGTGGGAGAGTGATCGGCCATACAAGCATGGTGGGCAGCAGTGTGCGTATTGAATGAAGCTGAAACATACCCCTCGCAGGAAGGCTGTCGCAAACATGCAGTAGGAACGATACTCCTCTGCACCATTCTCTTTCAAATGATCTGACCACTTAGTCATCTGTGTCAGCTTATCGCTGACATGACCCATGTCCATCTGGCACTGAGTCATGTTTGTGAGCAGTGCCTTGCGCTCGCGTGCCAGCTGTCCTATCTTGAAGTAGAACAGCTGTCTGAGGTGGAGCCAGTCTTGTGTTTGACTGTCAGTGTGTTGCATAGCCGCCTAAAAACAAAGCATTATCAGTATACACTGCTCTAAAGCTGTTGGCAGCATTGGTTTATCATCAGTGCAATACATATGCTGACATGCACGGCGTTGCACATGCTGCTCAAATGGCAAAGCATGTCGTGCAATGATGTCGCAACATTGGCTTGACAGATTTCGGACATCACCATGACCTCACAGTAGAATGATGGTGGCTGTGCATCTGGGCAGACAATCCTCTCATCCATATTGCAGTTTTGCAGGTCTTTGAAGCCCTTAGGATTACTGATCAATGTGATGACTACCAGCGACCCGCACTCAACGACCAATTCACTCAAACGCTGCATTGCTGGGGAATTGCGTGGTTCTGTGAGCAGAGTGTCTGTTAGCTGAGCTAGGCAGGCCGCCATTTGATGAACGTATGCCTGAAGCACAGGAATGCACTTTAAGCAAATCTAAAAAGCGTGGATGGTGAGTTGCATCAACCTTGCAGTCAGGCACAAAGTCATCATGTCGCCACAGATGTGCCGCAGTGCGTGCAGTTGAGTGCAGATTTGTGAGGTAAATAAACTTGATGGCATGCTCCCCAGCTGCAAGCATATCATTACTGAGCATGACAGAGAGGATCCAAAGCATGCAACACGCTTGCTGCACTTCCCCTATGTTGTGTCACAACTTGGCAAAGTAGCATAACACTCATGCAGCCATGAGGTATGGTCATGACGCATCGTCTCTACAGCAATGCACTGCAGAAAGGCGTTGGCGAGCTTTAGCTTACAGTGTATAGTTTAGCAACTTCTTGCAAAGCCAGCTTCCCAATGTCTTGTACAGGTATCAGTTCCTCACCGCCCTCCCAAATTGTCAGGCGCAGCGCAGGCAGGGATTGCATCACAGCCAGCATAGGCTCAGGCACGGTCTTGAAACCCCGCTGCTTATACAAATCTAAGACAGTCTGGCACAAACACAAAGTTGATGAATGGAAAGGGCATTTGCTGATCAGATAGCTGATGTGAGCAATGTACACTTACATATACAAATGAGCATCTGCCCTCAAGCAGTTCTGTTTGACAGAGGGATGTCCTGGTCCTGACTTGCACATAAAGATTGCATGATGGCGTTTTGGTAAGCCCTGCTTTGAGAAGAACAGGCTGCAAGACTAGTGTCAAAGTGTGCTTGCAGAATAGAGTGCATGGAGAAGCTTACGGCACTGCTTTGAGGGAGCTCAGGAGATGACTTGAAATCTGCTTGCTTATTCAGGTGCAGCAGCTTCTCTAGCAGCTGGTTTTTGGTTCTTAGAGATGCTTGCAGAGCTTGTAGTTGCTGAAGTTGGGCTGAGGTTTGTGCAAGCTCGGCTTCAAGCGCTTGAGTTCGCTCCTGAACATCAGCCGAGGTCAGTAAATCTTTTTTGAAGTGAAGGACCCATGAGTCGTTGTTAGTCAGCGCGCACTTTCTGGCGTTCGCGGAAGCGTCTTTGTGACATCCTGTTTCTTAATTGTCTGCGCTCGCTTTGCTCAGCGGGCAATGCTTCTGCCGAATCTGCGCCTGGGCTTTCGTTAGTGAACGTGCCGGGTGTCGCAATAGGAGCCGAGGCTGCAGTTGCAAGGCCGAACGCAAAGCTTGAAGCCGGAGCGTTGGGGGTCAAGTCCATAAACTCTTCAAAGCCTTCCAACAGATCCACTGAATGTCGAAAGCCCTCTTCTTGAAAGTCGGGCACGCTCGGAAACTCTCCGGGTTGGGCGGAGAAAGGATCTTGCGGACGATTGTCAGAAGACATGACTTCCTGAAAATTTACAAAAGCTTGCCAACACCACGAAAACGACGCCTGGATTGGTTCTGTCTTTACACTGCTCGACAAGAGCTGCGCTGCAGGATCCTACCCTGCGTTACGGAATTGCTGCAACTTTTGTCACGACTGACGTGAATCAGTCCCAGGACGAGATCCGGGACAGGTCCCAGGGACCAATCCTGACTACCAGGGCGTTTTGTCCTTAGTTTAGGTCAAAACGCCAGCATGGAAGCCCGTAGAAACACCTATAGGTTGGCAACTGCATTGCGACAACTAGGCTTGAGCGCGCAGTGGAACAGAGACACCTGTTGGACGATCAATAGTTCATTTCACTTTCAAGATCTCCGCTGCTTTTTGCTCGTCACCAAGACTGATCACTCTGTAAACCATTGAGCAAGTACAATATGGCTCCGAACCGACGGACCAGGAAGGCTGACGCCATGTCAGCCGGTGCTCCTTTAGAGACAGAGCCTTTGCACGACGCACCCGCATCGCCAGCACAGGTCCGTCTTCCCTCCCCTTCACTCACTTTCAGACACTGCCATGTCTTGAGAGGAGCACCTTGGAATCTTTGACAGCATTCTCGTTTGCCTTGCAGGCTGAATCTTCCGGTATGCCTGCTGGTGATAGCAATGTAGCTGAAGTCTTGGCTGCACAGAAAGGTGCAAGGAGACGACCAAGGGATACGCCTGCAGGTAAGGGCATTAAACCTTTGTGTACTCGGTGAGTTAGCAGCTTATGGGACAAGAGTAGGCTGCAGCATGTTTGGTAAAAGCGTTTAGCACGACGGCACCTGTCTGTGGTACATCACAATGTATCAGGTGCTGGCGAACTGTATCCATGTTGTGACTATGCCTGGTTGGCGCAATCATGACTGACTGATGCAGATGATGCTGCTGAGGATGGCCAGCAGCAGCGCAAGCGAAGAGGACGTATAGGAAACATGGCTGGGGAGGCATCAGCTAGCACCAGAGACAATCAGGGGCTCTCTGCTGTAGAACCAGCAGAAGACATGCTGACAGATAGTCTTGATGGTGACAGAAGCAGTGGGGAGATGCTAATGGAATGTGTTGTGAAGGTGCCTGTCTGTCTGACATTCCTGAAATGAGCTCAATTCAACATGGAGTTGCAGCTCTAGGACCAAACCTAAACCAGCTGGTTGACAAATGCATTGCTGAGGCCGATTCCATATTGCATTTGTTGTGTCAGGGAATGCCATCTTTACACAGCCAACATCAGACTGCACACTATTGTGCTGTCCAATGCTCATGTATGCAATAATCATTCCAAATGTGCAATTTAAAACAGTCATGTTCTGCAGATTTTCTGCACACACTCAGAGCCCAACTTTTCGTTACCGTGGCAGCGCAAGAGGCAGTACAGCAGCACTTCAAGCGGATTCATCACAGATGGCAAACGCATTCTGACCAATGCCCATTGCGTAGATCATCACACACAGGTACGTCATTGCTTTCAGCCTGCATGCTTTTCTCAAGGCACAGCTTTATCAGTGCATTTAGCCTTCAGGCTTGTTGCAATGCACAGCTTCTTCAGTGCATTCAGACTGCAGGCTTGTTTCAAGGCATAGCTTATTCAATGCATTCAGCCTTCATGCTTGTCTCAAGGCACAGCGTCTGCACATGCTGACAGTGATGCTTCCCTTCGCTGTTGCAAGCCCAGATTGAGCAAAACCTTGCGCTCGTTTGCACCGTTTTCCCTTTTTCAATTTGTCTCTAAGAAATGAAGCGCTGCTACAGGTCAAAGTGCGGCGGCGTGGCTCTGACATGAAGTATGTGGCACAAGTCCTAGCTGTTGGTACAGAGTGTGACATAGGTAGGCCTGCTTGTCTTTGCTGTGCCACTTGTAAGCTTTGCTCAGTCCGATGCTTGATCAAACACATCTGCAAAGTTTGCTCTGGCAACCACACTGAGACGCCCTGTTGGTCTGGCTTTGTTTCTCTGTGGGCTAGCAGTTGCAACAGATATGAAGCTGCGCTGTACCTGTCTGTGTAGCTTGCTGTCAACTCATGCCCTGACCCACCAATTCAGTGCTGCTTATGCTGATATGGGCTGGCATGTTGACCGTGTAGCTGTGTGATGACCGTGCTGCATGCTGAATTTAGTCTGTTATCTGTTGCATTCCAATGCTCTGAATCAGTTTGTGTTCTATGATACAGCAATGTTGACGGTGGAGGATCCTGCCTTCTGGCTGGGTGTAGAGCCTGTCAAGTTTGGGGTGCTGCCTCGTCTACAAGACTCTGTAACAGTCATTGGGTACACCTCTGTCTGAACATGCTTTGAGCATCATCCAGCTCAGGCTCAATTGCGCCATGACCTTTATTGCTGCCATGGGGGAGCAGACAGCATGCCTGTTGCCTCTTGTGAGGCTGGCATGCTTCTGCATGGCAATGCATGTGCTGTTGGTAGATCCTGATGCACTGCTTGTATCCCTTTATCTTGTTGCACTGCTTGTGTGGTTTTTCTTTCATGCTGTGGTCATGTGAGGTCACTTCACTAGGCAAGCTGTCAGGAACAGTCGACTACTTCTCTCAATATTGCTGGGAAACACCACTCATACAGCATGCATGCTATACAACAAAGACCCATTCATGCATCCTGACCGTCTTTTCACGCTGTTTGCTTTAAAATGAAAGCTAGAGCAAAGCCATGCATGTGCATGCAAAGCAGCAGCTGCTTACAGCGGGTCTGGCCCCACCCTGTCAATTTGTACGCTGCATCACAGGTTTCCAATTGGGGGCGACACAATGTCTGTTACCAGCGGGGTGGTGTCAAGAATAGAGGTCACTTCTTACGTGCATGGTGCAGCAGAGTTGCTGGCAATACAGATAGACGCTGCCATCAACAGTGGGAACAGTGGGGGGCCTGCCTTCAATAGCAAAGGGGAGTGTGTCGGCATTGCCTTTCAGTCCCTCAAGGTATGTAATCAGGCTCTTACAAAAGAGAACAAATTGCAGCAGCATGTCTGGTGTCTCACAACAAGCAGGCTGCTGCGGCTTGTAGCAGATGCCATCACAGGTCTTGTTCACTAAATCCAGAACTATTGTGCTGTGCTATACGACAAATTGCTTGTTGTTATGCTGGACTGGCTGTGTTTATGCTGACCTTGTGCTTTGACTGTGTACTTGTTTGGCGCCTGTGCTGTCAAGTCACATGTTGTTACATTGAGTAACTCTGTCAACATTGCCTCAACTAGCCCAATCTAGTTGCATTACTCGCATGCATGCCTACGGGACCATTCAGCTCAATGGGCAGCAAGGAAATCGATTTGGATACAACGTTGATGTGTCAGCAAGCAACGGCTGTGCTCTGCATGACAACTGCCAGTCAAAATATGCAGACTTTAACAATCTTTGCATAGATTTTGAGTTTTGCTTTCATCTTGTTGTTCAATAGCCTTGTCAACAGGATAAAGCGCAATGCAATGAATAGCACAGTGTCGGCACGTTTGGGATGCAAAATGTCTGAGTGGCTGCAATCGTCCCGAAAATTGGCTTTTCCTACTGTATGGTTTGGTTTTCCGGAGACACTGTTGTGCTTGCTGCAGCACGAAGATGCTGAGAACATTGGGTATGTGATACCAACACCTGTGATGGAGCATTTCATCAATGACTATGAGCGCAATGGGCATTACACAGCCTTCCCAGCCCTGGGCATAGAGTGGCAGAAGATGGAGAGTCCCTTCATGAGGACAGCACTCGGCATGCAGGTATGACTCAGCACCAAAGCACTTGGCAATGCAAGTATAACCCAGTATCAAAGCCAATATAGCTCTGCATCAGGTCCTAATCATGAAAAGGACAGAGAAATACAGTACACCTTCTGGCATGGGCAGGAAATGCCCCAAGGTGGGGCATATTGGAGTTCCTTGTGTGGCCCTGGTCATGCTTGTTCATGCGCTTCAACATCTTGATAATGCAATGGAGATGCCTTACCTACCAAGGCTTGAGGATGACTGCGGTATGCATCACTCTACTCTGTATTTTAACAAGCAGCTGTTATTCTGCACAATAAAGAGCCGGCGTCTTGATTGCAATGAAGCTTGCTGCAGATTTGCTGATCTTCATATCACATTGCAATTGTGTACAGACAGAGGAGCGAGGCAGTGACACAACGCATGTATCATGTGCTTGCTTACCAGTGCAAGAAGCGTGGATCACACAACCATGGAGAATCTTGCTGCAACATCAACTTGACCTTCGTGATATGGCAGGCTGACCAGAAGCGTAAATCACATAATCATGGGGACTTGCAGCAACAGCAACTTGATCTGTGTGGTGTGACAGGCTGACCAGAAGGGCGTTTTGATAAGGCGGGTGGAGCCAACAGCCCCAGTCAGCAAGTCCCTCAAGAAAGGGGACATCCTGCTGAGCTTTGATGGCGTTGGCATTGCCAATGACGGCACTGTGCCCTTCAGAAGCGGAGAGCGCATCAGCTTCAACTATTTGGTCTCCAAAAAGTATACAAATGAAGAGGTGAGAAAAAAGCCAAAAAAAGGAAAAGACTACGCCTTTCGGCGTCAACTTAATGAGAAGCCAAGTATTATACCAGGCTGCCCAGGGGACTAAAGAGGTGAGACTGCATGTGGGTGCGTTGTGCTAGGGGTGGTGAGCAACAGCAATTTTTGGTCAGGCTAGCATTGAAGTATAACATGGTGGCATGCCCAGGCTGTGAAGCAACCTCTCACAGGTGTGCATTGTTGCTATGACAAGACAATGTCGTGATGACAGTATTGAAATGACATGCTGAGCTGATGATGTTGTGATGACACTGTTGAGATCACCAAACCTGCGCAAGCACCTTGGGCATTCCTTGGAATGGTGAAGCTTGCGCTGGTATAGTAGTCTCAACATTGTCATTTCAACATTGCTTACTCAACACTGTCACCTCAAAGTTGCCATCTCAACATCTCAATACTGTCATCTCAACATTTTTATCTCAAAACTTTCATCTCATCAATAGCCAAGATGCTTCCTGGATCCGTACAACCTGTGTCATGGCTTCTGCTGAGGCAGACACATTCTCTTTACACAAGACTTTTTGGCTGATCTGCGGCGCTGCTGTGCAGGCTCTGTTGAGAGTGCTGAGCCACGGCAAGGTGGAGAACATGACTGTGAAGTTGGCTCAGCCAGCGCGACTCATCCCAGTGCACACCAAGGGGCGGCCGCCCTCCTACTTCATCATCGCTGGTCTCCTTTTTGGTCAAGTAAGACACCTTTGCACCCCAGCTCTCATCTTTCATCGCTGGATTCCTTTTGGTCAAGTAAGACACCGTTGTATTGACAACTCTCATCTTTCATCTTTTGCTGGTCTTGGATGTGGTTGACAAGTAAGACAGGATGTGGTTGCCAAGTAAGACAGGATGTCTTTGTGCCTGGTCATCACAATGCATGTAGGCCTTGTACCTTTGGTGACAGAGGTCTTGTATAGCAGCAGAAATCAGGCTGAGCTGCATGAGAGCCTTCTTGCATCCAGAGTGCAACTGTGCTGTCATATACAGCACTCTGCAATGCCTGTATGCTTGACGTCCCAAGCTGCTCTATGCATGCCATGCCAATACTGCACACGCCTGTCATGTATCTGTAAATAAATGGTCTCAATAGGCTGTGTGCTCTGCCTTCAGCTTGCTTGTCCCTGTTTCCAGATTAGTTACCTTGCTCCTTGCCTGTCCACCTGCCCTGCCAAGGCTGCCCAGCCTTGCCCTACCCCTTAGCCGTCTCTCATAACATGCCTTTCCCAATCTCTTGGCCTTTCCAGCAATCTCACTTGCCAAGCTCTGCCCTGTTTGGCAAGCCACTCGTTGCTCTGGCCTCAGGGGAAGACACTTGTTGAACAATTGCAACAATGTTTGTGTGGTGCTGCACCCCAGTCTAGTTGGTAGGCCTCCAAAAAACCATTTCCATACATTTTTTTGGGACCTACAGGTTAGCGTGCCATACCTGCGTAGTGAGTACGGCAAGGAGTATGACTTTGACGCCCCTGTCAAGCTGCTGGACTCCATGATGCACGCCATGGCTGACAAACCAGACCAGCAAGTTGTGGTGCTGTGCCAGGTGAGCAACTACATCCTCATCAACTTGCCTGCACTCATGCATGTAGGTGATCAGGCCATGTCTGGGAAGGCGCTGTTTCAGTCTTAAACAGCTTTTGACATGCTGGGTTGTGCGTTTTTTGAGAGTTGCATGTATAGCAAGGTTGGATTTGCTGACCAGCAGGGGTTGGCTCTGCGCTGACTGAGTCATCAGAGAAGCCCTGTCAGGCAGATCTGCTCAGCAAAAATCTGACCAGGCAAAAACATGTGATCTGGACAGCTTTTCTTGATTTCAGCAGGCAGGCTGTTTCTGCAAACAGCGCCTTGCAACAAGTTTTCCCTGCTGTGAGCCAGGCATCAGCTGTAATCAACGTGATGCAGGATTTCTCTCTGATGTGTGTGATGCATCAGCTGTAGGTGCATGCAGCAAAAGTGTATGGCAGGCAGGGCAATCACAAAGCAGGATCAGAACCCTTGACATGAGTCACCTGCTGCATCTGCATGTGCTAGCTTCTGACGTGTGTGATGCATCAGCTGTAGTGCATGGCAGGCAGGGCAATCAGGTTTTTGGCATGAGTCACCTGCTGCATGCGCAGGTGCTAGCTTCCGATGTCAACATTGGCTATGAGGAGATTGTGAACACACAAGTACATCAGGTCAATGGCAAGCCGGTAAAGAACCTGTTGGACCTCACTAGGCAGATTGAAGGTTGCGAGGATCAATACCTCAGATTTGACTTGGAGTACAATCAGGTAAGGAAAGCACTCATCACAGTTTTGCCATGCAGCGTGTAATGTCTGACACACAGGATGCACTCTGGCTCTTCCTTGGCAGGTTGACCTCAGATACACATCCCCTCAATGAAATGCATGGACTTAGGCCAAAGTCTTTCTGGGGAAAAAGGGTTCCATTATATTGCATTCTTGGCCGTTGCATGTATATCACATGACTGCAGTATCTTACTCTTCATGTGATTGCAGTTGGTCATTCTGGAGAGAGAAGCAGCTCATGCGGCAACAAAGGACATCATGACAGTACACTGCATACCTAAGGATCGGTCTGCTGACTTGCTACCTGAAAGTAATGGCATACAGACAGCAGATGTCCCTCCTGCAAATGAAAGCTAACTTAGCTCATGCTAGTCCTAGCATATACTAGTATATGGGAGCCTTCACGTGGCAGCAGCATCTTTACAGCATCTTGTTTGTGAGTAGTCAGGATGCAACGCCCTTTTGAAAAGCATCGCATTTGCAATGCTGGTGCTGGTCTACAGTATATGTTTCCTATGCTCAATCATTCATTATATATGCCTGTCAGGTACAAACTCATAGGTCTTCATGTCATTTACGCAAGCCATGTCATGTGCATGCAGATCGTTGTTTGCGTTAGTCTTCATCAAGGCAGTCGCAAAGTCAACAGCCTCCCAACTAGGCCAATTGCACTTGATCAGATGCTGTCAGCGTATGAATCAGCCAGAAAGGCTCAGCGGATGGCCACATTGCTGCAGTTGTGCTCTGCCGGGCTAGGTCCAATGACGCACACCTGAATACCAGAAGGCTGCTGAGCACTTCCGTTTGAGGCATTTGTGACCTGGTGACGCTTACACAGCCAATCGGCTTAGTGCTGTTAGGTATACACCTAAGCTTGTGCGTTGAATGATTGTCTTGAAATCGAGCTTGCTTGCTGAGTATCCTGACGAGGCATATGTGCTGTGAATGGGCTGTGTCCCGCTGTGAGACGTCGTCACACACTGCCATGCTATTACAGCCTTGCAGAGCTGCTGAGGGCAGTTGTATAGCTGGCCTGCCCAGATCCTGGAGCTTTGCAGTAACAAATTGATGACTTTCTGGGTGTACAGCTTAGATGATTGGCCACAGAAGATGCAGCTCGTATGTCCAGTGAAGCCACAGAATTGCGCAAATTAGGTGAATGCAACAGCTTGTGAGAGCTGGTGTTTGGGGACAATTGATGGTTCCCTATAGTTGTATTCACTGTGCAGCTGTGTCAGCACTGGTCTACGATGATGGCCAATGTTGCTAAAATGCTGCGTTGAAGGTTGAGGAACAACAAGCTGTTGCGCCATAGCTAGTAGCTAATGGTACAATCGACACAGCATTGAGCTTCTGTACCCATAAGGCGTCATAGGCCAACATATAAGTGAGTATAGGAAACTTCTTGCAAGCGCTCAACACAAGCTCTTGAAGCTAGTTAGTCTGATCTATACAGGTATCAGTGGTGCACATTTGGCACAGCAGAACTCAAACATCTGATGCCCTTCTAGTTGCATGCTTGCATATAATAAATGGCGCTGACGCTCTTGCCTGACAGGTTCGACACTGAAAATGGATAAGGAAATCTGTGACACAGGAAATCTGTACACAGCAAGACAACAAAGCACGGGTTCCAGGACATCAAATGCAGTCAGCGAAATAAAACCCACGATGATTGCAGACTACGCAGACCGTGTACCAGACCTCCCGGCCAGGCTTTAACGTCCAAGCTGCCACAAGCCTATAACCGCTAGATCACACTCAGGAAGATCGCACAAAATTCACGTTACACGAGCGCGTCAAGCTGAGCAAGAGCTTATTTAATCGGAATCACGACGAACCTTTAGAAATGCAGCAGCGATGAAGCTCGGTGAGCGTCCAAATGGTATGTCAGACTAGAAGCACGCGATTGATCTTGTGAAGTACTAATCCTTTACTAGTAATCCAGCGTAACTTGCTGGAAATAGCGTAATAAAATATTGTTTTGAAATTCTCTAGAGTCTGAGGCAGACTTGCGAAGTCGTGGACCACCCTGGATTTCTGCTCAACTCCATCAAGGATTGCTGCTATGATCAGCAGTCAGCAAGATTAGCGGTGTTGGCTGGTGTCAGGCTGTTTAGGGTCATGCACTGTTCGAGCATGTCGTATAGCCCTCTGTGAGACCATACTAAACAGAATTTCGTCGCCAGACAATGAGGCGCGACGCACCACAACCTCGGCACCGAGCATGGCGCCCACGGGAATCCGTTTCCAAGTTGTTTCAGGTTTGACTTGAGCCTGTCATACCTCCAGGGTTATTGGCCCTGATGCCTGGCCACAACAGGGCTGCCTGGTTCCAAGTTTTGCGCTTCCAACGTGTGCAGGCTGTTCGAAAGGCCACTGCGACCCATCCTGCTCCAGATGTGGAGCCTGTTGTGAGTCTGCCGGAAGGCTCTGCTAAGGTGAGGCACCTCAGTTGTTTCTGGACCACTCGACGAGCCTTGGCTTGCCTTCCGCGTCTCTGATCTGACCTGACGCTGCTGCCGAACAGGAGTCACCCTCCCAGCTGCAGACACAGGGCGAGGTGCAGGAGACTGAGGAGCAGATTACTTCAACCTGGTATGTCTTTTGCGTCACAGTCTTTTGCAGTGTCTGCATCAGGAGCTGTAGCTCATAGGAGGGCACATGCTTTTTCTCTTTATGTGACACAGTAGAAGCAACTTCCTGACACGCCTGGCAGATCTGACACGGCGCGCTCAAAAGACCTGGCAGAACGCAAGAGTCTGTCAGAGGACAAATCTAGTGAATACGCTGAGCTTCTCAAGCAGCATGAGTTCGCGCTGGCCAGATATGCACGATTCATGGATGCATTTGCAATCGTGTCCGAGCTTGGACCATGAGTACCCACATGCAGCTGACTTAGGGTCAACTTGCCCCTGCCCGTGCATCATTGGAAACCTTGACCTTCAGCTATGCATGCATCTCTTGCGCTCAAGATCGTATCTCAACAGGTTTTTCCGACATGCAGGGTGACGTCTGACCTGTCTGAGCGCAGCAGGCAGTTGCAGACTGCCGAGACAGATGCACAACAGACGCTCCAGCAGTCAAAGGCGAAGCATGCTGATCTACTGAGTCAGTTGAAGACAGCACAGCTTGCCACTCAGCAAGCACATGATGCGCAGGTAGAAGCTGAACAGCAGCTACATACCACGCAGCAAGCCTCTGCTCAGCAGCTGAACCAGGTTACTGCTGATTTTGATCAGCAAGTGCATGCAGCAAAGTATTCAGCTTACGAGGAGTGTGGTGAGAAGCTGTCAATCCTGCAGCAGGATTGTGAAGACCAAGTGGCAGCAGCAAGATCTGAAGCTCAGCAGCTTGAAGCAGAGCATCAAGACCATATACAGCATCTGCAGCAGCAGCTTGAGGCAGCCCATCATGACTCATTGAAGCCACTGCAGCAGCAGCTGCAGGCCTGTCAGCAAGACTGCGAGTCGCTGCAGGCAGAAAAGCTCGCACTAGAGCAGCAGGTGCAGTCAGCCAAGGCTGACAGCGCCAGAGACTTGCAGGAGCTGCGCGACACAGCCAAGAGCGCTGTAGCTGCTCAAATGAGGCAGCACTCATTGAAGCTTGAGGATGAGAAGTCAGCTCATAAGAAGGCAACTGGCTGCCACCAAATAGAGGTGGCAGAGCTCCAAGCAGCGCTTGAGCGTCAGCAGGAGGACAGCATGCGGCATGAGCACCAGATGCTGCAACAGCACATGGCAGGCCTAGCTGCCAAGGACACCATGGTGCAGCAAATGTGGAGCGAGCTGCATGAGAGGAAGCAAGGTTCACGTCGGTATGCTTTCCAATAATTCTAGGCATCTCAGAACCAGTTTTGCGACAGTCTCCACATCTCAAGATCATCCATTCAGCACATCCCCTCGTGTCAACTGAGCACCTTCCAATCATCAGTATGTAACACCTGGACGTCAAAAGTCAGCTCTTGCATGTGTGCTGCTGTCAAGACACTGATATGGCAACTAGCTGCCATACCAGAACAACAGGTCTTTATGGCCAGGCACTTGCGCTGCATCCTTTGTTGTCATCTATTGGTCGACTTCCAGGTTCACAGTTGAGGCCAGGCAATTGGCCTGTCAGCCAAGCAATGAGCGATGTGCTGTATTGCACTGCACATCCCCTTATAGAGTGTCTAATCCAAGTTACATCATCACTGGCCTTGAGTATGAAAACATTTTGAGGCTGACACACCTGAGCTTTCACCCACCCAGGGGCATGACATCATCCTGCTGCTTTCACATCTGTGCACATGCCTGTGTCAACACCCTTGATGTCAGTGTTGTCATTTGCACCATCTCCATGTGCCGCAGACAATGGCACTTGAGGCCAAGGCAGCTGAACTTTTCAATCTAGCAGATGGCTATTCAACCAAGCAAATGGCTATTCAACCAAGCAACTGGCTATGTGACATATCTGTAACTCAGTAACCATTTGGCCCATCTGTTTTCAGATATCAATAATGACAAGACCTTGCATGCTGCAGGTTTGAGCTTGAGGCAGCTGAGTTGGCAGCAGAGCTGAGGTGCACCGAGAACCAGCTGGGCAAAGTTGAGAGGGATGCGAAGGGCTGGATTGTCGTCTACAAGCAGCTGGTTGATGACAAGATCAGGTGAGTGCTGTGCAGTCCTCGCTTGCACTCAGGCAAGTCTTTGTGTCTGCAGTCATCACATCAACCCACACTGTTGCTGGTTTGCCGACTGCCCAAACAGTACATCTCATACACAGGGCTACCCAGGACTGTGCATATCTGACCCTGGGGGAGGACACAGATTTGATAAATGAATGCAATTCATCCATGGGTGTCAGCAGACAGCAGGACTGTAGTTTCAGTGTCTGCTGACACCGCCTTATCTCTTGAATTGGTGCCACATCAGCAAATGCCAGTCAAAAGATATTGTTGCTGCTGAAAATGTGTCTGTGCTTCAAGGCGCCATTGCCGTTACAGTTCCACATGCAGGTTCAAAGGGTGCTCATCATCATAGAAGCAAGGCATGAGAGCCTGCAATTGTTTTGTGGCACCATCTGCTTCATGTGTTTAGGAGACCCATTTTGGTTATCCTGCCTAAGGGCCACTGCAACTTCCAATACAGTCTCAACAGAAAATACAGTAATCTGGTAGTGAAACCTTTTTTTTGCAAAAGCTGAGCTTGGCATGGATCTGGATGAGTGCACAGTGCCACCTGTAGGACCACATAGCCTAGCTGGAGCATTCCCATCACGCGACTGCCCAATTGCCGATCACATCCAATCCGCAAGGTTGCTGACACTGTGTATCTGCAGCTTGCTGGCAGCATCTGATATTCAGACTTGCACAGTTGCATGGCTGCACCTCTTCCCACCACTGTACTCCCTGTGATCTGAAAGCGGACATTACAACCCATAAAGCAAACACAATCAGCATATGTGCTGACAAAATGAATGTATTTGCAGCCTGGTGAATGAGCGGCACCATCTGATGAACAAAATTGCGCGCCTAGAAGACGGGGCCGCCACCTACTTGACGGGCCAGCACCACAACTGGCAGGTTGTGCCACCTCCCCGCCGCCCCCCAACACAGTCCAGCCCAGCAGAGGACGTGTACGCAGAGGTGTGCTTCTCTGTCATTCTTTGCACCATCAGCTTTAGCTGTATGCTGTGTCCAAACCTCAACACACTGTCTGTTTTTTGAAGTTGTGGGCAGTACTGCCAGTAGCTTGAGATAATTCCCAAGCTCCACCCACCCACCTGCATTGCTCATAATATGCTGGCCAGGCAGAAAGTCATTTTGCAGCCCTGCTGTACACAAACACGTCTGTCGTTTTCTGCCAAGCAGGGTCTAGAGAGGGAGCAACTTCTTCTGTTCTGCTCGCACGCTGACCTCACAGCAGATTTGCGCACAAGTGCAGAGCTATGTAACAGTGTTTGGAGCACATTTCATCGCAGCCTTCTGATTAACTGTCTGACCCTGCAGGTGCGGCCAGACACCCCCCGCCCATCACTGCCAGAACACCCCCCCACGCTGTCTGACGACCCCCCTCTCGCCCCAGCTCAGCTGGACTATGCCCCTTCACCAACGCCTGAACAGGCAATAACTGCTCCCTCCTTGGCTGCTCAGCGCTCAGCGCCTGCTGACAGCTCTGAGACAGCAGTCCAGGGGCAACATGCTGACAGCAGCAGCCCTGATTGTCAGCTGGAAGGGCATGTCAATCAGGCAGATGGCAGCAATGCTGATCCAGACAGCGCCCACTTCATCATCACCCAAGTAGCAGCTGATCAAGCTGACACAGAAGAAGAGGTTGGTGATGTTGAAGAGCAAGAGCGTGAACAGCAGGACAGCGCCCACTTGACCATCACGACAGATGCAGCTGCTGATCAGGCTGAAGAGGAAGAGCAGAATGTGGCAGCTGAAGAGGAAGACTGCGAACAGCAGTCAGAGCCTGCCCAGGACTCTGCTTCATGTGATGCTGATGAGGATGACAGTGGTGGTAGCAGCAGTGAGCATGAAGAAGATGACCAGGAGGACAAGGCAGTCACGATGTCTAGCAGCGCTGGCTCATCTGGGGATGTAGCAGTCCCCAGCAGCAGCTCCACAACATCCTCAGATGGTCCAGCAGTCCCCACACCTGCTGTGGACGCTGCTGGGGATCAAATCACTGATGGACTTTCAGCTGCTATCCGTCCCTCACCTTCAGATGCTGACAGCACAAACGTTAGCACAGAAGGACCTCCAGCTGTCCCCAGCTTTGAGGCTGAGAGAGTTGGGGATGAAGTGGTCTGTTTTACAGCAGCAGCACAGCATCAGGAGTCCAGCGTCACAGCTGACAGCGGGGATATTCCAATCCCAAGCTCACCTGCTCAGAATGAAGCCACCTCCACTGCTCCTGCTGGGGCTGCAGACATCTCCACTCCTCCTGCAAGCGAGGGTGATGAAGAGGATGAGGAGCATCCCGTCTATGACTCCCTATCAGAGGAAGAGGAAGAGACTGGTGAGGAGGCCTCAAGCAGCGAAGAAGAGGATGCTGCAGAAGAAGAAGCTGCTGAGACCTCAGAATATGAAGAGGATGAGAGGGAGAGTGAGGAGGAGGATGATGTGGCATCAGACCAGCATGAGGAGGATGTGGCAGCTTTGCACCGCAAGATCAGGGAACTGGAAGCCCAGGATTCAAGGTAAACCAACCACTTTGCTTGATGCATGTGCTGCTGACTCAGTGTACAACCGCAGGATCTGACCACCCTTTAGTCCTCACAGCAGGAGCAGTGTCCTCGCACACTGACAGTGCTTTATATAGATGTGTCTGTTATGCTTGCATGTCCTGTCATTGTTTCCGGAATTTTCACTGTCTGATTCAAACTTTGTGGCTGCCAGCACTGCTGAGTTTGACATGCCCATGATGTTACACACTGTCTCACCAGATCATTGCTACCATTACAAGAAGCCCCACGCACCTCACCCTCAAGCCATGTAACCAATGCTGAAGCATGAAGTCCTCTTTTCCATTGCAAGTCCCTTCTCTATCATCATCTAGATTGAAGACAACTACTGCTGGCTCTGAGTCCAAGCATCATTGTGTTCTTCAGGTGGCAAGCTGGGTACGCCAAGCTACACAAAACCTTCACTAGCCAGAAACAGCACTTGGCACAGCTACAGGGTGACTTCACTAGAGTCTGGGTTGACCTTCTAGCCCTGCAAATGGTGGCATCAGATGCAGTGACATGCAGCCAGCGCCCCAATGGCGCCCAGCCCAGATTCGCAAGATCCCCCCACACCCGCAATAACATTGAGATGACCCACATCAAGGTCATTCAGCATCGTCTGTTCAACCTGATGGACGCTGATGGAGATGGTGTGTTGTCTGAGGAGGATGTGAACATGTGGGCTGACTCACACCTGAAAGCTGGCACAATCGACAGGCAAGAGGTGATGCGACGCAAGTTTGAGGGGTCTGACCTGACTGAGATGGAAACTCAGCCAGACTGGCAGCTGTGTGGGTGGGTTGTGGAACAAATGTGGCGTATGCTGAGGGAGATGTTCGCACCCCAAAGCCAGGACCCCAGGTGGAAGGGGGTCTCAGCCTCGCAGTTCCTGAAGGCCCAGCTAGGTCATGATGTAGGTGCCCTGTTGTGCAGTCCTTTGGAATTCTCAGATGCCTTTGGAGGCAGCCGCACAAGCTGCATAGACTCAGGTCTCATCCAATGGGGGCCCCTTGTGCAGGACAACTGCAGTGAGCTGGAGTTCACAGCTGACGTTTTCAAATGCTACAAATGATCATGATGCGCTCAGGCACTGCAGGCAGTAATCTGTGTTCAGATCTGAATCATGTCCACAGTGGGCACTTGTGCATGATACACTTTGATCACTGGGCATCCATGCATATTTGACAGTGAGCCTTCAGGCAGTTGTCATACTAAGCTTTCTGATTGGTAAATTGAGCTGAATCGTTGTACATCTATACCTTTGAGGACAGACCAGCTTTCCTTGTAGCAGTTGGCACTTATCAGTCTTGCAAGGCATTGAGATTGCAGCTCTGCATGTGACTGGGCTCCTCTTGGTTGCTCATGCGTTCATTTCACTTCAAGTTTGATCCTTTACATGTCAGCAGACTTGGACATCGATGCCGAAAGAAAGCTCGTCAAGAGTTTGAATCCGTGTAATCGCAATAATGGACTCCAAACGCCGATGTTGGTGACAAGCAAGGGCAACATTGTATTTTGCACCATCTGTTAACATTCTGAAGCTGTGTATCCCAGCAGGAAGCAATGTGCCCTCCATGCACAAACACAGTGGTACTACATGTATTGTGCACACCACAGCCAAGACCTGTCACAAGCAGCAAAACATTGATTGAGTATTCCAAGTGCAGCACGGCGCAGCTTGTTAAAAGTAGCCCTACTCCTGGGAACACACTTATATGGAAGACATTGAGTTGGTCTTGAGTCAGACAGATGCACCTACTTGGTGTCAAATCGTTCCTACAAGTCCTACAGCAAGGTCTCTTAATAAGTTATCCGAGTCTAACTTGAGGGGTTGGGGGGATGCATCAAATTTATGCTTGTTCAAGGCAGATTCATTTGCTAATCACACAATGCGACATCTACTTGACTCAGACATACCAAGCACACTGTCAGTTTATGTCTTGACAGTGCTGCAGGCGAGTTGGTCATAATGCTCAGACTTGCACAGAAAGTCAGCACTCTGTTGAGCTGCAGGCTATGTACAACCATGACTAGCCTGGCAGGCTCCTTCAGTATACACAACACAAAAAATGTCTAGAGACTTGCAGCTATCCAATGTCGTGCCATGTCGTCTTAGGATGCCTGGCAGTGTTTGGATGCACCAAGCCGATGAGGGTTCACTCAGAATCACGCAAGATTGCCTTATTGTTGCACTCTTTGTGCAGAATACTGTATATACCTTCTGTATCAAATGTAAGCCAATAGATGCAGCCTCAACAGTTGTCATTCAAGCAAGACCAGACATCAATGATATCATTGATGCCCACATGGCCCCAGATACTGCTCCAAAGCCGTGCTGAAGACCTCGTAAATCAGTGTCAGGGGCTTGCCATTGTGCCAGAACACATAGTGGCGACCCCAAAAGGGTCCTCTTGTCTGGAACGCCCTGCACACATCTCAACATATCTTGATCCATGGCAAACACAGTCAAACAGAGATCAATCTTTGGGCATGTGCCCTTGCTTGATTAAGGCTGAGTGCTGAACAAGCACACAGGCAGCAGCTGCTATCACGAGTAACATGTCTGTCATGCTCATGCAAGGCAGATCATGCTGCATGTGCACAAAATCATGATCATTGAGCACTCACTCTTCCAGATAGTCTGAATGACCGCAGTACACTTGCTGGATGTCTCTGTAAAGCTCAGTGCGCCCCTGGCTCAAGCTTTCCCAAATGGGCCGGCTGGAGTCCTTCAGGTACTCAGAGACATGTGCTGCATCCCACCAGGAGCAGGCATACACCATGGCCCCCTTGCTGCCCTTCTCCAGATCAGGCAACCTCAACAGCACCTGAAGAATATGAGACTACAGATATTCGAAAATTCTAGCTCTAGAGAGCTATCCACAGGCGTCATTTGCACAGATCACCAAATCACTGGTCTCACTACATATTTTGCAATGCAGCCGCTTGCCTGACGCTGTGTTCTGGGTCCAGGAATTGCCTCCACGCCTGGTGGCAGGCCTTCTGTAGAAGTCCCAACATTACGCATCTCCAAGCAGTCCTGAGTGGCACAGACTGCTTTTAAGGTTTGTGCTCCCATGCAAGTCTGCTGTGCCAGCAGACACAAATACTGGTCACAAGCTGAGTGGATGCTAGCAAATGCGAGTGCCACCAAGAAAAAAGAAACGAAAAGAAAAGATTACACCTTTTGGCGTCAATTTAATGACAAGCCAAGCAGTATCCTGGGAGTGGGGATGCCCATGGAGTGCCACCAACAACTATTCGTATGCGCATGTGGCAGGATTGCTGGCAGATGTATCCCTGGAGCAAATCAATGCCATGCATTGCTCTGATGCGACTCACCACTTGCACAGGAAGATCAGTCAGAAGCTGAAGATGCCGAGTCACTGACCCATCACTAAGCAGCATCACCTGCAATAAGTCACGCAACGACTCACGCAACTTAGAACAGCAGCATGCAAGATACACCAGAAAGGAGCTGTAGTCTGGCATGTAGGAACCTGTCAAGATGTATCAGACAGATCTTCATCTGGCAAAGCATTGCCTTTTTGTACACAGCATACCAGATACACCTCAATCAGCAAAGGCAGTGTTACCTTCCATGGTGGGGACATGCCTTGTGGCAAGCGTTTCCTGGCCTCAGGCTCACTACCCTGGACACAGAGCATCACCATTTATGGTGTCATGTTGGATCAGTTCATTGCAACATGCATGGATGTCAGCTGCCTTACTTGCCACAGAATAGTGGATAAAGGCTCATGCCAGTTGGAAGGCGTCTGTGCTATGGCTGGACTAGGTTGTTGTGCTGTAGCAGACAAAACATGCTGGGGTCCTGGGATTGCATGTGTTGCGATGGACTGGCCAGTGTGTCTGCTGAAAATCAAAGGTGGTATGTGATGCGCCTTTGCAATGTGATTTTTGTTTTCCGAGCTTCTGGTCCACCCAGCTGTTGGGTGTTGCTGATTGACAAGCATACCACCAGCGATGAGCTGACTGAGAGTCAGATGTTGAAGGTGTCTGTTTCACTGATCCCCTCCTGTGGCACTTTGCATCGGCAGACAATGTTTCTTGGCGCAATAGAAGTCAAACGCAGCAGATTCTGTTTGAGGCGTTATGCCGATGCGCAACGTAAAGGCTTTGCAGTCAAGCAATCAACTGGCATGCAGTTGGGCCACCAGCACACGCATAGCACATTTCTTGAGCCAAAGCGGCAACGATACGTCTGATGGTTCCGTCCCAAGACTAGCAGGTGTTCTTGCCCCGCTAGTGCTGCCCACGGGCTGTCAGCTGTCACTTTGGTCACCTGTAGTCAACGTGTGCTCATTGATCAATGGGCCGGTCCAGGGTTCGACAGGGGTCCTCAAAACCAGTGGGTTGCCCACCTGGGTCGTGAATTTTGGGGTGGGCTTCGCCCACCCCAAAATTCTGCTGGATGCGGTTTTGCGTGGGCAACCCACTTGTCACAAAATTTCTGTGCGGGCAAGTGAAT
>JAABUK010002496.1_pt1 | contig 32861 bp, 35 predicted proteins | sample 5559141 | NCBI WGS metagenome assembly JAABUK01 (sample SAMN10711869, study PRJNA513367) | rock metagenome | isolation source: Antarctica rocks | place: Antarctica: Victoria Land, Pudding Butte nord | collected 2016-01-03 | reverse complement strand
CCGCACCCGCTCGGTCAGGTACTCGAGGATCTTCAGTCCCGCCTGGTCCTCGTCGCCGTGGTGCTGGATCGTCGCGCCCGCGGCATGGAGGCCGTCGAGCAGGGTCAACGCGGCGGCGTTGGGCCATCCGCCCGTGCAGATCAGTGGGGGGCACGACGTGCCCAGGGCCAGCTCGGCGGCACGCACCACGACCGGGTTCTCGCAGGTGAAGATCGTGGCGCCGGGCGGCCAGCGCAGGGCCTGTCCTCGCAGCTGCCCGTACGTGGTGACCACGGACTGACCCCGCAGGGCGCGCAGCGCGCGGGGCCAGCGGCGTCTCGCCGGCCGGTGCCAGGCCGAGGGTCAGGACGGTGCAGGACAGCGGATCGACCTCGACGCCATGGCCCAGCCACAGCTCACGGGTCTGGATGGGGTCCAGCCTCCGGTCGCCGTTGCCGGCCCGCCACGAGAGCAAGGTGCTGGCCATCCGGCCGAGCGGCTCGGTGGGGTCCAGCGCGTGGGCGTCGCCGTCGAGGAGCTGGGCGGCGAGCGTCGAGCGGGCGACCTGCGGCCCCAGGCGAAACCCACCGTGGGAGTCGATGGCCGCTGCCGGCCCGCCGGACGGACTGTCGGGCGCGTCGAGGGCCACCCGCCGCAGCAGTCCCTCGACCAGCGGCGCGCCGACGCCTGCGCCCTCGACGGGCCGCAGGGCGTCGGCCAGCGTTCGCGTGCCCGGCGCCGGGTCGCCGGCCACGAGGACGACGTCCTCGGTACGCGCGTCGAATGCCCGCCCGTCGGGCGTCACCCACGCATCGAGGATCCCCATCGCCTCCAGTCCCGCCTCGAGCGCCGTCCGCATCTCGGCGGCGACGCCCTCGTGGAAGTCGACGAGGCGCCAGAGCGGCGCGCCGGGTCGGTTCTCGCGCGACGCGCGGCGCAGGGGGCCCGGGGCCGGAGGCTCGTCGTGCTCGGCCTCCAGGCGCCGGCGCCGGGCGGCCAGCGGGGCGGCCTCGGTCCTCAGCGTGTCGCGCTCGGCCAGCAGCGCCGCCCGCTCGCCGGCCAGGGCGTCCGCGCGTGCAGCGGCGGCCGCGGCCAGGCGGTCGGCTCCCGCGCCGCCGCCGGGAACGCTTCCGCCGCGGCGGATCAGCGACGGACCCCGTTCCACCACTGACCAGTCTGGGTACGCGGCGGCGCGGATGACGCTTCCCGTGCACCAGATCGACGTCTCCCTCGCCGTCAACGGCGAGCAGCGCAGCCTCACCGTCGACACCCGGGCCTCGCTGCTCGACGTCCTCCGCGAGCAGCTCGACCTCACCGGCGCGAAGAAGGGCTGCGACCACGGTCAGTGCGGCGCCTGCACCGTCCTGCTCGACGGGCGCCGCGTGAACGCCTGCCTCGTGCTCGCGGTGACGCTCGAGGGCTCGGTGCTGACGACGATCGAGGGCCTCGCCGACGGCGAGGAGCTCCATCCCGTGCAGGCCGCGTTCGTCGCCCACGACGCCTTCCAGTGCGGCTACTGCACCCCGGGCCAGATCTGCTCGGCCGTCGGGCTCATCGACGAGGCCGAGGCCGAGGGGCTGACCCTCGAGGACGACACGATCCGCGAGGGCATGAGCGGCAACCTCTGCCGCTGCGGCGCCTACGTGAACATCGTTCCCGCGGTGGCCGAGGCGGCGCGATGAGGCCCTTCGCCTACGCCCGCGCCGACGACGCACAGAGCGCACTCGCCCTGCTCGCGGACGCCGAGACGGGTGCGAAGTACCTCGGCGGCGGCACGAACCTCGTCGACCTCATGAAGCTCGGGGTGGAGACGCCGACCGGGCTGATCGACGTGTCGCGCCTCTCGAGCGCGGTCGAGGAGACCGCCGACGGCGGCCTGCTCATCGGCGCCGCGGCGCGCAACGCCGACCTCGCCGCCCACCCGGCCGTTCGCGAGCGCTATCCGGTCCTCACCCAGGCTCTGCTCGCGGGTGCCTCGGGACAGCTCCGCAACATGGCCACGGTGGGCGGCAACCTGCTCCAGCGCACCCGCTGCGCCTACTTCCAGGACGTCTCCAAGCCGTGCCACAAGCGGGAGCCCGGCAGCGGCTGCCCGGCCCGCGGGGGCGAGCACCGCAACCTCGCGATCCTCGGGTGGTCCGAGCACTGCGTCGCCACCCATCCCTCCGACATGGCCGTGGCGATGGCAGCCCTCGGAGCCCAGGTGCAGACCACGGCCCCGGGCGGCTCACGTCGGACCATCCCCATGCCCGGGCTGCATCGCCTTCCGGGCGACGACCCCCACCGGGACACCGTGCTCGAGCCCGGCGAGCTCATCACCGCGGTGGAGCTGGCGCCCCTGCCGGTCGCTGCCCACTCGCGCTACGAGAAGGTGCGTGACCGCGCCTCCTACGCCTTCGCCGTGGTCTCGGTCGCCGCCGCCCTCGACGTGGCCGACGGCGTCGTGCGCGATTGCCGCATCGCGCTCGGCGGCGTGGCCCACGCCCCCTGGCGGGCCGAGCGCGCCGAGGGGATGCTCCTCGGCCGCCCGGCGACGGAGGACTCCTTTCACCGCGCGGCGGAGACAGAGCTCGCCGCGGCCCGACCCCTGCGCGACAACGCGTTCAAGGTCGGGCTCGCGCGCGACCTGCTCGTCCGCACCCTCCAGGAGCTGAACTGACATGGCCACCACCGTCGCCCAGGCGATCGGCGCCCCGCTCGCGCGCATCGAGTCACGCGACAAGGTCACGGGCGCCGCCCGCTACGCCTACGAGAATCCCGCCGACGGCGTCACCTACGGCTGGATCGTCCAGGCCCGTGTGGCCAAGGGGGAGGTGCGCGGCGTCGACGCAACCGCCGCCCTGGTGCACCCGGGCGTGGTCACCGTCCTCTCCCACGAGAACGCGCCGAAGCTCACCCCGGTGGACGACGCCGAGCTCGCCGTCCTCCAGTCGCCCGCGGTCGCCTACCGCGGCCAGATCGTCGCCGTCGCGGTGGCCGAGAGCCTCGAGGCGGCGCGCACGGCTGCCGGACTCGTGGAGATCGATTACGCGGTCGACGCCCACGACGTGGAGCTCCGCCCCGATCACCCCGGGCTCTACCGGCCCGAGAAGGTCAACCCCGCGTTCCCGGCCGACTCGGAGATCGGCGATGTCGACGCCGGGCTCGCCGGCGCGTCCGTGGTGGCCGACCACACCTACGTCACCCCGGCCTTCCACAACAACCCGCTGGAGCCGCACGCGACGCTCGCGGAGTGGGAGGGCGGCGACCTCGTCCTCCACGACTCGACCCAGGGCGCGCCGTCGACCCGCGACGCGGTGGCGAAGGTCTTCGACCTCCCGCCCGAGCGCGTCCGGGTCATCTCTCCCCACGTGGGCGGTGGGTTCGGCTCGAAGGGGACGCCCCGGCCCCAGGTCGTTCTCGCCGCGCTGGCCGCGCAGGCGGTGGAGCGCCCCGTGAAGATCGCGGTGACCCGCCAGCAGATGTGGTCGCTCACGGGCTACCGGACTCCGACGATCCAGCGGGTGCGGCTCGGAGCCGACGAGCACGGGAAGCTCACGGCCATCGCCCACGAGGTCGTCGAGCAGACCTCGACCGTGCGGGAGTTCGCCGAGCAGACCGCCGTGGTGACGCGGGTGATGTACGCCGCGCCGAACCGGCGGACGACGCATCGCCTGGCCGCCCTCGACGTCCCCACGCCCTCCTGGATGCGCGCTCCCGGCGAGTGCCCGGGGATGTACGCGCTCGAGTCCGCGATGGACGAGCTCGCCATCGCCGCGGGACTCGACCCGATCGAGCTGCGGGTGCGCAACGAGCCGGACGCGGACCCCGAGAGCGGGACGCCGTTCTCCTCGCGCAATCTGGTGGCCTGCCTGCGCGGAGGGGCGGAGCGCTTCGGCTGGGCCGACCGTGACCCGCGCCCCGGCGTGCGGCGCGAGGGCCGCTGGCTCGTGGGCACCGGCGTCGCGGCCTCGACGTACCCCGCCTACCGCAGCCCCGCGTCCGCGCGGGCGCGTGCGGAGGCCGACGGGAGCTTCACGGTCGCCATCGGCGCCGCCGACATCGGCACGGGCGCGCGGACGGTGCTCACGCAGATCGCCGCCGACGCCCTGGGGGTGCCGGTCGCGCAGGTGACGATGGAGATCGGGGACTCCGCGCTGCCCAAGGCCGGCGTGGCCGGCGGCTCGATGGGCACCGCCTCCTGGGGCACGGCCGTGCACAAGGCGTGCCGGGCGCTCGCCGCGGGGGACGAGCCCGAGGTCACGGCGAGCACGGAGGACGAGCTCGAGCAGCAGGAGGACCTCGCCCGCCACGCGTTCGGCGCGCAGTTCGTCGAGGCCCGCGTCGACGCGGTCACCGGTGAGGTCCGCGTCCCCCGGATGCTCGGGGTGTTCGCCGTGGGCCGGATCATCAACCCCCGTACCGCCCGCTCGCAGTTCATCGGCGGGATGACCATGGGCATCTCCATGGCCCTGCATGAGGAGAGCACGCTCGACCTCGAGTTCGGCGACTACCTCAACCACGATCTCGCCCAGTATCACGTGGCCGCCTGCGCGGACATCGGCGACATCGAGGCGACGTGGATCGAGGAGGAGGACGATCACCTCAACCCGATGGGGTCGAAGGGGATCGGGGAGATCGGGATCGTCGGCGGTGCCGCTGCCGTGGCCAACGCCGTGCACCACGCGACGGGCCGGCGCGTGCGCGACCTGCCCATCCGGCTGGACAAGCTGCTCTAAGCCAGCGGCCGCCGGGGGTGAGGGCGGCGGGCACGAGGTGGGTATCCCCATCCCACGATGACCCTCACGCTCGATCACGGTCCGCTCTCCACGTACCCGCCCCGCGAGGCGAACTACTCCGTGGACGGGCCGCCGCACAAGCTCCTGCTCACCCCCTTCCCGCGCCGGGTGCGCGCGGTGATCGCGGGGGAGACCGTGCTCGACTCCCGCCGCGGGATGCTCCTGCACGAGAGCAACATCCTGCCCCAGCTCTACGTGCCCGAGGAGGACGTCCGCGCCGAGCTCCTCGAGTTGACGGACCAGACGACCCACTGCCCGTTCAAGGGCGACGCGGCCTACCGCTCGATCCGGGTGGGCGACCGGGTCGCGGAGAACGCGCTCTGGCACTACCCCGAGCCGCTGGAGCCGGCGGCGTGGCTGCGCGGCCTGGTCGGCCCCTACTGGGATCGCTTCGACGAGTGGTGGGACGAGGACGAGCGCGTCCACGGCCACCTGCGCGACCCCTACCACCGGGTCGACGTGCGCGACTCGACACGGCACGTGGTGGTGCGGGCGGGCGACGAGGTCGTCGCCGACTCCATCCGCCCGAAGCTCCTCTCCGAGACCGGCCTGCCCAATCGGTACTACCTCCCGCGGGAGGACGTGCGGGCCGGGCTCATGCCGAGCGACACGAGCTCGCACTGCCCGTACAAGGGCGACGCCTCGTACTGGACGGTGGCGGGAATCCAGGACGCGGCGTGGTCCTACGCGGAGCCGCTCGAGGACGCGGTGAAGGCCGGCCGGCATGTCTGCTTCCTCCACGACGACCTGACGATCGAGGTGGACGGCGAGCCCGCCGCCTGAGCGCGGACGCGGGGTCGACGCAGGGGGAGAGACGGGACATCGGGACGACTGTGGCAGGCTCCCGGGCAAATGCGCGTCGAGCACCACGGCTCCCACCTCATCCAGCTCACCCGGCTCAAGGCGGTCAACGCCTATCTCGTCCGCGAGGACGACGGCTTCACCCTCGTGGACACGGGGATCCCGGGCGGGGCGGCCGGGTACCTCGCCGCCGCGCGGGACGCGGGTGGGGAGATCAAGCGGATCGTGCTCACGCACGGGCACTCCGACCACGCGGGGTCGCTCGAGGCCCTGGCCGGGAAGCTGCCGGGAGTCGAGGTGCTGTTCGGAGCGCGCGAGGCCCGGTTCCTGCGCGGGGACAAGGGGATGGAGCCGGGGGAGCCCGACGCGAAGCCGAAGGGGATGGTGAAGCTCGACCGCCGGCCCGAGCGCGAGCTCGCGCCGGGCGACCGGGTGGGCTCGCTCGAGGTGGTCGCCGCCCCCGGCCACACCCCGGGCCAGATCGCCCTGCTCGACACGCGCGACCGGACGCTCATCGCCGCTGACGCCTTCGCCACGCTCGGCGGTACGTCGGTCAGCTCTGAGATCACGTTCCCCTTCCCATTTCCGGGAGTGGCGACCTGGCACCGGCCCACCGCCCTGGCGACGGGTCACGCGCTCCGGGCACTGGATCCGGCGCGCCTCGCGGTGGGTCACGGCCGGGTGCTCGTGGCGCCCGCGGCCGAGATGGACCGCGCGCTCGCGGCGGCCGGGTAACCGGCGGCGCCACTTGCCGGCAGGCTGACGCACCGCCTGCGCCCTGCCCCGGGCGCGCTCGCGCGGATCCTCGCCGCGGTCCCACCCGCCTCCGGCGCCGTCGTCATGGGCGCCGGCATCGTCTCCGTCGCGCTCGCGCTCGACGGTCACGAGACGCTCTCGCGCATCCTGCTCGTCCTCGCCCTCTCCGCATGGCTCGCGCTCGCCATACTCCGGCCCGCGCAAACGCGCTCTGGCCAGAACAGGAGGTGTCGTGCCGTCCGACTCGTCTCACCGCTTCGTCCACCACGGTGCCTTCGGCAACGCTCGCTTCGGGGTCCTCGCGGAACGGTTCGCCCGCTTCTTCGGGACGCCGCGCTTCATCATCGCCCATGCGCTCGCGGCCGATCTCGGACGACCCGCGCGGCGATCTAGAAGACCCTGCATGACGTCCGCGCGAAGCTCCACGCGCAGCTCGCGCTGTGCTGAGCACCGGGGAGGAGCCGCGGTGGACATCCGCCTGAAGCGCGCCTACGAACCTGCCGCGACGTCGGACGGCTATCGCGTCCTGATCGACCGCCTCTGGCCCCGCGGGGTCTCGCGCGAACGTGCCAAGCTCGACGAATGGGAGCGCGAGCTGCCGCCGAGCACAGAGCTGAGGCAGTGGTTCGGGCACGAGCCGAGCCGGTTCGAGGAGTCGTGCTCAGGCTCCACGTTCCCGGCGGCGAGCACGACAACCCGCGTGAGCACGGGATGGCCGAGAAGGTGCGCTCGCACTTCGACGTGCCGACGATTGTCTTCTACTTCGACAGCGAAGGGCACGTCGTGAAGCGCGAGGAAGCAGGCGGGTGAGCGAGGAAATTCCACCAGACGGTCGTACGTCGCCCCGGAACGAGGCGGAGCTCCAGGACGAGTACCTCCGTACGGCGCTGCTCGACGACGAGCGGGCCCATCCCCGGATGCTGCTCACCCGGGTGCATGTGCGACTGGGCGGGCGCTTCTTCTCGGTGTGGTGGGCGATCCCGATCCTCACCGGTCTCGGGCTGATCGTGGTGCTCGCCGCAAAGCTCTACGCCGCGAGCAGCGCAGGGCATGCGCTGATGACCGGTCACCCCTGCATCGCGCACGGCCCTCCCGTCCCGCAGGGCATGCCCGCGTTCGTGCGCTGGACGCACCTGCTGACCTTCTTCTTCCTGGTCATCATCGTGCGTTCGGGCCTGCAGATCCTGTCCGATCACCCGCGGCTGTACGCGAAGGTCCACTGCACGCCGGGGCAGGAGTGGCTGCGTTTCCGCGGGCCGGTCCCGACCGACCGCGTGTGGACGGCCAAGCAGGACGCGATCATGCTCAGCCCGCTGGTCGGGCTGCCCGGCGGGCGTCACACGATCGGGGTCGCGCGCCACTGGCATTTCATCTTCGACATCCTCTTCGTGGTCACCGGCGTGGTCTACGTCGTGTTCTTCTTCGCGACGCCGTGGGTGCATCGGCTGCTGCCCACCCAGGTGTCGCAGCTCGGAGGGGCGGCCTCGTGTGCGGTCAGCTATCTGAGCCTGCACCTGCCACCGGGGCCAAACGGGTTCTTCCGCTACGACGCGCTCCAGCAGCTGACGTACTTCGCCGTCATCTTCATCCTCGGCCCGCTGGCGATCCTGACCGGGCTCGCGATGTCACCCGCCCTCGACAACCGCTACCGCTTCTACGCGCGGCTGTTCGGCAACCGCCAGATCGCCCGTTCGATCCACTTCGTGGTGATGGTCTCCTTCGTGGTCTTCTTCCTCGGCCACATGGCCCTGGTCGCGCTGACGGGCTTCGCCCGGAATCTCAACCACATCACCCTGGGCGTCGACCGCAACGATCTGAACGGCTTCGGCATCTGGCTGCTCGTGATCGTCCTCGTGGTGGGGTTCAACGTCTGGGCGGTCCGCCTGTCCTGGACCCACACGCGCCTCCTGCAACGGGTCTCCAACGCCACCGTGGGCAGGACGATGACCCTGCTCTTCGACCACTTCGCCCCCCGGGTGCAATACGAGCCGAAGGACATCAGCCCGCACTTCTGGCCCAATCACATCCGCGTACCTGAGGGTCCCGAGTGGGATGAGCTGCTCACCGGCGACTTCTCGAGCTACCGCCTCAAGGTGCACGGCCGGGTCGAGCACCCCGTCGAGCTGTCGCTGACCGACCTGCAGCGGATGGCCAAGCAGGACCAGATCACGATGCACAACTGCATCCAGGGGTGGTCGGGCATCGCCGAATGGGGCGGCCTGCCGTTCTCGGCCCTGATCGACCTCGTGCGCCCCGACCCCGAGGCGCAGTGGGTCATGTTCTATTCGTTCGCCAAGGGCGGAGACGGCGGCACCTACTACGACTCCCACAGCATCCACGACCTGCGCCACCCCCAGAGCCTGCTCGCCTACGAGATGAACGGCGAACGCCTCCCGCTCCTGCACGGGCGGCCCCTGCGCCTGCGCGTCGAGAACCAGCTCGGCTTCAAGCATGTGAAGTGGATCTCGGAGATCGAGTTCGTCCGCCACTTCTCCGAGCGCTTCGCCGGCCAGGGCGGCTACCAGGAAGACCACGAGTTCTTCGGCTACCGCGACCAGATCTGACTCCCAAGACCCTTCAGGAGGGACATGGACCCCAACCCCACACCGGCAGACCCCGACGACGCTGATGCCCTCGAACTGGGCTGGGACGGCGTCGTCGCCGCCCTGACCGCGCTCGAGGGCTCGCGCGTGGCGGTCCGGATCGTCGAGCGCAGCGAACCGGAGACGCTCGTGGCGGTCTTCCGCGGCCACCTCGGAGCACCCACCCACGGAAAGCACCCGACGCTCTTCTGGCCGGTCCGCGCCGCCGGCGAAGACGAGCCCGGCAACGTCGAGGACACCGGCATCCATCTGCACCGCGATCGCTTCCGTCCCAGCGTTGCCAGTCTCGGACAGACGGTTCTGCACATCGTCCAGGGGCCGGTGATCGTCAACGTGCGGGGCGTCTAGACGAGACGCCGGGCATCGGGCCGATGTCCTGCTCGGAGGCGGACGTTCTTACCGGACCTCGGCGCGGAGGCTCGGGGCACGTCCGCATCACCGGCGGAGAGGCCGCCGCTAGCGTCCCGGCCATGGATCTATGGGACCTGAACGCCGTCGAGGTGCAGCCGCGCCAGCCCGTGGTGCTCCACTCCGACGAGGGTGCGGCGCGGGTTATCGCCATCAACCTGCCCGCGGGCGAGGCGCTCGCCGAGCACGAGGTGCACGAGCACGCCTGGCTGCACGTCGAGCGTGGGGCCGTCGAGGTCACGCAGGGCGAGTCGACGTGCCGGGCCTCCGTCGGCTGTCTTGTGCACTGGGTCCCCCGGGAGCGCCACACCGTCCGCGCGGTCGAAGACGCCCGGCTCACCCTGCTCCTGGCGCCCTGGCCCGGTCCGCGCCAGCCGAAGGGCCAACACGCCGCCTGACCCCCCGGTCAGGGGAAGCGGGTGATGACCAACGCCGTGAGGCCTGTCAGCTCGACTCCGGCGTTCCCTCGTCAGAGAGCGTGACCTCGACGGCGGTTCCACCCTCGGGCTCGCGGTCGAGCTCGGCCGGGCCCTCGAGGTTGACCAGGTAGGGCGCGAGATAGCGGGCGGCGACCTTCGCCGGTGGCCACCAGAGCGCCCGCGCCGCCGCGTCGCCGAGGCTCTCTCCTCCGGGCACGCCGATGGGGATCCAGCGGGCGTGACGGCCCGTCATGAGCCTGCCGCGCAGCAGCGGGCGGAAGGGCTGGGGGTCGAGGTCGATTCCGGCCAGCGCGGCGATGCCCTGCGCGGCGACGTCGGCCTGCTGCGCTGCGAGGCCGCCCTGCTTGACGGGGTAGTCCGCCCCGTCTCCCGCCGCCCAGACGCGGTCGACGCCCTCCACGCGCATGAGCCGATCGGTGCGCAGGAAGCCACGGGTGTCGGCGGGTAGGCCGGCGAGCCCCGGGCCGAGCTGGCGGGGCAGGGCGACCGCCCGCGACAGGGAGAGGCGCTCGTGGGCGGGCTCGATGATCGCGGTGAGCGGGTCGGAGTGCTCGAGCTCGACGTCGGCGGCGTGGGTCCGCACCGCGATCCCCACCGCGTCGAGCTCCTCCGCCACCGCCTCGGACGCGGCAGTCCCGAACACCGCGAGCGGCGCCGGCTCGGGGGTCAGCAGGAAGAGCGGGGGGTGCTGGCCCATCCCCTGGACCTGGCGGGCGGTCATGAGCGCGAGCTCGTAGGCGGGTAACGCCCAGGCGACGCCCGAGGGGACGATGAAGGCGACGCCGTGCGTGCCGTAGCCCTCCTCGAGGTCGCGCAACAGGCCGCCGAGCAGCTCGGGGGCGGCCTCGGGTGTCCAGGTCAGCGCGTGGGGCACCGCGGGCACGGAGGGGCCGCCCACGGCGAGCAGGAGCGCGTCGTAGCCGAGCTCGCGTCCGTCGACGAGCGCCACGCGGCGCTCGTCGGGACGGACCTCGGCGAGCTTCCCCTCCACGAGCTCCGCCCCGGTGTCGGCGGCCACCCGGGCGAGGGGTACCCGCGGGGCACGACCGAGCGAGAAGGTCTCGGCCACGGCCATGGCGCGGTGCACGTACTCGCGTGTAGGCGACAGCAGCGTGAGGGCCACGCGATCGCCCGCGAGGTCACTCAGGGCTAGCAGCGCCTCGAGCCCGGCGACCCCGCCGCCGACGACGAGGACGTTCAAGGGCGAAGCGGTCATGCGGTTCCTCCTGGGACGGGGACGAGGATGCGCGCCTCGCGGGCGGCGATGCGGGGGTGCGTTACCACGACGCTACCTTGCCCGCCGTCCACCTGTCTGGGGTGGGGTCGCCCCCTGGCCGGCGAGGCGCCTCCTCCTTCCACCACCGGGCGCGCTGCTGCGCGATCCGAAGAGGCGACGACCGGAATCGAACCGGTGTGAACGGCTTTGCAGGCCGCTGCGTAACCACTCCGCCACGTCGCCGCGCGGCGAAGCCTAGCGCTGTCCCGCCGCTGCTAGCCTGCCCTCTCCCGGGCGATTAGCTCAGCTGGGAGAGCGCCGCCTCGACAAGGCGGAGGTCACTGGTTCGAGCCCAGTATCGCCCACCTCAGACCCCCGGAACCACCAGAGCACGGCCTTCCCAGGCGGCCCCTGCTAGCAATGACAGGCCCTCGTCAGGGGTGGCGGCGCGCACGCATTACCCGGAGTGAGCGTGCAGCCCATGTGGGCATCACTGACGAGCGCCGAGAAGACGATCTCCGGAGCGGCCGTGGTGACGTTCGTCGCCGCGTTCTGCCCTGGGCGAGCGTGCTCGGGATTTCGGTCAACGGGGTCGAGGCGGACGGCAAGACTACGCTCGTCATCGCGCTCATCGGCCTCGCCGCCCTGGCGTTCGCTCGCGCACGGCGAGCCGGCCGGATCGGTCAGATCGTGCTCGGAGCCCTGAGCGCGCTCATCGGAGCTGCCGACCTCCACAGCGTCTCCGCGATCGGGCTCTACCTGACGCTGATCGCGGGGATCGTGTGGGCCGCGGCGGCGGTCGCCGCGCTGCGTGGCGCGCCAGCCCGCCCCACGGGTCTCGTGAGCCGACCGGGTTCGAGCCCGGTATCGCGCCCGAGGGAGACCTGAAGATCGCGAGTGCTCGCTCGGCATGCCGTGTTCGTGGCCCCCTTCGGGTAAGAGCCCGCCCGGCAGTGCCCGAACCGGTCAGTGCCCGAGCTGCCAGGGCCGGCCGGACTGCGCCGGGCGGGGCGGCGTTGGCGGCCCGGCGCCGATGCCGGTGCGCCGGCCGCCCGCCGGGCGTGGGCCCACCGTGGGCTGCCCGCCGATCGAGTCAAGTCGGATTGAGTGGTGTAGCGTCGGCTCGTCGGTGAGAGGGGCGCGGCTCAGGCGGCTTGGAGCTCGATCACCTCCTTGCCGGGTTCGCGTTGGTCCTCGTCGACGAGGACCAACGCGAGCGACTCGGCCGACAGGTAGCGGCGCCCGACGAGCCATTCGTCGTTCTGCTCGATGAGTAGCGCGCCGGCGAGGCGGATGACGGCGGGGTCGTTGGGGAAGATCCCGACGACGTCGGAGCGCCGCCCGATCTCGCGGTTGACGCGCTCGAGCGGGTTGGTGCTGCGCAGCTTTGACCGGTGCGCGGCGGGGAAGGCGTAGAACGCCAGCAGGTCCTCTTCGGCGTCCTCGAGCAGCCGGGCGACCTTCGGGGCCAGCGGCTCGAGGCGTTCGATGACGGCGCCGACGCGCTCGCGGGCCTGCTCTGAGTGCTCGGCTTGGAAGACTTCTCTGAGCGCGGCGGAGACCAGCCCGCGCTGGCTGGGTCGGCAGTGCTGGTGCATGTTTCTGACGAAGTGCACGGTGCAGCGCTGCCACGGGCAGCCCAGCACCCGGACGATCGCGTTCTTCAGGCCCTCGTGGTGATCGGAAACCGCCAGGCGCACCCCGGCCAGGCCGCGGGCGCGCAGGTCGCGCAGGAACTCCGTCCAGAACGCCTCGGACTCGATCTCCCCGAGATCCAGGCCGATCACCTCGCGCCGCCCGGAGTCATGCACCCCGTAGGCGATGACCAGTGCCTTGGAGCGCACGTGGCCGCCCGAGCGGACCTTGACGTGCTTGGCGTCGAGCCACAGGTACGGGTACTCGCCCTGAAGCGGCCGGCCGCGGAACGCGCCGACCTGCTCGTCGAGGCCGCGGCACAGCGCCGAGACACGGTCCTTGGTCATCCCCGCGATCCCGAGCTGCTCGACGAGCCGATCGACCTTGCGCGTGGAAACGCCGTTGACGTAGGCCTCCATGACGACGGCGACGATCGCCTGCTCACAACGACGCCGCGGCTCCAGAAACGACGGGAAATACGCCGGGCCCGATCGCTTGCGCGGGATCAGCAGCTCGATCTCGCCGGCTCGCGTCTCCCACGGGCGGGGGCGGTAGCCGTTGCGGTGCGCCACCCGCTCGGGGCACGGCTCCCCGTGCGGGGCGCCGACCTCGGCGGTGATCTCGGCCTCCATCAGCTCACGCGCGATCAGCGCGACCGCGTCGCGCACGAAGTCGCCGTGCTCGCCCGCCAAGACCTTGGCGACGACATCGGCAGCGGTCATCCTCTGGCCTTCGGCCATCGTGGTGTTCTCCTTCACGTCGGACTCCTGGAAGAGCCGACGAGTCTGGAGCCCGCGGTGGCCGGACCTACATCCGGGACGCGGACCCCGCTACACCACTTCTACCGCCTCGACCGCCGATCGAGCGATCGACCCGACGCACCGCGGCGGCACCGAGCCCCGCGAGTTGCTGCGTGCGCCGCGCGCTGCGCCCGGCCGGAGCGCCGAAGCGACGCGACGCCGGCGCGTCGCAGGCCGGGCAGTCAACCGGGTCGCCGGCGCGCTCGGCGGGGGCCCGGTGCTCGAAGGGCCCACAGTCCGGACAGCGGTGGTCGTAGAGCGGCATCGTTCACGTCGGCAGCAGGTCGCGCCGTTCGAAGATCTCGAGTGGGATACCGATCGTCACGGCACAGTTGGGAATGTCGACGATCCCGCCGATCCGGCCCTCCACCGGAGCCGCTCCCAATAGGAGATAGGCCTGCTCGCCGGTGAACCCGGCGACCTGCTCGAGGTAGGCGATCGCGTTCAGGCAGGCGCGGCGGTAGGCGACGGTCGCGTCCATGTAGTAGTTCCGCCCGTCCTCGACGCAGATGCCCTCGAACATGAGGTACTCGCTGTAGTGCGGTTCGACCGGTCCGGGCTTGAAGATCGGGCTGCCGTACGGCGTCGCCCGCGCGAGGCCGTAGCGCGCCACGCCGTCCTTGATCAGGCCGAAGGCCACGTCGATCCATCCCGCCATCTCGATCGCCCCGCAGAACGTGATCTCTCCGTCGCCCTGCGAGAAGTGCAGGTCGCCGATCGAGAACGAGGCACCGTCGACGTAGACGGGAAAGTAGATCCGCGTACCTCGGGACAGGTTCTTGATGTCGACGTTGCCACCGTGCTCGCGCGGCGGCACGGTGCGGGCGCCCTCCCTGGCGACCCGGTCGAACTCCGACCCGCTCAGCGAGCCCAGCAGCGCGTCCTTCTCCAGCGGCAGCAGCGCCAGCGGCGGGTCCTGGACCTCGTCGCCGAACGGCTCGCCGGTCACGCGCGACGGGTTGCGCGCGACCAGGTCCGACTCCCGGCGGTTCCATTCGGCCAGCAGCTCGTGCGACGGCGCGCAGCCGAGCAGGCCCGGATGCGACAACCCGGCGAAGCGCACGCCGGGAAGGTGGCGCGAGGAGCAGTAGATCCCCTCCAGATCCCAGATCGCCTTCGCGGCGCTCGGAAAGTGGTCGCACAGGAAGCCGCCACCGTTGCCCTTGGCGAAGACCCCCGTGTAGCCCCACTCGTGGCCCGGGAAGGGACCCATGTCCAGCAGGTCCACCACGAGGATGTCGCCCGGCTGCGCGCCGTTGATCGCGATGGGCCCCGACAGCATGTGGCACTTGTCGAGATTGACGGCGGCCACGTCGTCGGGCGAGTCGGTATCGCCGATCTGCTCGTCGGTCCACTCCTTGCACTCGATCCGGTAGGGGCCGCCGGGGTCGACGGCGACCACCGGGGGGATGTCGGGATGCCAGCGGTTGTGGCCGGGCATCACCTGCTCGGCCATCGGAACGCTCAGGTCGCGGTCGACCGCGTAGATCACCTCGGGCATGATGCGCGCCTCCTCAGCCGGCCAGCAGGCTTTCGACCCTGCCCTCGGCCGGCGCCTTGCACATGTCGTGGCAGCTCTTCTCCAACGTGCAGCACAGCGAGCAGATCGCGCCGGAGTGGAACGGGCAGGAGGCCATGTCGGGCAGCTCGTAGGTCTGTTGGCAGACCACGCACTGCAGCGCGGCGTGGACCTCGGCCTCCGGCACCGTTCCCCCGCCGAGGGTGGGCTCGCGGGCGATGTAGTACTTGCCCTTGGTCGCGATCGCGATCACCGGCGCCAGCACCATCGCGATGGTCAGCGCCAGGAACGGCGAGAACGCGTCCAGGTACGAACCGAACGCCCCGAAGTAGGCGAGGATCGAGAACACCGAGGCGATCACCATCGCTCCGAAGCCGACCGGGTTGATGGGATACAGGTGCGCCCGCTTGAACTCGACGTAGGAGGGGCCGATGTGCAACAGCGGCTTGATGATCACCAGGTCGGCGACGACGGCCCCGATCCACGCGATCGCGATGTTGGAGTAGAACCCGAGCACCTTGCCGAGGAACGAGAACAGGTTGGCCTCCATGAGGGTCAGCGCGATCGCCACGTTGAAGAAGACCCAGACGACCCGGCCCGGGTGCCAGTGCAGCGCCCGCGAGAAGAAGTTCGACCACGACAGCGAGCCCGAGTAGGCGTTCGTGACGTTGATCTTGATCTGCGACAGGATCACGAAGAAGACCGCGATCCCCAGGACGATGCCGGCCGGCAGGAACTCGTCGAAGCCACCGATGAACTGCTCGATCGGCTCGCCCGCCTTCGTCAATCCGACCTTCGAGGCGACGTAGAAGGCCAGGAACGCGCCGCCGAGCTGCTTGAAGGCGCCGAGGACGACCCAGCCGGGGCCGGCCGCCAGCACCGCGGACCACCAGCGGCGAGCGTTCTTCGGTGTCTTGGCCGGCATGAACCGCAGGTAGTCGACCTGCTCGCCGATCTGCGCGATGAGCGACAGCGCGATGCCGGCGCCCGCGCCCATGGACAGCGCGTCGAACCCCGAGCTCGAACCGCTGCCCTTGAAGTGCGTCCACTGCGAGAACAGCCCCGGATCCTGGATCACGAGTGCGACGAACGGCGCGAACATCAGCACGAGCCAGAGCGGCTGCGTCCACATCTGCAGCTTCGCCAGCAGCGTCATGCCGAAGACCACGAGCGGGATGACCACCAGCGCGCAGATCAGATAGCCCAGCCACAACGGGATGCCGAGCCCGCGATCGAGCGCCTGGGCCATGATCGAGCCCTCCAGCGCGAAGAAGATGAAGGTGAAGCTCGCGTAGATCAGCGACGTCACCGTCGAGCCGAGATAACCGAAGCCCGCGCCGCGCGTCAGCAGGTCCATGTCGATCGAGTACTTCGACGAGTAGTAGGCGATCGGGACGGACGTCAGGAAGATCGTCACCGCCGCCAGCAGCACGGCCACCAGCGCGTTGGTGAAGCCGTAGTTGATGGCGATCGACGCGCCGATCGCGAAGTCCGCCAGATAGGCGATCCCGCCCAGCGCGGCCGTGGCGACGACGAACTCGCTCCACCTGCGGTAGGTGCTCGGCGCGTAGCGCAGCGAGTAGTCCTCCAGCATCTCGTCCTCGACGAGGCGGCCGAAGGTCCGCCGGGCCGTCCCCGTCTGTGCGGTCTCGCTCTGCGGCGCCGTGCTCGCCATGCTTCCTGCCCCCCATTCGTGTGTGATCAGATAGCGCCGCGCTCGGCGCGGGGCAGGGGCGGAGTCTCGGGGCACGACGCGGCTCGATACATAGACGACCGGGCCAACAATGGACGCGGCGTGGTGGACCGGCAGGCGGTCTAGCGGCGGGCGGCGACGCTACGGGGCGCCCTGCCCGGGGGACGTCCGCCGGCGGCCAGGCCGGTGCGCGACCGCACGCGCTCGGCCTCCAGCTCGCCGACCTGCCGCGCGAGGGCGGCGAGGCCGCGGGGAAGGGGCGCGAGGGTGTGCTCAGCGGCGATCGCCACCGCGATGTCGCGCCGGCGGCGGCGTCGGGCGAGGAAGCCGGGTGGGCGCTGATCGCCCATGTCCCGATCCTAGCCCGACCTGGACCAGCGGTCCAGGCCGGGCGGTGCGCGCCTCGACCGTCGGTCCACCCGGCGCGGGCGGGGCCTGGCGTAGGGTGGCCGGCGAGCGTGCACCTGACCCCCACCGACCAGGAGAAGCTGCTGCTGTCGATGGCCGGGATGCTGGCCCGGGAGCGCCGCGCGCGCGGGGTGCTGCTCAACCATCCCGAGGCCGTGGCCCTGCTGTCCTGCTGGGTCCTGGAGCGCGCTCGCGACGGCGACGCGTCGGTCGAGCAGCTGATGAGCGACGGGCGCGCCGTCCTCTCGCGCGAGGAGGTCATGGACGGGGTGCCCGAGCTGCTCGACGACGTCCAGGTCGAGGCCACCTTCCCCGACGGGCGCAAGCTCGTCACGTTGCACCAGCCGATCTCGTGATCTGCGGCGAGGTCCGCGCCGCCCCGGGTGAGCATGAGCTGGCGCCGGGTCGCGAGCGGCACCACGTCGCCGTGCGCAATACCGGCGACCGCCCCATCCAGGTGGGCAGCCACTTCCACTTCGCCGACGTCAACGACGCGCTGCGCTTCGACCGCGACAGCGCGCGCGGCTTCCGGCTCGACGTACCCGCCGGAACCTCCGTGCGCTTCGAGCCGGGCATCGAGCTCGAGGTCGGCCTGGTCGCGCTCGCCGGCCGCCGCCACGTGGCCGGCCTGCGCCTACGGGGACAGGCGTGACCTCGATCGACCGCGCCCGCTACGCCGCGCTCTACGGGCCGACCACCGGGGACCGCGTCCGCCTCGCGGACACCGACCTGTGGGTCGAGGTCGAGGACGACCTCACGGGTCCGCCCGGTGACGAGGCGGTCTTCGGCGGCGGCAAGACGATCCGTGAGTCCATGGCGCAGGGCAGCACGACGCGCGCCGAGGGCGCTCCGGACCTCGTGATCACCGGCGCTCTGGTCCTGGACCACACGGGGATCTTCAAGGCCGACGTCGGCGTGCGCGACGGGCGCATCGCCGCACTCGGTCGCGCCGGCAACCCGGACATCGCCGACGGCGTGCACCCGCGGCTGCGCATCGGCCCGAGCACGGAGATCGTCGCCGGCGAGGGGCGCATCCTCACCGCCGGCGCCATCGACTGCCACGTGCACTTCATCACCCCGAGCCTGGTCTGCGAGGCGCTGGCCTCCGGCGTGACCACCCTCATCGGGGGCGGCACCGGCCCAACCGAGGGCACGCGCGCGACGACGTGCACGCCGGGCGCGGCGGCGCTGGCGCTGATGCACCGCGCCCTGGACGACCACCCGGTCAACGTGCTGCTGCTGGCCAAGGGCAACACGGTGTCCGCCGAGGCGCTCGACGAGCAGCTCGCCGCCGGCGCCGGGGGCTTCAAGCTCCACGAGGATTGGGGCTCAACGCCCGCGGCGATCGACGCCTGCCTGCGCGCGGCCGATCGCGGCGGCGTGCAGGTGGCCATCCACACCGACACGCTCAACGAGGCCGGCTACCTGGAGAGCACCGTCGCGGCGATCGCGGGACGCACCATCCACGCCTACCACACCGAGGGCGCCGGCGGCGGCCACGCCCCGGACATCATCGCCATCGCCTCCGAGCCCTACGTGCTGCCCTCGTCGACGAATCCGACGCGCCCGCACACGGTCAACACCGTGGCCGAGCACCTCGACATGCTCATGGTCTGCCATCACCTCAACCCGCGGATCCCCGAGGACCTGGCCTTCGCCGAGAGCCGCATCCGCGCGGGCACCATCGCGGCCGAGGACGTCCTGCACGACCTCGGCGCCATCTCCATGATCGGCTCGGACTCGCAGGCCATGGGCCGCGCCGGGGAGACGATCCTGCGTACGTGGCAGACGGCACACGTCATGAAGGCGAGGGCGGGGCAGCTGCACGCCGGCGAGGTGGCCGACAACGCGCGCGCTCGGCGCTACGTAGCCAAGTACACGATCTGTCCCGCCGTGGCGCACGGCCTGGAGGCGGAGGTCGGCTCCGTCGAGGCGGGCAAGCTCGCCGACCTCTGCCTCTGGGAGCCGGCGTTCTTCGGTGTCCGGCCGCACCTGGTGCTCAAGGGAGGCGCGGTCGCCTGGGCGCAGATCGGAGACGCCAACGCCTCGATCCCGACGCCGCAACCCGTCCTGGGGCGCCCCATGTTCGCCGCCGCCCCGAGCGCTGCCGGCCACCACAGCGTCGCCTTCGTGGCACCCGGCGCACTGGAGGGCGACCTGGCGGAACGCCTCGAGCTCCGCCGGCCGCTCGTCGCGGTCGCCGACGTGCGCTCGCGCACCAAGGCGGACCTGCCCCACAACGGGGCCATGCCGCGCATCGCGGTCGACAGCTCGACGTTCACGGTCACCGTCGACGGCGAGCGCATCGAGGCCGCACCCGCGACCGAGCTACCGCTGGCGCAGCGCTACAGCCTGTTCTGATGCGCGTGTCCCCCGCCGCGCTCCTGCTCGCCGACCAGCGCACGCCGACAGGCGGACACGCCCACTCCGGCGGCCTGGAGGCCGCGGTCCTCGACGGCCTCCGGGCCGTCGACGTCCCCGCCTTTTTGCGCGGGCGCCTGGAGACCGTCGCGCTGGCCGAGGCGGCCCTCGCCGCCGCCGCCGTCCGCGCGGGCGACCACCGCGACCTCGACGCGCTCGCCGTGCTGGACGCCGAGGCGTGGGCGCGGTGCCCCAGCCCGCCGTTGCGCGAGGGCTCCGGGGCGCTCGGGCGCGCGCTGTTGCGCACCGCTCAGCGGCTGGCGCCCGACTCGCTCCTGCCCGCCGCCTACCGCGCGCAGAGCGCCGGTACCCCCCGACCGGTCGCCTTCGGCGTGACCGCAAGCGCTCTGGGCATCGACCCCGCGCAGGCGGCGCTGGTGAGCCTGTACGAGGACGCGGCGGGGGTGGCGTCGGCCGCGGTGCGGCTGCTGCCGCTCGACGCCGGGCGGGCGGCGGGCTGGGTGGCCGCGCTCGCGCCGGTGCTCGAGCGGTGCGCCGGCGCGGCGGAGCGCGCGACGGAGCCTTCCGAGCTGCCCGGCACCGCGGCGCCGCTCGTGGACCTGCGCTCACTCACCCACTCCGCGCGAGGCGAGCGGCTCTTTGCGACCTGAAGGCCGGCCCATGCGCGTCGGGATCGGCGGGCCCGTCGGCAGCGGCAAGAGCTCGCTGATCGCCGCCCTGTGCGCGCTGCTCGCGCGCGGGCACCGCATCGGGGTGGTCACGAACGACATCTACACGACCGCCGACGCCGAGCTGCTGCGGGCCGCCGGGGTCCTGCCGGCAGAGCACATCGTCGCCGTGCAGACGGGATGCTGCCCGCACACGGCGATCCGCGACGACATCAGCGCCAACCTCGACGCGGTGCTGCGGCTGACCGCCGAGCACGGGCCGTTCGACCTCGTCTTCGTCGAGAGCGGCGGCGACAACCTCACCGCGGTGTTCGGTCCCGACCTCGCCGACGTGCAGATCTTCGTGCTCGATTGCGCGGGGGGTGATGATGTGCCCGGCAAGGGCGGCCCCGGCGTCGCGCGCGCCGATCTGCTCGTGCTCAACAAGACCGACCTCGCCCCGCTGGTGGGGGCCGACGTGGAGGTGATGCTCGCGGGCGCCCGCCGCCACCGGGTCGACCTGCCGGTCGCGCCGCTCAGCCTGCGCGGGGAGGGCGCCGGGGCGGTGGCGCGGTGGATCGAGCATCAGCTCGCCGACTTCCGGGCCTGCCGGCTGCGGGTCAGCGAGGTGGGCCCGCCCGTGCACCATGTCCACGCCGACGGCCTCGAGCACACCCACTGAGCCGGTCGCCCTCCGGCTCGAGGTGGTCCGGCGGGGAGCGACGAGCGCGGCGCGCGTGCTGCGCTCCCGGCCGCCCCTGGCGCTACGCCCGCTGCCGGCCTCGGGCGCGACCGCACGGGTCGCGGTCGTGCAGAGCGCGGCGAGCCTCGTGGACGGCGACGACCTCCGCCTGTCGGTCGTGGTCGGGCCGGGAGCGGCCCTGGAGGTCGTCGAGCTGTCGGCCACGCTCGCGCACCCCGTCGCCGAGCGCCCGGTGCGCATCCGCGCCGACATCGAGATCGGTCCTGGTGGGCGCCTGGTCTGGTGCGAGCGGCCGCTCATCGTCGCCGCGGGCACCGATCTCGTGCGCGAGGTGCGTCTGGCGCTTGCCGGTGACGCGCGCGCCCTGCACGGTGAGGCGCTCGTGCTCGGGCGCGACGGCGAGGATCCGGGCCACGCGCGCAGCCGCCTGCGCGTCACACGGGGCGGGGCCCCGGTGCTCGACGAGACCCTCGTCCTGGGCCCGGGGACGGCGTCGGCCTCTCCCGCCGTCCTCGGGTCGGCGCGCACGGTGACCGGGATGACCCTCCTCGGTGTCGCCCCCGGCTCGGTGGCGCTGCCGCCCGACGCCCTCGTACTCGCGGGCGGCGACGTCGCGTGGCGTCGGCTCTCGCCCGACCGGCGCCTCGGATCGGGCGACCTCGAGCGGGTCCGAAAGGACTGGACGGCCGCGGTGCTGGGTGCCGCTCAGCAGCAGGTCCAGTGGTGGTAGCCGCCGTGGGCCCAGGTGCGCATCGCGGCCAGGGCGGCCCAGCGGGGGGCCAGGCGCGAGTGGCCGCGGTACGGCGTCGTGTTCCAGAGGCGGGTGCCGAACTGGTAGAGCCCGGCGTAGCCGTAGGCGTTGACGATCCACCACTGGTAGCGCGACTCGCGGTGCGCGATGTACAGCGCGAGGCTGCGCGGCTGATGGAAGTGGACCGCGGCGCGCGTGATGAAGCAGCGCGAGACGCGGTCGTAGCGCGAGAACAGCGTCCGGCAGCTCTTCGTCCCGGGCTTGTCCTGCGTGCACAGCCGGTTGGCGCAGACGTCACGCGCCGGCGACGCCGCTCGGGAGACGGCGGGGACCGCGGCGGCCAGCAGCATCGCCACGACCCCCGCGAGGATCAGCCGCCGCATACGGGCCACGGGGACGAGCCGGATCGGGCGAGCAGGGCCGTGGCGCGCACGTCCTGCTCGGCGGGCGAGGCGGCCGCCGGGCTCCCGGTCCCGCCCACGCTCTCCCAGGTCGACTGGGTGAACTGGTAGGCACCGTAGAAGCCGTTGCCGGTGCTCGTCGAGTAGTTGCCGCCGGACTCGCACGCGCGGATCGCGGCGAGCTGCCCGCCCGCCCCGCCCGTGCCGGACACGGTGCTCGCGCCCGTCGTCGACGGTGCCGTCGCCGCGCGGATCTCCCGTGCCTTGGCGCGCAGCCGGACGTTCCCCCCGGTCAGTCGCGTGTCGCTCCAGTGCCGGGCCCGGGCCTCATGCCCGCGCTCGAGACTTCGCCCGCGCAGCTTCGCTACCTCATGCGCGAGCCGCAGGTGCCGCTTCACGAGGCGTCGATGACGCGCGTAGCGATCTCCGGCCCGGGTCATCTGGGCGGCGACCGACACGTGGCCGGCGAACGCGGGGCGCACCGCGGCCGTGGGCGTGGTCGTCGGGGCGGTTTGAGGCTCCTGCGTGGCGGCGAGGGCCGCCGGGGCAGGCGTGATCGTGGTCAGGGCCGCGGCAAGCGCAGCCGTCGAGGTTCTCACGTGGAGTCCCCTCCTTTGAGGGCCGGCCCGCGGGTTGCGAGGGGGCCGGACTTCAATCGCTTACGTCGAGAGCGCCCGCGTTTCTGACCCGGGACGCCCGACCTTGCCGAGACCACGGTAGGCCCGAACGTCGGTTCGTCTGTGACCCTGGTCACACTGCAACGCGACCGTCATATGCTCATCGACGATGCTCTTCGAGCTACCGGACGGCACTCCGCTGGACCTCCCCGAGGGCGCCTCGGGCGCGGACGTGGCCGCGCGGATCGGGGCCGGCCTGGCCCGGGCTGCGCTGGCGATCAAGCTCGACGGCACCCTCTATGACCTGAATCGCGCGCTGCCCTCCGGCGGCCGCGTCGAGATCATCACCGGCAAGAGCCCGGAGGCCCTGGAGCTCATCCGCCACGACGCCGCCCATGTGCTCGCCGCCGCGGTCATGGAGCTCCACCCCGGCGTGAAGATCTCCATCGGCCCTCCGATCGACCAGGGCTTCTACTACGACTTCGACTTCCCCGACCAGACCACGCTCTCCGAAGACGGCCTCCCGGCCATCGAGGCGCGCATGCGCGAGCACATCCGTGCTGACGAGACCTTCGTGCGCGAGGACGTCTCTCCCGAGCAGGCGCGGGCGAAGTTCGTCGCCGAGGGCCAGGACTACAAGGTCGAGCTCATCGACGACCTCGTGCGCCTCGAGGACGTCGACTCCGTTTCCCTGTACACGAACGGACCCTTCACCGACCTCTGCCGCGGCCCCCACGGTCCCGGGACGAAGCGGATCAAGGCGGTGAAGCTCCAGTCCGTGGCCGGCGCCTACTGGCGCGGCGATTCCGACCGGCCCATGCTCACGCGCGTGTACGGGACCGCGTTCGGATCCCAACAGGAGCTCGACGAGCACCTCGAGCTCCTGGAGCTCGCCCGCGCACGCGATCACCGCAAGCTCGGCCGCGAGCTCGAGCTCTTCATGTTCTCGGAGCTCTCGCCCGGCTCGCCCTTCTGGATGCCGAACGGGATGGCCGTGTGGAACGCGCTCTCGGCCTTCTGGCGCGAGGAGAACGTCCGGCGCGGCTACCGCGAGGTCAAGACTCCGATCCTCTACGACGTCGACCTCTGGAAGCAGTCCGGCCACTGGGACAAGTTCCGCGAGAACATGTACTTCACGGAGGTGGAGGATCGGCCCATGGGCCTGAAGCCCATGAACTGCCCCGCCCACGTGCAGCTCTACAAGGCCGAGAGGCGCTCCTACCGCGACCTCCCGATCCGCTTCGCCGAGCAGGGTCTCGTCCACCGTCACGAGCCGAGCGGGACGCTCCACGGCCTCCTGCGCGTGCGGCACATCACCCAGGACGACGCCCACATCTTCTGCTCCCCGGACCAGATCTCCGACGAGGTGCTCGGCTGCGTGGACTTCGGGCTGTCCATCTACGAGCTGTTCGGGCTCGAGCCGCGCTTCGAGCTCTCCACCCGGCCCGAGCAGCGGCTGGGCTCCGACGAGATGTGGGACCGCGCCGAGGGCGCCCTCGCCGCCGCGCTCGAGCGCCGGGGGATGGAGTACTCGCTCGGGGTGGGGGAGGGCACGTTCTACGGGCCGAAGATCGACCTCCACATGCGCGACTCGCTCGGCCGCTCCTGGCAGCTCGGGACGGTCCAGCTCGACTACCAGATGCCCGAGCGCTTCGGGCTCACCTACACCGGGGCCGACGACGCCGAGCACCAGCCGGTGATGATCCACCGCGCGCTGCTGGGCTCCTTCGAGCGCTTCATCGGGATCCTCACCGAGCACTACGCGGGCGAGTTCCCCCTGTGGCTCGTGCCCGTCCAGGCCGTCGTCCTGCCCATCGCCGACCGCCACGTCGCCTACGGGGCGGAGGTGCGCGAGACGCTGCGCGCCGCCGGCCTGCGGGTCGAGCTCGACGAGCGCGGCGAGTCGCTCGGCCGCAAGATCCGCGAGGCCGAGCTGCGCAAGGTGCCCTACATGCTCGTGGTCGGTGACCGCGAGGGCGAGGCCCGGGAGGTCAGCGTCCGCCGCCACACGCAGAGCGATCAGGCCTCCGAGCCCGTGGAGGCCTTCGCAGCACGCCTCGGCCGGGCTATACTCCGTCGCGTTGATCCAGATGCCTGATCTCACCGCGCGCCCGTAGTCCCTACTTGACGCGCACCCTCCTCTCCTAGTGGCGGTCCCGAAGAAGTTTGATCGGCGACCGCCCGAGCGCGACACCACTCGCGTCAACGACCGCATCCGCGTGCCCGAGGTCCGGCTCATCGCCGACGACGGCAGCCAGGTCGGGGTCGTGAAGACCGCCGAGGCCCTGCGCTACGCCCAGGAGCGGGAGCTCGATCTCGTCGAGGTCGCGCCCGAGGCGCGGCCGCCCGTCGTCCGCGTGCTCGACTACTCGAAGTACAAGTACGAGCAGGCCCAGAAGGTCAAGGCCGCCCGCAAGCACCAGCAGCAGATCAACATCCGCGAGATCAAGCTGCGCCCGAAGATCGCGATCAACGACTACGAGACGAAGAAGGGTCACGTCGAGCGCTTCCTGAAGGCGCGCGACAAGGTCAAGGTCACGATCATGTTCCGCGGGCGCGAGGTCACGCATCCCGAGCGCGGGACCGTCCTGCTCGAGAAGCTCGCCGAGGACGTCCAGGAGCTCGGCGTCGTCGAGCAGCACCCCCAGCAGGACGGCCGCAACATGACGATGCTCCTCGGGCCCTCCAAGGCGGTGCTCGCGGCCGCCGAGGCCAGCGCCGCGGCCGCCACCACTCCTACCGAGGCACCGGCGCCCGACGGCGCCGCGGTCGCCGCTCCTACCGAGGTACCGGCGCCCGACGGCGCCGCTGCCGCCGCTGCCGACGGGGCGACGAACGCCGCTCCCGCCGAGGCGCGGGCGCCCGACGGCGCCGCCCCCGCCGCGGCCTAGAGAAAGTCCGTCTCGCTCACTTACGCGGGCGCTCGCCCGGCACGTCTCAACCGGTCGCGCGCAGGTGCCGGTTGATGAACGGCGCGAGCACCGCGAGCAGGACGACGAGGCCGATCGCGGCGAGGAACGCGGGCGACGTCGGGTCGTCGAGCGAGCTGCCGAGCGCGGCGTAGGCGAAGGTCCCGGGCACGATGCCGATCGCGGTGCCGACGACGTAGTCGCGCGTGCTCAGGCCGGTCACGCCCGCGGCGTAGTTCAGGGCGTTGAACGGGAACAGCGGGAACAGCCTCGCGTAGAGCACCGCGAGCAGCCCCCGCCGCGCGAGCCATGCGTCGAGCGCCCCGATCCGCCGGCCGGCGATCCGCTCCACCTGCGCCCGACCGAGCCGACGGCCGAGCAGAAAGGACGCGGTCGCGCCGATCGTCGCTCCGATCAGGGTGAGCCCCGTGCCCAGCAGCGCGCCGAACAGCGCCCCCCCGGCGGCAGTGATCACCGCGCCCGGGAAGAGCAGCACGGTCAGCGCCAGGTAGAGCAGCACATAGACGATCGCGCCGGCCGCCGACGGCTTGCCGATCCAGCCCTCGATGCGCCCCTGGCTCAGCCCGCCTCCGGTGAGGATGAGCACACCGGACACGCAGACGACCAGCGCGGCGAGCGTCGCGAGCCGTGCCCGCGGCGAGGCGAGCAGCGCGCTCACGGTACGCGGCGCCGCGGTCCCGTCCGCACCGTGCAACCTGCGCTGACGTTGCCGGAGTCGAGCAGGGGAGGTGTTCTGGCGTGGTGAAGTCCCGGTTGCGCACGAGCGGCATGACGGCGCTGATCCGCAACGGCGCGCTGTGTGCCGTGTCCTTCGGCGGCGGCGGAGGCGGAGGGCTGCACGAACTGGGCCCGCTCGCGCTGCTGGTCGCCGGCTTCGCGGGCGTCGGTATGTGGATGTTCCGCCGCTACGGGGGCGGAGCGAAGCGCCAGGCGCCGACCGTCGAGCCGCAGCCCGACCGCGCGCCAGGCGCCGGTGCGCTCGCCGGCCATCCCGCTTGAGAGGTAGAGGCCCGGCGCGGACGCGCCGCGCCGGAGCTCGGCCCCTCGGCCGGCCATCTCAGGTCGGCCCGGGGACCGCCTCGGGGGTCCGCTCCTCTCGGTGCGACGACTGGGCGGCCTGGACGATGCCCGCGATCGCCACCAGCACGGCTCCCGCGACGGACAGGTATCCCGCGATGCCGATGCTGGTCCCGTCGCTGCCGAAGGGTGGCTCGATGAGGTTGTAGGAGATCCGCGCGCCGGCGACGAAGCCGAGCACCGCGAGGACGCCCCCGAGCGCCGAGGGTGACAGCGGCGAGCGCCCGCGGGACGCGGCGCGGATCAGCAGCAGCACGATCACGGTGATCGCCAGCACGAAGCTGCTCAAGTGCGCGGTGGGGATCCACCCGCTCCAGTTCACGTCACTCCCGTCCGTCGCCTTCGTCGTGTAGACGGTGAACAAGGTGTAGCCGAAGATGAACTGCGCGAGGGCCCCGATCCCGGCGAGCCCGAGCCACGGGGTCATCCCCGGCTGCTCGGTGGCCATCGGCGGGCTCGCCGGCGTCTCGCGCGCGCGGCGGCTGAAGGCGTGGAGGAATCCCGCTGATGCGACCAGCACGCAGCCCACGAGGGCGATCCAGATGCCGGTCAGCAGCTTGGCGTCCACCGCGTCGCCCGGCGCGCAATACCACTGGCAGCCGCCGAAGATCTCGATCTTCTGGTCGCCCGAGATCGATGCGCCGAAGGGCGGGGCGATCATGCGATAGCCCAGCTGGAGCGCGGCCAGGAGGCCGACGATGCCGATCGCCAGGCCCACGTTGCGGCCGCGTACCGGGTTGCGCCCGGCGGCAGTGAAGGCGACCAGGACGATCGCGACGAGCGCCGAGAGCAGCATCAGGTCAGAGGTGTGGGGGACGCCGAGCCACGCGCCCTTGGCGCCCTGCCCCTTCACGTTGTAGAAGTCCGTTCCGAGCGCGACGAGCTGGAGCACCGCTCCGGCCAGAGCCACCCACAGCCACGTGGTCATTCTTGCCATAACGTCCGGGCTCGCCCGCACATCGCGCGGCCGGCCTCTTCCACCCCCCTTGATGTCATCCGTACGCACGCCTGTCCCCCCGCCCGCCGCGGTCCTGCCAGCCACCGTAGCGGGACGGCGCGATCGTATTCGGTGCCCTGGGACCCGGTAAGTGTCGCCGCCCACTAGCGTCGGTCGGTCGCACGCGCCGCTCTCGGTGCTCGTGGTCAGGCGTGGGCGGCGGACGTGAGCCGGGCTTACGACCTGGCGATCCTCGGCGGTGGGACGGCCGGCCTCGTGGCGGCGATCGGGGCCGCCCGCCTCGGGGCGCGCACGGTCCTGTTCGAGCGCGAGCGGACCGGGGGCGACTGCCTGTGGAGCGGCTGCGTCCCGAGCAAGAGCCTGCTGGCGGCCGCGGCCCGGGCGCAGGATGCCCGCACGGCCGGGGAGGTGGGGCTCGAGCCCTCCGAGCCGCGCATCGACTTCGCGGTCGTGATGGCCCACGTGCACGGGGCACGCGCGGTGATCGCGCCCCACGACTCTCCGGAGCGCCTGCGCGGCGAGGGCGTGGAGGTGGTCGAGCAGGCGGCGCGCTTCACCGGCCCCGGCCGGCTGGAGGCCGCCGGGCGCCAGGTGCGCTACGTGTCCGCCCTGATCGCCACGGGCTCGCGCCCGCTGATCCCGCCGATCGAGGGCCTCGATCCTGCCCGCGCGCTCACCAACGAGACGGTCTGGGATCTCGGCGAGCTCCCGCGCCGCCTCGCGATCCTCGGCGGCGGCCCGATCGGCTGCGAGCTCGGCCAGGCGTTCGCCCGGCTGGGCAGCGAGGTGACGATCGTCGAGCGCGAGCCTGCGCTGCTCCCGCGCGAGGAGCCCGAGGCGGGCCGGCTGCTCGCCGAGCGCCTCGCGACCGAGGGTGTGAACGTGCGCACCGGACGCCGCGTCGCGCGGGTGGCCGGGAACGGCGACGGCGGGTGGATCGAGCTCGCGGGGACAGACGCGAGGGTGGCGTTCGACCGGGTGCTGGTGGCCGCGGGCCGGTCGCCGGCGACCGCCGGGCTCGGGCTCGAGGCGGTCGGGGTCGAGACCGACCCTGCTGGTGCGGTCCGGGTGGACGAGCGGCTGCGTACCGCCGGCCGGCGGATCTTCGCCGCCGGCGACGTGATCGGTGGTCAGTTCACCCACCTCGCCGCCTACCAGGCCGGCGTCGTCGTCTCCAACGCGCTGTTCCGCACCCGCCGCCGCGCTCCGACCGCCGTGCCCGGCGTGGTGTTCACCGATCCCGAGATCGCGCGTGTGGGTCTCACCGAGGCGCAGGCGAGCACCCGCGGCGGCCGCGCGCGCCGCTTCGACCACACCGGGCTCGACCGCGCGATCACCGCCGGCGTCACCGACGGCTTCGCGAAGCTCGTGATCGGGCCCCGTGGGCGGCTGCTCGGGGCCACGCTCGCCGGGCCGTCGAGCGGCGAGTCGATCGCCGGGCTCGCGGCGGTGATCGCCCGCGACGGTCGGGTGCGCGACGTTCTCGCGACCGTTCATCCCTACCCCACCTTCTCGGAGGCGGCGAGCCGGGCGGCGGGCGAGTACCTGAGCGACCGCCACCTGACCCCCCCGCAACCGCCGTCTCGCGCGCGTGGCCCTGGCGCCTCTGCGGGGGCTCGGGCGCCTACCGTGAACGGGCATCGCGCTCGAGCCCGGGAACCGCCTGCCGGCCGAACTCACCGTCCTCGACAGCGACGGAGCCGAGGTGCGGCTGTCGCGGCTGCGGGGAGAGGTCGCGCTGCTGATCTACCTGCGCCACCTCGGTTGACTGCCCTGCCAGGAGCACCTCGTCGAGGTTGCTGAGCGGGCGGACGAGATCGACGCGCGGATCGCCTGCGTCACCTTCGCCGAGCCCGCGATGCTCGGGGCCTTCGAGCGCAAGCTGGACCTGCCGTATCCCATCTGGGGCGACCCGCGACGCACGACCTACCGCGCCCTGGGCTTCGAACGAGCCTCGTGGCGACGGGTGTGGCTCGATCCGCGCGTGTGGGCGCGCTACGCGACGCTGCTCGCCCGCGGGCGCCGCACCGAGCGCTCGGGCCAGGACGAGCTGCAGCTCGGCGGTGACGTGGTGCTCGACGCCGGCGGTCGCCTCGCGTGGATCTACCGCGGCGCGGGACCAGAGGACCGGCCGGGAGTCGAGCTGCTGATCCGCGCCGTGCGGGACGCGGCGAGCTGAGAACCGTCGCTAGAGTCTTCGACTTCGTCATGCCGAAGCAGAAGACCCATTCCGGTACGAAGAAGCGCTTCAAGGTGACCGGCGGCGGCAAGGTCCGCGGCCGCTCGGCCTTCACGAGCCACATCCTCGAGAAGAAGTCCGCCAGGCGCAAGCGTCGCCAGGCCCAGCCGCAGATCATCACCGGCTCCGACGCGCACCGGATCAAGGTCCTGCTCGGGGGCAAGACGAAGTGACGCGCGTCAAGCGCTCCGTCCACGCGCGCAAGAAGCGCCGCGCCACCCTCGAGCTCACCAAGGGCTTCCGGGGCGAGGCCCACTCGAACTACAAGCGCGCCAAGGAGGCCCTCCTCAAGGCCGACCAGTACCGCTACCGGGATCGGCGCAACCGCAAGCGCGACTTCCGGCGGCTGTGGATCACCCGCATCAACGCGGGCGCGCGCGCGAACGGCATGACCTACGCGACGTTCATGCACGGCCTCTCCCTGGCCGAGGTCGAGCTCGACCGCAAGATCCTCGCGGACATCGCCGTCCGCGACCCCGAGACGTTCCGACGCTTCGCCGAGCGCGCCCGTGAGGCGCTGCCGGCCGGCTGACACCCGCCGACAGCCTCCCGCCTCATCCGGGCGCCGCTCCTCACCTCGAGGTCGGCGCCCTTCTTCTTTTCATGATCACCTCCCACCACAACCCCCAGCTCCAGCTCCTCCGCCGCCTCCAGCGCACCCGCGCGCGGCGCGAGACGGGGCTGTTCGCCGCCGAGGGGGAGGATCTGCTGGCGGCGGCCGAGGCGGCGGGGTGGGTGCCCGAGGCCCGCTGGATCGCGGGGGTGGACGTGGACGAGTCGGTGCTGGCGAAGGTCTCGGCGCTGGGCAGCGGATCACGGGTGGCCGGGGTGTACCGGCAACGCTGGGCGGAGGCGCCGACCGGCCCGCTGTGCGTCTGCCTGTGGGGCGTGGGTGACCCGGGGAACGTGGGCGCGGTGCTGCGCTCCGCGCTCGCCTTCGGGGCGGGATCCGTCGCCCTCGGTCCCGGCTGCGCGGACCCCTTCGGACCGAAGGCGGTGCGGGCGAGCATGGGGGCGATCTTCGCCGTGCCGGTCGCGCGCGTGGAGCGGGTCGACGAGCTGCCCGCGCCGCGGATCGGCCTCGATGCGCGCGCGGACGGGGCGCTGAGGGGACCCGCCGACGGGACCCTCGTCGTCGGCGCCGAGCGGACCGGGCTCCCCGACGCCGACTACGACGAGCGGCGCTCCATCCCCATCCAGGGCGACTCGCTGAACGCCGCGATGGCCGCCACCGTGGCCCTCTACGAGCTGACTAGGATCGCGCGCCCATGATCGAGCGCGTCGAGGAGCTCCGCTCGGCGGGGGAGGAAGCGATCGCCGCGGCGGCGTCGACCGCGCAGCTCGAGGAGCAGCGCGTGCGCTTCCTCGGGCGCAAGGCCGAGCTCCCGCTGCTCCTGCGCTCGGTCGCCGAGCTGCCCCCCGAGCAGCGCGGGCCCGCCGGCCGGGCCGCGAACGAGGCGCGCACGGGGCTCGAGGCGCTCATCGAGCGCCGCTCGCGGGAGCTCGCCGGCGCCGAGCTCGACGCCCGCCTGCGCGAGGACCGGCTCGACGTGACCCTGCCCGGCTCGCCGGCCGTGCCCGTCGGGCGCCTTCACCTCCTGACCCAGACGCGCCGCGAGATCGAGGAGGTCTTCCTCGGCCTGGGCTTCGACGTCGCCGAGGGCCCGGAGGTCGAGACCGTCGAGCTCAACTTCGACGCGCTCAACCACGCCCCGAACCATCCCGCCCGAGGGCTCTCCGACACCTTCTACACGCGCACGGGCGCCGTGCTGCGCACTCACACGTCACCCATGCAGGTCCGCGCGATGCTCGCCCATCCTCCGCCGCTCTACATCGTCGTGCCCGGACGCGTCTACCGGCGCGACTCCGACGCCACCCACACCCCGCAGTTCCACCAGGTCGAGGGGCTGGCGGTCGACGAGGACATCACCCTCGCCGACCTCAAGGGCGTCCTGCTCGCCTTCTCCCGGGCGATCTTCGGCCCCGAGCGCGAGGTCCGCCTGCGCCCGCACTTCTTCCCGTTCACCGAGCCGAGCGTCGAGGTCGACGTGTCCTGCTTCGTCGACCACGGGACCGTCGAGCGCTGCTCGGTGTGCAAGGGGACGGGCTGGATCGAGATCCTCGGGGCGGGGATGATCGACCCGAACGTGTTCGCGCACGTCGGCTACGACCCCGAGCGCGTCCAGGGCTGGGCGTTCGGGATGGGCGTGGAGCGCATCGCGATGCTCAAGCACGCGATCCCCGACCTGCGGCTCTTCTACGAGAACGACGTGCGGATGCTGGAGCAGTTCGGATGAGGGTCCCGGTCGCGTGGCTGACCGAGTACTGCGACCCGGGACTGCCCGCGGCGGTGCTCGCCGAGCGCCTCGCGATGACGGGGACGGCGGTCGACCGGATCGTGCATCACGGGGTGGGCGCCCTCGAGCACTTCGTGGTCGGGAGGGTCCTCGCCGCCGAGCGACACCCGGACGCCGATCGCCTCCGCGTCTGTCGCGTGGAGGTGGGAGACGGCGAGCCGTCCACCATCGTCTGCGGGGCGCCGAACGTCGCCGCGGGCCAGACGGTCGCCGTCGCCCGGCCGGGTGCGGTCATGCCCGACGGCACGCGCCTGGAGGCGGCGAAGCTCCGCGGGGTGCGCTCGGAGGGGATGATCCTCGCCGAGGACGAGCTCGCGATCGGGACCGACCACGCGGGGATCCTGGTCCTCGAAGCCGCCCCTCCGGGGGCACCTCTCCTCGACGTCCTGCCGGGGGTCGCCACGGAGGTCCTCGAGCTCGAGATCACCCCCAACCGCCCCGATTGCCTGGGGATCTACGGGGTGGCGCGGGAGGTCCACGCGGCCACGGGCGCGCCGCTGGCTCCGCCGCCTTGGGCGGAGGATCCGGGCGGGGACGGCAAGGCGCCCGGCATCGAGATCGTCGTCGAGGTCCCCGACCTCTGCCCGCGCTTCACCGCCCGGGGCTATGAGGGCGTGCGCATGGGCCCGTCGCCGCCGTGGCTCAAGGCGCGGCTCATGGCCGCGGGCCAGCGCCCCATCTCCAACGTCGTGGACATCACGAACTACGTCATGCTCCTGACCGGGCAACCCCTGCACGCCTTCGACCCCGACCGGATCGCCGG